>Ga0136611_10000478_pt1 | contig 26161 bp, 22 predicted proteins | sample AntDrymUQ2232306_2_FD_106645 | JGI IMG/M metagenome (GOLD analysis project Ga0136611, IMG submission 106645) | Polar desert sand microbial communities from Dry Valleys, Antarctica - metaG UQ223 (23.06) | ecosystem: Environmental > Terrestrial > Soil > Desert | place: Antarctica: Dry Valley...
CTGGCTTCAGAACTCGCGGCGCCTCGTCACCCGCTATGAACGTCGCAGCGGTAACTTCCTCGGCTTTCTTCACCTGGCGTGCGCCATCATCCTGCTTCGCCATTTATGAGATGGGTTCTAGTGGTCCAGTTCTGCATCACCGAGAGTGAAGTGCCACTCGTCGGCCGATTCATAAAATCCCTTGGGCACCGCTACCGCGTTAACCTTCACGGTCAGGTCGATACCCGACTTGACGACGAAGTATCCGGATCGCCGCAACACTCGCCGGAACGCCGCGTTCATCAGGTAGCAGCGAATCTTGTCCGAGTCGTCCATGCGCGCTTCCCGATCGACCCATCGCGCGAGCGTCTTGATGCCGCGCTCGTCCGATGGATCAGCGACGAGGTCGACTATCTGTGTGACGCGTCGGTGCGGCTCGCGCAGATGACGATACACGACGTAGCCCTCCACTTCGTCGCCGCGTCGCAGCAACGCGATCGTGTATCGGACGTGCGGCGGTTCGGCGTACTTCCAGTTCAGGTAACGCGAGTCGCGGCGCACCGCCAGCGAGAAGCGCCCCGCCAGTTTCTCCCACAACCGATCGGCCCGGGCATCAAATCGCCGGACGACCTCGACTTCTTCCTTGAGCGGCTGGCTGCGCGAGACGATCCGCACGAGCGGCAGGGTGACCGCCGAAACCAGTCGATTGATCGCCACCGGCCACGTCGGGATACGGAACGCGCGGCGGCTGATCGGCTTGACCAGGCAGGGCAGGGGCTGCGCTTTCGGCCAGCGCATCTCATCGAGGCGGCCGCGGGTCGCGTTCGAGAGCGCCGCGCCAAGCGCGACACCGGTGCCGCGATCCCAGGCGCGCAGCAGCGATCCGCCGAGGCCCTGGCGCTGCCGTTCGGCAACCACCAGCGGATCCGAGCTCCAGGTGCCGGCGACCTCGGTGCCGGCGATCGAAACCTTCACGGGCATCAGCGGCGACGCCGCGATCAGCGTGGGGCCTTCGCGCACCACCCAGTACGGCGGCTCGACGCCGCTTGCGGGATTGCGGCGGGCCCAGTCCCAATGCAGGCGCAGGCGAGCAGCGGCCTCGTTGCCATGCGTTCGCCTGTAAAGCTGCTCGATGCCGCGTCGATCGTCAGTTGTGAAGCGTTCGATATCCGCCATGTACGAATTGAGCTGCGGGGAAGCTCAATTGTACAGGGGAACTTAGTTGGCGCCCGGCGGGCGGATAATTCCAGGCTGCGTCGGCTGCCGCGGTTGTGGCACCGGGACCATCATGCCCGGCTGCGACACGCCGACCGGCATCTGTGGCTGCGGAACAGGATAGCCCTGCGCCGGATTGATGGTGATGGTCTGCGGTGCGGGAACGATCATGCCCGGCTGGGCGACGCCCCCGGGGACGTTCACGAAGGCGCCCGGTTGTTGCGGGTAGGCGTTGTTCTGCGGCGCCTGCGGGAATGTGAACACCGGCGGTGACGGCGGATTATCGTCCGGTTCCTCGACCTCGTCCTGCTCGGATTGTTCGGCGCGCTGGCGCGGTGGAACGAAACGCTGTGTGCCCGCCAACGCGTTCGGTTGTGCGGGTGACGGGCGCGCGGCATTGGCCGGCGCGGGCGCGGACGAGGTCGCCATCACGAGGATGCGGTCGTAGATCGACGGACCAGTGGTGGCGCCGCTGCGCGGTGCGGCCATGTAGCCGGCGACGCTCCGCAAGATGGTTTCGAGGGCCTGAGCTTCGGTGACGTTCACCAGCTTCACGGTCATCGGCGCGCCGGTGATGCGATCGGCGCCGACGACCTTCGTGCCGCCGACTTTCCCCCACTCAGCGAGAATCGTGCGAACCGGTACCGACGTGGCATCCACCGTCACGCGGCCGTTCTCAAAGCTGAGCTTCAACGGCTGCTGTGCGAAGGCCGGACCAGCGATCAGGGCCGAGAGTGCAACGGTGAGAAGCGTTCGGCGCATTAGTGTTAGCTCGTCTCATTATAAACCCGGCTTCGCGTTTCGGCTTGGCCCGAGACAGACTCATACACTTAGACGCCGACTAGTCGCCGAAGGTCGTGACCGCGTCGATCACGGTCGCCACCGCGTTATCCGAAAGGCCCGGATACATCGGCAACGAAACGAGTTGCGTGCAGATCCGATCGGCAATGGGGCACACGGCCGGGCTGGTCGACACCAGAGCTGGCTGGCGGGGAATCGGCACCGGATAGTGAATCAGCGTCTCGACGCCCTGCGCGGTCATGTGTGCCTGGAACCGATCGCGCGCGTCGGACAAAAGCGGAAAGAGGTGATAGACGTGACCGGCATCGAATTCGCGCGGCACTATTACTCTTGCGCCTCCTCCGAAGGCACGGCCACCTGCGACAGCGTTGGCGTTGAGCGAGGCGCGATACCGCGCCGCGATCGATCGACGCTTGGCCGTCCACTCCGGCAGATAACGCAGGCGCGCGCGCAGGATCGCCGCCTGGATCTCGTCGAGCCGCGTGTTCACGCCGGGCTCCTGGTGGTGATAGCGCGACGTCTGGCCGCCGTTGCGCAATCGTTTTAACCGCGCCGCGAGCTGCGCATCGCGCGTCAATACGGCGCCGCCGTCGCCAAGCGCGCCGAGGTTCTTGGTCGGGTAAAAACTCGTCGCCGCCGCAATTCCGATCGTTCCCACGGGGCGGCCGTCGGCGGTCGCCAGCTGCGACTGCGCGGCGTCTTCGACCAGGGCGAGATTGTGCCTGGCCGCGAGCGCCTCGAGCGGCCGCATGTCCGCCGGCTGCCCGTACAGATGCACGGGAAGGAGCGCGCGGGTGCGCGGCGTGATCGCGGCTTCCACGGCGCGGGGATCGAGCGTCAATCGTTCGGGATCGATATCGGCGAACACCGGGCGGGCGCCGGCCATCATCACGGCCAGCGCCGAGTAGGCGGCCGACAGTGGTGGGGTGATCACTTCGTCGCCGGGTCCGATGCCGAGCCCGCGGAAGATCAGCATGATCGCGTCGGTGCCGGTGCCGACGCCAACCGCGTGCGCCACCCCGCTCGCCGCCGCGAACTCAGATTCGAACGCGTCGACTTCGGGGCCGAGTACGAACCAGCCGCTCGCGATCACGCGATCGATCGCCGCCTTGATGTCGGCGGTGTCTTCCGCCGGCTTGAGTGAGTTAAAGGGAACTGTCACTGACGTAATGAGGCAAATGCTGGCGGTAATAGGCGAAAGTGCGCTCGAAGCCTTCGCGCAGACGGACCGCGGGCGTCCAGCCCGTGCGTTTCCTGAACAGCGATGAGTCGGCGTAGAAGTTGCCGATGTCGATCGCCTTCTTCTCCGCCGGCCAGTCGGTGAACTTGTAGCGGCCGCTGCCGGCAATCTCGACCAGCATCGTCACGAGATCGCGGTGCGAGATGTGTTCTTCCCCGCCAACATTGAACGCCTCGCCGTTGACGTCGTCGGTCGCCCCTGCCACGAGGAACGCTTCCACCGCGTCATCGACGTAGACGAAATCGCGGATCTGCGATCCGTCGCCGAAGATTTCGATCTCCCGGTCTTCGAGCACCAGCCTGATGAACCAGCCGATGAATCCCTGGCGGTTGTGCCGCAGCAGCTGCCGCGGCCCGTAGACGTTGGTCAAGCGCAGCGCGCAGGCGCGCACGCCGAACACGTTGTTGTAGACGAGATGGTAGTACTCGCCGGCCGCCTTGTTGATGCCGTTGACGTCGGTCGGCCGCACCAGGTGCCGCTCCGTGACCGGCAGTTCGTCCGGCTTGCCGTAGATCTGGCGGGTGCTGGCGAAGATCACCTTCGCGGCGGGATTGTGATGCCGGCATGCTTCGAGCAGCGTCAACTGGCTCCGGCAGTTGATCTCAAGGTCGGTGTGCGGATCGCGCATGCTGTCAATGTGGCTGACCTGGCCGGCGAGATTGAAAATGATCTCGCGGCCCTGCACCAGGTAATTCATGGTGCTCGCCTGGCGCACATCGGCGACGTTGACCGTGACGTCGTCTTCGATCCCGGCTATGTTGAACAGGTTGCCGCCGTAGTCGGGGATCAGCGAGTCCACCAGCAGCACATCGGCGCCGAGCGCGGCAAGGCGATGCGCGAGGTTGCTGCCGATGAAGCCGAGACCACCGGTGATCATCACGCGGCGCCCGCGATAGAAATCGGCGGTGATCATCGCTTGTGCGCGGCCGCGGCGGCGGCGGCGTGTTGCTGCTTGATGTGCTCGCGGCGCACGACCAGCAGCCACCACAGCTTCATCATGTCGACCAGCGTGCGCGCGACGCGCGGGAAGTTGAAAAACTGTGACTGGCCGTGAGCGCGGTGATAGTGATGCACCGGGTGCTCCGCGGCGCGAAACCCGGCGTCCTGGAACTTCTTCATCATCTCCAGGCAGATCACGCCGCTGTTCTTTTCGAGATGGACGACCTCGAAGATGCGGCGCCGCATCAGCCGGAAATCGCAGTCCACGTCGCGAACCTTGAGGCCGAACAGCAGCTTCACGAAGTGGTGGTAGGCGCGGCCGATCACGATGCGGTGCATCGGGTCGGAGCGGCTGATCTTCCAGCCGTTGACCCAGTCCACATCGTCGGCCATCTTCGACCACAGCGCCGTCACTTCTGTCGGATCATACTGGCCGTCGCCGTCGGTATAGAAGACGAAGTCCTTGGTCGCCGACGCAAATCCGGTGCGCAGCGCCCCGCCGTAGCCGCGATTGTGCTCGTGGTGGATGATGCGGACGTGATCGGGATAAATCCGCGTCAGTTCGTCGAGGATCCTGGCGGTGTCGTCCTTGCTGCCGTCGTTGACGACCATCACTTCATAGTCGTCGGTCAGCGTCGCCGCGACCTTGACGGCGGTGATCACCAGGCTGGCAATCGTGCCGGCATCGTTGTAAGCCGGAAAGAACACGCTGAGCCCGGGCATGCGCGCCACGTTACTTAGACCCCGAGCGCGCCGATCGAATCCGGCCATGGCGCAGGATCAACTTCCACGGCGTGATTAGCGACTCGATCAGGACGCCGCTCGACAGCTTCGACGCGCCGATCCGGCGCTCGATAAAAATGATCGGCGACTCGACGATTCGCAGCCCGGCGTCCGCGGCCATGAACGTGACATCGAGCAGGAACGCGTAACCGTCCGAGACAATGCGGTCGAGCGGCAGCGTGGCCAGCGCTTCGCGCCGCCAGCAGCGATAGCCGGTGGTGATGTCGTTCAATTGCAGGCCGGTGACGGTGCGAATGTAGAAGTTCGCGAATGAGCTCAGGATGATGCGGCGCAGCGGCCAGTTCACGACGCTGATGCCGTTCAGGTAACGCGAGCCGATCACGAGGTCGGCGCCGGCGGCGGCCGCGCCGATCATCGCCGGCAGGTACTTCGGATCGTGCGACAGGTCGGCGTCCATCTGGCAGACGAAGTCGGCGTCGGTCAGGACCGCGCGGCGAAATCCTTCGAGGTAGGAGACGCCCAGGCCGCGCTGGCCGGTACGATGCAGCGCCTGCACGCGTCCCGGATACTGCTCGCCGAGGGCGTCGGCAACCTTGCCGGTGCCGTCGGGCGACTGATCGTCGAGCACCATCACGTGCACCCCTGGGATCGCCATCAGATCGGCGACGAGGATCGGTAGGTTGTCCTTCTCGTTGTAGGTCGGAATCAGGACCAGCGCCTTCATCGGCGGCCCTCGAGGCGCAGCGTCGCGATCTGTTCGGAGACCAGGCCGACCAGCAGCACCATCACCGAAAACATCAGCGCCAGCACCGCGCCGTTTGGAATCCGTTCGTGGTAGACGAAATTCCAGGCGCCGTAGATCGCGCCGACCGAGAAGGCGAGCGCGCTGATCGGCGCGAAGATTCGCAGCGGGCTGAAGATGGTAATGATTTTCAGCAAGATCAACAGGAACTTGGCACCGTCGCGCGCGAGCCGAATCTTCGACTTGCCGACACGCTGGCGCGCACCAATCGGTTCGAAGGTGACATTGTAGCCTGCCTTCATGAACGCGAGGGTCGTGGTGGTCGGTGTCGAGAATCCATTCGGCAGCAAGTGGATGAATTCGAGCAGGTGCTCGCGCCGCGCGACGCGGAACCCAGAGGTGAGGTCGGGTATCGGCCGCTCGGTCAGGTAGCTGGCCAGCCAGTTGAGGATCGCGTTGCCGACGCGGCGCCCGTTCGTGGCCTGGGTGCTTGGATCGCGGGCGCCGATCACGAGATCGAACTCGCCGCAGCGGCTGACCAGCCGCATAGCGTCTTCGGACGGGTGCTGGCCGTCGCCATCGACGATCGCGATCCATTCGGTCGTCGACGATCGAATCGCGGTCTTCACCGAGGCGCCATTGCCCTTGTTGTACGGATGCCTGACCACGCGCGCGCCCGCGCCCTCCGCCGCCGCGCCGGTCCGGTCGCTCGAGCCGTCGTCGATGACCAGCACTTCGTGCCACGGCGCGGCCGCCAGCATCGCCGTCACGACGTTCGCGATGCTGTCACCTTCATTGAAGGCGGGCACGACGATCGTTACTGACTCAGGAGCGGCCATGCAGTCTGCGCATTCTGTGCCTTCTGCGGCTTAAGTGGCGTGGCGGAAGTTGATGATGTCGCCGTCCAGCACGACATACTCTTTGCCTTCGAGGCGCAGCTCGCCGCTGTCGCGGCACGCCGCCATGGTTCCGCGCGCGATGAACGCGTCGTAGCCGACCACCTCGGCGCGAATGAAGCCACGCGAGATGTCGCTGTGAATCTCGCCGGCCGCGTCGAGCGCGCTGGTGCCGCGCCGGATCGACCAGGCGCGGCATTCATCCTCGCCAACGGTGAGGAACGACATGTAGCCGAGCAGATCGTAACTGGCACGGATCACCCGGTTCAGCCCCGACTCGGTCAGGCCCATGTCCTTGAGGAACGCATCGGCGTCGGCGGGGTCCAGCGCCGCGATCTCGAGCTCGATCTTGGCGCAAAGCGCGGCGGCCCGCGTGCCTTCACGCGCCAAGAACGCCGTCATCCCAGTGAGCTGAGCCGCGCGCTCGACGCTGGCGTCGGCGTCGGCCTCGGCTTCGTCGAGATTGATCACGATCAGCAACGGCTTGGCGGACAGCAGCTGAAATCCGCGCAACCGGCGCAGGTCCTCGCCGGCGAGGCCAAGCGCGCGCAGCGGTTGGCCGCTTTCGAGCGCGATCTTGCACTCGCCCAGCAGGTCTTTTTCCTTGTCGAGCTCGGCGGACTTGTTCTTCTTGAGATCCTTCTCCATCCGCTCGAGCCGGCGTTCGACGACCCCGAGGTCGGCGAGGATCAACTCGTCTTCCATCGCCTGCGCGTCACGTGCCGGATCGACCGAGCCGGCGGGATGCGCCACCGAGGGATCGCGAAATGCGCGCACCACGTGCACGAGCGCGTCGGCATTCTTGTAGCCGGCCACGTCGACCAGTGCGGCGGCGCCGGTCCGGCCGGGCGCGACCATATCGGTGAACTCGATCGTCGCGGGCGTGGTTTTCTTCGGATGGAAAATGTCAGTGAGCCGATCGAGCCTCGGGTCAGGAACCTTCGATATGCCGATCGCCGTATCGCCCTTGCCGCGCGGTGCATCCTTCGCGCTCGTCATGAGCTGAAAGAGCGTCGATTTTCCGGTCGAAGGAAAGCCGATCAGGGCGGCGTGCAGCATGCAAAAAATCCTCCGCGTCGAAACGGCAATCCTAGCACGCCGGGTGGTGGTCAAAAATTTGACGGGCACGTTTGTGGTGGGCGAAACTAAGACGTAACACCCTCTCTGTCAACTGTTTAACACACTTCGACGTTGACAACACGGTAGCCAGCCTCTACCATCCGAGTGGATTTTTGTGGAGTTAAATGGTTCAACTGGTGTGTTGCGGGGCAATGCGCCAGCCAAAATAGATGATAAGGGCCGGCTCAAGGTTCCGAACGCATTTCGAACCGTGATTCAAAAGGATCACGGGTCCGATCTGTTCGTGACCAGCCTGACGGGCCAGTCCGTACGCATCTACCCGATGCCGGTATGGATCGAAATCGAAAACCGGCTCGCGAAGGTTCCCTCCACCCATCCGGCGCGGCAGCGCTTTCTCGATCGCGTCAATTTTTATGGCCAGGTCGCCGAGCTCGATCCACAGGGTCGTGTGCTGATTCAGCCGCGCTTGCGCGACGCAGCGCAGATGAACGGCGAAGTCGACGTGCTTGGCCAGCAGAGTTTTCTTGAAGTGTGGAACCACGAGCGGCTCGTTGCGCGGCTCTCCGCGGAACCGTTCACAGACGACGACGCAAAGGCGCTGTCCGACTTCGGAATCTGACGTCTTGAATGGCAGGCATGGAGGGATTCAAGACGTCCAACCGCGAGCGCGGTGAAGGCAACGCTGCCCAACCGACGCGGAGCCTCAGGGGCGGGCCGGAGCCCCGCTAGTTGGAACCGACGCACGTTCCGGTTCTCGTCGACGAGGTGAGGGCGCTCCTGCAGCCGGAGCGCGGCGGCACTTTCGTCGATTGCACAGTCGGCCTTGCGGGCCACTCGCGCATGTTGCTCGAAGGCGGCGCGACGCGGCTGATCGGGATCGATCGCGACACCGACGCGCTCGCGATCGCGCGGCAGGCGCTCAGCGAGTTCGGCGATCGCGTGACGCTGGTCCACGCGGACTATCGCGAGATCGCGGGGGTGCTCGGAGCGCAAGAAGTCGGGGAGGTCGCCGGGTTGCTGGCGGACTTCGGGGTGTCGTCGATGCAGCTTGACAGCGAAGGGCGCGGCTTCAGTTTCCGCCGCGACGAGCCGCTCGACATGCGCATGGACCGCACCCGGGGGGCCACGGCCGCTGAAATGCTCGAGGGCGTGGACGAGAAAGAGCTCGCCGACGTGATTTACCAGTTCGGCGAAGAGCGGCGGTCACGGCAGGTGGCGCACGCGATCGTGATGGCCCGGCAACAGGGCCGCATCGAATCGACCTGGCGCCTGGCGGAAATCGTGCGGCGTGGTGTCGCCGCACGCGGATGGCAGCGGATCGATCCGGCAACGCGTACCTTCCAGGCGCTGCGCATCTGGGTCAACCGCGAGCTGGACGGGCTCGATTCGTTTATCGGCTCAGCTGCAGCGCGGCTGCAGATTGAGGGACGGATGGCCCTGATCGCGTTTCACTCGCTCGAGGATCGCGTGGTGAAACACACGCTTCGCGGGTTGTCCCGTGAAGCCGCGAACGACGAGCGAGCGCTGGCATGGCAGGGTCCGCCTCCGCTCGAGCAGCGAGCATCGGCGGGGCAGGCTCGCGAGGTGTTGTTGAAGGTGCTGACCAAGCATCCGGTGATTGCATCGGAGGCTGAGGCAGCGGCGAATCCGCGCGCACGCAGCGCCAAGCTGCGCGCCGCCGTTCGAGTTCGGTCCGCCGTCGCTCGACAGAACGAGCTTCGGCGGGACACGTAAGGGGGGGAACACATGGACAAAGCAGGAACCTTCGAATACGAAATTCGCAAGGACTTCCGCAACAACCAGATTGTGCGCGAGGTCGATGAGCGGCGGCTGCGGGACCTGTGGCAGTCACTCGGCATCGGCGTCGTGCTGGTGGGGGTGTTGTTGTTCTCGGCGTGGCAGCACTTTGAGCTGTTGCGGCATGGTTACCGCCTCGAGCAGATGCAGCGCGACCGCGCCGCCGAGAACGACATCAATCGCCACCTGCGGCTGGAAATGGAAACGTTGCGCGCGCCCCAGCGGATCGAGAAACTCGCGACCGAGCGCCTCGGCATGGTCGCGCCCGGTGACGGTGAAGCGGTGGTGCTCGAGCGCGTTGCGCCCCAGGACCCGCCCGCCAAGTCCGTCGTCGCCGCACGGTAACTCACGAAAAGGTTTGCGTGGCCGTTCAGCCTGACCCCAACTGGCGCCCGATGTTGAAGAGCCGCCTCATGGCGGCCGCGGGGGCGCTCGTACTGTGGGTGGTCGCAATCGAGGTCCGGCTAATCGTCCTGCAGGTGATTCAGCACGATCAACTCGTCGCGCGCGCCGAACGGCAGCAGATGAGCACGCTGGCCGCGCCGGCGAAGCGCGGCGAGATCTTCGATCGCAACGGCCGGCTGCTCGCCTACAGCGTCGACGCCGACACCATTTACGCCGTCCCAACCGACATCACCGATGCGACGGCGACCGCCGCCGCGCTGTGCACCGCGCTGGACGACTGCACCAAGAAGATGCGTGACGAGCTGCGCGATCGCCTGGCGCAGGATCGGGCGTTTGTCTACGTGCGAAGGCGCTCGACACCGGCGCAGGCCAAGCGCGTTGCCGCGCTCGGGCTCGAAGGCATCGGCTTCCGCAAGGAGAGCAAGCGCTTCTATCCGAACCGCGAGCTGGCGGCGCACGTCATCGGCCACGTCGGTCTCGACAACGTCGGACTGAGCGGACTGGAAGCCACCTACGACAAGACGGTGCGCGGCCGCGAGGGCAAGCTGCTGGTGCAGACCGACGCGCGGCGCCACGTGTTCAGCCGTCTCGAGCGATCGCCGACCAGCGGCGACTCGATCGAGTTGACCATCGACGAACAACTGCAGCACATCGCCGAGCGCGAAGTCCGTGCCGGTGTCGAGGCCGCTCGCGCCGACGGCGGCACCGCGGTGGTGATGGATCCGCATAATGGCGAGATCCTCGCGATGGCGAGCTGGCCGACGTTTAACCCGAACGATTATGGGGACGCGCCGGAACCGGCGCGCCGCAATCGTGCCGTGCAGGATATTTACGAGCCGGGATCGACGTTCAAGATCGTCACGGCGTCAGCGGCGCTCCAAGAGGGTGTGATCAAGCCCGACGATCTGGTCGACACCATGGGCGGGGTCATCAAGTTCGGGGGCCGCAAGCCAATCACCGACATGGGACACAACTACGGTGTCCTCACCTTCGCCGATGTGATCGTCAAGTCGAGCAACGTCGGTGCGATCAGGGTTGGCCTGCGTGTGGGTGCGGAGCGCATGGGGCTGTACATGCGCCGGTTTGGTTTCGGCCGACCCTCGTCGCCGGATTTTCCGGGAGAGAGCCCGGGCATCGTGTGGGACGCCTCGAAGTTGAACGACAGCGCGCTGGCGTCGGTTTCGATGGGTTACCAGGTGGCCGTGACGCCGCTGCAGATGGCCGCCGCCGCAAGCGCGGTCGCCAATGGTGGGATCCTCTACGAACCACACGTCGTGCGCGCGATCGTCAAAGGCACGCAGCGCACCCCGGTCGCGCCCAAGGTAGTTCGACAGGCGATTCTCCCCGAAACGGCGGCGACGCTGAACCAGATCATGCAGAGGGTCGTGACCGACGGAACCGGCCGGAACGCCAAGCTGGTGAGCTACACGGTTGCGGGCAAGACCGGCACGGCCGACAAGCTCGTCAACGGACGCTACTCGGGCGCGCAACAGAACGTGTCGTTCGTCGGCTTCGTTCCGGCACAGCGCCCTGAGCTGACCGTGATCGTGATGGTCGATTCACCACGCGTTGGCGGCGACACCGGCGGCGCGATCGCCGCGCCAATCTTCAAGCGCATTGCGGACGCCGGCCTGAGATACCTCGGCACCACGCCAACCATCAACCCGGCGCCGCCGGTGATCGTCGCGCGCAACCAGCCGACTCTGGTGACGCAGGCTTCCATGCCCGCGGAGCGCAGCGTGATTGCCATGCCCGCGCACATGACGGAAGCGGGCCTGCCTGATTTGCGCGGCATGAGCGCGCGCGAAGCGCTACGTGAGCTGGCGCGGGTCGGCCTCACCGCGAAAATGCAGGGCACCGGCGTCGTCGTGGAGCAGGATCCCGCCGCCGGATCGTCCTTCGAACCCGGCGCGTCGTGCACGCTCGTCCTCAATCGCCGCCCGGCAGCGCGGCCTACCGGAGCCCTTGGAGATCAGCGGTGACGCTCGTCGACGTGGTCGATGCTCTGCGCCACCTGGTGGTGGATGCGCCGCCCGCGGGGCTCACGAGTGATCGCGCGATCACCGCGATTGCCTACGACTCCCGCCGCGTGTCCGCCGGCTCGGTGTTCGTCGCCCTCAAGGGGCTTCGCGCTGACGGTGGGGTCTTCACGGAGCAGGCCGAGTCTCGCGGGGCGATCGCCGTGGTGTCCGAGTCCGCTGCGCCCGGGGGTCTTGCGATTCCGTGGCTTACCGTCACGGACGCGCGCCTTGCGCTCGCGCTGCTCGCCGATCGCTTCTTCGATCACCCGAGCCGGCGTATGCCGGTCATCGGCGTCACCGGCACGAACGGGAAGACGACCACGGTCTACCTGCTTGCCTCAATCCTCGATGCGGCGGGTCTTCGCGCCGGGATGCTCGGGACCGTCGCGTACCGCATTGGTGGCGAGGATCGCGAAGCCTCGCGCACCACGCCCGAGTCGCCTGACGTGCAGCAACTGTTGAGTGAAATGCTGCAGCATGGCTGCAAATCGGCGGTGATGGAAGTGTCGTCGCACGCGCTGTCGCTGAAGCGCGTGGACGGGATGCGTTTCACCGCGGGCATTTTCAGCAATCTCACGCGCGACCATCTCGACTTCCACGAAGACATGGAAGCCTATTTCGCGGCGAAGCGCCGCCTGTTCGAGATGCTGCCGGACGATGCGCCCGGCGTGATCAACCTGGACGATCCGCGGGGCGCCTCACTGGTTGAAATCTGCGGGACGCCAATCACCTATGCGGTCAACGCCGCCGCCGATGTCACGCCCGGGCACATCGACATGACCCTGTCGGGGTTGCGCTTCGACGTCAAGGCGCCGAAGGGCACCGCGCACATCTCGTCGAAGCTGGTCGGCCGGCCGAACGTCTACAACATCCTCGCGGCCACCGCCGCTGCGACCGCTCTCGATATTCCGTTCGAAGCGATCGAGACCGGCATTGCCACCCTGTCCGGGGTGCCTGGGCGTTTCGAAGTGGTGTCGCAGGGCGCCGATCAAGTCACCGTCGTCGTCGATTACGCGCACACCGATGATGCGCTGCGAAATCTGCTCGAGACGGCGCGGCCGCTGTCGGCGAAGCGGCTGATCACGGTGTTCGGATGCGGCGGCGATCGCGACCGTTCGAAGCGGCCGCTGATGGGCATGGTGGCCGCGCGGCTGAGTGATGTCGTGGTGATCACCTCCGACAATCCGCGCTCCGAAGATCCGGGCCGCATCATCGAAGAGATCGAACGCGGCATTCCCGCCGGCCGAGAGGCGTCGCCGCGCGCGCCGGCGATCGAGTCGGTGGTCGATCGCGCCGCCGCGATCGAGCGCGCGGTGTCGATCGCCAGTCCGGGCGACGTCGTGTTGATCGCCGGCAAGGGTCACGAGAAGTATCAGCAGATCGGCGATCGGGTGCTGCCGTTTGACGACGGCGAAGTGGTCAGGGCGGCGCTGGCGAAACGGCAGAAGTGAGCGGAACGATATCGCTGTCGGCGGCGACGATTGCCGCGGCCATGAACGGACGGCTGGTCGCGGGCGCGGAAGACCGCTACGTGACGGGCTTCTCGATCGATTCGAGGACGCTCGCCACCGGCGACCTGTTCTTCGCCATCGTCGCCGAGCGCGATGGCCACGATTTCGCGGCGGCGGCATCGCGGCGGCGGGCGGCGGGGGTGGTGGTGAGCCGGCCGATCGAGCTGGACGCGGATCACGATGCGTTCGTCATCGAGGTCGGGGACACCACGGTGGCGCTGCAGCGTCTCGCGCAGTTCGTGCGGCGCGAATCAGGAGCAACGGTCGTGGCGATTACCGGCAGCGCCGGCAAGACCACGACGAAGGACACGATTGCCGAGCTGATCGGCACGCGCTACCGCGTGGTGAAGAACGCGGGGAACTTGAACAACCACCTCGGGTTGCCGCTCTCGTTACTGGAGCTGAGGCACGGGGCGGATGTGGCGGTGATGGAACTGGGCATGAACCACGCTGGTGAGATCCGAACGTTGGTCGGCGTCGCGACGCCGGAAGTCCGTGTGTGGACCAACGTCGGTGAAGCGCACATCGGCTATTTCGGCTCAGCGGACGCGATCGCCGACGCGAAGGCGGAGATCATCGAAGACGCCACCGCCGCCATGCTGCTGATCGCCAACGCCGACGATCCACGCGTGATGGCGAGAGTGGCGTCCTTCCCCGGCCGCACGGTCACGTTCGGCACGTCGGTAGGCGCGCAGGTTCGCGCCGTCGACGTCGAAGATCTTGGTCTCGACGGTTCACGCGCATCGCTGGTCACGCCGGCCGGCCGGCGCGATCTCAAGATTCCGCTGCTCGGGCGCGGCCATCTGATGAACGTGTTGTGCGCGGCCGCGGTCGCGCTCGACATGAACATCGAGCTCGACACCATCGTGGAGCACGTGGCGCACCTCAAGCCGTCGTCGCGCCGTGGCGCCATCCTGCGGCTGCCGAAGGGCGTCACCGTGATCGACGACTCCTATAACTCGAGCCCGTCCGCGCTGCTGCGCTCGCTCGAAGTGATCGCGCGCTCGTGGGGCACGCGCCGCCTCGCGGTGCTTGGCGAGATGCTCGAGCTCGGCGAGCTGTCTGCTTCGCTGCACCGTGAATGCGGGCACGCCGCAGCGCACAGCCGGCTGGCGACGTTGATCACGATCGGCGGCGAGCCCGCGCGGCTGATGGGCGAGGCGGCGATCGAGGCGGGCATGGCGCGTGCCGCGGTGACGCATTTTGGAACCAGCGCGGAGGCGGCGCCGGCGATCGCCGCGCAACTCACATCCGGCGACGTCGTCTTGGTCAAGGGCTCGCGCGGTACGCGCACGGATCTCGTCGTGGAGCGCCTGACGGCGGTGTTCGGCTGATGCTGTATCACCTCCTGATGTCGCTCTACCCGCAGTTTTCCGTCTTCAACGTGGCGCGCTACATCACGTTCCGGACGGCGGCGGCCAGCATGACGGCGCTGGTCATCAGCCTCGTGATGGGACCGTGGTTGATTCGCCGCCTGCGTGATTTCCAGGTCGGCCAGGTGATCCGCCAGGAGGGCCCGGAGTCGCATCGCGCCAAGGCGGGCACGCCGACCATGGGAGGAATTCTGATCCTCGCGGCGGCGCTGGTTCCGACGTTGCTGTGGGCTGACCTGACCAACGTCTACGTCTGGATCGCGGTGCTGTCGACGGCGGCCTTTGGCGGCATCGGCTTCCTCGATGACTACCTGAAGATCACGCGCCGCTCCTCCGGCGGGTTGAAGCCGCGCTACAAGTTTGCGCTGCAGATCGCGGTCGGTCTGCTGGTGGGCCTGGTGCTGATGCAGCTCGCCTATTCGAACCTTTACAACACCAGGCTGATCTTTCCGTTCTTCAAGCAGCTGATCCCGGACATCGGCTGGCTCTATGTGCCGTTTGCCGCGTTCTTCCTTGCCTCGTGGAGTAATGCGGTGAATCTCACGGACGGGCTCGACGGACTGGCGATCAGCACGTTTGCCGTCGCGGCGGCGGCCTTCACCGCGCTCGCATACGTCACCGGCCACCGCGTGTTCGCGGAGTACCTGCTGCTGGTTCGATTCGAGCCGGCCGCCGAGCTGACGATCTTCTGCGGCGCGCTGGTCGGCGCCAGCCTCGGCTTTCTCTGGTACAACGCGCACCCCGCAGAAATCTTCATGGGTGATGTCGGCTCGCTCGCGCTCGGCGGCGCGATCGCCACGGTCGCGATGCTGATCAAGCAGGAGCTGTTGCTGGTGATCGTCGGCGGCGTCTTCGTTCTCGAGGCCGCGTCCGTCGTGGTCCAGGTCGCCTCGTTCAAACTGCGCGGCAAGCGCGTTTTCAAGATGGCGCCGCTGCATCACCACTTCGAACTGAGCGGCTGGGCCGAACCAAAAGTCATCACGCGGTTCCTGATCGTTGCGATTCTGTTTGCGCTCTTCAGCCTGACGACGTTGAAACTGAGATGACGACACAGGACTTTTCGGTGAGCGGACAACAGGTGCTGGTCGTTGGCGCCGCCAGGAGCGGTGTGGCCGCGGCGTACCTGCTTGCGAAGCGCGGCGCCCGGGTCACGCTGACCGATCGCAAGCCCCGGATATCGGAAGAAGCGGACTTGAAGGCGGTTGGTGTCGGGCTCGAGCTCGGTGGACACCACGCGAAGTCTTTCGCGACCGCGGACCTGATCGTGGTGAGTCCTGGGGTGCGCATCGACCTGCCGGAGATCCTGCACGCCAAAGAACATGGCGTGCCGGTGATCGGTGAGCTGGAGCTCGCATCCCGCTGGCTGGTTGGCCCGATCGTCGCGATTACCGGGACCAAGGGCAAGTCGACCACCACCACGCTCGTCGGACGGATGCTCGAAGCCGCGGGCAAGCGCGTCCTGGTCGGCGGCAACATCGGCGTCCCGGTCAGCGCCCAGGTCGAAGCCTCGACCGCCGATACGGTGCACGTCATCGAGGCGAGCAGCTTTCAGCTCGAGACGACCGACACGTTCCGGCCGTGGATCGCGGCGCTCCTCAACTTCTCGCCCGATCACCTCGATCAACATCCCGACGCCGCGGCCTACGCCGCGGCCAAGCAGCGGATCTTCGCCAACCAGCGCCCGGACGACTGGGCGGTTGTCAATGCCGAGAGCGCGGACGCGGTGACGATGACCACGAATGTCAAGGCGCGTGTCATGACCTACGGCATCGACACCGATGCCGCGGAGGTTCACGTCGGTGGCGGGTTCGTCTGGCAGCGAACGTCGGAAGGCGACATTCCTCTGCTGCCGCTCGCGGCAGTGCAGCTGCAGGGTCGGCACATGTTGAGCAACGTCGTTGCGGCGACGGCGATCAGTCACTTGGCGGGCGCCTCGGGGGCGTCGCTGGCGCGCGCGCTCGATGGTTTTCGCGGGCTCGAGCACGTCATGGAACTGGTCGCCACCAAGGACGGCGTGCGCTTCGTCAACGACTCCAAGGCGACCAACGTCGATGCCGCGGCGAAGTCGATCGAGAGCTTCGATAAGGTCGTCGCCATCATCGGCGGCAAGTTCAAGGGCGGTAACTTTGCCGATCTCGCGGCGCCGCTTCGTGAGCACGGCCGCGCGGTGGTCGCGATCGGCGAGGCCAAATCGCTGGTGCGCGACGCGTTGAAGGACGTAGTGCCCGTCGTTGACGCATCAAACCTCGCCGACGCGGTGCGCCGGGCATGGGATCTCGCGGTTCCCGACGGCGTGGTGCTGCTCGCGCCGGCGTGTTCGAGCTTCGACATGTTCGCCGATTACGCGGACCGCGGGCGGCAGTTCAAGAAAGCGGTGTTGAAGCTGGTGAATGAGTAGGGCTTGAGGGGCCGAGGAATGGCGCGGGCTTGCCCCGCCGAAGCGCGAAGCGCGCAAGCGGGGAGCAGTGAGTAGTCGTCAGCCGGTTGGAGGCAATTAGGAGCTGGTCGCTGGGAGCGCAGGCTGCCCCGGTCTGCGAGGCTGGTGTCCGAATTCCCTGAACGACTGACGACTACTGACTGCTTCGAAGCGCATCCGTTGTATCGAACGCAGGACGTCGAACTTTATAGCGCCGCCGGAGGCGGCGCAAGGAAACACTGATGGCGAGGAAGCTTCAATCAGATAAGTGGCTGTTCCTGGCGACGCTGGCGCTGATCTGCACCAGCATCGTCATGGTCTACAGCGCCTCGGCGCTGGTGGCGCTGGAGCGTTTCCAGCAGCCCTATCTGTTCGTGACCAAGCAGATGATGTGGGCGGCAATCGGCTTCGCCGTGATGTCGATCGTGATGCGCATCGACTATCGTACCTACCGCAACGACAAGATGATCTGGCTGCTGCTCGGCGTGGTCGGCCTGATGCTGGTGGCGGTGCTGTTTTCGCGGCCGATCAACGGCACCAAGCGATGGTTCGGCATCGGCGGGTTTGGCATCCAGCCGTCGGAGCTCGCGAAGCTGGCGGCGATCGTGTTCACGGCGATGATCCTCGAGCGCCGCCGCGCCCGCATCAACGAGCTGAGCTACTCACTGGTGCCGATCGGCCTGATCGTCGGCGGCCTCTGCGCGTTGATCCTGCTGCAACCCGACTTCGGCACCGCGGTGTCGTTGATGGCGGTGGTGGCGGTGATGGTCTTCGCAGCCGGCATCAGCTACCGCTACTTGATTGGAGCGGCGCTACTGGCGATGCCGGCGCTGTACGTGATCCTCATTCAGGCCGATTACCGCCGCCGGCGTCTGTTGACCTTCATGGATCCCTGGGCGGATCCGCTCGGCGACGGCTTCCAGATCATCCAGTCGCTGATCGCCGTCGGAACCGGTGGGGTGTTCGGCAAAGGCCTGATGCAGGGCGTGCAGAAACTGTTCTACCTGCCCGAGCCGTTTACCGACTTCATTTTCTCGGTGATCTCCGAAGAGACCGGCCTGCTCGGGGCAAGCCTGGTGGTGTTGTGCTTCTGCGTGATCGCCTGGCGCGGACTGCGCACGGCGCTGCGCGCGCCCGACAGCTTCGGCGCCTTTCTCGCGCTCGGCATCACGATGATGCTGGTGCTGCAGGCGTTCGTGAACATCAGTGTCGTGCTCGGATTGCTCCCCACCAAGGGCATTCCGCTGCCGCTCGTCAGCAATGGCGGCTCGTCGATGTTGATCAACCTGCTTGGCATCGGTGTGCTGCTGAATATCTCGCAGCATTCGCAGATGGAGACGGGAGCCGCGTGAGCTGTGCGTGTGCTGATCGCGGGCGGGGGCACCGGCGGGCATTTGTACCCGGGTATCGCACTGGCGCGCGAGCTGCAGCGGCGCGATTCGACGGCGCACGTTTCGTTCGCCGGCACGGCGCAGGGAATCGAAGCGCGGGTCGTGCCGCGCGAAGGCTTCCAGCTCGACTTGCTGCGCGTCACCGGGTTGAAGGGCAAGAAGCGCGTCGAGCGCCTGCGCGGTTTCCTGCTGCTGCCGATCGCCGCGCTCGATGCATGGCGCATCGTCACGATGCAGCGGCCCGACGTCGTGGTTGGCGTGGGCGGGTTTGCGTCGGGGCCGGTGCTCGCAGTGGCGGCGTTGCGCGGTTATCCGACGATGCTGCTCGAGCAGAACGCGCTGCCGGGCATCACCAACCGTCTGCTGGCGCGGCTGGTGCGCGCGGCGGCGGTGAACTTCGAAGAGGCGCTGAGGTATTTCCCGCGCACGGGATTTGTGGCCGGCAACCCCGTGCGACCAGAGTTTTTCCCGGCGCAGAACGAGGAGGAGTATGACCCGTTCGACTCGATTGACACCGCAAGCGGGGTCAATCTCGCTCAGGGCAAGCCGGCGCAAGACGCGGGGAGGATCCTAGTCTTTGGCGGTTCTCAGGGCGCACACGCGATCAACGTGGCCATGGTGGAGGCAGCGGCGCGGCTGGCAGCCTCCGGGATACGCCTTGCGATCACCCACCAGACCGGCGAACGCGATCTGGATCTGGTGCGCACCGCGTACCAACGTGCCGGGCTCGAAGCCCGCGTCGAAAGTTTCATCTTCCAAATCGACGGAGAGATGAAGGCGGCGGATGTGGTCGTCAGCCGTGCCGGAGCGACGACGCTGTCGGAGCTTGCTGCATCAGGACGCCCGGCAATCCTGGTGCCGCTGCCGACGTCGACCGACGACCACCAGTGCAAGAACGCGGACGTCGTCGCGAAGGCAGGAGCAGCCGTGGTGATCGAGGAGCGTGATTTGAACACGGGGGCGCTCGGCGAAGCACTCGCGTCTTTGCTCGCGGAGCCGGCTCGGCGTCACCAGATGGGGCGCGCGGCGGCGCGGCTCGCGCGGCCGGATGCCGCGGCGCGGATTGCCGACCGCGTGGAGGAGTTGGCCCGGCATGCTCGGTAAGACGCGGCGCATTCACTTCGTCGGCGTGGGCGGGATCGGCATGAGCGGCATCGCGGAGCTCCTCGCGAATCTCGGTTACGCCGTGTCCGGCTCGGACGCGAAGCGATCGCCGGTGACCGCGCGGCTCGAGTCGCTCGGCGTGATGGTGCAGGTCGGGCACGCGGCGGCGAACGTCGGGGACGCGGACGTCGTCGTCTACTCGTCCGCGGTGCGGCCCGACAACGCCGAGGTCGAGGAGGCGACGGGGCGTCGGATCCCGGTGATTGCGCGGGCCGAGATGCTCGCCGAGTTGATGCGGCTGCGGTTCGGGATCGCGGTCGCCGGCGCGCACGGCAAGACCAGCACGACCTCGATGGTGGCGCTGGTGCTCGAGCGGGCCGGACTGGATCCGACGGCGGTGATCGGCGGCCGGTTAAGCGCGTTTGGCAGCAACGCGCGGCTGGGGAGCGGGAAATACATGGTGGCGGAAGCGGACGAGAGCGATCGCTCGTTCCTGAAACTGTCGCCGTCGATCGCGGTGATTACGAACATTGATCGCGAGCACATGGACGCATACGGAAGCTTCGCAGACTTGCAGCAGGCGTTTGTCGACTTCGCCAACAAGGTGCCGTTTTACGGCGCCGTGGTGGCGTGCGCCGATGATGCGGAGCTGTGCGCGGTCCTGCCCCGCCTCCAGCGGCGCGTCATCACTTACGGCATCAATCAACCGGCGGGATCACAGCAGACCGTCCCGGTGATCTTTGGTTCTGATGTGACGCTTGCCGGGTACGGGTCGCGCTGCGTCGTCCAGAAGTACGAACGCAGGGGCGGAACGACGATCGAAACACTGGGAGAACTGACCCTGCAGGTACCCGGCCGTCACTCGGTGCAGAACGCGCTGGCGGCGGTGGCGGTGGGCCTCGAGCTCGATGTGCCGTTCGCACGGATTGCGAGCGCGCTTGGAGAATTCCGCGGCGCCGAGCGCCGCTTCGAGCAGCGCGGCGTCATCAACGGCATTACGGTGGTCGACGACTACGGTCATCACCCCACCGAGATCGCCGCCGTGTTGGCAGCCGCGCGCGCGGCGAAGCCGTCGCGGATCGTGGTGGCTTTCCAGCCGCACCGCTACACCCGCACGCGCGATCTGATGACCGAGTTCGGCGCGGCGCTGGCTCCCGCGGACGAAGTCGTGCTGACCGGCATCTACGCGGCCAGCGAGGAGCCGATTCCAGGCATCACCGTCGAAGCCCTTGCGGCGGTAGTGAACCAGGGCCGGTCGACGCCGGTGCACGTCGTGCCGAGGCTCGAGGAGGTCGCGGCCCGGGTTGCAGATATCGCGCGCTCCGGCGATCTTGTCATCACCCTCGGCGCAGGTTCGATCGGCGGATTGGCGACCGCGCTGGTCGACGAGTTGCAGCGGAGGACCAGCTGATGGCAGCGGTCCTTCGCCAGGGAGCCCCCGGCCAGGCGGTCGCCACCGACAAGCGATTCCGCCGCGCCCACATCAAGCCCGCGCGCAGACGCAGCTCCACGGTGAAGCATGTATGGCTCGCGTTTCGGTGGCTCGCGCTGGTGAGCATCGTGGGCTACGGGTCGTATCGCAGCGTCACGCTGATCGGCGCGGCATCGTCCCTGCAGATCAGTCACATGACGGTGCGCGGACACGAACGGCTCTCGACCGGCGAAGTGCTGGCGCTGGTCGACGGACTGCGCGGCCAGAACATCCTGTCGGTGTCGCTCGATCAATGGCAGACCCGGCTGCTGTCGTCGCCATGGGTCGAGAGCGCGACGATTCGCCGCGTTCTGCCGTCGACCGTCGAAATCGCCGTTCACGAACGGCGCCCGATGGGGATCGGCCGCCTCGGCTCGGCGCTATATCTGATCGACCCCAAGGGCGTGCTGATCGATGAATACGGACCGTCGTACGCGGACATCGACCTGCCGATTATCGATGGCCTCGCCCGGTCGCCCCGCGATGGCGGCTCGATCATCGACCAACCTCGCGCCGAGTTTGCGGCTCGGGTCATCGGCGCCATTGCCACGCGCCCGGAGATCGCCAAGCTCGTTTCGCAGCTCGACGTCGGCGACCTGCATGACGCGGTGGCAATCCTCGACGGCGATCCGGCGTTGCTGCGTCTTGGCGACACCGATTTCGTGGCTCGATTGCAGCAATACATCGACCTGGCGCCGGCGCTGCGTGAGCGGCTGAACGCCATCGATTACGTGGATTTGCGGTTCGACCAGCGGCTGTATGTGCGCCCCGTGAAGACGACGGCGCAGGCAAAGAAGTAGGACGGAGGATTCGTGGCACGACAGGAACGGTACGTGGTCGGTCTCGACATCGGGACCTCCAAGGTTTGCACCGTAGTGGGTGAGCTGCTCGACGAGGGCGGCGTTGATGTCATCGGCATCGGCGTCACAGACTCGAAGGGACTGAAGCGCGGCGTTGTCGTCAACCTCGAAGCGGCCGTGGAATCGATTAAGAAATCGATCGAGGAAGCTGAGCTGATGGCTGGCGTCGAAGTCGGATCGGTGCAGCTCGCGATCAGCGGACCGCACATCAAGGGCTTCAACAGCCGCGGCGTGGTGGCGGTGGCGGGCAAGAACCGCGAGGTGACCCGGGACGACGTGCGGCGCGCGATCGATGCGGCCCGCGCGGTGTCGCTGCCCGCAGGCCGCGAGATTCTCCACGTGCTGCCGCAGGATTTCGTGGTCGACGAGCAGGAGGGGATTGGCGCGCCGGTCGGCCTGACCGGCGCCCGCCTCGAAGTCAACGTCCACATCATCACCGGCAGCCAGACCGCCACGCAGAACCTGGTCGCGTGCGTCAATCGCGCCGGCGTCGAGGTGATGGACACGGTGATCGGACAGCTCGCCGCGTCGGAAACGGTCCTGACGTCGGACGAAAAAGAGCTCGGCGTCGCGGTGGTCGACATCGGCGGCGGCACCGCCGACCTCGCGATCTTCGAGCGCGGCAGCCTGTGGCACACCGCGGTGATCGCGGTCGGCGGTGATCACTTCACCAACGACATTGCGGTGGGCTTGCGCACGCCGATTCCGGACGCGGAAAAGGTCAAGCGCCGCGTCGGATGCGCGCTGTCGTCGATGGTCGAAGAAGACGAGACCATCGAAGTCGCCAGCGTCGGCGGCCGGCGCCCGCGCGTGATGGCACGGCGAATCCTGTCGGACATCCTGCAGCCCCGCGCCGAAGAGATGTTCCACCTGATCTGGGACGAGATCAGCAAGGCGGGCTACGAGAAGTCCCTCAACTCGGGGTTGGTGCTCACCGGCGGCGGTGCGCAGCTCGAAGGCATGTCCGAGATCGCCGAGCAGATTTTCGATCTGCCGATCCGGCGCGGCGTGCCGGTCGGGGTCGGCGGCCTTGCCGATCACGTGAGCAATCCCGCGTTCGCGACCGCGGTTGGTTTGGTACTCTACGCGTCGAGGCATCGCGGACCAACCACATCGGCAGCCGGCGGCGGCGCGCTGACGCGCGTCATGGGTCGGCTCAAGATGGTGTTCAAGGAGTTTTTCTAAATGGGAGGCAAGATGGCGGATCACGACGGGTTGGAATCGCTGCGTCTCACGCTCGATGAAGAAACGCGCATGGGTGCGCGCATCAAGGTGATCGGCGTTGGCGGCGGCGGCAGCAATGCCGTGTCGCGGATGGTGCAGGCCGGCATCTCCGGCGTCGAGTTCATGGTCGCCAACACCGACGCGCAGGCGCTCAAGGCGAACCCGGCGCCGGTGAAAATTCAAATCGGCGGCAAGCTTACCAAGGGGCTGGGCGCCGGCGCGGATCCGAACGTCGGCCGCCAGGCCGCGCTCGAAGACACTGACAACCTGATCCAGGCGCTGTCGGGCGCGGACATGGTGTTCGTCACGACCGGCCTCGGCGGCGGCACGGGCACCGGCGCCGCGCCGGTGATCGCCAGCCTCGCCACCGAGCTCGGCGCGCTGACGATCGCGGTCGTCACCAAGCCGTTCAAGTTCGAGGGCAAGAAGCGCTTGAAGCAGGCGGAATACGGGCTGGAGGCGCTGCGCGACGCGGTCGACACGGTCATCACCATTCCGAACGAACGGCTGTTGAGCGTGATCGATCGCAACACCTCCATGCTCGACGCGTTCGTCACGGCGGACGACGTGCTGCGGCAGGCGATTCAAGGCATTTCGGACCTGATCCTCGTGCCTGGCTTGATCAACCTCGACTTCGCCGACGTGAAGACCATCATGTCCGGCATGGGCGTGGCGATGATGGGCACGGCTACGGCCGAAGGCCATACCCGCGCGATCGACGCCGCCAACCGCGCCATCTCGAGCCCGCTGCTCGAGGACGCTTCGGTAAAGGGCGCACGCGGCGTGATCATCAACGTCACCGGGGGGCCGGACATGTCGCTGCTCGAAGTCAATGAGGCGCTGACAATCATCCAGGAATCGGCGCACGAGGACGCGAACATCATCTTCGGCGCAGTGGTCGATCCCACGCTTGGAAACAAGGTGAAGATCACGGTGATCGCCACCGGGTTCGATCACGTCAGGATGGATCGTTCGACGCCGGCCAACGCGCCGATGCAGACACCGGTCGACATGACGGCCTACTCGTCGCACTTACGCGCATATGAGTCCGGCCCATCCATTGTTCAACCGCGCCGGACCATCACGCGCCGTCCATCGCTCGAGATGCCGCTCGCAGCGCCGAAGGCCGTCGCGGTTGGTCAGAATCCGGGCGAAGTCCCGATCGGCACCGCCGTGCCGAACGAATTCGACCTGAATCTCGACCTCGACGTGCCGGCCTTCCTCCGTCGCAGCGAGGGATAGGCCGGCAGCAGGCATCGACGCCGCAGACCGACAGGTCTGGTACAGTGAAAGATCCAGGGGAGCCGTGAGCGCCGCCGGCGAAGCGACAGCTCAACGACCCCCTGGAGTCTGAATGAAATCCCAGCATCAACGAGAGCTCGCACAAGAAACCCTTTCCCGCGAAGTCGGATACGTGCGCAAGCCGCACGCCGGCCGGCTGCGCGTCGCGCTGATTTTCCCCAACACCTATTTCGTCGGGATGTCGAACCTTGGCTTCCAGACGATCTACCGGCTGTTCAACGATCAGCCGGACATCGTATGCGAGCGCGCGTTCCTGCCGCCTAAGCAGGAACTCGCCTCCCTGCGCGAAGCCGGCACGCGCATCGTCACGATCGAGTCGCAGACGCCGGTGGGCGATTTCGACGTGATCGCGTTCTCGGTGTCGTTCGAGTGGGACTACACCAACGTCCTCACGATGCTGCGTCTTGCCGGCGTGCCGCTGCGCGCCGCGGATCGCGATTACACGCACCCGCTGGTGGTGATTGGCGGCGCCGTGACGTTCGTCAACCCGGAGCCGCTGGCGCTGTTCGCCGATGTGATCGCCGCCGGCGAAGGCGAAGCGCTCGTTCCGGACCTGCTGCAGGCATTCGGCGTCTCATCGCGCAGCGAGCAGCTCAAGCGCCTTGCCCAGGCGCGCGGCTATTACATCCCGTCCTTCTACGACGTTGAATACAAGAGCGACGGCACCATCGCGCGCTTCGTGCCGCGCGAAGGCACCGGCGCGCCCGCGGTGGTGCGCAAGGCCGCGCTCAAGACCACCGAGGCGGTCGATCCGCCATCGACGACGATCTTTACTCCCGACACCGAGTTCGGCTCGCGCTTCCTGATCGAAGTGGTGCGCGGTTGCGCGAACCTGTGCCGCTTCTGCTGGGCCGGCTACAACTACCTGCCGGTCCGCGCGTTTCCGACCGAGCGAATCCTCGCCCTGGCGCAACAGGCGCGCGCGCATTCGGCGAAGGCGGGCCTGGTGTCGATCGCGCTGTGCGATCACCCGGACATCGAGCACATCCTGCGCAGCCTCAAGGACATGGGCTACTCGATCAGCCCGGCGTCGCTGCGTCTCGACGACCTCACGCCGGCGATCGTCGGCCTGCTCAGGGACAGCGGCGAGCGCACCTTGACGATTGCGCCCGAAACCGGCTCCGATCGCCTGCGCCGCGTGATCAACAAGACGATCACCAACGAAGAGATTCTCGATCGTGCCGAGCTGATCTTCTCGAGCGGGATCGAGAGCCTGAAGCTCTATTACATGATCGGCCTCCCCACCGAGGAGGACGAGGATCTTGTTGCGATTCGCGACCTGACGCTGCAGCTGCACGAGATCATGCTGAAGCACGCGCGTCCCCGCGGCCGGATCGGCAGGATTGTCGCCAGCGTCAACCCGCTGGTCCCCAAGCCCGGCACCGCGTACCAGTGGCTGCCGATGGTGCGGACCGACGAGATCGAGCGCAAGATGAAGCGGATGCGCGCGCTGGTCGCCGACATCGACAACGTCTACTTCAACATCAAGAGCGAGCGGCACTCGTATTACCAGGCGCTGTTGTCGCTCGGCGATCGCCGGATCGCGCCGGTGATCGAGCTGGCCGAGGCCAACGGCGGCCAGTGGCGCAAGGCCGTCGCTGATGCGGGCGTCGACGCCGACTTCTACATCTACCGCGATCGCTCGAACGA
>Ga0136611_10000479_pt1 | contig 26145 bp, 25 predicted proteins | sample AntDrymUQ2232306_2_FD_106645 | JGI IMG/M metagenome (GOLD analysis project Ga0136611, IMG submission 106645) | Polar desert sand microbial communities from Dry Valleys, Antarctica - metaG UQ223 (23.06) | ecosystem: Environmental > Terrestrial > Soil > Desert | place: Antarctica: Dry Valley...
ATATCGAAGTGTTTTACAACCGGGAGCGATTACATTCAGCTAATGGATATATATCGCCCGTTGAATTCGAGTTGCAGCAAAATGCTGCTTAACTTCGTGTCCAGTAAAGTGTTGACACATCAGGCTACGCTAGAATTTCTTGAAGAAAAATTGAAAGATGCCTTGTCTGAGGAAAAACCATTATTAGAAAAGGCGCAAACAGATCTGTTCACTTACACTGAAGCAATTAAGCAATTACCCGTTCGACACGAATTCCGCCCACCAATTCCGATGCGCATAAGACACGCTGTTGCATTGAAAAAAGCCAGAGAGCAGCGAGAGGCAACGGATAAGGCAAATGAAAAGTCGATTATTGCAGCAACTCTGTACAACAATTCCGCTGAAAGCTGGAACAGGTAGCTTTTCTTTTTTTCAAGGAAAGATTAGTGCCGTCGATCAACTTGGTTCTTTTTCTTGTTTTATGTCATTACCCGCACAATATGTTATTGATCCCCTCAATGATGAAATTAAAAATCTGGGATTTAGGGCTGCCAAACGAGGTGATTCATGAAATTGGTCATTGCTGAATACCTGCGCACCCTTAGGGAGCGGGATGAATTGGATCGTTTGTTGCCAGATCTTTTACTGGAGATGAATTACATTCTTGTGGCTCGTCCACAAACAGGCAATAGACAATACGGTGTGGACATTGCAGCTAGAGGTAATAATTCCGAAACAGAAGAAGATGAGTTATTGCTTTTGGTAGTCAAGCAAGGTGATATTGGTCGAACCGAATGGGATGGTGGTAATCAGTCTATCCGTCAAAGCATCAATGAGATTTTTGATGTTTATTTGAAGTCTCACCTTGAGCCACAAGATCAAAGCCGCAGCATTCGCATCGTTGTTGTTACCAATGGAGAGCGGAAACAAACCGTGCAAGCTAGTTGGAGTGGCTTTGTCAGCGACAATAAATCCAAAGCTCATATTGAATTTTGGGGAGTAAATTGTATCGCCACTTTGATCGAGAAACATCTATTAGATGAACATATCTTTCTCGACGAAGATCGACATGATTTGCGTCGCGCACTGGCGCTATCCGGCGATAGCAAGTATGACCGGCAAGATTTGCATCGTTTGTTTATGCGCGTCTTGGACTTAAATGATAAAGGACAATTGACTGGCAAACCCAAGACGGGTAAAGCCTTATTGAAAGCTTTGCGAATTGTTAATCTATCAGCTCAAATGTTTGCTTATTGGACGCTGCGCGATGATGGCGATACTCGACAAGGTCTCTTTGCGGTGGAACGCGCTATATTGTGGTCGTGGCATCGTATTCAACTTGAGGGTGAAAAGAGCAAGCGAGAGGAACTTGTGAGAGCTTTCAGTATGATGTGGTGGAGTTACTATCGCTTTACAACTCAATATTTCGCAAGAATTCAATCTTATTGTTTTGTGGAAAATAGTGTAACTCGCTATGCTTCAAATGGCGTGGAATCTTCGTTGATTGCATTTGAGCAGATTGGCATTCTGGCAAGCATTGTGCTATTTCAAGTGTTTTCTGCAATCTCTGAAGGAAGCGAAAAAACGGATAAAGAAAATACTTTCTGGGAAAAAAATGCCAATGTAGTGATAAATGCTTTGGAAGCATGGCTACAAAATAACGCAGTTAGCAGTTCTCCATGCCTCGATCGACATAGTCAAGATATTATTCTGGCATTGATAGCATTGTATGGGTTAGGTCGAACAGAAACAGCTAAAGAATGGCTGAAGAAGCTATTTAGCAATGTAAATTACGCCTTGAAAGCAAAGAAATTTGTACCTATTGCTACAGATTCCTTAGATGATTTGGTAGAAGAGGGTGGTTGGCTTGGAGGGCAGGCAACTGAGCGCATGATGGAAACATCCTGGATGTTGGCAACTTTTGCCGGCTGGAGTGTTATTTTGGGGATGGATGAGATGTATGAAGTGTTAGCTCAGAATGTCCGCGATCAGTATCCAGGAGTATGTATACAACTCTGGCATCCGGAGAAAGATTTATATCAACATCTTTACTTCCTGTCCGCACATTCTGAATCCGGTGTAGCCGAAGCGCCAATTCAATTGCCTCCAAGTGCGGAAGAATATCGAAAACAGATGGTTATGGTTTGTAAATCCGAATTTGCAAAAGTACTTACTGAATCTCCAGCAGCGCGATCTGGTTTGGTTGCTCTTGATTTTATCGCATACAGGCACTTTTCTACTCCTGTACCGCCTGTATTTTGGTATTCATTAGTGAGCAATGCTGTTGTTTGATGGACAATTTTCGGTGATATTCGTAGATGCCCGCGAATAGAATTGCTTGACTACAAAAGATAACTTAAATTCTATACGGATGAGTTTTGAGCCGTTTTTTGTCCAACAGCGATAAATTTTTGGATATACGGAATGGATTTATCCGGTTCCCGCATTGCCAATAACAATTTCTGATACAACCCTTTTTTACCAATACGAATTTTTCTAAGTTTAAGATCTTTGATTTTAATATCCGCCAGCCATTCCGGTAGTACACAAACACCACGTTTTAATGCGGTCATTTGCAGCATGATTTCCAGTGATTCAATTTGTTTAAGTTTCTCCGGTTCAAGGTGGGATGGTGTTAAGAAGTGCGTCAAGATATCCAGTCTTTCCAGCGGAACCGGGAAGGTTAGCAAGGTTTCTTTGCTTAAAAGCTCTGGTGTTAAATAATCAGCATTCGCCAATGGGTGATCGACTGCTATCAGCAATACCAATTGATATTCCGCCAGAATTTCATAATCAATTTTTTCTTTCTTGACCAGATCGGGTGTGATCAAAACATCAATGTGATGGTTCAATAATCCTTCCAACCCAGAAAATTGAAATTTATGCACGATATCCACATCAATGTCGGGCATTTGCTGCATGAACTGACCAATCACGCCGGTAAGCCATTCAAAACAGGGGTAGCATTCCACGCCGATGCGCAAAATGCCTTGCCGGCCTTCACTGTACGCCGCTAGTGTTTTTTCAGCCTGTGATAAAACGGGTAAAACCTGATGGGCTACTTCCAATAACAGTGTACCCGCCTGAGTCAGGCGCAAACTACGTCCTTCGCGTTCCCATAGTGTTACTCCCAGTTTTTTTTCCAGATAACCGATCTGGTGGGATAAGGCTGGCTGGCTTAAGCATAATGCATTGGCGGCCTCGGTCAATGTGCCATTGGCATGCAGTGCTTGGATGATTTTTAGGTGGCTGTGTTCGATCATGTATGAGATAACCTTATAGAATTAGGGAAACTTATCATTATTATTCATTGTTTATTATTCGTACAATAGCCGGACTATTATTAATATTGGGATGGTGATTGAATCATGGTAACCACACATAATCTTGGATTCCCGCGTATCGGCAAAAATCGGGAATTGAAATTTGCTTTAGAAAAATACTGGAAAGGAACCATTTCTGAACAAGCTTTGTTAGAAGTCGCAACGAGCCTTCGTGCAAAGCATTGGCAGGATCAAGCCGTGCTCGATTGGATTCCGGCGGGTGATTTTTCATTATACGATCATGTATTGGATACCAGTTTTATGCTGGGTAATATTCCAGCGCGTGTCAGTGCATTATCCGGCAGTGCGATAGACAACTATTTTCGTGTGGCAAGAGGCCGCTCGGTCAGCGACGGCTCAGCTTGTTCCTGTGTCATTGCAGGTGAGATGACGAAGTGGTTTGATACCAACTATCATTACATCGTACCGGAATTTGATAAAAATACGCGATTTTCTTTGAATTCCAGTCGGCTACTCGAACAAATTCAGCAAGCTAAGCAAACACATCCGCAAGTTAAACCGATTATTCTCGGCCCGGTGACTTATTTGTGGCTGGGAAAATCCAAGGATGGCATTGATAAACTTGATCTGCTGGATGATTTGCTCAATATCTATGCGCAATTGTTGCAGGAACTTGAGAATGCGGGTATCCAATGGTTGCAAATTGACGAACCGATATTGGTCATGGAGCTTACCCAGGAGTGGAAGCATGCGTTGAGAAAAACGTATTATCAATTACAGGCTACACCCATCAATCTGTTGTTGACGACTTACTTTGGGGAACTGCAAGATAATTTGCAATTGGCTTGTGAGTTGCCTGTCGACGGATTACATTTGGATGCTGTGATGGCTAAAGATGAAATTGCCAAGGTGATTGACTGGCTACCGAGTCATAAAGTCCTGTCTCTGGGTGTTATCAACGGACGTAATATCTGGAAAACTGATTTAACCGGAACATTGGATTGGCTGGAGCCGATCTATGCGCGTTTGCAGGATCGTCTTTGGCTTGCACCGTCTTGTTCATTGTTGCATGTGCCCGTTGATCTGGATAGTGAACAAAAGCTGGATACCGATATTCGGTCGTGGCTGGCGTTTGCCATGCAGAAATTAAATGAAGTGGCAATACTGGCAAGAGCCCTTGGTTACGGAAGAGACAGCGTTGCTGAAATCCTGCAGGAAAATAGCGCGGCGATAACAAATCGCAAGCAATCCAAGCGAGTGCATCAGGCAGCAGTCAAAGCGCGTGTACTTGAAATCAATGAGGCGATGGGTACACGTCAATCTGCTTATCATCAACGCGCAATTGTGCAACGGGAAAAGTTTCAATTGCCGCTTTTCCCCACGACTACCATCGGTTCTTTCCCACAAACACAGGAAATCAGGCAAACGCGCCGTGATTTCCGCGAAGGCAAGCTATCAGAATCAGCCTATCGTCAGGCGATGCAAAAAGAAATTGCAATTTGTGTACAGGAACAGGAAGCTTTGGGGTTGGATGTTTTGGTGCACGGCGAACCTGAGCGTAACGACATGGTGGAGTATTTTGGTGAACAATTGACGGGCTATGCCTTTACCCAGTTTGGTTGGGTACAATCCTATGGATCGCGCTGTGTTAAGCCGCCAATTATTTATGGCGATGTTGCGCATTCGCATGCAATGACCACGGAATGGATTCAATATGCCCAATCATTAACTAAAAAGCCCATGAAAGGCATGCTGACGGGACCTGTTACTATGCTAAATTGGTCTTTTGTGCGTGATGATCAACCCCGTGCACATACCTGCATACAGCTGGCGCTTGCGATACGCGACGAAGTGCTCGTTTTGGAAAAAGAAGGCATCAAAATGATCCAGATTGATGAAGCTGCATTAAGAGAAGGTTTGCCGCTCAGAAAATCCCAATGGAACGTTTATCTTGACTGGGCCATCCGTGCATTTCGTATTACTGCCAATGGTGTAAAAGATGAGACACAGATTCATACGCACATGTGCTACTCAGAATTTAATGACATCATGGAAGCCATCGCGGGCATGGATGCGGATGTGATCACCATCGAGACTTCTCGCTCCGATATGGAGCTGCTGGATGCATTTGATCAATTTCATTATCCGAATGAAATAGGACCCGGCGTGTATGATATCCATTCTCCCAATATACCTTCTGTCGATTCCATCATTGCGTTGATGGAGAAAGCCGCGCAACGCATACCTGCCCAGCGATTGTGGGTGAATCCGGATTGCGGGTTGAAAACGCGTAATTGGGAAGAAGTTAAACCGGCATTGCGCAATATGGTCGCTGCAAGCCGGTATTTATCAAGTCATTTAAGTGTAGTCCAGACTCGCTAAATTTGACTTGGCAGTGTTATTTAGCGATGATATGCGCGTATTTTATCCACTTCAGTTTAAAGGGAGCAATCATGACAACCAATACTATACTTAAGCAAAAAATCAATACCATAATCGGTGAGAAACACTTACTCAAGCATCCTTTTTATGTTGCTTGGACCGAAGGTAAACTGAGCAAAGAACAATTGCGCCATTATGCGGAGCAATATTTTTACAATGTACTGGCTGAGCCAACCTATTTAAGTGCAGTGCATTTTAATACACCGCATATCCATTCAGAAACGAATAGCGGCGATATTAGCGTACGTCAGGAAGTATTACAAAACCTGATTGATGAAGAGCACGGTGAGAAAAATCATCCGGCACTCTGGAAAAACTTTGCGTTTGCATTGGGTGCAGATGATAAGAGCTTGGCAAATGCAGCTGCATTGCCCAATACCGAGAAACTTGTTTCCACGTTCCGGGATATTTGCTTGAATCGCCCGTTTTATGCGGGACTCGCTGCATTGCATGCGTTTGAATCCCAGGTACCTGACGTTGCCGCAGTGAAAATTGATGGCTTGGCCAAATTTTATGGCATGAAAAATCCTGAAGATTATGAATTCTTCACGGTACATCAAAAAGCCGATATCTATCATTCACAAGCCGAATGGGCGTTGATTGAACGTTTCGCTGATACCCCGGAAAAGCAAGCCGAAGTACTGGCGGCTACCCAAGAAGCATGCGATGCGCTGTGGGGCTTCCTGGATGGAATCCATGAGACCTATTGCGCCAATCTGATTTGCGAGCAAAAAGAAGCAGCGACCTTACACTAAGTATGTAAATCTGCGGCAAGCTCAACACGATCGTGTCAATTACGTATGTGCTGAACTTGCCGGGTTCATCAATCAACTGATCACGACACCATGTGATTAGCTGTCTCATATAAGCCTTATTGATTACCTTGTCTGACCATCATTCAATTCACATGTCAACGTGCGATAAATGCTGTTCTATTGCACCTTGTTTCAAGATAGCAAACGGTCAAATCATCCGCTTCAAAAATCTTTGCGAGCAATTTGTTACCAGAACAAGTAAAGAGGAGAAATGCCTCTATTATGGATTTAGCTTTAATGGCAATGAAGCCTATTGCCGCGAAGGCTATCAAGATGCGGAAGGATTATTGATGCATCTGGATAATGTGGATGATCTGCTTCAGCAAGCGCTCGATATGGCTGAAATCATACGTTTGGAAATACATGGGCCGGAAGAAGAATTGAAAAAGTTGTATGGACCGCTGGCACAATTCAATCCACAGTTTTTTATCTTGGAATACGGTTTTCGCCGCTAGCTTTCTTAACCAAAAGTGAATGTTTAGCTCACACTATGAGTGGTTTCTGATACCTACCTCAATCGCATCCAACATCATTCCGGCTACATTAAATCCTGTCTGCTTGGTTATTTCCTGCATACCGGTCGGACTGGTCACGTTAATCTCTGTCAGATAATCACCAATTACATCCAATCCCACCAGCATTAAGCCATGTTTGACTAATTCGGGTCCGACAGATTCTGCAATTTCCCTGTCGCGCGCTGATAGTGGTTGTGTTTTTCCTGTACCGCCTACGGCCAGATTGCCGCGTGTTTCTCCCGGCTTTGGAATACGCGCTAGCGCATAAGGCACAGCTTTGCCGGCAATGAGTATTATGCGTTTGTCTCCCTGAGAAATTTCAGGAATATAGCGCTGCGCCATGATGGTTCGTGTTCCATAGTGAGTGAGGGTTTCGAGAATCACATTGATGTTGTGATCCGCACTGTGCACACGAAACACGCTGGCACCACCCATGCCATCCAGTGGTTTTAAGATGATATCCTGATGGTTACTGAGAAATTCCCGGATAAAATGCGCTTGGCTGGTTACCAGAGTGGGTGCGACAAATTGCGGGAATTTTGCAATTGCCAGCTTTTCATTGTGATCACGGATGGCTCGCGGATTGTTGATGACCAACGCGCCTTGCGTTTCGGCCAATTCCAGTAAATAGGTGCTATAAATATATTCCAGATCAAAGGGCGGGTCTTTGCGCATCAGGATCGCATTAAATTCATTCAGCGGTGTGGCTAAAATATCGCCGGTATTGTACCAATGGCCATCTTGATGGGGCGTATCCGTCAAAACCAGGGAACGGGAAAAACCTGTGACAATATGATTGATCAATACAATATCATGTTGATAGAGCACGTGAATTTGATGGTTTCTGGCAATTGCTTCGCAGATCATTGCGAAACTTGAATCTTTGCTGGTTTTGATGGAATCCAATTGATCAATGATGAAAGCGAGTTTCACTTTGATTTCAGCCAGGAAGTGAGACTGGGATGTTCGAATCGGTTTGTTCCAACTCCAACGCCGCGGCCAGCAGGGCGAGACGTGCAACAACGCCGTAGGCATAAAACCGATTGGGAATGGAATTGGGTTGTGCCGCACTGTCAGGCACCAGACAAGTGGTTTCAAATGCCAGCGGAACAAAATGCATGCCGGGCGCATTCAGGTTTTCATCGATACCGCGCCCGGTATGTACCCGGTAAAATCCGCCGACAACATGGCGATCAATCATGTAAATGACCGGTTCTGCAACCGCCTGATTAATATTTTCAAATGTGTAGACACCTTCCTGCACCAGAACATTGGAAACCTGTAATCCTTCTTTAACCACGGCCATTTTGTTGCGTTGCTTGCGGTTGAGTTTATAAATATCCGAACCATCCTTTACCGTCATAATACCCATACCGTAAGTGCCGGAGTCGGCTTTGACGATGACGAAAGGATCTTCTTTGACATCATACTGCTGATATTTTTTCTGGATCACAGAGAGAATTCGATTGACAGCACTGGCTACGCAATCCTCTCCTTGTTTTTCGCGGAAGTCGATTTCGCCGCACGAAGTAAAACGCGGATTGATCAGCCAAGGATCAATCCCAATCAAATCAGCAAACTCTTGCGCGACTTGGTCATAAGCAGAAAAGTGATTGGATTTTCGTCGTGTTGCCCATCCTGCATGTAAAGGGGGAATAACGATCTGATTCAGGTTTTGCAGAATTTCCGGGATACCCGTCGATAGATCATTGTTAAGCAGTACCGCGCAAGGATCAAAGTTATCGACACCTAACTTATTATTTTTGCGTATGATGGGTTCAAGTGTAATGGCTTGTCCATCTGGAAGATCAATCTTGGTAGCTGTTGTAACTTCGGGCAGTAAAGTTCCAATACGTACATTGAGTCCCGCATGTTGCATGATATTTTGCAATGTTGCGATATTTTGCAAATAAAAGGTATTACGGGTGTGATTTTCTGGGATCAATAGCAAACTGTGGGTATCCGGGCATATCTTTTCGATGGCGCCCATCATTGCCTGTACACAGAGCGGCATGAATTCCGGATTGAGATTATTGAAACCGCCGGGAAACAAATTCGTGTCAACAGGTGCCAATTTGAAACCGCTATTGCGTAAATCGACTGAGCAATAGAATGGTGCCGTATGTTCACGCCATTTGCCCCTTAACCAGTGCTCAATGGTTGGCATAGCATTGATAATACGATTTTCAAGATCAAGGATAGGACCGCGCAGAGCGGTGGAAAGATGAGGTACTGGCATTTCTATCTTAAGTATTGGACCAGAATCATTATAGCATTATGTCTCAGATAGATTGTGATCAGTCCGATCCTGAAGTATCGTATGGCTTCTATTTCTATAGATTACTTACCACTAATTCATGCTTAATCCTCTACAGCCTGTTCTTATCTTGTTAGCTACCGCAGTATTGGCCGTAGTTATTTTTCGTTTGCTGCGTTTGCCACCTATGCTGGGTTATTTGCTGGCAGGTGTCATCATCGGGCCACATGCTTTGGGGTGGATTGCTGAAAGCGATGAAACCCGTCATCTGGCAGAATTCGGGGTGGTTTTTTTGATGTTTAGTATCGGTCTTGAATTTAGTCTGCCTAAACTTGTTGCTATGAAACGTATTGTGTTTGGTTTTGGTACAGCACAAGTTGTCATCAGTATGTTATTAGTGATGGCGGTGGCTTGGGTGATTGGATTGGATTGGCGTGTCGGGTTTGTATTAGGGGGCGCTTTGGCAATGTCTTCTACTGCCATCGTGATTAAAATGCTGGCAGAGCGGGTGGAGCTTAATTCCGCTCATGGTAGACAGGTCATCGGCGTATTGCTTTTTCAAGATTTGATGGTTATTCCATTACTCATTATTGTTCCTGCGCTAGCAACCGAAATCGACAGTGACGCAAACGATTTTGCTATGGCTATCCTGAAGGTGATAGTTGTGTTGGCTATCATCTTATTTTTTGGGCAGAAACTAATGCGCCCCTGGTTTCATTTGGTTGCCCGCCAGAGATCATCGGAGCTATTTGTTCTGAATGTACTCTTGGTTACGCTGGGTCTGGCCTGGTTAACCGAATTAGCTGGTTTGTCACTGGCCTTAGGGGCCTTTCTTGCAGGCATGCTCATTTCTGAAACGGAATATCGCTATCAGGTTGAAGATGACATCAAGCCTTTCCGGGATGTTTTATTAGGTTTGTTTTTTGTAACGATTGGTATGTTGTTAGACATGCAGGTGGTGATTGAAAATTTCCTGTGGGTGTTTGTAATTCTGGCGACACTCATTCTAATGAAAACAGGAATAATTACCGGATTGTCACGCTTATTTGGTACAGATTCCAGTGTGGCGGTTAGAGCAGGTATGAATTTGGCGCAGGCGGGAGAATTTGGATTTGTTTTGCTGGCACAGGCTGGTGCAATCGGGGTGATCGAAAATTCTGTTCTTCAGCCAGTGCTTGCAGCAATGGTGTTATCCATGCTTATCGCGCCCTTCATGATTGAATATAGCGAACCGATGATCCAGCGTTTTTACAGTTCAGAATGGATGCATCGAGCTATGCAGATAACATCCATTGCTGCACAGACCATGACGACACAAAACCATGTCATCATCTGTGGGTATGGAAGAAGTGGTCAGAGCATGTCGCGTATATTGGAGCAGGAATCTATACCGTTCATCGCCTTGGATCTTGATCCACGACGTATCCGTGAAGCTACCAATGCGGGAGAATCAGTTGTGTATGGTGATGCAGCGCGGCGCGAAGTACTCATTGCCGCTGGCTTGATGCGTGCAAAAGTGTTGGTGGTGAGTTATGCCGATACCATTTCCACCTTAAAAATTCTAAGACATGTTCAAGAATTGCGCCCGGAGCTATCCGTGGTTGTTCGGACGCGTGATGATTCTGATATCGATTTGTTAAAGGATGCTGGCGCAACAGAGGTTGTTGCAGAGATTATGGAAGGCAGTTTAATGCTGGCATTTCATGCATTGATGTTTGTTGACGTATCAACCGGGCGTATTTTGCGGCGCATAAGAGAGATTCGTGAGCAGCGTTACAGTCTATTGCGAGGTTTCTATTATGGCGTAACGGATGAGACAGAGAATGGTAGTGAAGAATTATTTCCGCGCTTATTGACTATTACGATCATTCCAGGCGCTGCGGCTATCAATAAGACGTTGGGAGACATTGATTTGGCAAGTCTGGCTGTTGAAGTGACCGCAGTGAGAAGGCGTAATATTCGTGGGTTGTTGCCTACGAGTGAGACACGATTAGAAGCGGATGATGTTGTGGTACTTAGAGGTACGCAGGACAATCTGGCCGCTGCTGAAATTAAATTGATTCAAGGTTGAAATTGCGGATTGAATAAATTTTAATTGAATGAACAAGTAGTAGCAGTATTTATATCGGTTAATTGAAATCCCATTCATTCAGTAAGGCTTTCATCATTACAACTTACTAAGAATAGACAGTTTTCTTCAGAAAGTGTATATTCCCCGTTCCGTCCTTTTTGCTATATAGCAAAAGGCAGATGTTGGTAATCTTGATGATTACATGACAGGTAGTAATTGGAATGGCGCATAGAAAAGCGCAAAATTCATTATTTATGGAGGGAGATATGATTAAAGCTGTTCAGGCAGTAGTAGGGTTAGGATTGCTTTGTTTGGCTGCTACACAAGTAGCAGTAGCACAAGACGTTTCTAAATTACCCCGTGTAAAACAAGAATTGGTGGCTCCACCGAATGTACCTGTACATGATCAGGTCAGTAAAGGACCTAAGGTTGTTGAAGTACGCATGGAAACTCAAGAAAAACTCGTGGAAGTTGCTCCTGGTGCAAAAGTCTGGGGCTTGACTTTCAATGGTAGTATTCCTGGGCCGCTCATCGTTGTACACGAAGGTGATTATGTCGAATTGACATTGGTTAATCCAAAAACCAGTACGCTGGCGCATAATGTGGATTTTCATGCAGCAACCGGTGCATTGGGTAGTGCTGGTTTAACACTGGTGCAACCTGGTGAGGAAGTAGTGGTACGCTGGAAAGCTATTAAACCAGGCGTGTTTGTTTACCATTGTGCACCAGGTGGAACCATGATTCCATTCCATGTAATCTCTGGTATGAATGGTGCGATTATGGTATTGCCAAAAGATGGTTTGAAAGATGCAAAAGGCAAACCATATAAATACGATAAAGCTTATTACATCGGTGAACAAGATTTCTATCTGCCAAAAGATGCTAGCGGCAAATTCAAAACCTATGGCTCACCAGCTGAGGGTATGGCAGACATGCTTGAAGTGTCAAAAACACTTCTCCCAACTCACGTAGTCTTTAATGGTGCTGTTGGCGCAATTACAGGCGACAATGCACTGAAAGCCAAAGTTGGCGAGAAAGTATTATTCATTCACTCACAAGCCAACCGCGATTCCCGTCCACATTTGATCGGTGGTCATGCTGATCTATATTGGGTGGGTGGTTCATTCAGCGACACACCGCTGACCAGCCAAGAAACTTGGTTTGTACCAGGTGGTTCTGCAGTTGCTGCAGCATATGAATTCAAACAACCAGGACTCTATGTATACCTCAGTCATAATCTGATTGAAGCTGTATTGTTAGGTGCTGCTGCTCATATGAATGTTGAAGGAAAATGGGATGATGATCTCATGACCCAATTAAAAGCGCCGAAGAGCTTCGATGCAAAAGCTGCAATGGATCACTAAGATTTAATCTAGTGTAACTATTGAAGTTATATTAAAAGGCCTCAACCGCTTGGTTGAGGCCTTTTTGTTTTTAACATTTTCATTGCCAGTCAGACATTATGTCGATTAAATCTCATATCCGTACCATTCCGCATTATCCACACCATGGAATTATGTTTCGTGATATTACGACCTTACTGAAGGACCCGATTGGGTTGCGCACAACTATTCAGGAAATTGCCAAGCGATATCAGAATATCGAGTTTGATAGAGTGGTTGGTATTGAGTCACGTGGTTTTATTATTGGTGCGCCTGTAGCCTATCAATTAAGTAAAGGTTTTGTACCTATTCGTAAACAGAATAAATTACCGGCAGAAACAATCGGTCGAGATTATCAATTGGAATATGGCACTGATCGGATTGAAATACATGTAGATGCTATTCAGCCAGGCGATCGCATACTTCTCGTTGATGATTTAATTGCAACAGGTGGAACTGCAGAAGCTGCAGTGAAACTCATACAAGATATGGGCGGGGAGGTTGTGGAATGCTGCTTTGTCATTGACCTACCCGATGTGGGCGGTAGGGCTCGTTTGGAAAATTTAGGATGTAAAGTATTTTCGCTATGTGAGTTTGAGGGCGGCTAAAAGCCCAATACCGAGATCTGACTGTCTTGATTTGCAAGTATTTAATCAATGATTTTGCAAAGTCGATAATATTTTTTCATGAATGCCGCCAAAACTACCATTACTCATGATTAAAATATGATCCCCCGGGTTGGTAATGCTGGAAATATTTTTTATTAATTGATTCAGATCATCATAGCAGCTTGCTTTTTTATCCAATATGTCCAGAGCAGTTTTTGCCCATTGCGCATCACGGGTGAAGCAAAAAACTTGATCTGCTTCCAACAGGCTACCGGCAAGGCTATTGTTCCATACACCCATTTTCATGGTATTTGAGCGAGGATCAAGTACGGCAATGATTCTCTCTTTTCCCACATATGCTCGTAGACCATTTAATGTTGTTTGAATGGCTGTTGGATGATGTGCAAAATCATCATAGACTGTAACACCATTGACAGTGCCACGTTTTTCCATACGGCGCTTAACGTTCTTAAATTGTGTTAACGCTTCAATCCCTATCGGAATCGGTACGCCGGCATGCTGGGCCGCAATCAGTGCGGCCAATGCATTCATACGATTATGCTCGCCTAATAAATCCCACCGTAAATATCCTTGATGCGTTTCGTTAAAATAAATATCCATCGCATTATTGTTTGTCTGTAACTTTGAGTGCCAGCCCGTTTCTGTTCCAAATTCTTCAACGGGTGTCCAGCAACCCTGTTTTAAGACACGTTTTAAATTCTCATCTTTCCCATTGGATACGATCAAACCGTTATTGGGAATAATTCGAACAAGATGGTGAAATTGACGCTCTATGGCTGAGAGATCCGGAAAGATATCGGCATGATCAAATTCAAGGTTATTTAGAATCGCGGTTCTGGGATGATAATGAATAAATTTAGAACGTTTATCAAAGAAGGCAGTGTCATATTCGTCAGCTTCAATGACAAAAAAAGGTGAGGTATCAACAGAATTCAGATTGGAATGATGAAGGGATGATGGGATTTCTCCAATTCTTGCTGATATGCCAAAATTCTCCGGTATGCCACCAATTAAGAATCCTGGATTCAATCCAGCATAATCGAGTATCCAGGCTAACATTGAGCTGGTTGTCGTTTTACCATGTGTGCCGGATACCGCAAGTACCCAGCGATTTCTCAGAGTATTTTCGGATAGCCACTGCGGGCCTGAAATATACGGTAAATTTCGATTGAGTATTTCCTCCATCAATGGATTACCGCGTGTTACAACATTACCGATGACAAATATATCCGGTTGCAGTTGAATTTGCTCAGGTGCATAACCGGATATTAATTCGATACCTTGCGATTCAAGTTGTGTACTCATCGGTGGATAAACATCTTGATCACAGCCTGTAACTCTATGTCCTGATTCACGTGCCATAACTGCTATTCCACCCATAAAAGTGCCACAAATCCCAAGTATATGAATATGCATTGTCGGTCTCGAAAGTTTTTGATTATTTTTTTACCCAATAACCAATATGAATTGGTATTCTTTTAGAATTATAGTCGATTAGATAAGGCAATATAGGCCGTCACTATTGATTTCTGTATTGAGCTAGCTAAAGAATTATATTGTCTTTACATGATATCTTTGCATTTCGGCTCACTGGTTACTGCGGTGGGTAGCTATCCGGATGCTAAATTTAATCATGGCGAGTGGCTGGTGAGGATTGAGGATCTTGATTGGCAGCGTGAAGTACCGGGTGTAGCCAGTAAGATTCTACATACGCTTGAAAGATTAGGTATGGAATGGGATGGTGATGTGATATATCAAAGTAAGCGTTCCGGGATTTATCAGAATGCGCTGGATATTTTGGATAAGCAAGGGCTGATCTACCCCTGCAACGTTCGCGCAAAGAAATTACTGACTCTAGTATGATGGGGATAAATGGTCCGATATATCCTGGAACTTGCCTTAAAAATTCTGTCCCTATTAGTGTAGAGTGTATGCACTTTGCATTCGTACCAGCGATGATCTCATTGAGTTTGATGATATGTTGCAAGGACCTTATTCCCAAAAACTGAGGAATGACATTGGTGATTTTATCTTGCGCCGAGCTGATGGTGTTTATGCCTACCAATTAGCAGTGGTCGTAGATGATGCTGTGCAAAATATAACGCATGTTGTACGCGGAGCAGATCTGCTGAATTCTACGCCGCGTCAGATATTTTTACAGCGATTACTGGGTTATTCCACGCCAGAATATTTACATTTGCCGATTGTGGCCAATGCGATGGGCGAAAAGCTCAGTAAACAAACACATGCTGCTCCAATTGATTTATCCACTGCACTTACGCAATTGATAGATGCGCTACATTTTTTAGGTCAGCAACCACCTCTAGAGATGATAGAAGGGGATGTTTCTTCCTTTTGGCAATGGGCTAGTACGCACTGGCGGGTGGATCAGATTCCCTACCGATTATGATAGTGTGATGGTTGTATTGGACTTCAAAGTAAAGTTATAAGCGGATCGTATTTATGCTAGGCTGTAGCATATTATGAGCGATATTGATGCAGCAAGCAGATGAAATTTGGGAATCTTTCTGTGAGAATCGATTTTAGATTGCTTTATAGAAGAAATTAATATTCTTCGCGCATATTGATCAAGGAGACAGCGTGGCTTTTCTGCCATTTTACATAGCGAAACAAAGAAGATTGAAAGTGGTCATTATCGGCGGCGGATATGCGGGTATTGCAGCATTAACAAATCTTTTGCGCTACGCCCCAGATACTGACATTACTATTATTGATCCGAAAGAGCAGCATATAAAAATTACGCATTTGCATGAGACATTCCGGTATCCCTTGACAGATTTGCTGGTTCCGTTTGCCGATATAGAGAATCGTTATGGTTGTCGGCACATATTAGCGTCAGTACATTTTGATCAGGGTGATCTTCAGAAATGTCAAGATAATAAGCAATTGATTCTAGATGAAGAAATTTTGAATTTTGATTATCTATTAATTGTTTCCGGTAGCCAAAGTAAAACAGCGGATTCTATCGACAATGTATTAAATTTGCAGGATTTCACCATCTCAGCCGGTTCTGATTTATTGACGAAATTACTGAACAAGAATAACCATCCCGACCCATCGATTTCTGTCGTGGGTGGGGGAGCGACGGGGATACAGTTTTTATTTGAAATCAGGCAATTTCTTAACCGAGTAAAAAGTAAGGCCGAATTACGTTTGATCCACTCAGGTGAACATGTGCTGGAGCAGTTTCCCGTTGGGTTCAGTACTTATGTGCAATCTCGTATGCATGATATGGATATTGCTTTTTATCCCAATAGCTATTATTGTTGTCAGCAATCCAGCGAAATTCTATTAGCGGAAAAACAGACGGGAAAACAATTTGAATTGCCTTCGAACCTATCAATTTTGTTTTTGGGCAAGAAAACACAAAATATTTTTACCGCTAATGCTTTTGGCCAAGTTATAGAAGATCAGAAAGTTTTACCTAATATTTTTGTGGCGGGTGATTGTTCTTATTATCAATCCTTAGGTTCTAATACATTAACAGCGCAATCTGCTGTTCGTAAGGGTAAATTAACGGCACGCAATATATTACGACACTCAGGTTTTCCTGGATTGCTTGAACCATATCTCCATCATGAATTGGGTTATGTAGTGAGTCTTGGATCTTCTGATGCTGTCGGTTGGTTGGGTACTGAAGGTAACTTAGTAACTGGTATGCCGGCATTGGCAATTAAGGAATTCGTAGAAGCGCAATATGATTTACTATTGGTAGGGATCGATACTTACCTGGTTTAACGAACGCTACGCAGGAGGCATGATTATGCTTGGTTTGTTCAAAGATACCCCTGTAATTGGTAAAGCCAGTACAGTTATTCAAAGTCCAAATGATAGGCTTTTCAATTTTATCGGGATTGATTTGCTTATCAACTATCCCAGATGGTCACCGGAAGTTAAAGAGTTAAAGCAACTCACTGATGGTCCCATGAGGCTGGGAGCTACATGTCATCAAGTACGCATCGATCAGGGCAATCGCTCGGAGTCAACATTCAAAGTTAAGGTTTTTGATTCAGGGATGCGCATTTGTTTTGAAGGCGTTTCTAATCCTTATCGATGTGATTATATAATTGAACCAATCAGTTCTGAAGAGAGTCGGTTGACTTTTATCTTTGAGTTATTAAGCCTTGATTTACATGTGAGGCCATTTGAGAAGCTGGTGAGGATTGCTGTGCAGGATGGGACTGACAGAACAGTCAAAAATATCAAAAAGTTGGTTGAAGCAGAATCGGCTGATTCGAAGTAGTCGATATTCGCATAGGTTTTATTTTTTATTTAGCTAGTCGTTGATTAACTTGGAGAAAAAATCATGGATTTTATTGTTGAAAAAGACCCTGGATTAATTCCGCAAGTATTATCCAAGATTCTTGATTCATGCGTAAATGGGGTGTCACTGGCTGATCCTGATCAAGAAGATATGCCGCTGGTATATGTTAATAAAGCTTTTGAAAACATAACCGGTTATACGTTAGCAGAAACAGTGGGTATGAATTGCCGCTTTTTACAGGGAAAAGAACACGATCAAGCAGAAATTATTCAATTGCGCGATGCAATAAAGAACAAAAAATCCGTGGAAGTGACTCTGCGTAATTATCGTAAGAATGGCGAGCTATTCTATAACCATCTCGTCATGTCACCACTGTTTGATTCTAACGGAAATTTACTGTATTTCCTGGGTGTTCAATTGGACGTTACCCCACAAATTCGTGCAGAAGAGGAAATTAAGGAACTGAAAGAACAATTAGCAAGATTTAGAAAATAAGTGGTTTATTTTTAGATCTGTTTCAGAACACTTTGAGAATCGAACAGAATAATGTTGTATTAATAGACCTCAAACCGATGGAAAAGCCGGGCGCGTTATTCTCGTATCCTACGGGGACCTGGCGTAAACAGTATACGTTCAGGGATTACACTACCGCCATGTCGAATTTATACGCGATTTATCATTGCTATAATGCTGTCATGCATCATAGAGGTTTGCATAACTCTACCTCTGATGGAATATTCTCTAACTACTTCTGTAAACAACCCGGGTAATTCTTACATATGATGCAATTATTACACATGACAACTTCCTGTAGTCAAAGGTATTCCTTTTCGGTTTATTCAATTATTCACTAACTTATAGAGTCGGCCATTAAACAGTTCTATTTTTCATAGCAGAGAAGGCCGGAATACGGAGATTCTAGTAAATCTTTTTAATGGCCGGATCAATAATTAAGAATGCACTTAAGTTTCAAAGAGAGCAGCCACCTAAGATACATAATGTTTATGTTAGAAAATCAGTGGATTTTGATGAATGTATAAAAATAGTAAAATCAATTAAAGATTTCTGGTTTTCTACTTCAATATATTGTATGAACCGTAATCTTTTATGACGATACCCAAGATTCATATTTTATTAATTGAAGATAACGAAACTAATGCCATACTTGTACAAAATGATTTGCAACAGGCAATGGGGAATCAGATTAGCTTGATTCGTACAGAACGCTTGGATTCTGCGCTTGAATTAATTCAGAAGCATTCATTTGATTTGATTTTGTCAGATCTTACTTTGCCTGATAGCGACGGAATTACAACAATTAATCGATTGCGGGAAAATGCTGTGAGCATACCCATTGCAGTATTGTCTTTTAGAAATGATGACAAACTGGCAATAAAAGCCATAAAAGCAGGCGCACAAGATTATCTTGTCAAAGGAAGCTTAACGGAAGGTGTTTTAGCACGCGTTATCCGCTACTCAATAGAGAGAAAGCGGATAGAGGAAAGTACCAAAAAGGCGCAAAAGCGATTCCAGACTGTCTTTGAGCAGGCGCCTTTGGGTATTGCGCTGATTAATTTGCGTACGGGGAAATATTACGATGTGAATCCGAAGTATGCTGCTATTGTAAACAGAAGTGGGGAAGAGCTACTCAGTATCAATCCATCCGATATTATTCATCCGGATAATTTGCCATCCTATAAAAATGATATAAAGCGTATCGTAAATCAGCAATTGCATGATTCTAAGATAGTAACAAGAATCCTACGATCAGATATGTCAATTATCTGGATTGAGATGTCAATCGTACTATTTGAAACCGTTGCAGATTTGGAAGTATGCTATTTATGTATGATTGAAGATATCACGGAACGTAAACGATTGATCGAGAACCTGCGCCATCTAACAACCTATTTACAAGATGTTAGAGAAGAAGAGAGAACCCGGATAGGCCGTGAAATTCATGATGTGCTGGGAGGAACCTTAACCGTCTTGAAAATGGATTTGGATTGGCTTTCAAAGAAAATAAATACGGAACCCATGCATGAAAGAATCATGTCGCTTTATCAATTAACCGGAGAGGCTATTGAGACCGCACGTAGGGTTTCAGTTAACTTGCGTCCCAATGTGTTGGACAATTTAGGATTATATGGTGCTATCGAATGGTTAATACATGAATTTGAGCAACGGACGAATATTAGATGCTCACTAGAATCGACCATATCAAATTTATCGTGTATTAATAAACATCATGAGACCTGTATTTTTAGAATTATTCAGGAGGTATTTATTAATATAACACGGCACTCAAAAGCGACGAGAGTCGATGTTGGACTTCTTGAGAATGAAGACGGCCTTGCAATTACCATTAAGGATAATGGCATAGGCATTACTGAATCACAGATGCTTAACCCTGTGTCTTTTGGAATAATCGGTATGAATGAAAGAATGCAACAGTTAGGCGGTAGACTGGAAATATATGGTTCACCTTCGGAAGGAAGTGTTGTAACACTTAGAATACCTCTGACATCTATTGAATTATCTGAGGAATCGATTAATGATTAAAGTTCTGATTGCGGATGATCACACTTTATTTCGGGAGGGACTTAGAAGGATTCTTAGTGAAACGGAAGATATTGAAGTTGTTGCAGAAGCTGTAGATGGAAAAGACATTTTAAAGAAAACAAAGGAATACGATTGGGATATCGTTTTATTGGATATTAATCTACCCGATATTAATGGATTAGATATTCTAAAAAGAGTTTTATCTGTAAATGCCGCTGCGTGTATTTTGGTGTTAAGTATGTATCCAGAGGAAGAATACGCAATTAGAGCAATCCGTTCAGGAGCTTCCGGGTATTTAACGAAAGATAGTCCAACGGATCATCTGATTAATGTGATTCGGCGCCTAGCTAGAGGTGGTAAATATGTAAACCCGGAGCTTGCAGAGAAACTCTTGTTTAATCCGGTTCTGGACTCGGGGATATTGACTCATACTACTTTCTCAGATCGAGAACTCCATGTTTTTAAACTTATTGTGGCAGGGGAGTCTTTAACAGCCATCGCCAATAAATTATCGCTCAGTGTTAAAACGGTGAGTACCTATCGATCCCGCATTCTGGAAAAAATGAACATGAAAAATAATGCGCAATTAGTTCGCTATGCTATTCAGCACCAACTCGTTGAGTAATGGCAGTGGGTGTTAATTTTTCTGGCAAACGCTTTGGATATCACTTGTTTGAGTATGATTAGTTTGCCATGAAAGAAATGTTCAGCACCGGGTATGAAAACGATCGGCTGTGATTGGGGTGTTGCCCATGCCAGTAAAGTGTCTGGTAAGACGATATCATCTTTATCGCCTTGAATGATCAGAGCATATCGGATTGCTTCCGGTACTGTTGGCGCATTTAGGTTGGCGACGGATGGCGCAATCAGAATAAGGTATTCCGGGTTAAGTCTTTGGGCTGCATGTAATTGAATAGCGCCACCGAATGAAAATCCTGCGAGGAGTAAAGGTAGATCCGTTGAGTGATTACTGAATTGACTGCGAATTATATGTGTCACTGTCATCACATCTTCTATTTCGCCGATTCCATGATCAAAAATGCCTTCACTTTGGCCCACACCACGGAAATTAAATTTGGCTGTGATAAATTCAAGCCCTAATAAGGTAGTGAATAATGTATGAACAATCTTGTTATCCATTGTCCCGCCGTGCAAGGGATGCGGATGAGCGATGATGGCGATACCTTGCGGAATTGATTCCGGTTTTCCCAAAATGACCTCAAGTTTTCCCGCAGGACCATCAATAGAAAAGTTCTGAATAACAGCAGACAAGTTATTTGCCTTAGAAATGACTTAAATCCGGCTGGTTTCAAATCTTCAAGCGTTCCACGATATTTCCTTTGACCAAATGCTGATCAATGATTTCATCGATGTCATCTTTATCGATATAGGTATACCAGGTTTCATCGGGGTAAATAACGATCACCGGACCTTCGTTACAGCGATCAAGGCAACCGGCATTATTGATACGGATTAGCTTTTTTCCGTCCAGTTTTAACGATTTAATACGTTGTTTGGCATAATCGCGCAGTTCCTGGGCGCAAAAATTGTTGCAACATTGGGCGTTGCCTTCACGTTGGTTGATGCAGAAAAAGACATGATGTTGATAATAGCTCATAGAAATGCCGTAGAAAAAAGAAGATTAATATAAGAGATTATTTTATTTCTACTTAAACTTGATCGAGTTATCTAGTATTGTGCTCATTTTTTCGAGTCGAGCCAGGTAATAAAATTAATAAAGTACTTGCCAGAGCAGCAACCCCGCCAATAAAATTGCGATGAGTGCCAGCAGTCGATTCTGACGTTTTTCTTCCATGACTAAATCAACCATCTTATTTTCCAACGCGTGATTGCGATTTTCAGCGAGAGCCTGGTGTATCAGACGGGGGAATTCCGGCAGCATAATTACCCAGTTGGGCGCTTCTTTTTGTATCCGGCTATTCAGTCCGCGTAAGCCAATTTGTTCAGACATCCAGTTTTCTAAAAAGGGTTTTGCTGTTTTCCACAGATCCAGGTCAGGATCCAGGTCACGCCCCAGACCCTCGATATTGAGCAGTGTTTTTTGCAATAATACCAATTGTGGCTGAATTTCCACATTAAATTGCCGGGAAGCCTGAAATAGCTGCAAGAGAACCCGTCCAAACGAGATTTCTTTCAGCGGCTTATCAAAGATAGGTTCACAGACGGCGCGTACGGCGGCTTCAAAATCATCTACCCGGGTATCTTTAGGCGCCCAGCCGGCTTCGACATGTGCTTGTGCGACACGTGCATAATCGCGGCGGAAAAAAGCCAGAAAATTTTGTGCCAGGTAATTTTTGTCTTCATCACTGAGTGTTCCCATAATGCCAAAATCAACGGCAATGTACTGGCCATCTTTTCCTACAAAGATATTTCCCGGGTGCATATCTGCATGGAAATAGCCATCTCTGAATACCTGTGTAAAAAATATTTCTACGCCGACACGTGCCAGTTGAGGAATATCGATACCTTGTTCTCTTAATGTATCGACATGGCTGATAGGCGTTCCTTTAACACGTTCCATGACCATCACACTATTGCGGCAGTAATCCCAATAGACTTCGGGGACCAGTAATAGAGGGGAGTCCAGAAAATTGCGGCGTAGCTGGCTGCAATTAGCCGCTTCACGCATTAAATCCAGTTCGTCATCCAAATGCCGGGCAAATTCTGAGACTACTTGGCGTAATTTCAGGCGCTTTCCATCTGCCCAGAGAGTTTCGGCTAACCATGCGCCGGTATCCATCAATGCAATATCGTGGGCGATAATGGGTGCCAGATTAGGACGTAATATTTTTACAGCCACTTCGGTTCCATCATGCAGTACGGCTAGGTGAACTTGTGCCACCGATGCACTGGCTATAGGTGTAGAGTGAAACTTAAAGAATACTTCATCGATTTTTTTACCATATTCTTTTTCTAATGTGGATAATACAAATTCATAAGAAAATGGGGGTACCTGATCCTGAAGCTTTGCCAATTCATCGGCGATATCCTGGGGCAGAAGATCGCGCCGGGTGGACAGCATTTGACCAAATTTAACAAAGATGGGGCCTAATGTTTCTAAAGCCAGCCGTAATCTTTCTCCGCGAGGTTTATCCAGTTTCCGCCAGAACGTTAACGTTCTTACGATTACTCGTAAGGATTTCAATCGGCTATGGCTAAGAGCAAATTCGTCTAATCCGAATCGGAATGCAACGGATTGTATTTTTAAAAGGCGGAATAGGCGCATGGGTTATATAAGTTGTTGGCTGGCATTGAACTTGAAAAAATAATTAAAGCATTACAGGTTTATTTTTATACATGATCCGGATAAGTATTTATTTGTTCTGCTATCGGGAAGAATAAGTGCGTTGTGTTTAATTACTTGCTCATTAAGGTCTCATTTGGGATTAACCTGTTGAGTCTTTGTTCTAGCTGCTCGGTATTTTGCTGTAGGTTTTTTACTTCTTGAATAAATTGGTTGATAACGGTGGTTTTTGTTAACAAGACATTTTCCTCTGTCCAATATTCAACCAAAGCTTGAGACATACGGTCCAAGTTTTCCGCTTGCCATTGTATGAGATGTTCACCGGCATTCGTTATTCGATGTGCGGGTATATCGCCAATTGCCTTGCTCAGATCCTGTTCAAAAATCATGCTGAGATTGATTTGTCTGCCAATATCGATCAATTCATCAGCAAAAGATTTATTACCGATTATCTTGATTAACTCATGTGCGGTTGATTCTCGCTTAAGCATTCTGGATAGAATGGATGGAGGCAAGGTAAGCGTTGCATCTGCACAAATACTATCATCAACCTGCTGTACTTCACCTTCCGCATTAATAAGCATTTTAAAATTAACCAGAGGGGGTATCTGGATACAAACTGTCTGGCCGGTAAAGGCTTGCAATCGTTTACATGCCCATCTTTCGTTGCGTAAAAAATGATTAATTGGTGTTGTTACAATGGATGTCAGCATGATTATATTTAGAGTCTGAAGATTCTAATCGTTGAATAGAAGGAATGTTTGTATTCATCTCATTCTGGATTTTGCATAATCCATTGGTATTGAATTTAAACAAAAACTTACTATAGAGCCAGCCTTTTTCCAACGACAATAAGCTTCTCTGGAGTATAGCACTATAATTTGAATCGATTATAAGACTCTCTGCGACTTCTCACGGCGAGAATTAACGATCGGGTGATCGATCATATGCTGTACATCGGATAATGTCATCGGTGTGCGAAAAGTCACAGTCATTATTTGAATATGGGGGTATATTTTCCCTCTGTTTTCATCTTCAAAAATACTCGGTAGGCATTATAGTGGAGTCAGATTATCGCAATTTATTCATGGACCGAAGTTAAATGTAAAAATGGAGTGATGCTTTACTGAGGAAGATGTTTTACATTGAGTCTGTTGATTGTGATGAATGATTTTATGACGAGGCCCTTAATCCCTATTGCTTGCAATAGGGATTTTTTTCTGGTGTGTAGCTGATCCTAAAAACTTATTTTCCTTACCAATCAAGCTGTGGATCGGAGAGGATGTAAGAAATCTTATGTAAATGGTTGTTGGGCATTTTTTCCCTGCTGCTAGAAGAACAGCAGGGAAAGCTGCATGGCAAACAGCTATTAATTGCTGACTTTCACAAAGTTGCCATTTTGTTTGACCCAGACTTCTCCAGTGAAAGCATCGCTAATAGTCGTGGCATCAGTCGTAAAGCAATCAGCTACGGTCTGGCTCGTATAAGTTCCCGCTGTAAAATATTTCACTGGCGGCGTTACTTCAATTCCCTCTATAGGAGAATCTCCGAATGTAGCAGTAATGGTTGATGTGATATCGAAGCAAAGATCAGAGTTTACAACTAAATTGGTTGTTTCAGCCGCTGCATTGATAGTACAGTGTTTTGCATTTGTATTGAGGCTATTAAGTGGGTCTGGAAATCCAGGGATGCTGATTTTCAAACCCTCTATTTTTGATGAAGTGGCTGTATTACTGCTGAGTATGGAAATACCACTTGGCGTTGTTTGTTGCGGCGCCTGACAAATATTAGTGTTAAGGTCAGCCGGAATGCATTGGCCATTTGTAGTAACCGTTACGACGTTACCGCTCTGGCTATAAGCAATCCCAGTGGGCACATTAGAAGTGTCGCAAGCGGCAATATTGCTCCCAGGAGGGATTTGACTAATCAGGTTAACAAGCGTATCGATCCTGGTAGGCGTATTCCCAAAATTGCCTCCAAGCACGTACACATCATTGTCGTTTTTGTTGACACCGGCATAGATTTGGGATTCCGGATAGTAACGGTATATCCAGGGTTCAATATTTTGCGTGGCCTGATGGCTGGGGAAGAGATTCGGATAAGTTGTCTCAGCCCAGTTGAGGAGCCTATCGGTGTCACTGGCAATATCAGCCGAAGCGAAATGGATATGGCCGAGTAGAATGAATGTGCAAGCAGATAAAATAAGTTGTTTCATGCGTTGTTTCATGTGAATTGTCCTCCGTTGAATGAAATGAATATTGGTTTGAATAGATGAAGCAGTTAGAAAGTTATCAAGAACAGTAATGATCTACGGCGGGCAAACTATTGGGGTCATAATATTTTCTGATCATTGTTATTCACTGAAGTTAGAATATAAATCAGCTGATTAAAAATAGCTATTTTTCATGATTGATGAAAGACTGCGAGATTACATCCAAGCGCTTGGCGAGAGGTCGTATGATTAAATTGATATACCCGAGAATGCTTTTCTAGTAACGATCTAACTAGTTGTAGGCTCATTGAATAATCTGTAATCTATAGATGACTGACAAAACCTGCTATAACTAGATTTTTATTCAGTAAATTACCTGAAATCATTACGATACCATTCTTACAGGAGTCCAAAATGAAAAGAAAACAGATATTAAGTGCGATAGTC
>Ga0136611_10000480_pt1 | contig 26115 bp, 27 predicted proteins | sample AntDrymUQ2232306_2_FD_106645 | JGI IMG/M metagenome (GOLD analysis project Ga0136611, IMG submission 106645) | Polar desert sand microbial communities from Dry Valleys, Antarctica - metaG UQ223 (23.06) | ecosystem: Environmental > Terrestrial > Soil > Desert | place: Antarctica: Dry Valley...
AACAGGTAATGATTCCTACCGATTTAAGCAGCGAAAAAAAGAGCTTAAAACAGTATAACCTTACAAAATATCTGGATATTATTCGATGCTGTTAGGTGGACAATTTTCAACGCTGATTGACACGCTCCGATTAAACAGTGTTGTCAGGATTTGCTGGGAGATTATTTTAGGTCTTAATTTTTTTAATTCACTAAAATACGACCGGTCATATGTATTTAATTCAATGCCATAGGAGATAAAATGCCAAAATATATTATAGAACGGGAAATTCCCGGAGCAGGTTTACTGACACAACAAGACCTGCAAGCCATTTCACAGAAATCATGCGGTGTGCTGAGCAATATGGGGCCACGAATTCAATGGCTGGAAAGCTACGTGACGGATGATAAAGTCTATTGCATCTACATCGCACCCGACGAAGCGACCGTCAGAGCACATGCGGAGCAGGGTGAATTTCCCGCCCATCGTGTTGCTCGAATCAAATCCGTGATTGATCCAACTACCGCTGAGTAGAACGGGACAATTACGATCGCTCATGAAAATGATTTTTTTATTAAGGAGGTAATGTTTATGCAATCCTACGTCGTTCGATCCACGATATTAATTCTAGCTCTAACTGCCGCAGGTATCTCTGAATCTTTCGCTGAGAATGAAGCGGTAACCGCGACCAAGAAACATGAAGCTTCCGCAGAGTCGGGAGGTGGTCATAAGCATTATGTGCAATCGGATGAGGCGCATAAAGCAGGCGCGGATGGTCAGCTTGCACCCAGGTTGCATAACCTAGGGGAACATACGTTTCCTGTCAGTACACGCAACCCGTTAGCGCAGCAATACATCAACCAGGGCCTCAATCTCGCCTACGCATTCAACCATGCCGAAGCACGCCGGGCATTCCGCGAGGCGGCACGGTTGGACCCTGGGCTTGCGATGGCTTACTGGGGTCAGGCGCTCGTGCTGGGCCCCAACATTAATGCCATGATGGAACCGAACGAAGAGCCTCAGGCTTTGGAGATCGTGCAACAGGCCAAGTCACTGATGACGAATGCGCAACCCAGGGAACAAGCACTGATCAGCGCCCTCGAGAAGCGTTACTCGGGGCAGGCTGCGCAACGGGAAGCAAATAATAAAGCTTATGCGGAGGCCATGCGGGAAGTGCATCAGCGTTTCCCGGATGATGCGGATATTGCGATGCTTTATGTAGAATCCATGATGGATATACGGCCTTGGGGCTACTGGATGTTGGATGGCCAGCCGTATGAAGGAACAGCTGAAATCGTTGCGCTTACCGAAGAAGTGTTGCGGCGCAATCCAAAACACCCGGGCGCCCTACATATGTATATCCACCTGATAGAGTCAACAAGTACGCCCGAGCGAGCAGAAAAAGCAGCCGATACACTGTTGACGCTGATGCCTGCGGCGGGACACTTGATACACATGTCATCGCATATTTATCAGCGTGTCGGCCGGTACGCCGATTCAATGAAGAGTAACCAACTCGCTATCGCAGCGGATGAGGATTACATCACGCAGTGCCATGCGCAGGGTTTGTATCCGATGGTGTACTATCCGCACAACATTCATTTTCTTTGGTTTGCAGCTACCATGGATGGTCAAAGCAAGATTGCCATCCAATCTGCACGCGAAGTTGCCAGTAAGATTAATGATGAAGTGCTGAAGGCAATACCAATAACAGCGGTCTTCCGTGTAACCCCTTATTGGGCGCTTGCGAGGTTTGGTCACTGGCAGGAAATTCTTGCAGAACCTGCACCACCATCGACCAATCTATTTTTAACAGGAAGCTGGCATTATGTGCGCGGCCTCGCATTTGTCGCGACAGAACAATTGCAACAAGCCGAGCAGGAACTGGCAGCACTGCGCAAGATCATGAAGGATCCGTTGCTGGATAGTCCTCTTCTCTCGAAAAATACCACAAAAAGTGTACTGAGCGCAGCGCCTGAAGTACTCGCAGGTGAGATCGCTGCTGCGCGTGGACAATTTGATCTAGCTATTGCGCACCTTGAATATGCAGTTCGCCTGGAAGATGCCCTGGTGTATACAGAGCCGTTAGAATTTCACTTGCCGCCACGGCTGACATTGGGCGCTATCCTGCTGAAATCAGGGCGGCCAGACGAAGCAGAGACGGTGTATTGGGAAGATCTGCGACGCAATCGTAATAACGGATGGGCACTTTACGGATTGACGCAGGCATTGCGCGCGCAAAAGAAGCATGATCAGGTGGCAGTTATCACAGCGCGTTTTGAACAAGTTTGGGCACGTGCCGACGTGAAACTGAGCGCATCCCGCTTCGGACGTTAGTGGAGGTGGCTGTATCCAACAAGGATTTGATTGATGCTCTTTGATAAAACCATTGATACGCTGTTCGAAAGCGATTTTGAACAATTAAAAAAGAATTTTCCTTCGATCCAGGAAGTTAATGTTGCGAATAAAGATTTTCTTTACCATCAGGGTGATCACTGCTCCAACGTTTTCTGGATAAAAGACGGTATCGTGAAACTCTCCCATCTGACAGAGCAGGGAACCGAAATTACTATTGCGCTTCTTAGAAAGAAGGATGTCATCGGTTATTTGCGGGATGATTCTACGCACCAGGGAATGGAAGAGACTGCACAAGCATTGGGAAATGTTAGTTTTTATCGCATGGCATATAACGATTTCAAGGCATTGCTATCGCAGCACGCAGAACTGGCATGGCATGTTTTTGAGGAGACATACATCCGCAAACAAAAAATCGAACGCAAGCTTCGGATTATTTTGACTCAACCAGTTGAGATGCGGCTTGCAGCAACGTTATTGGAGTTGGCTGAAATGTTTGGGATCCGATGCACGCATGGTTATGCATTGGAAATTCATTTAACGCAACAGGATGTGGCGGATTTGATCGGTGCCAGCCGCTCGGTAGTGAGCACAATCCTGAATGATTTCAAGCATCGTGGAATGCTTGACTATACGCGCGACCAGATTTGTATTAATGATGCTGAATTCATTAATTTTTGTAAATCAAGGTAGCCTATGTCACTTGGAGTAGTTATGTTTTGTAGCTAACAGACATCGCGGCTGCACTGTATTAATGTAATAGACAGAAGGTGACCATTGGGGTGACCGCAAATTAATACAGGAGCATGAACATGAAAGTAATTTCACCGCGTATACACGGCTATCTTGATTTTCTGACCGTTATTCTATTCTTACTTGCCCCGGCACTATTAAACTTAAGCCAAGTGCCAGCTATGCTTGCTTATGGTTTGGCTGTCGTTCATTTGATTGTTACACTGGCTTCCCATTTTCCCTTTGGCATCGTCAAGATAATTCCATTTACCGTTCATGGTTGGATTGAGCGCATGGTTGGCCCGTTGCTGGTGGCTGTACCTTTTATTCTAGGCTTTGCCACTGAAGAGATTGCGAGAAATTTTTATATCGCGATGGGTCTTATCATTATCGTAGTCGGTGTACTTACTGATTACAAAGGCAAAGTAAGAGACTGATAGGTCTATGGATTCTTTTCATACCGCTCCGATCTATTACCAAGCGTTACAGTTGCGTGAAGAAAAACCATCACTGATTTGATTCACACGGAGGCTGGCATTCGCCATATTATTATGGATCGAATGCTTTGCCTTCTTTAGTCAGACTGTCCGGATGATTCAAGCGTGCTTATTGGTAATTGCGATCAGAGCGAATGGATAAGATTGCGCTATTGTGCAGCGGTAGCTATCTAGTAAAAATTGCTTATTTATAGTCGCTACTGGCAGCATCAGCTTTTTCTTTTAACGTATCGCTAGCTTCTTCAATTTTCTCTGCGGCATCGTCAAGTGCTTCATCTACTTCTTTACCCGCCTGTTCAGCCGGTCCATCAAAAGCATCTTCGGCTGCTTCAATCTTCTCAGCAGTTTTCTCAATGATTTCATCGACGGTTTTTTTACTGCTATCCATAGACTTGTCTACTTCTTTGCCCATTTTTTCAGCCGGTCCTTCTTGCCCGCAGCTGGTGAAAAGAAAAGATAGAAGAACCAAGGATAGGGATAAAATTAGTTTGTTCATCAGATACCTCGTATAAGAATGAATGGAAAACATTGCTAAAGAATAATGCCGGGTAATTCTAAAAGATTATGTTATTCCACTTGCCTGAAACCAGCTAATCAACACCCACACGATCGAGAATCCGATACTTAGTTGGTCAATTTTTTATCAACTGGCTGGGTCGACTGGGGGTGGAAAAACTAAATAGAATAAACCAAGGCATCCGCATAGTAACAACCATGAATCACTTCGACAAATTTGTTTGCTGGCATAGCGTGCCGAACAGATCAAAGGAATTGTTCATTGGTTTCAATGTATTGAACGAATAAGCTGTCATGGCGATACTGGAGCAAATGAATTAAGATCCAGTCTTGTTTTCCAGCAGTACGTAAGCAACAGTCTTATTTTTCCAAGCGGATCCCCAAAGCTTTTTGGCAGCTTCACTGGCTATGGTATAGAACTCATCCCATTGTTCAGGCGGAATTGTTTGGCATCCAAGGCTTGATGTTTTTGTATAACCTCCCCGGTGGATATTGATACCAAAATTGCCAGTATCAGGATAAGGCGGATTACCGTCCCGAATGACGGTAACTTTACCTGAGCGTTGGCAAATAGCGTCATGCGGCTGATTACCATTATGTTTGTCAAAACGATAAACCGGCCAGACCCCTGTTTTGAGCACTGCCATACCCTTGGTTTGTTCACTTGTGCCGAAACCCTGATGAATTCTTGAAGGGTCGGTATTGCCGTTGAAAGCAGCAAAAATATTCAGAGATGGGACTCTGAGGATGATGGCATCGTCATATACATTGCGATCGTTTTCTCCAGAAGGACCAATGAAAGGGAAAAAACCGCGAATCCCCACTATCAATAAAGCGCAGTCTTGCAGCTCGTTTTTATGGGGAGCTAAGAGCTTTTCAAGCGCTTTATGTGTGATTGTTGGACGTCCTGATTTAGGTAGGATTTGTACATTGTTGGGCATGACCAATCTCCTTTAGGCTTTGCGGGTAAAGAAGAGCCAATACGGTCGGCTCGTCGAATCGACCGGTGACAGTTCGCCCGGTTATACGTTGCCACTCGCGTAGCGAATTTCTCAGCTCTTCGCTTAATTTGCCGTTGATGCGCGCCTCAGGAATGCCGAGCGCTTTTTGCAAGCCTTCAATATCTTCACTGTTTAACCGGCTGGTTTCAAAATCATTGAGAGGGATATCCACTGCTGCCGAGTTGTTTGCCCCAGGTACAATAATTTGCACTGCTGGTGTTGAAGGGGTAGTGGGTGTCGCAGTGGATTCTTCCGGTTTTTTGCCTGTTCCGCGCATGGCGAATAGTTTAGATATGGCGTCAAACCAGAACGGAGCTCCGAGTATGCCGGCCAGAGCCGTAAGCAACCAACCGATCGGACTTAGATTTGAGTTTTGAAGCACTGGATAATCGAGATTATCGAAAGGATTTAGTGATGAATTGGATTTCTGCTGAGCATGGATCCAGCCAATCGGCAATCCTGAATTTTTAAATTCATCAATCTGATTATTTAGTTTTTTGACTTCATCCAGAAGATCTTTATTATTGGGTGGTGGCGGATTTGCATTTTTATTCTGAACTCCGGCTGTTTCTGAGGTTTTTTCCGCAATTCGCACAAGTTTTTCTACAACTTCCGGATTCCTTTGTAATTGCTGCACGATATAAATGCTATCGACATTAAAAAGGACAGCGAATACGAATCCGATTATAAACATAGCTGCTTGGGCGCGGCGTTTATACCAACCGCCAACCCTATCCATGACTTCGTTAAAGTGAGTTTCAACTTTGGCTTTATACTTCTCCAGGTCACCATTGGCTTCATCGAGCATGGGGCCTAGTAATTTGCCTAATGGAGAGTTACGATCATCGAGTTTTTGGCGCAGTGCTGTTATAGAGTCGGCTATTAAACAGTTCTATTTTTCATAGCAGTGAAAGCCGGAATAGGGAGATTCTAGTAAATCTTTTTAATGGCCGGATCAATAATGAACCGTCGTTCGATAGCACTTGTATCAGTGTGGCAGAAAATGTTGCAGGCGATATATAGGATGGTTTAGAACCGGGTTGCGATAATGTATCAATGAGCGGATGTTGGTATAGGGATTTAATTAAATTGGTTTCTTCGGTCATATCAAACCCAAGCTTGCGTCGCAATGAGTTTATGATACCTGTTGGCTTGGGTAATTCACCCAGCATCATAGCAATGCCTTCGAATAAAACCTTGCCGCGCATTTCAAGCATTTGAACTATCAATTCGTTAATCCCGCTGACTAAGCCGGCGAACAGGGCGTAGATCAAGAAAACTGCAATAATGATATCAAGCATTCTTTTCTCCCCAATGGGTTGTCTTTAGTTATATTGTTTTTCAGAACTGGGTTTGCTGCTCTGTACTGCCAAGTATTTTCCCCTCTTTGGTCATTATAATTTTTGTTGATGAAGAAGCAGTGAGTTTTGTCACATTGAGCCGGAATTTTCCGATTGGCTGAACAGTCTGTGCGGATTTCCTTGGAGTTCACTCGCGTGAGTGATTCTGATACCTGATGATGTTTTGCTTACGCCAGGTAGCATAAATAAGCACACCGCTGCCCGTCAATAGTATTTAAACGGGCACCCTAGAGTGCATTATGCAGAAAATGAAACCTATACCGGTTTCTTTTTGAGTTATTTCTTGAATTATCTTTAAGGTATATTCGCTACTGTAATTTAAAGGAGGTATGGCATTGGATATCATTATTTATGTTTTTCTAGCGCTGATGGCTATTGTTTTTATCTATGGCATCATGCTTTATAACAGGTTGGTGGATATTAAACATGGCGTGTCACAAGCATGGTCAAATATTGATATTCTTCTGAAACAACGTCATGACGAACTTCCCAAGCTGGTTGAGACCTGCAAGCAATATATGGGTTTTGAGCAGGAAACGCTCAAGCAGGTGATCGCAGCACGCTCGCAAGTCGCAACCGCACGGGAATCTGGCAATATCGGTGCATTAGGTTCTGCGGAAAATATGCTGCGGGCGGGTTTAGGCAATCTGTTTGCCGTCGTGGAGGATTATCCGGAGTTGAAAGCCAGTGAAAAATTCCAGTATTTGCAAGCGCGTATCACCGGGCTGGAAAATAGCATTGCGGATCGTCGTGAGTACTATAACGAGGCGGTCAGAATCAATAACGTGCGCATTGAACAGTTTCCCGATGTCATCATCGCCCATTGGTTTAAATTCAAACCGCGCGATTTGCTGGAATTCAGCGACACTGACAGACAGGATGTCAATATCGGCCAATTGTTTGGTTAGTGCACGGTTTTAGCATGAGTATCCTGCCAGCAGAACTTACTCCCGAAGACTATGAATTTTCTCTGATTGCATTGTTATTGGCCGCATTGATCAGTTTTTATTTCTTTGTTCGCAATTGGAAACGGCTACGCATCATCGAAGACACGCCGACCGCGAGACTACGTTCTGCGCATCAAGGCTATATTGAGTTGGAAGGAAAAGGGCAGTTTATGGATGACCAACCTATTTATGCGCCGCTGTCCAATCACCCGTGTCTTTGGTATCGCAGTCAAATTGAGCAGCAGGAAACTTTTACCGAAAATGGCCGCACGCAAACACGCTGGAATGTTGTTTACAAAAATATCAGCAATCATCGATTCAAGCTCACGGATGGCGCAAACAGTTGTTATGTGGATCCGGACGATGCGGAGGTCAACGGTAGCGAGAGACTGGTATGGTATGGCAATACCGAATGGCCCACCCGGACTCAAATCCTGGAAAGCCAGTCAATTGTTCATGCGATGACAAACAGCTACCGCTATAGTGAATGGTTGATATTGCCGGGGCAATCGCTGTATATACTGGGGCAATTTAAAACCTGGTCTGCCACGGCGCAACAATCAGGCCGGGACGTAATGATTAGTCTGATTAGCGACTGGAAGCAGGATCAATCGGCGTTGCGAGAACGTTTCGATAGCAACAAGGATGGCAACATTGATCAGCAGGAATGGGAGGTTGCCCGCCAGGAAGCGCGATCGGAAGCGCAGCAGATTCATGATCAACTGGTTCTGGTGCCGGATACCCATATCATTGCAAAGCTGGATAACGCAACGCAGCCTTTTATCATTTCGGTATACCCACAGGCATTGTTGGTTCAGAAATACCGCCGTAATACTTTCATCGCACTAGCAGCGTGTATTGCATTAATCTGCACTATCGCCTGGTTAGCGCACTCGCATGGGTGATGTGTCTCCGTGAGAGGAAAAAAGCTGGAAAGTTCGTGCTAGTGAATAGTGATTAGGAGTCTGTCAGATTAAGTTTGGACTAGTTCGAGAAAATTGTGGCTTTGTTTTATACTGCTCAGAATTGATTACGTAACAGCCGCTTATTGCCATTCGGTAGCGGCGGACAATGCTCGATTGGCGTAGTGGCAAGAGAAACATCAGCCAATAGTTGTGGTGCTTGCTGTAAGTATTCTAGAAATGCTCGCGCTACTATAGACAACTGTTTTCCTGATGGATAGGCGTAATACCAATGGCGATCAATGGGGAAATTTTGCACATCCAATACAGTCAGTTGTCCTGTAGGTGCATCTAGCGCCAAAGTGTGGCGTGATAAAACTGATATGCCCAATCCGCCAATAATAGCCTGCTTAATCGCCTCATTGCTGCCTAGTTCCATTCTTATTTTTAACTTCAATCCCTGATCAGCAAAAAAACGTTCAGTTGCCATGCGTGTGCCAGAACCGGGCTCGCGTGATATAAATGGTTCTTCGGCTATACGTTTTGGCGTGATTTTTTTCTCATTGGCAAGTGGATGATTAACAGATGCAAGTACGACCAGCGGGTTTTCCAAAAAGGCCTGTGCTACCGCATCTACTTCCTTTGGCAATTGCCCCGTAATATAAAGATCGTCCTGGTTGTCCGCCATACGTTCCAATACACGCTAACGATTGGTCACTTTCAGTGAGACATCAACCCCAGGATACTGCTGGCAAAACATACCGAGCAATCGCGGTGTGAAATACTTGGCGGTGGTAACCACCGCAAGTCTGAGTTTGCCAGCCTTCAGCCCTTTCATGTCTGCCACAACCATTTCAAAACGCGCAAAGTGCTCAAAAACACCGAGACAAGTCTGGTACAGTTCGCGGCCAGCATTAGTGACATAAATTTTTTTGCCAACTTGTTCGAACAATGGCAAGCCAACAGCATCGGTCAGTTTCTTGATTTGCATTGATACCGTGGGTTGAGTCAAGAATAGCTCTTCTGCAGCACGAGTGTAACTTCCAAAGTGAACAATTGCTTTAAAAACTTCAAGCTGTCGCAAGGTACTATGCCGCATAAATTGTTTCCTCTCATATATAGATAAGAGTCTATCTAATATATCAATAATAAACATTATCATTAATGGGAATAATAATACATGATACGCATAACCCACCAGAAAATACTTTTTTATCGATTCGGAGTTGCACTCTGTTCATCTTGCTAGAAAAGTAAACACAGTGCGGTTTTTTTCGATAACTTGGAGAAAATTATGGTTTCTGAAACTATGAAAGAAGGTAAAGAACGTTACAAAGCCGGTGTCCTTCCATACAAAAAAATGGGCTACTGGGAACCTGGTTATGTACCCAAAGATACAGATGTTGTTGCGATGTTTCGCATTACTCCTCAACCGGGAGTGGATCATGAAGAAGCGGCCGCGGCTGTTGCAGGCGAATCTTCTACGGCAACATGGACCGTGGTATGGACTGACCGACTGACTGCATGTGAACTTTATCGCGCCAAAGCATATAAGTCTGAGCTTGTTCCAAATACAGGTCCAGGTACTAAAAACGAAGCACAATACTTTGCCTATATCGCCTACGATATAGATTTATTCGAAGAAGGTTCAATCGCAAACTTAACCGCTTCCATTATCGGGAATGTATTTGGCTTCAAAGCGGTCAAGGCATTGCGTTTGGAAGACATGCGCATTCCCGTTGCTTACCTGAAAACTTTCCAAGGTCCTGCAACAGGTATCGTGGTAGAACGTGAACGCTTAGATAAATTTGGTCGCCCGCTACTGGGTGCAACAACCAAACCAAAACTAGGTCTTTCTGGACGTAACTACGGGCGCGTTGTATACGAAGGACTTAAAGGCGGTCTGGATTTCATGAAAGATGATGAGAATATTAACTCACAACCTTTTATGCACTGGCGTGATCGTTTCCTGTATTGCATGGAGGCAGTGAATAAAGCCTCTGCGGCTACCGGTGAGGTCAAAGGGCACTATTTGAATGTTACGGCCGGCACGATGGAAGACATGTATGAAAGAGCGGAGTTTGCAAAATCTCTGGGCTCGGTCATCGTCATGATCGATCTGGTGATCGGTTACACCGCGATTCAGTCGATGGCGAAATGGGCACGTAGGAACGACATGATATTGCATCTGCATCGCGCTGGTAATTCGACCTATTCACGCCAGAAAAATCACGGCATGAATTTCCGTGTGATTTGTAAGTGGATGCGTATGGCGGGTGTCGATCATATTCATGCAGGCACGGTTGTTGGGAAGCTTGAAGGCGATCCGCTTATGATCAGGGGCTTTTACGATACCTTGCGTGATACAAATACTGAAAAGAATCTAGAACACGGTCTGTTCTTTGATCAAGATTGGGCGTCACTTAATAAAGTCATGCCTGTCGCTTCAGGTGGTATTCATGCAGGCCAGATGCATCAGTTGCTCGATTATCTCGGCGAAGATGTGATATTGCAGTTCGGTGGCGGCACTATTGGACACCCTCAAGGCATTCAGGCTGGGGCAGTAGCAAACCGTGTAGCACTCGAAGCTATGGTTATGGCTCGTAATGAAGGTCGGGATTACGTCAAAGAAGGTCCGCAAATTCTTGCAGATGCTGCCAAGTGGTGCACGCCGCTCAAACAAGCGTTGGATACGTGGAAAGATATCACCTTTAACTACGATTCCACGGATACTGCTGACTTTGTGCCATCCACAACTGCAAGCGTTTAACCATTTTAGGAGAAACAATTATGATGACCAATCCAGGTAATATCGTCACACAGGGGCAATTTTCTTTCTTGCCTCCGCTGACCGACAAGCAAATTTCAGCTCAGCTCAAGTATGCGTTGAATAATGGCTGGGCAATCGGAATTGAATACACTGATGACCCTCATCCACGGAATACCTATTGGGAAATGTTTGGTAATCCAATGTTTGATCTGAAGGACCCTGCAGGAATTTTGATGGAAATTAATAGCTGTCGTAAAACTTTTCCAAATCACTATATCCGCGTGACTGCATTTAACTCAACACGCGGCGTGGAAAGTCCAACAATGTCATATATTGTCAACCGACCTAAGAAAGAGCCAGGTTTTGGTTTAGTGCGTCAAGAAGGCGCAGGACGGAGTATTAGTTACACCATTCACTCCTATGCAACCGACAAACCAGAAGCTGAACGCTACTAGCTACTAGCAGCAAGATTTCTCTCTCTTCTTTAAGAAGAGAGAGATGGCTAGCAACGCAAACGCAGTAGCTTAAGAAATTTCTTTGCATTAAACAGAATAGTTCTAACAATTAAATTAATACAATAGATATATGTTGCCAGTATCTATCCTATAGAGATGATCAAACATGTCTAAGCAATCTAAAAACCTAACATCGACTGAAGATACATCGATTGATTTGGACGCAGAGTTCCAAGCATCTAATATCCAGGAAGTACTGGATAAACTAGATCGGGAGTTGATTGGTTTAATCCCTGTGAAGACTCGTATTCGTGAAACCGCAGCACTGTTGCTTGTCGATCGTGTTCGCAAACAACTGGGATTATCTGCGGGCGCACCCAGTTTACATATGTGTTTTACTGGAAATCCTGGTACTGGAAAAACGACAGTGGCCTTGCGTATGGCTGAAATCTTACACCGCCTGGGCTATGTACGCGAAGGGCATCTAGTTTCGGTAACCCGAGATGACTTGGTCGGTCAATACATTGGACATACCGCACCAAAAACAAAAGAAGTGATAAAAAAAGCGATGGGAGGCGTTCTTTTCATCGATGAGGCTTATTACCTTTATAAACCAGAGAACGAACGTGATTATGGTGCAGAATCAATAGAGATTCTGCTGCAAACGATGGAAAATAACCGCGAGGACTTGGTCGTCATCCTGGCTGGTTATAAAGATCGAATGGATAAATTCTTCCATAGCAATCCCGGCATGCGCTCGCGAATAGCACACCATATCGACTTTCCGGATTATGGTGCAGATGAGTTAGTCGCGATCGCTAAATTGATGTTGGCAAGCCAGAATTACTGTTTCAGTGCAGCCGGGGAAGAAGCTTTCGGGAAATATATCCGCTTGCGTATGAAGTCAGAGCATTTCGCCAATGCCCGTTCGGTTCGTAACGCTCTTGATCGTGCTCGACTGCGGCAGGCAAATCGATTATTTTCTGGCACAAAGAAATCATTATCCAAAACTGATCTCATCACATTAGAAGCAGAAGATATCCTGGCCAGTCGAGTCTTCCTTGATGACAAATCTGATCGTGAATCAAGCGACACTGTGAAAACAAAAGGATAGAAGATAAGAAAGGTATTTTATTTGGTATGGATACGCTACCCCAACCTTTACGTATTTTTCCCAAGAAGATTGAGGCAGCCTGTTATAACCGAGTGCGTCTCGCCTTGTTGCGATTAGGCAGCCCTTTACGTGTGACACTGCAGCAGCATCGCGGGCTGGAGGTTATTCTTAACAATACTGTTTGGTTATGTGTTGATAGCTTTGCTGACGACCAACCAGTACTGGCGTGGCGGGATTTTAAAACTCAAGCGCGTAATGATTTATATCGACCCATTGCCTGTGATTTATGGCTCTTTCATCGCTGTGCTAGTCTTATCATGGGTTCTGCACCAGAAGATCTGCATCGAGTACTTAATGAAATCGCGATGCAAAAGTATAAGGAAGTTTAATAACATCACTCCAAGTGTCTGCAGTTGAAATCTATTGGCTCTGGCAAATTTTTTACATAATGGTGAATCTATTGAATTCCAAGCTCATGATATCAGTTAACGCCAGAACAATTCAGACCGTGCCAGCCGTCGCCACATGGTGCTGGATGAATGCGCGCGCGGCGTGGCTTCGAATTCCAGCGCACCATGGATACGACCAAGATCAAAGCCGAGCGGGGCAGATTGCTTTGGCAACTTGCGTAACAACTTCATGCCAATATGCAAATCGTTGGCATATCCCAGTTCGTCCTGTAATGCCGCCAAGGTAGTAATGAAATGGTTGGCACGTTTTCCATAGAGTGGTGCGAAAGCCTCTGTTGTGTAACGCATTTTCTTGGCGGCAATGCGTGTCCTATGGTGCTGAGTTGGATCAAGTTTGGCGAAACCGCGGCAGCGTTTGCGCAGTCTTTGCCAGCGTTTTTCGAGAATCGCCCTAGCCCATACTTTGGCATCCCGTAGTTGCACGTCGGTGGGTGCTACCAGCAGGCTGCGGCCGATGTCGAGTACGAGTTGGGTGAATACGGGTTTGAGTAACCCTACCTGCGCCCGTTGGCGGGCATGCGTAACCGTATTTTGCATCAAAGCAAGTGCCGTGTCGTCGACCGGTGTATTTCCTGATGATGCTTGTAATACCGCTAGAATCTCAGGCAAAGTCTCATGTAAAAACACATCCCAATCACGTGCCGGATTCAGCGCATGTATCGACTCGCGCAGCGATTGATCCCATTCCGGTGGTGTTTGTCCTAATGATTTCATCAGCAACACGCCAGTCCGCAGGCGGCGCAATGCGATGCGTAGCTGATGCAGGTATTCGGTATCGTGTGCATGGTCCAGAAAACCGGGTATGTTGGCGACCATTTGCACCAGGGCTGCTTGCAGGATGATATTACATGCTTCACCGGCGGTTTGCTCCTTATGGATTGTCGCGTGCACAGCTTTGGTTGGGGTAGGGTTCACTGCGCCGCTCAGGATATAACCGCGTTCCGCTTTGCTGCGCGGCTCAATGTGCAGCGGTACTTGTTGCAGTAATTGCGTCGCTGCATCGAACAAAAATGCCGGTGCTCCGGATTTGAGTTCGATTTCCACTTCGCAAATATCCCGGCACATTTCTCCCGCGTTGATTTTGCCGGTATCGAGCGCCACTTCGGCTTGCTCCTGACTATTACCAATTTGCCAGGTAGTGCGCTGAAATTCGGTCGTGAATACCGGCGCGACACGCTTGAGTTTGATTCCAACGAGTAAATCCAATGCGATTTTCGGTAAAACAGAAAAATTCGGGTGATTGCCGTTAGTGACCCCAATTTCCCATTCCGGACGGCTCGACAACGCGCCAACCGATGATGCTTCAGCTTTCAATGTTTGAATCCATCGATCATCCACGCGGCGTACACGCAACGCAATGCCGCGCCGCATCAGATCAAACTTCGGGGTGTCGAAATAAATGCTGAGTAACAGGCGTTGTTTCGGTGTGATTTGGTTCAATAAGGGATGCTGCCGGACACGCCCGGTATGACGCGGATGCAAAGCCAGTTTCAGCTCAATTTCTATGATGATCTCCCTGTCTGAACAATGCCGCTATGTGCTGCGGTTGAAACGAATACTTTACTACTCAATCTTCAGCGTATCAAAGTTGATCCCTGCGGGAGGCGGGGGTGTTTTTAGTTCCATGCCTTCCAGCGCACTGACGACACGATCAGCGATGACCAGATTGCGATACCACTTGCGGTTGGCCGGTACGATATGCCAGGGCGATTGATCCGTGCTGGTGGCAGCCATCATGGCCTCAAACGCCTCGATATAGTTTTTCCACAACTTTCGCTCTTCAAGATCCCCATCGTTGAACTTCCAACGCTTTTCAGGATTGTTGATGCGCTCCTCCAGCCGTTTTTTCTGCTCCTCCTTTGAAATATGCAGGAAAAACTTCAAAATCACCGTGCCGCTCTCAGACAATAATTCCTCAAATTCCTTGATCTGATCAAATCGCTGCTTCACCACTTTGTCCGGTACCAATCCATGCACACGGGTGATCAGTACATCTTCATAGTGCGAACGGTTAAAAATGCCGATCTGACCTTTGGCTGGGGCTTTCTGATGCACGCGCCACAGGAAATCATGGCCGAGTTCTTCCACGGAAGGCGTTTTGAAAGTCACTACTTTGCAACCTTGTGGATTGACACCAGACATTACGCTTCTGATCGTACCGTCCTTGCCACTGGTATCCATTCCTTGTAACACAATCAGCAATGCGCGGTTGCCGTTGGCGTATAGGCGTTCCTGCAGTTCGCTCAATCTGCTGATCAATTTTTCTGTGATAGCTTTGGCTTTTTCTTTGTCATGATCGGTTTTCTGGTAGTCACCGGTGTCGTCGGGGTCGCAATGGGAGAGGGTTAACTTGTTTCCGGGTTTTACTTGATAGTTTTTCATTTAGTCTCTTTTTTGCAATGTCTTCTATTAGTAAAACAAAATATATCATTATTAGATGATATTTAGTTTTCCTTCGAAGAGATTATTTTGAAGTTTATATGGTTTGCAGCAGCTTACAAAATCATCGTAAAATTGAATATCAGAACACTTAATTAGTTTAGAAGCTTTAGTACGTGTTTTTGGATTAATAAAATCTACCTTGAATGATAATAAATGAACGGGTTGATCTTGACGAAAACTCTCTCCTTGCATGGTCTTGAAATGAGTCAATAGTTCTTCATATGTAATATTCCATTCAAATATTTTTAAAATAATTTCTTTGGGCGCTATGACGAATGGCTGCATAATTTCTGGCGTAAAGTCATGATGGTCGTTTTTCTTAACTAGAGTAGAGTATGAAAATGATTTTTCGATCCTGTCATTTGGAAATACAAAAGTGCCGCCAAGAACTATTTCTTGATGTGTGCCCATGTTCTCGAACGTATAGTGAGCAATAAAACTCTTACCGTCATATCCAATAGAGACTAAAGTGCACTCCAAGTCATGAGTGCTTCTAAAGTGCTGGTAATAAAAGTTGAATAATGAAATGCCAAAGGCGGCTAAAGCAGTTATAGAAGTAAATAAAATTGCGCTCGCACCTCCAAATAGAGCTAAGTAAGCAGCCGCTATAAATAGAATAATTAATAATCCAGCAATGATAATTCTCATAAGATTTAGGGGTGTCATAGATATGTAATTATTTTCAGGCTTTATACGGTAAATTAGGATTATATTTCCTCCCTGCAGTATAAATTTCTATAAGGGATATGTTCCGGGTCGAACTGGGCAGCACCGGAGCATGATGCAATTCTCAGGGGGAAGAAGCGGAGAAATCCGTAATCGGTGTTTCAGTCCCTGAGAAAATGCCAATTCGTGCAATGCCATCATTGCCGATGGTGCCGCGGCACCTGCCATGAGCGTGAAACCATCCATAATCGACGCATCCAGTTCATACGACCATCATGACTGAATGCCGCGCCCTTACTGGCATTGAATAACGGCGAATCTTCCATCACCACGATCGCCGCAATCACTGCATCAACACTGCTCGCTTACTTTAAGTACTTCATGACCAGCAGCGCAAGCACCTGCCTATAAGCCTGTTCGCGTTCCGGTGTCAACTTGTTACGTGTGATAGCACCGGCGCCACCGTGAATCACCAGCCGGGTGGGCGAATTATCTGCCGTAATTGTGCGCATTTGTATTGTCATGAACAGCAGAATCAAAGAGGAAATCAGTAGAGTAATAATTATATTTAAGAATCAATTGACTATCCTATCGAACTTGACCGGATTCTTTATCCACCATCTCCAGAACATCGTTTGCTGTTAGTTGCTGGCTCATGTTTCCGTCCCAGGTCGCGTTGAACGGCAGCGTGTTCTGCACGCGTGTCGCACGGTCGAGGTACGTTTGTAATGTTATATCCGGTTGTGTGACCGGGATGGCGATGGCGCGCGGGTTGCGGATTACTTCGTTGAGTAGGGTTTGATTGATTTTGGATTGAGGTCGTTTTTCAATTTTCGCTTTGGGTATTGAGCGAACGGTACTCAATGATTTCTTGAGTAGAGCGTTGTGATTGCGTTTGTCATCTTCCAAGACGGGATAGGTTTGCAGGTACAGCATACGTTCACGCCAGCCGAACAGACGAGGTTGATTGACCACGCGCACCGGTGTGCCGACCGGTACATCGTTGTAGATGCTCATGATATCTTCGGGATACATACGCAGGCAACCGTGACTACCGCGCAGGCCGATACTCGACGGTTTGTCGGTACCGTGAATGGCGTAGCTTGGCCAGTCGAATTTCAGCACATGGGTGCCCATTGGATTATCCGGTCCGGGCGGTACAACGGCAGGCAGCGGATCACCTTTCTCTGCTTGTTCTTTGCGGATGGAAAGCGGTGGTATCCAGGCTGGATTTTCCTTTTTAGAGGCGATGCGAGTTGTGCCTTCCGGTGTTTTCCATTCCACGCGTCCGATACCGACTGGGTGGGTGATCACTTTCTGTGGTTCACCGGGCTTGGCTTTGGGAAAATAAAACAGTCGCATCGCAGCGAGATTAATAACAATGCCTTGGCGCGGCGCATCCGGCAGTACGAATTGAGTAGGAATCACAATTTTGGTGCCGATTCCCGGTAACCAAGAATCTATATTAGGGTTGGCGCTCACGATTTCTTCGTAACCCAAGTTGAAGCGCCGAGCGATGTCGGAGAGGGTATCGTCTTTGCTGGCGCTGATAATCTGCAGTGTGCCGACCACATCTTCACGGGCGGGATCAAAGCTGAATTCATGACTGGCCAGTGGAATGGGCAGTGGTTTAATCGCCGGAGTGGTTAGAGCCGATGGCTGAGTCAGAAACGATTGACAGCCGACCAGAAGAAAAAGGGCGCTAAGGAGACCGAAAATTGAACGATGCTGGAGCAATGATGACAATGCTTTATTCATCCAAATCATGAAGGTACGAAATAACGAGGTATTCAATGGTACAGCAATTTACAGGGTTTTTCCGCAATGCTCAAGAATTTGCGATAAATTGAACACCCAGTAATTTGGAAATCGGCAGAATGAAAGTTGAAGTATTTATCCGGGGATACAGTCAAGTTAGCAGAGGCGAGGCGTGTTGTTTCTAGGTAACTTACTTTATTGTAAGGTAAGCTTGTCGAAAGATAAGAAAATTCTAATGAGTAGCTTTATAAGTTATGGAAGGCACTAATGGAATGGCCAAAGCGATGATGAGAAGAAAGATGTTAGATCAGAATATCAAAGGGACTGTAATCGTATTGTTTATTCAAGCACTTTCCTCGACTTCAAGATAAGACGTAAGTTTTCCCTCTTGCGGAAAGCGATTATGTACGAGCGCGTTTGACACTTAGTACCGAAGTTTTTTGTATAGGAAAATCACTTGTTCAGAATTGTTCAACGTTTCTTTAAGCCACAGTCAATCTCATGTAAAGTGCTGCCAGAGGTTAGTTCACTGTATTCACATCCTGTTTTGATCATCATTTATGACATCCGCTGAATCCACCACCATCTTTGCACGTTCCTGGTCATTGTACGATCTGATTACGGAACACAATTACATGTTTCATCAGGAAATCTATGCGGGAGTGGGGCGGCTGCTGAGATTGCGCGATGATGCCGGGCGTTACCGTTTGCTGGATCTGGGCTGTGGTAATGCGCGTTATCTGGCGCCTTGTTTGAAGCAATCTCCTCCGATGGTGTATGAAGGCGTGGATTTATCCGAAGCGGCGTTGATTGAAGCGCGTGACTATTTGACCGGATTGCCTGATTCGGCGGTTACATTGACGTACGACGATCTGCTCGAAGCTGTTGAAGCCATCGGAAAAACCTGGGATGTGATCTTCACCGGATTTGCTGTTCATCATTTAATATCCGCTGATAAGGCGCGTTTTTTCCAGGCCGTTGGGCGTTGCCTGGCGGAGCCAGGATGGTTGATTTTGGTGGATGTGGTGCGTGAGGAAAACCAGAGTCGCGAGGATTATTTGGATGATTATCTGAAATGCATGCGCGACAATTGGATCAAGATACCGCCGTACCAATTGGAAGAAGCCTGCACGCACGTTCATGATCACGATTATCCGGAGTCTCTTTCAACGTTACAGGAAATGGCCGCAGTAGCCGGTTTGGGAGCCAGTCGTATCGTCAATCAGTACGGGCAGCACACTACCTTATTATTTGCGCGTTCCTCCTTACCAGAAATCTAACCGGACCCGGCGCCCCTTATGCTGCAAAAACTGACCCTGCTGTTTCCGCTCTGGATGATATTGGCTGGTGCCATGGCCTTATCGTGGCCGGAGTGGCTGCTGCCATTGAACCAAGGATCGGTCGTAGTGTTGATTCTGGCCTTTATCATGCTGTGCATGGGACTGACCTTGACCTTCGATGATTTCCGCCGGATCGCCCGCATGCCGGGAGTGGTGGCGATTGGTTTTGCCGCGCAATATTCCATCATGCCTTTGCTGGCTTGGGGAATTGCAATTGGCCTGGATTTGCCAGTGCATTTTGCGGTCGGATTGATTCTGGTGGGCTGTTGTCCTGGCGGTACGGCTTCGAATCTGGTGTCTTATATCGCAAAAGCCGATGTGGCGCTTTCGGTCGTGATGACGGTTTGCTCCACATTGGCGGCAGTGATTCTAACTCCATTGTTAACGCAATTATTTGCGGGTAAACTGGTTCCGGTGGATACCTGGATGTTGTTCAAGCAAACTCTGCAAGTCGTGATTTTGCCTGTTGTATTGGGTGTTTTACTCAATCGCTGGGTGCCGCAGCTCGTACAACGCGTAATGCCCATCGCGCCGCTGTTATCCGTGCTGGGCGTGTGCGTGATTTGTGCGGTGGTGTTTGCAGCTAGTGCTGACACCATTCTCACGCATGGCGCTGAGTTGATTCTCGCGGTTGCGCTGTTGCATGGTGGTGGTTTTCTAATTGGCTATCAGTTTGCGCGGGTTTTCGGTTGTCATACCCAGAGCACGCGCACCATTTCGATTGAAGTCGGCATGCAGAATTCGGGTTTGGCGATCGTGCTGGCCAAACAGGCTTTTCCGATGCTACCCCTGGCACCGGTTGTGGGGGCGATTTCAGTGCTGATGCATTCTTTGGTTGGCAGTTTGCTGGCAGTACTGTGGCGGGCCCGATCATCTCAACGCCAGCGGTAGTTTTTTCTTTTGTTATTCCGGCTATCGACATATCATTCGACTATCCATTTCACAGTAAACAGTTATGGCAAATATCGGCTTTATCGGTCTGGGCATCATGGGAAAACCCATGGCCGGGCATTTGATCAAGGGTGGGCACAGTTTATTTTTGCATTCGCGTAGTGGCGTGCCTGCAGATTTGGTTGCGTTGGGCGGAGGGGCTTTTTCTTCGCCCAAAGTGGTGGCGCAACATGCGGATATTATTATTACCATGCTGCCGGATACACCGGATGTGGAGAAAGTGCTATTTGGGGAGAATGGCGTTTCCGAAGGCCTAGAACCCTATTCCAATCAGGCTAAAATGGTTGTGGATATGAGTTCGATCTCGCCACTGGAAACACGTAAGTTTGCGGAACGGCTGAATGTGCTGGGGCATGATTATGTCGATGCACCGGTTTCCGGCGGTGATGTGGGAGCACAAAATGCGACGTTGACGATTATGGTGGGTGCAAGTGCAGTGGTATTTGAAAGGATTAAACCGGTTCTCGAATTAATGGGTAAGACAGTTACACATGTGGGTGAGAATGGTGCCGGTCAGATTTGTAAGGTCGCCAATCAAATTATTGTGTCATCAACCATAGAAGCCGTGGCTGAGGCGTTGTTGTTTGCTTCCAAAGCAGGTGCCGATCCGGAGAAGGTGCGACGAGCTTTGCTGGGCGGTTTTGCGGCATCGCGTGTGCTGGAGGTGCATGGCGAACGTATGATTAACCGGCGCTTTGAACCGGGTTTTCGTATCGAGTTACATCAGAAAGATTTGAATATTGCATTGGCGAGCGCTTCCGCTTTGGGTGTAAGCTTGCCCAATACTGCCAGCGTTCGCGAATTGTTTTCTGCCTGTCTCGCGCATGGTGGTGCAAAATGGGATAATTCAGCCATTGTAAAAATGCTGGAAAAATTAGCCAATCACGAAATTCAAAAGCATCCGGAATAATGCCATGCCTTCCCAAGAACTCGTTCAAAATCTGCGATCTTTTTTACCCCCTGAAGCGGTGCTGTATGAAACCGAAGATCTGAAACCGTATGAATGCGATGGTTTGTCGGCTTACCGGCAACTGCCCATGATGGTTGTATTGCCGCAAAGTGAAGAACAAATCATCAAGATACTGCAACTTTGCTATGCGACGAAAACGCCGGTTGTGGCGCGGGGTGCGGGCACGGGTTTATCAGGCGGTGCATTGCCGCATGCTGAAGGTGTTTTGCTGTCATTAGCCAAATTGAAGCAGATTATTGAAATTGATCCGCTGGCACGCACGGCGCGCGTGCAGCCGGGGGTCAGGAATCTGGCAATCAGTGAAGCGGTGAAACCTTATGGGTTGTATTATGCGCCGGACCCTTCGTCGCAAATTGCCTGTTCGATCGGCGGTAATGTGGCGGAAAATTCCGGCGGCGTGCATTGTTTGAAATATGGCCTTACCGTGCATAACATTCTCAAGTTGCGCGTTTTGACCATCGCAGGGGAGTGTCTGGAAATCGGTGGCGAGAGTCTGGATAGTGCAGGGTATGATTTGCTCGCCCTGCTGACGGGCAGTGAAGGCATGTTGGGTATTGTTACCGAAATTACCGTGAAATTAATTCCCATACCGGAAAAGGCGCAACTGGTGATGGCGGCGTTTGATGATGTGCTCAAAGCGGGCAATGCGGTGGCGAATGTGATTGGTGCGGGTATCATTCCAGCCGGTATGGAGATGATGGATAAAATTACCATCCACGCGGTGGAAGAATTTTTACATGCCGGTTACGATCTGGATGCGGAAGCTATTTTGTTGTGTGAGTCCGATGGCAGTACCGAGGAAGTGGCCGATGAGATCAAACGTATTTATGCCATCATGCAGCAAAGTGGCGCGACTAAAATCAGTGCTTCGCAGAATGAAGCCGAACGACTGAGGTTTTGGGCGGGGCGTAAAGCAGCATTTCCGGCGGCTGGCAGGGTTTCGCCGGATTATTACTGTATGGACGGCACCATTCCGCGCAAGCATCTGGCCGATGTATTGCGCGGCATTGAAAAGCTTTCGCAAGAATATGGTTTACGTTGCATGAACGTATTTCATGCCGGGGACGGTAATTTGCATCCACTGATTTTGTACGATGCCAATCAACCGGGGGAATTGGAGAGAACGGAAGAATTCGGTGGCAAAATACTGGAAATGTGTATTCATGCCGGTGGTACGATCACCGGAGAACATGGTGTGGGCATGGAGAAAATCAATCAGATGTGTTCACAATTCAAAACCGGTGAATTGGAAATGTTTCATGCGGTGAAAGCTGCGTTTGATCCCGATGGGTTACTGAATCCTGGCAAGGCCGTGCCTACTTTGCGTCGCTGTGCGGAATTGGGTGCGATGCATGTGCATCGGGGTGAAGAAAAATTTCCTGAATTGCCACGTTTTTAAAATTATGCAGGCCATTATTGATCAATATCAAACCGCTATTCTTGAAGCGGCGGAACACAGAACTCCGCTGCAGATTTGCGGTGGTGGGACTAAACACTTTTATGGCAACTCGGTAACCGGGAAAAATATAAACGTATTGGATGCCACTGCTTATCATGGCATTATTGATTATGAACCCACCGAACTGGTGATTACTGCTCGTGTCGGCACACGATTGGCGGATCTGGAAGCTGCGCTTGATCAAAAGGGACAAATGTTGGCGTTTGAACCGCCTTATTTCGGTGCAGCAGCCACATTGGGAGGTTGCGTTGCTGCCGGTTTATCGGGTCCGCGCCGCGCCGCTGTCGGTGCAGTGCGTGATTTTGTGCTAGGAATTCGATTGCTGAATGGGAAGGGTGAGGATTTACATTTTGGTGGACAGGTGATGAAAAATGTTGCCGGTTACGATGTCTCGCGACTGATGGTGGGTTCCATGGGTACGCTGGGGGTGTTGCTCGAAGTTTCGCTCAAAGTCTTGCCAAAACCACCGGTGGAAATCACTGTGTGTATGCAATTGGATGAAGCTATGGCTATTGAGAAAATGAATCAATGGGCTGGTAAGCCACTACCGATTTCCGCGACTTGTTATGTGGATGGTGAGTTGTTTTTCAGGTTCTCCGGTGCTGAGTCGGCAGTCCGAGCTGCTCAGGTAAAACTGGGTGGGGAAGAGCTGGCTGATGGGGGAGTTTTCTGGAAATCGGTACGGGAACAAACGCATGATTTTTTTCAATCGGCTAAACCGCTGCGGCGCTTATCTATTAAATCGACGGTGCCTCCTTTGTCTTTACCTGGGAAACAGTTGATGGAATGGAATGGTGGTCTGCGCTGGTTAGTTTGTTACGAGAATGTGGATGCAGAAACTATACGCAGGGTAGCAAAAGATGCAGGTGGCCATGCCACTTTGTTTCGCAGTAATGAGTCACGTCACCATGTGTTTCATCCGCTTGATCCCGATATGATGAAAGTTCATCGTGCGTTGAAAGAAAAATTTGATCCGTCAGGAATCTTTAATCCCGGACGACTCTATCCTGAGTTATAAATGCAAACTAAACTCGCTGATTTTATAAAAAACTCTCCGCAAGGACAAGAAGCTGATGCCATTTTGCGCAGCTGTGTGCATTGTGGTTTTTGTTTGGCCACGTGTCCGACTTATCAGATTCTGGGTGACGAACTGGATAGTCCGCGTGGACGGATCTATCTGATGAAACAAATGTTGGAAGGGCAGCCGGTTACGCAAAAAACCCAGTTGCACTTGGATCGTTGCCTCACTTGCCGTGCTTGTGAAACGACTTGCCCATCAGGGGTACGCTATGGGGCATTGGTGGATATCAGCCGTGGCATGATCGAAAAACAGGTAAAACGTGATGTTCGATCAGATGTTTTGCGTTATGCACTGCGTAAGATTTTGCCGAATGCACCGGTATTTAACGCATTGTTTAAAGCAGGGCAAACTGTGCGTCCGTTCTTGCCGGAAAGTTTAAAAAGAAAAATCCCCGTTAAATCTGAACCTGCTAAAACGTGGCCAGCTACGCAACACACACGCAAAATGCTGGTACTGGATGGTTGTGTGCAGCCGACATTGGCGCCTAACATCAATGCAGCTACCGCTCGTGTACTGGATAGCCTGAGTATATCGTTGATTAAATCTGAGAATGCAGGGTGTTGCGGAGCAGTTACTTTTCATTTGAATGCTCAGCAGGAAGGGTTGGACTATATGCGCCGCAATATTGATGCGTGGTGGCCATTCGTGGAACAAAATGAGGTTGAAGCGATTGTGGTGACAGCCAGCGGATGTGGTGTGACTGTGAAGGAATATGGTCATTTACTGCGACATGATCCGGCATATGCCGGGAAAGCTGATAGGATATCGGTACTTGCAAAAGATATCAGCGAAATACTTCATGCTGAGCTGGAAAATATTAAGCGATTAATTAATAAGAGAAATGCCAATTTTAATAAAACAAAACTGTCTTTTCATTCCCCCTGTACTTTGCAACATGGCATGCAAATTCGCGGTGTAGTCGAGAAAATTCTAATTGCTGCCGGTTTTGATTTGACCATTATTCCCGATGCGCACATCTGCTGCGGTTCGGCTGGTACGTACTCAATCCTGCAACCAGAGCTTTCGCAGCAATTGCTGAAAAACAAAGTAATTGCTCTGGAATCGGGTAAACCTGATCAGATTGCTACTGCCAATATCGGTTGTTTGATGCATTTGCAAAGTGGTACAGTAATAATGCCAGTCAGACACTGGATTGAATTGATAGATGAGCGATTAGCTAGAAGCTAAGCCGTTAAAAATTTTCATTTCGGTTAATATTCTGAATTTTTTGATATACAATCCTGTGCTGAATTGTTCAGTCAGAAATTTCTGAGCATGCAAATAAAATTAGCTTATGGATAATAAATTGGAGAGAGCATGAAGGTAGTTTCTAGAAGTGGTTGGGTAGCAAAATTAGGTGGTGCGGTTTTAGCATCTTTTTTAGCGTTGCCAACATATGCACAGTTAATGCTTGCACATGAAGGGCATCACGATGCAGGTGGTTGTACGATTAAAACAGGTGAGTTTCCTGTAACGTTTAGTGCATACGAAGTACCGGAAGGTGGCATACCACCGATGCATTCATTTTGCGAGAATTTGCCGAATACCGGCAAAGTGAACTTAACCGTAGAATTGCCTCATGAAGCTCGTGAAATACTGCTTGCTGTTCGTCTTGTGAAAGAAGGACATGAGGGACATGGTGGTGGCAAAACTAGTGCGGCTGCCGATCAGAAACCAACAAATACAGAAAATCATGATGGGCATGAAGGTATGGATCATGACGAGCATGCAGGGCATGGCGCTGCTGCTGAACATGGGATTGTATATATGCCCGCACAAGAACATAACTCTGGAATTATTGTAGTTGCAGCTAATCTTACTGAAAAGGGCCAGTATGCAATTCAACTAGAGAAAAAAGATGAAGCAGGCAATGTTAAAACAGTTGTACGTATTCCATTCGGTGTTGGCAAAGGTGGTGGTCATGGCAGTCATGGCGGCGGTTTGGGTGTGATGGAAATTGCTCTGTTAGTGATCGCAATTGGTGGCGGTGCTGCATTTTATTTCATACGTCGTAAGAAAACATCCGGAGCTTCGGCGTAGTTAATATCAATATTATTTGAATTGATTACTCTGAGCTCATTGTTTTGAGAAATCACTAAGTCAAAGAATTTTTATTAACTTAAATCTCTGTTAGTGATTATTGTCAGACGGTGTAATTGATTGAATTGGTTAAAAGAGATCAGCGGTAATTAGTAGTTAAGTTTTTTGCTAGGCAAAACCCCTTGACATGGGATGGCTGAGTAAGTAGATTGGCTGAGGGCTGGCTTTGTGTGTGAGGGGTTAGCTGAGGGATGTAAGAGGGAATTGAGAGGCTTTCGAAGAGAATAAGAAGATCGTGGGCTAGAATAG
>Ga0136611_10000481_pt1 | contig 26115 bp, 19 predicted proteins | sample AntDrymUQ2232306_2_FD_106645 | JGI IMG/M metagenome (GOLD analysis project Ga0136611, IMG submission 106645) | Polar desert sand microbial communities from Dry Valleys, Antarctica - metaG UQ223 (23.06) | ecosystem: Environmental > Terrestrial > Soil > Desert | place: Antarctica: Dry Valley...
AACTAATTGTTCTTTTATACTCTTCATTGTGTAATCTCCTTCTTTTCGAGCAGTTTTTTTTCTCAAAATCATTCTACTCATTTTTTGGAGATTACATAATTTTCTAATCAGGACTCAGGTTAAGTTAGAGCGCGGTTCGCCGCTAAACAAAAGGTCGGAACCTCCTGCGTCAGCGGACAGGTCAATTGTGGAAGAAAAACCACCCGCTAACGCAGACGGTTCTGACTTTACGCCGAACAATCTGACGGCAAATCTTTCGCCGATTGTCGGACGCGAAAAGGAAATCGCGGAAATCAGAAATTTGTTATTGCAAACAAACGCGCGGCTCGTCACGATGACGGGCATCGGCGGCACGGGCAAAACAAGGCTGTCGCAGGCTGTCGCTCAAAGTATGCTGGGAGAGTTTGCGGACGGCGTGTTTTTTATCAAACTGGCGGCAATCACTAATCCTGAATTAGTCGCTTCGACCATCGCGCAGCCGCTTGGCGTGAAAGAAGCAGGCGGCAAACCGATTCTCGAAATTCTGAAAGATTACTTGCGCGACAAGCAAATGCTGATTGTTGTTGACAACTTTGAGCAAGTGATGACGGCTGCGCCAAACATCGCGGAGCTAATCGCCGCCGCAAGCGGGCTGAAAATTTTAATCACCAGCCGCGTGCTTTTGCATCTGAGTGCGGAGCGCGAGTTCGTTGTTCCTCCTCTTGAAATGCCTTCGGATGTTTCGCAAGTTTCGCTTGATGAATTATCAAACTACGAAGCGATTCGATTGTTCGTCGAACGGGCGCAAAATGCTAAATCAAACTTCGCTCTGCGGGAAGAAAACGCGCGAAGCGTGGCGGAGATTTGCGCCCGTTTAGACGGCTTGCCGTTGGCAATCGAACTGGCGGCGGCGCGGGTCAAGATTCTTACGCCAAACGCGATTCTTGCTAAACTTGAAAATCGTTTGAATCTCTTGACCGGCGGCGCGAAAGATTTGCCCGCGCGACAACAGACGATGCGCGGCGCGGTCGAGTGGAGCTACGATTTATTAAATGAAGATGAAAAAACTTTGTTCCGGCGTTTAGCGGTGTTCGCGGGCGGTTTTACGTTTGAGGCGGCGGAAGCCGTTGTAGAAGAGGAGGAGAGGAGAAAAGGAGAAGAGGTGATTGTTAGCGACACGCAATCCGTCTCCTCAACTCCTCAACTCCTCATCTCCTCTTCTCAAATTGATATTCTCGATTTGATAACTTCTCTGGTTGATAAAAGTCTGTTGGTTTCAAAAGAACAAGCTGAAGGCGAGATGCGCTTTCGGATGCTGGAAGTTGTGCGTGAATACGCGCTCGAATCTTTAGAAATGAGCGGCGAGATGGAAGCGATGCGCCACAGTCACGCCGCTTATTTTCTCACGCTCGGAGAAGAAGCCGAAGTGCATTTGCAGACCGCGCAAGCGGGCGAATGGCTAAATCGTCTGGAACACGAACACGATAATTTACGTGCCGCGATTCGTTGGTTATTTGAAAATGATGCGGAAATGGCGGAGCGTCTGGCAGCGGCAATACGAATTTATTTGATTAATCGCAGCCACCTGACGGAAGGACGCGAGTGGCTGAACGCAGCACTGGAACGAAGCGATGAGGCTTCCGCCGCCGTGCGTTTCAAGTTGTTGAACGGGCTTGGTTATTTGGCGTTTAGTCAAGGTGATTATTTGGCGGCGCGGAAATTTTTTGAAGGAGATTTGGCAGAGGGTAGAACGGCAGGCGACAAACGGCGAATAGCCGAGTCGTTGAGAGGCTTGGGAGCAGTAGCGCATTCGCAAGACGACTACACGGCGGCGCGAAAGTTTGGCGAAGAAGGATTGGCAATCCACCGCGAATTAAACGATGTATTTGGGATCGCTAAATCGCTCAATGGGCTTGTAGTTTTAGCCCTTAGTGAAGGCGACAGCGCGACGGCACGCACGCTCTCAGAAGAATCTTTAACGAATTTCAGATTGGTTGGCAACGAAAGTGGTATATGCTACTGCCTTATCAATCTGGGCGAAATCGCATACATTAACGGTGATTATGAGGAGGCGCAAGAGCGTTTCGCCGAAACCCTAACGATTGCACAAAATTTAGGTTATAAAGACCGTGTTAGTTTTTGTCTGGACGGCTTTGCCGCACTTGGCGGCAAGCGCGGAGAATGGGAACTTGCCGCTAGGCTGACAGGCGCGGCGGAACACTTGCGCGAACAAATAGGCTACGAGTCCAAAGTTACCGACCGCCAACGCCGTAACGCTTATCTCGCCGAACTCAAAACCAAAGTGGACGAAGACGCTTTCGCTAAACTTTACGAGCAAGGGCGCAAACTGAAACTCGAAGAAGCTGTCGCGCTTTGTCTGCAAGAAAATAACAGCGAAGAACGCTACGAACCGGCGAAAGATTTACGGATTGATTTGAAAGACATTCGGCAGGAGTTAGAGTTTCAAAATAAGTTTGAACGCACGGTTGCGCCGAGTCGGGAAGAAGCTAAAACCAAAATTTTAGAAGCGCCGACGACGGCAAACGTTACTATATCCGAAAGCGGAAATATGCACACGGCTTCGAGTGCCGAATATGTCGTCGGTGAAATCAAGAATCATAAATTCGGTTTCGCGGTCGGTTCTGTAGCTTTACTGGCGATACTCGGATTTGGCTACTGGTTTTTATTCAAACCGAATGACAAGTCGAACATCTCGTCAGATGTTCCTCTTGCCGTTGACGCGCCGAAATCTGCGCCAAAACTTTACTGGCAAATGACGGAAGCCGGGCAGTTGGACTTTATTCGGGAAAGAGCGCGGCACATTCAAACGCTGATTGGCGACGAACCGACGGAATTTAATGAGGAAGAATTGCGTGCGATTAAAGTCGAGATTGACGATTATGTCGAAGAGAAAGATAGTTTGTCGCAGAAACCGTTTGAAGAAGGCTTGCGCGTCATTTACGGTCGCGCCAGCCAGTATGCGCCGCTTGTCATTCGGGCTTATGAAGCGCGGCGAGTTCCGCCCGCTTTAGGAATTTATCAAGCGATGATTGAATCCGAATATCACGATTGTTTAATTTCCGAAACGGGACCTGTTGGACTGTTTCAGTTTTCGCGGAAAACTGCGGCAAAATATGGTTTGACACCAAAAGATTTCTGCAACGTGGAGAAACAATCCGACGCGGCGGCGCGTTATATGTCGGATTTAACCAGCGACTTTAGCGACGGAAAATCGAGCGCAACGCTCGTCTTGTTCAGCTATGTGGTTGGCGAAAACGGAACGCGCGATTATTTGCGGCAGTTGCACGGGCGCGGCATTAAGGAACGGAGTTTTTGGGCGATTTTCCGCTATCAACAGAATTTGCAGCCGCCTTTGTCAAGCGATGGAAAACAATATGTGCCGCGCTTCTTTGCCGTCGCCGTCATCGGCGAAACGCCTGAAGTTTTTGATCTATCTACGCTGCCGCTCTCAACTTTGCGTGAGAAAGGCAAATAAACTTTAGTTCGGAATTCAGAAGAGAGATTTGTTAGATTTCATTTGCGGTAGATGCTCGCTTTCAGGACTTCATGCGACGGGTGATTTTACGCAGTAAAATTATTTAAGTTTGGCGAAATAATGCGAAATTAGGGATGAACCGCGAAAATTACCAGCAAGCCAAAGAAATTTTTCAAACGGCTCTCGAAACTACGCCGGAGAGACGCGCCGCTTATCTGGAAAAAGCCTGCGCCGACAAAGAAAATTTGCGCGGAGAAGTCGAACGCTTGCTTGATTCGTTTGACAGTCAATTTCTCGAAAAACCGGCGGTTGCTCAGCGGACGGCATAATCGTTCCCGGAACGATACTGGGAACGCCCGCCTATATGTCGCCCGAACAATTGCGTGGCGAAAAGGTTGATGAACGAAGCGATTTGTTCGCCGTCGGCGTGATAATTTACGAATGTCTGCGCGGCGAAAAACCTTTCGCGGGTAAAACTTATCAGGAAATTATGCGGTCAATGGACAAAGAAATCATTTTCGATTCGGCTTTCGCCAATCTCTTCCGGCGCAGTTTGGCGCGTAAACCGGAAAACCGTTTTGCGACCGCAAGCGAAATGAAAAAAAGCCTGACCAATCAAAATTTTGGCTGATTTAGGATTTCGCTTTTCGTTCCGAGTCCCGCCTTCAGGCGGCTCTTAAACCTTTTCTCACTTGCTTAAGTGTGTCATTCGCCCTTACTTCGCGCGGCTTCTGCATTATGTTACAACCCCTTTATTAAAACAATTTCCGCCTTTGCTCCCGCGCGGATTTTCGCCTATTTGAAAGTCCGCGTGTTTAATACCAGAGCGCGATTAGACTTTATTAAATTCGCGCCTTCGGTGACGGTGACGTTGTTGGCGGAAAGCGTCGTTCCGGTCGAGCGTTGAAATTCGGAGATTGCTTTGTTTAAATCGGTCTGCGCCTGCAGTTCACGCCCGCGAGCGGCGAGCAGTTCGGTTTGACGCTGGAGGACGAGATAAAACGTCGTTGTTCCGGCGCGAAACTGCCGCTGTTCGCTGGCAAAAAGCTGTTCGGCGGAAGTTCGGGCGGCGAGCGCGGAAGCCAGACGCGCTTCGGCTGAACGAAGCGATTGCAGAGAATTTCGCACCTGCGCCTCAATTATTTGTTCCTGCTGCGCCCGCTGATTGACGATTTGCGATTGTTCCGCCAGTGCGCTTCCGAGATTCGCTTCGGCAACGCGGTTTCCCCACGGCAGCGAAATCCGCACGCCGAGGCGATAAGTCGGAAATCTTTGCGTCAGCAAACCGCCGAGCGAACTAAAGAAACCGCCAACCAGAATATCGGGCGGCGCGCTAACGGTCGTTGTCGGGTTAATAATCAGCGGAGGCAGATTTTGTCCGGCGGAAATTTGGTTAATACGCGCCAGCAAATCCGGGTTGACCGTGTTGCTTGTGCGCGAGATTTCGTTTGCCGTTCCGGCGAGTCCGTTTGAAGTGTAATTGCCGACTAAATCAATCTGCGGTTTGGTTTGGTCGCGGAAAAAGCGTTGGTTGATTTTGTTGATTTCGGCGTTTGTTTGAAGCTGCGTGATTTCGGGACGATTGAGCAGCGCGTCGGCGACGGCGGCTTCAAGCGCGACGCGCGGCGGTTCGAGATTAATTTCGGAAACCGGCGTAATCGGACGCGACCAGATTTCCGACGTTCGTTCGGGCAGCATTAAAGTTTTCAGATTGTTTTCCGACCGCGTTACGTCCTCCTGCGCCGTGTAAACGCTTTGCTCGAAAGTCGTAATTTGCGTTGTCGCGGCAATTATGTCAATCGGCGCGAGAACGCCCTTACCGACCAATCTCTGGTTGCTTTCAAGCTGAACGCGAGCCTGTTTTACAGCGTCAATCTGCACCTGTAAATTTCTCAGAGAGAAAACTAAATCCCAGTAGGCTTGCTCGACCTGTGCGATAACTTCGATGGCGCGCTGTCGAAACTGCGCGTCGGTCAGACTCAAGTTTTTTTTGGCAATTTCGATTTGTCGGCGGTTGTTGTCAAATCGAAGCCCGCGCCAGAGCGGTTGCGTATAAGTCAAGTTTAACGCGCTCGGAAACTGCGGATTAAGCAGCGAATTTTGATTATTGGTCGTCGTTCGAGCCGATGTGAAATCCGCCGTGTAAGAACCGCCCGCAAACGGTGAAAAACCGCTCGCGCCGATGTTTGTCCGAAAATCGCTCTGCGTCACTTTGCCGCTCGAACCCGCGCCGCCGATAGTTGAAGCAGTCGGCGTGGTGCGGCTCTCATAATAACTTTCGCCGATTAACAGCGGATCGTAAACGCCGCGCGCGCCGCGCAAATTAAATTCGGCAATCTGCACCGCGATCTTTGAAGAATCAATATCGTTATTATTTAGCAAAGCCATTTCGATTGCTTCTTCGAGCGTCAGCGAAAGCTGATTCATAATATCAACGCCGACGCGCCCGGCTGACGGAAGCGGGCGACTCGGCGCCTCGAAATTAGGCGCGACCGGCGGCGGATCGTCCGGTAAAACCGCCGGCGCAACGCCGGAAGTGCCGACCGTTTGCGTCGGTGTTTGTTGAATAACGCTGTTTGGATTGGAAATCTGTCCGCTCGGTGTCACGCCGGGCGGTTGTTGCTGACTCGGCATATTCGGCTGTTGCGGAGTTGTTGTTGGCGGCTGAGTTTGCGGCTGATTGGTTGGCGGCTGAGTCGGCGTGTTTGGTTGCTGTGTCGGTTGTGTCGGCGGTTGGGCAGCCGGAGTCGCCGGTGGCGTTTGCGCCGCAACCGCGAAAGCCGTGAGAAGAATTAAAAAACATATTGAAACTGCTCTTGTTGTCATAACACTAAATTTTCAGTTGAAGCGTAGAGGCACGTCCGCGCTCCCGGTTATTTACCCGAACCCGATTCGGCGTAATTATCATCGCCGCTTATTTTCGGCTCCTGAGCTTTCTCTTTTGTACGGGTTTTGAACGCTCCGGCAAATTGTTCGTAAACGGGTCGTAAATTATTGATCTTAAACTTGTCGTATCGGTCGCCGACTCTGCGCCAGACAGTTGTTTCCTGCGCGTCGTCAAACAGCGAATAAAACACCGGAACAGCCAGCAAAGTTAAAAGCAAACACATTGATTGCCCGCCGACGACTAAAATGCCGATTGAACGATTGGTTGCCGCGCCCGCGCCGCTGCCGACGACGAGCGGAATCATACCGGCGACGAGCGCAATCGTCGTCATCAGAATCGGACGCAAACGGTCACGATTTGCCTGAATTATCGCATCGTAACGATTCATCCCGCGGCTCCGAAGCGTATTAGTATGGTCAATCTGCAAAATCGCGTTTTTCTTGACGATTCCGAACAATAGCAAAATTCCGAGCGCAGAGAAAATGTTCAGCGTTTGTCCGGCAATCAATGTCGAAAGCAGCGCAAACGGAATCGAAAGCGGCAGCGTCAGCAAAATCGTAATCGGATGGATAAACGATTCGAATTGCGCCGCCAGAATCAGATACATAAAAACAAATGACAGCAGAAACGCCAGCATAAAGGATTCATAAGCGCGCTGCAATTCCTGCGATTGTCCGGTCACGCCGGTGCGATATTCCTGCGGCATATCGAGCGACGCGGCGTGTTTCTGCAAAACGGCGAGCGCGTCGGATTCCGAAGCGTTCGGCGGCAGACTCGCCGAAATCGTCACTTGCCGCTGACGATTCAAACGGCTGATCGAAGCCGGACTCAAACCTTCTTCAAGCCGCACGAGTTTTTCCAAACCGACCGTTCCGCCGTTTGACGAAGCGACCGTAAAATATTGTAAACTGTCGCGCGTCCGGCGAAAAGGCTCGTCCGCCTGAACCAAAACATCGTATTGTTCCGAACCTTCGGCAAAAGTCGTCACGCGCTGTCCGGCGGAAAGAATATTCAAGGCTTGCGCGACATCGCCCGCCTGAACGCCTAAATCTGCCGCTTTTGCGCGGTCAATCAACACGCGGATTTCCGGGCTGCCGAGTTCGAGCGAACGGTCGGCATCGCGGAAAGTGTCGTCGGCTCTTAATTTTTCGACTAATTGATTGGAATATTCATCGAGTTTTTTAATGTCCGGTCCGGCGATGTAATAACCGATGCCCGAACCGCCGCGCCCCAGACCGAGACTGTTTCCGATTGAAGACGAGCCGGAAACATTGACGCGGTAATCCTTCGATTGATATTTTTTGACGATTCCGCGTGTTTTATTTATCAAATCGGCTTGCGAAAATTTGCGCTCGGCAACCGGCTTGAGACTGATGTTGACCGAGCCTGTATTGGATGCTCCGCCGCCGAAACCGCCGATCTGCACCAGTGTATTTTGCAAACCCGGAAGCTGCTCGCGGATGTCGCGGGCGATTCGTTCGAGAATACTTTGCGTCGCGGCAAGACTCATTCCCTGCGGACCGCGCAGGTTGACGCTAAATGCCGATTCGTCCTCGTCGGGCAAAAACGCCATTCCGACAAGATTGAAAAGCGGATAAATCGAAGCGACGGTGATGACGCAAAGCAGCACGACCGCCCATCGAAAACGCATCGAAAGTTTCAGCATCCACGAATAAGCGCGGTCAATTTTGCTGTAAAGCCAACCATCTTTGCTTTCATTTTGGATTTTGGATTTTGGATTTTGGATTTTATCGTTGCCTGTCGCAAGCATTCCATCGCCGGAAACTTCTTCACGTAATTCGTAATTCGTAATTCGTAATTCATCTTTTTCCGCTTCTTTTTTGTGTGGTTTAATCCAACGAGCGGCGAGCATCGGGGTTAAAGTAAACGAAACAATCAACGAAACGGCAATCGCCGCCGCCGCCGTCAGACCGAACGAAGACATAAAACGCCCGACGATTCCGGTCATAAAACCGACCGGAATAAATACGGCGAGCAGTGAAAGCGTCGTTGCCAGAACCGCCAGACCGATTTCGCGCGTTCCTTCGATTGCCGCCTGAAACGGGTCCATTCCCTTTTCTTCGACAAAGCGGTAAATGTTCTCCAAAACGACAATCGCGTCGTCAATGACGATGCCGACCATCAAGGTCAAAGCCAGCATCGTCATTTGATTAAGCGAATAACCGAAAGCGGCGATCATTGCAAACGAAGCGATAATCGAAACCGGAATCGCCAGAGCAGCGATAATCGTCGTGCGAATATTCCACAAAAACAGAAACACGACGACCGCCGCCAGGATTCCGCCGATAATCAAATGCTCCTCGATGGCGGCTAAACTGTTTTCGATAAATTCCGATTGGTCGCGCGTGACGGCAACCCTTAAATCCGGCGGCAAAGTCGGTATGATTTCCGCCATTCTCTTCTTCACGCCGGAAATTAGAGCAATCGTATTCGAGCCGGATTGTTTACGAATTGCCAGAAAAACCGACGGCACACCGTCAAGCGCAGCGGCGGTGGTCGGGTCAACACCCGCGTCTTCCACCCGCGCCACGTCTTTGATTTTGACCGGAAAACCGTTGCGCGTAGTGATCACGATTTCATTAAACTCATTTATATCGGTAATCTTGCTGAGTGTTCGCAGATTTGTCGTTCGCGCGCCTTCATTGACCGCGCCGCCGGGAGATTCCGTATTTTGCGCCCGCAGCGCATTGGAAACTTCCGTGACGGAAAGATTGAATGCGCGAAGACGGTCGGGATTTATAAAGATTTTTATTTCGCGCTCGCGTCCGCCGAAAATCTGCACTTCGCCGACACCTTCGGCATTTTCGATACGTTCCTGGACTTGATTTTGAACTAAATCGGTCAATTCAACGACCGAGCGCGGCGCGCTGATGGCGTAAATCAAAACCGGCTGGGAATCGGGGTCGGATTTGCGAACAGTCGGCGGGTCGGCGGTTACCGGCAGACGATTAACGACGCCGCCGAGTTTTTGCTGAATTTCCTGATAAGCCTGATCCGGGTCTTTGTCGAGATTAAAAGTAAGCGTGACATTCGACCGACCTTGCGAAGAATTCGAGCGCATTTCTTCGATGCCCGGAACGGTATTGACCGCGCCTTCGATAATATCGGTTATTTCGCTTTCCATCTGTTCAGGGGCAGCACCCGGATTCGACGTCGAAACCGAAACCGTCGGCAAATCAATCTTTGGAAAGCGGTCAACGCCGAGCGTAAAAAAACTAAACCCGCCGACAACCGTTAAAAACAAAACGATAACGGTGGCGAAAACCGGACGATGAACACAAATTTCAGCTAACCATTGCATAATTTTGGGAGTGGAGAGTTTGATGTTTTCTCTCGACTCTCGACTCTCTACTCGTTACTAAAAAGCTACCTTCGCTCCTTCATAAAGCTGCGCTAAATTACTCGTCGCCACCGTTTCGTCCGGGTTTACGCCGTTGATAATTTGAACCACATCGCCTTCTTCGGTGCCGAGTTGGACGACGCGCAATTTCGCAACGCCGTCTTCAATGACGAAAACTTTGTATGACTGCGTGCCTTGGTCATTGTAAACGGCAATTTTCGGCACGAAAACGCCCGCGTTTCCGCCTTCTCTCGTAATTTTCACGGTGGCAAACATTCCCGAACGAAGCGCGTTATCACCGTTTTCAATCGTCGCTTCGACGGTCGCCGCCCGCGAAGTCGGGTCAAGCGCGGGATTTACCGCCGTCACCGTTCCTCCGAACCGGCGGTCTTTGTAAGCGTTAACTTCGATTGAAACGCCGCGCCCGATTGAGATATACGGCACGTCGGATTCGGCAACCTGGATCTGAGTTTTTATCGGATTTGTCCGCAAAATCGTCGCAATCGTCGAAGCGGAATTAACAAATTCTCCCACGGCAACCGGGCGGGTGCTGACAAAACCGGCAAAAGGAGCGCGAACTATCGTGTCGGCAATTGCCTGTTCCGCTAATCCGATTTGTGTCCGCGATGCCTCGACTGCCGCCTGTGCGCTTTTGATTGCCTGATTACTTTGCCTTGCCGTATTTATCGCCGCTTCCTGCTGCTGTCGCGCACTGTTAAGACGCGCCCGCGCCGTGTCGCGCTGCGTTCGGTAAGTTTCATACGCGATCATCGAAACATCGCCGGTTTCGACGAGTTCGCGGTAACGCTTTTCATTGGCTTCGGCTTGACGAAGTTCGGCAAACACTTGCTCGTAACTGGCATTGGCAGCCTGCACTTCCGGTATCGTCGAAGAGTTAAAAGTTCCGTTCGGCGAAAGACCCAAACGCGCTTCCGCCTGTCGCACACCAGCGACGGCTTGGGCGACGTTTGCCTTTGCCTGAGCAAGCTGCAAGCGGGCGTCTCTTTCGTCCAATTTGGCAATCACGCTTCCCTGCCCGACAAAATCGCCGACATTTGCCGAAACATTGACGACTTTTCCGGCAACTTTCGGCGCGACATCGGAAGTTTCGTACGCCGTCAGACTTCCCGTCGCCTGAATAACTGCGGGAATTTTGCGGGAAATCGCTTCGCCGACCGTAATCGTGACCGGCGCTTCGGAAGTATTCGCATTGGCGTTCGCGTTTCCCCGCCGTTCGTTTTCCGCTCTCGAACCACTGCACGAAAGGCACAACGCAAAAGCCATAATACCGAACAGTATTTTAAAGTGAGATTTCCGCCCTGTTAAATAAATAAAATGAAAAAGATAAAAAAGCCGCATAAGATTTAGTTTACGATGGTTATTGTATATCAATGAGTTTTACCGAATAAATTTTGTTTTGTAAATTTTTGTAAACAGCCTTTTAAGATTTTATCGGCATTTGAAAAATATTCAGCCTTGAGTTGTTATTTTCAACCGGGGCGTTTGCGGAAATTACCTGTTAAGATTATAAAATTAAAATATAAGAAACATTGAAGAGGTGAAAATTTATGCAGGAAGTTACCGCAACCGAACTCAAACAGAGAATGGATTCGGGCGAAGACGTTCAATTGATTGACGTGCGTCAGCCCGACGAACACGATTTTGCGCGCATCAAAGGCGCAAAGCTGATTCCGCTCGGCGACATCGTGAAAAAAATGGATGAATTGGATGCCAGCCGCGAAACTGTTCTCCATTGTAAAGCGGGCGGGCGCAGCGCAAAAGCCATCGAAGCGCTGCAAAAAGCGGGCTACACCGGCGAACTGAAAAACTTAAAAGGCGGCATCACGGCGTGGTCAAACGAAGTTGACCCGAAAATTCCGAAATACTAAATAGTGGTAAGTGGTGAGTGGTAAGTGGTAAGTTTTTTCTTTCACTTACCACTCACCACTTACCACTATTTCCTCGCTCATCCGCACAATTTTCATCCCTGCTTCAACATTTGTCCGGCAGGCAAGCACGGGGTTTTCCTTTTCTTCGTTTTTTAGCCAAACCCGGCAATTCAGACAATCGCCATTCCAGCAAAAGTCACCCTGGGAAATCGTTTTCATCGAAAGAAACTGCAAACAGCGAAGCAGAGAATTATTTTCGGGAACTTCTATCATCTCGCCGCAAATATCGATTTTGACGAGTTTTTCAAACGGCTCAAAAATGTCTTTGTATTCTTCGATATTCATTAATTTTTATTTTCAACTTTTTCGGCGTGGTGTAAAGCCGAAACATAAATCAGTTTTGGGCGCGATGCGGCTTTTCCAAAGACCAACTTTTGTGAAATTCACTTTAATTGCTAAACTAATTTTGCGAGGAGGAAATTTTTATAAATGTCATTGGTAATGTATTCCAAACCGGGCTGTCCGTATTGTGAGAAAGCCCGCGATTATTACAACGAAAATAAAATTAGTTTCATCGAATACGACGCGCAGAACGATAAAGGGCGGCAAAAGGAAATGCTTGCCTATTCGGACGGCGATTTGGTCGTCCCGTGCATCGTCGAAAACGGTGAATATATTCAATCAGGCTGGGGAAATCCGCCGCGCGGCTGAACGATTATTCCCGATTAGTCGGCAGTTTGCCGGCAACTCGATTTTGGATTTTGGATTTGCGATTTGCGATTCTGTAAACAAAGAATATACTTTTCAAACTTTACCAAAATCTTTTTTAGTTTTATGATTGCAAGTTAATTATTCGGCAATCCAAAATCTAAAATCTAAAATCCTATATGGTTGGTTCTCAAATTAACCAATACAAAATCTTAGAAAAACTCGGCGCGGGCGGACAAGGAACCGTTTATAAAGCCCTCGACACCAAACTCAACCGCACGGTCGTCGTCAAGGTTCTGCCGCCGGAGTTGACCGCTAAATCCGCTAACTTCAAACGCTTTGAGCGCGAAGCCCAACTTTGTTCACAACTCGACCATCCGAATATCTGCACGATTTACGATTTTCACGAAGCCAACGGAGTTTTTTATTGCGATGCAGTATATTGACGGCAAAAACATCCGCCAACTCGTTGCCGGTCGTCCGCTCGAAATAAGAGGCGCGCTTTCGATTGTCGTGCAGGTTTGCGACGCGCTCGCCTATACGCATTCGCGCGGCATCATTCACCGCGATATTAAAGCCGGAAATATAATGGTCAACGATGCCGGACAAGCGAAAGTTCTCGATTTCGGGCTGGCAAAACTGATGCAGAACGACCCCGGCGATTATTCGTCGGGGGTTGACCGGTCGGAATTGACCGAAGTCGGAGTTCCATACGGAACGGCGACCTACGCCGCGCCGGAACAAGCCAAAGGCGAACGCGCCGATCATCGCGCCGATATTTTTTCAACCGGAGTTTTACTTTACGAAATGCTGACCGGAATCTGGGCTTTTCAAGGGAAAACGGTGGTTGACGTGCGTCATCAGGTTTTGCACGGAACACCGAAACCACTTGCCGAAATGCGACCCGAACCGCTTCCGCCGCAACTTCAGCAAATAATCAATAAAGCGTTAGCAAAAGAACCGAAAGACCGTTATCAAAAAATCTCCGCGATGCGCGACGATCTTCGCGCGGTTCTTCAGGAAATTTCAGGTATGCCGATTTTACAGGGCGATACGTATATGCCGCGCCACATAGAAAATAATGTTATGAAACGAGCCTGGAGCTGGATTACCGGCAAAACCGGCTCGGAAAATACATTCGGGCGCACGTCGTCCGTTTCCAATCCGCCGTCATTTGCGCCGGAAATAACGCTGACGGCAACCGGACAGGAAAAGAAAATCGTGGCGATTCTGCCGTTTAAGAATTTGAGTCAAGACCCGAATTCCAATTTTTACGAGTTTGCCTTAGCCGATGCCGTAATCACTGAATTAGCACAATTAAAATCCTTAATTGTGCGTCCGAGTTCGGTTGTCGCCAAATATCAGGGTGCGGAAATTGACCCGCGCGAAGCCGGACAGGAATTGCGCGTTCACGCCGTTTTGTCAGCCGGTTTTATTCGTTCCGGCGATAAAATGCGCGTCACGGCGCAGCTTTTGGACGTATTGACGGGCGAAATTTTATGGAGCGACCGGATTGATGCGGAAAGCGGCGATATTTTAATTTTGCAGGACACGATTGCCCAGCAAATTCTGGACGGTTTGCGGCTCGAACTTTCCGAAAAGGAACAGGAACGACTCGGACGCCGCCCGACTGAAAACGCTCTGGCTTACGAAGAATATCTGCGCGGGCGCGACAATTTCGGACGATTTATTTTCCGCACTCTGGCGGTCGAAGACTGCGACGCGGCAATCGCCAATTTCAAACACGCGATTGAATTAGACCCACATTTTGCGCTCGCTCACAGCGGTTTGGGCGCGTGTTTCGCCAATCGGTTTTTCAAAGGTCTGGGCGAACCCGACGATTATACTTACGCCGAAGCCGCTTTTTCAAAAGCGTTTTTCTACGACCCGAATGTGACGGAGGCGCGGGTTTTGATGGTGATGATCTATATGGCGCGCGGCGAAAAGAAAAAGGCGCGGGCGGAAATTGAGCTGCTCGAAAAACAATTTCCCAACGACGCGCCGCTTTATTTCGTTAAAGGCGTAATGCACCGGCTCGACGGTGAATATAACGAATCGCTGCGAAGTTTTGAAAAACTCGTTCGCCTCGACCCGGCGGCGCGCGTCGTTTCCGCATACAACCGCGCCCGCATCTTTTTATATCGCGGCGATTACGAAAAAGCTCTCGAAGAACTCGACAAAGGCGTGAAATACGAACCGAATCACCCGATGCTGAAAATTTTCCGTTCGGGCGTTTATTATTACCAGGGCAAAAAAGACGATGCCATCAGTTTGATTGAAGAAGTTCTCGAACAAAATCCGCAGATGGACGGCATTCGTTCGCTCTATGCGATGTTTCTTGCCGGAGACAACAAAGCCGAGGAGGCAAGAACGCAAATTTCCGACGAGGCTTTAAATCTTTGTCGTTCCGACCACGATATGGCTTACTGGGTCGCTTCGACTTACGCGCTCCTGGGCGATAACGATTTAGCCTTCAAATGGATGAACCGCGCCGTTAAACTCGGCAACGAAAACAAACCGTGGTTTGAAACGGATGTAAATCTCGATTCGCTCCGTGATGATCCTCGCTTTGCGGAATTAATGAGCAAAATTGGCGATAATCAGTAAATGTTCGATTTTTTCAAAACTTCCCGTTTAATTAGCAATTTACTGCCATTGCCGGATCATCCGAAAAACCTGAACGAATCGCGCCTTTTTCTATAAATACTAACTTTTTAGTTCATCATATTCACTTTTCGATAACTTAGTGTTTCTGTCATTAATAAGCAATTTTTGATTTCTACCGAATGCAATATTTCAACCAAAGCAGCCGATTTTATAAGATTCCGGCGATTGCCGCCATTTCCGTTTTTTTCGCATTGGCAATCGCCAGTTCGCTGACGCATCGCCCGCAGATTGACGAAGGAATGTTTGCCAGCCCGGCTCTGAATCTGGCGACGAAAGGACATTTCGGGACGACCGTTCTGGAAACCGAAAAATCGCCTTTAACCCGCATCGAACAAAGAACTTACTGGGTAATGCCGCTTTATCTGCTTAATGTTTCGGCTTCGTTCAAAGCTCTCGGTTTTAGTTTGTTTTCGATGCGGGTTGTTAATATTTTGTGGGGATTCGGTCTGCTTCTGGCGTGGTATTTTATTGTTTTAAAACTCTCCGGCGATGTAAAAGTCGCGCTTTTGTGTTTGATTCTGCTTGCCTGCGATTATATGGTTCTGGACACTTCCGCATCCGGGCGAATGGATATGATGAGCGCGTCTCTGGGCTTTATCGGCATCGCCGCATTTTTGCTTTTGCGCGAACGAAATCTGACGCTTGCCGTTTTACTAAGCCAAACATTTGTGGTTCTTTCCGGTCTGACGCATCCGAACGGCATAATAGCTTTTTTCGGTTTGTTGTTTCTGACTTTTTATTTTGATTTTAGGCGTTTGGGTTTTAAACATATCGCCGTCGCGCTCGTTCCTTATCTCATCGGCGGAACTGCTTTCGGGATTTGGGTTTTGCAGGATTATGCCGCATTCAAAGACCAGTTTATTGACAACGCGCTGATGAGCGGCAGAATGAAAGCCGCCACCTCGCCTCTGAGCGGTTTTATCCGCGAGTTTACCGAAAAATACCCGCACGCTTTCGGATTACAAGGCAACTCAGGCGGTCATTCGGGACCGATTTATCTGAAAAGTTTGATTCTTTTGGGTTATATCGTCGGGTTGTTCGGCATGATTTTCACGAAATCACTGCGTCAAAATAAAAATTATCGCGCTTTATTAATTACAACCGCCGTTTATTTTGTCGTAATGTCTTTAATTGACGGACAGAAACAAACGCCCTATCTAATTCACATCGTGCCGTTTTATTCCGCGTTTCTGGCAATCTTTATCAATTGGCTTTGGCAAAGACGAATCGTTCCCGTTCCGGTTTTGCTCGCGGGAATCTGCCTTTTTCTGGCGCTGCAAACCGGCGGAATGGCTCTGCGAATCAAGCAAAATACTTACGGTAATTTCTACCAGCCGACAGTTGATTACCTGAAACAAAATACAAATGAAAAAGATGTTATTATGGCGAGTTCCGATTTCGGTTTCGGACTAAATTTCCCCGATAATCTGATTGACGACGGGCGTTTCGCTTATTACACCGGCAAGCGTCCGCGATATATCGTTTACGATAGCGCGGTTCAACTTTCGTGGCAGGAATCAAAAGAATTTTTCCCCGAATTTTACGATTATTTTCCGCGACTTTTGCAGGATGAATATAAAATAGTTTACGAAAACGCGGGGTATAAAATCTATGAGAAGCGGTAAAATCGAATTTTATGTAGTTTTTTCCACAAATTAATATTAAATAATATTAAAGCTAAGAATTGTCATTGCGAATCATAAATAACGTCGTTCTAATGATCGAAAACAGGCAAAGGTTGATTACGCTTAAAAATTTTAATGGAATTGTAATCATAAACCTGATGATATTCCCGATTCAAAGTTTCGGTTATGTGCCGATAAATCTCCGGCTCCGAGCTGCGCAGCCCGTTAAACATTCCTTCGTATTGCTTTCCGACGACGATTAAATCCGGCTTTTTCCCGCTATAAAAACCCAGCCGCCAATCATCTATAAAATTATCGGGGAATCCCAATCCGAAACCTAATTCGGCGCTACCCATGATAAGATTGCTTTCGGTTTCCGAATTCGTTCTTAGAAACTCGATAGCCGGAAGATAAGTTTTTCGGTAATCGTTCTGCGCAATTATATATAAAACTCCGCTGAGCTGAAGAGTTAACAAACAAAAAATACCAAGTGTCAATAACCATCTCGGTATAATTTGCCGAGAATAATACCAATGGACGGAAACGGCTAAAACGGCGGCGAACATCGGTATAATATGAACTAAATACATAAGCTGCTTATGCCCGTCCAATAACAGCAGCATTAGGAAATAGAGTGCCGTTAAAAGTAAAAGCCCTCGATAACCTTTGTGTCGGCGTATCAGCGGAGTAAAAACAGCCGCCGCTATCCCTGCGAGATACGCCAATAAAATAAATATCTTAAGGCGCGCGATTCCCGAAGAATCCGAGCTAAAACCGTAAAACCCCAAATATCGAACGGTGATTTCCCTGCTCACAGATGTCCACAAAGAAGTTAGTCCATCCCACCTGTTAGTTTGCTGAATTCCGTTAACATTGCCGCCGAACTGTGAGAGAAAAAGAGACGGAGATTGAGAAATATAAATGCCCCAAAGCCCCGCGCCGATTAAATAAGGAATTGCCGCGATTGCCAGATGCCGCCATTTGAATTGCCCGTGATCAAAGTAGAATATCAGAAAAAACAATCCCGCAAACGCCAAAACGCCTGTCGGATGCGTAAAAACGCTAATCGCCGTCAAAATATTCCCGACCAGAATCGCCTGCGTTACGCTTCGCTTACGCAGGCTCATATAAGCGGCGAAAGCAGCGACATTCAAAGCGGCGCTCATCATATCCATTCTTCCGACCGAAGCCGTCATAACGAAGCAGTAATCAAAAGCTATAATGGCGAAAGCCAGAAGCGCTATCCTGACTTCTCCGGTGATGATCTTCACAAACAAAAACCAGGAAAAAAGAGCTAACAAACCGAATGCCGCTGATAAGGCGCGCATTAATGTCAGGCTAAAACCAAAGACTCCATACCAAATTTTCTGAGCCAAAATGTAGCCGGGCGGAATCCAATAAGTGTATTTATCAATTCCTTCAAGCCACGTTCCGGACGGCTCTAAGACCGTTGTTCCCATAAACCCTTTGTTTAATAAATTAAACGCAGGACTTGCGAACCACGCTTCGTCGCACCAAGGACTTTTTGTCGTCGCTGCGCCGATTGCCAGAGACAAATAAACAATTATGCTGCCGATGATGACAATAAAATATAGTTTCCGTTGACGCGAACTTAATAATTTAGTTGTGCTGTTTTGGAGGCTTTCCATCAATTAATTCCCCAACGTTAGAGCAAAAAATTAAAAATCCGTCTTCGGCGGCAAGGCAATTTCAAGACTGAAAATCTTTTTGCATAGAATAGTTTGCTTTTTCCCACCTAATTTCCGCCGACCAGATTCGGGTCTAAGTCCGCGCCTATGTGCTTGCCGCCGAAGCCTTTCGTTCGCAACGGGCTATCCGGACGCAAGCGGTAATCGCCCGCTTCCGCATTGATAAAACCAATTTGTTTGATGGAAGCCGGATATAAATTTTTTCCGTAATAAAGCGAAGTGTTGCCGCCGATGATAGCGTTAAACGAAATGTCGCCGGCGGGAAAATATTTATCAAAGGTCGGCTTGCCCGAATTCAAGCCGTCGCCCTTAAAGCCGTATTCGTGTTCAAACACGATATTGTTGCGAAACACAAAACCGCGAACGGGTATGTTGTAAGCGTTGGCGATGCCGGCGGAATTGATTATCGTGTTGTTTTCGATAATCAATTTATCCCAATCGCTTGAAATCATAAAAACTCCGGCGCTATTCCAACGCACCCCGTTAATATCGGCGAATATATTATTGCGAATTGTCAAACGTCGCGCACCCGCGGCTTCGTGACCCCGCAGATTGAGAGCGTTGCCCGAACCGCGCACGATGTTGTTAGAAAATTCGATGTCTTCGACGACGGCTTTTTCACCGCTGTCGGCGCCAACAGTGAACAAAATTCCCGTCCCGTCCTGCGCCATCCCCCAATTGTTCGTCATCAAATTATATTCGATGCGAATTCGCCTGCCGTCTTTTATCTCGAAAAGGTTTTTTACCGTCCAGCCTTCTTCCCGCCATGCAAGCGGTTTATTCAGATAATTCGAGCGCACGAGACAATCGGTCGGCGTAATTTCCATCGCGGAAGTCGCGCCGCCGAAAAGAATGTTTTCTCCGCTTGCTTCCAGGTAATTATTGACTATTTCAATCGGTCCGTCCGAAGCCCAAGCCGCAATCGCCTGACTTTCCTCGCCTTTGCGTTTGATGTCAGAAATATAGCTGTTTGTAATTTTGATAAATTTGCCGTTGGCGGCAATGCCGCGCCGCTGCCCTTCAGTCGGGCTGCCGTGAATATAAACGCGGTCGAATTCGATGTGATGCGGCAAATCTTCAATGCGTTTTTCTTCGGTCGTGCCGATTTTAATAATGTCATAAAAGCCTTCAATCGTCGGACCGAATTCGACCCCGACGAAGCGATAGTGATGCGCTCCGTCGACAGTTTGTAACGTCGGCTCGCCTTTTACATTCGAAACAATTTTCGGCAAAACGGCGACGTAGCGTTTCGGGTCAAGGCGCGTATCGGCGGGCGGAATTTGCGAATCGCGGGCGGAAGTCCGAATCGTAATAAATTCGTTTCCGGCTTTTTTCGGCAAATTAAAGTTTCCCTTAAAAGTCGCGCCGGCTTGTAGCGTAATCGTGTCGCCGGATTTGGCGCGATTGAGCGCGGCTTGAAAATCGCCGCCCGCTTTAACGACAATCGTTGCGCCTTCGACGGAAAATGATTCGCCAAATGCGTAATTTTTTAAACCGAAAATTAAACCGGCTATTAAAGGTATAAGTAAGGAAACGCCGAATAACGCCAGCCAAAACTTTCTCTTTTGCTCGCGCTTTTGCTCATGTTTTTTCTGCCAATTCGATTTTTCCAAACACCGCATTTTCTACTCCGTTTTTACCGTCTAATTGCTTTTTATTTTGTCATTTCAATCACTCTAACGCTTGCATAATAATTCAAGAATTTTATATTTTTCAGAATTTCCCGGTCAGCCTTGATAGCTGAATATAGAACCTTTTCGGGCAAACCCAAAACTTCAATCAAATTTACGAAAGGAAGAGAGAATGCTCGGCTTCTATAATCAGAAAAATCTTTGGCGAACTCTCTTAGTTCATCATCAGTTAAAGGACGTTCAAACGGCGAAACGTCCGGCGCTTGATATGGAATAAGTTTTCGCAAAAACCATATAAGTTTAGAGTTCCGCACAGGTTCGAGAAAAATTGCCCGTCCGCCTTTTTTCAGAACGCGAAAAACTTCCTTAGAAGACAAACTCAAATCGAGATGATGTAGAATTGCCATTCCGAAAACAACATCAATCGATTCGTCTGCGAGTGGTAATTCGTGCGCCGAACCAACCTGGAATTCAACCATTTCTTTAAATCCGTGCAATTCAAGTCGTTTCCGGGCTAATTCAACTAAATCAGGTGAAATATCAACTCCGATTACTCTCGCGCCGTGATTTGCCAGCAAAACGCTGTTGTCGCCGGTGCCGCAGCCATAATCCAAAACCGTTTTGCCGTGCGCGTCACCTAATAAATGATAAGCGTATTCGAGCGGAAAAGACGTATCGGCTGCCGGATTTGCATATCTTTCGATAATTGTATCGCGCATTCGCAAGTCGTCCGTCAACTTTTTTTGAGCTTCGCTCGCGCTCCGTTCTACTTCAACGGTTTCCCACTTCTTGATTTCTTCAACTTTGGCTATCATAAAAACTCCTTTCTAAGTTTATTTCAGCTCAATAATACGCTCAATAAACCACTCTTTCCAATATGATGAAAACATTGTTTTTCAAAAACAAATTCGTTGCAGCCGAGTCCAACTCCGCCTGTTTTGAGCTTAGTCAAACGAAAGCCTTTCGCTTTATAAAACTCGAAGATTTCGTCCGGCGTCGCCACTTCATACGGATAACCGCCGACCCAATCGATAATATCGTGCCAGCGATTCATCCCGCGCGCGTTGCTGTAATTTGTCCAGTAACGGGCGTAATCAAACGGTTTTCCTTTCGCCGTGTAGTTAAGTAAACGCTTTGCTTCGTCGGGCAAAATCGCTAAAACCGCGAACGGCGTTTTCAGCAAACCGGGCAGTTTGCAGTAAGTTTTCTTTATCCATTTCCAACGCGCCGCCTGACTTCCGGTGTCGTTATAAATTGCTATAAAAAGTTTGCCGTTTTCCGCGACCGCCAACTCGGCGTTTTCCAGCGCCTTCCACATTTCGCCCGTGTGATGCAGAACGCCCCACGAATAAACAATATCGAATTTTCCGAGCGATTCGATGTAACTTTTGTCCAGAGCCGAGCCTTGTTCAACCTGCCAATTTACGTCTTCGGCGAAAAACCGTCTTTTTAATTCTTTTGTGCAGGCAAACGAATACGAATCGAAATCGAAGGAAAAGACTTTTGCGCCCAAACGTCGCGCCGCCAGCGAGAAAAGTCCGCTTCCCGAACCGATGTCAAGAAAAGTTTTGCCTGCCAGAGTTTCCGTTTCGAGCATTTCACGTAAAGATTCTTCCGCTTTCAAGATGCGCTCTTCGTCCAAGACTTCAAGAAACGCGCTCCAGTTTTTGCCGAATTCAAATCTTTCGCCCGCACGAACTTCTTTTTCGTGCTGCCGGGCAGTTTCATCTATTTTGACAGTTGCAATACTCATTTTTGCCTCAGTTAAGATAATAGCCATTATCGGAAATAAAATATTCTTTTATTCAGATTTTAATAAGAATTTTTTGCCCGCGAATAAACGCGAAAAAGCGCGAAATTTGTCTGAGCTATTGAAATGCACGGGAAACTTTTTCCAAAATGTCTTTTTTCGCGTCCTTTCGCCTTCGCGGGCAAATTTCTTATTTCCAACAATGTCTAATAATATACCCAATAAACCAGAAATTTCACATATTCTCCGGCAACAACCTGCCAACCGCGCGGACTGAACCACCACAGAAACGGCGGCGGAGTTTGCTCGCCGGTCGCCGGCGCGACGATTCCCAATTCGGTTTTTATATCGTTTTCGGCAAAGAACCTTTCAAACGTCCACAAAGCGCGGCGCGTGTGATAAGCAGAAGTGACAATGAGAATTGATTGCAGATTTTCCACTTTCGCCTTTTCCGCCACAACTTGCGCTTCGTAAATCGTTCCCGAAACTTGCGGCAGTAAAATTACAATCGCTTCGGCGGGAACTCCTTGAGAAATTAAACTTTTTTGCGCCAGTTCGACATATGGCGGATTTCTCTTTTCAATGCGCGACCAACCTGCGCGCTCGCCGTCGTCGGTCAAAAAAATTATCGGCGCAACGCCTATTTTATAAATTTCCGCCGCTTTTCGCGTTCGCTCGATATAGACGGAAGAACCGCCGAGAACCAAAATCGCATCGGCTTTTTCCAAAGATTTTTCGACAATTAAACTTTCGGCTAAAATCGGCGCAATAAAAATCCAGCCGAGTAAAAACACAAGGCAGACGATTAAGATTTTAAGCCGACGATTCATTTTGCAAGAGTTTTACGCACGAAGGAAACTAAAAGGTCTGAGCGCGTTTGTGAATTTTTATTTTGCTCATAATTTCCTTTAATTCATCAATCTTCGCGTCCCAGCTTTCGTGTTTAATATTATCGGAAATACCTTCGCGCGGTTTCGGATTCGTCAATGCTTGTTCGATTTTTGCGATAAAATCCGCGTGATTTTCGCCGACCAGACAATCTGCCAAAATTCGCACTTCGGGAATGTCGGTCGAAACCACCGGCAAACCCGCGGCGAGATATTCGCGCACTTTCAAAGGATTTGCCGCAAGCGTCAATTCGCTGATTTCAAAAGGATTAAGCGCAACATCGAAACCTTTGCAAAATGCCGGAAGTTCGGCGTAAGGTTTGCGACCGAGAAAATGAATATTTTTTACATTGTCGAGAATTTTGATTTTCTTTTCCGCGTCAACCGCGATTTTGCCGATTAAAACGATTGAACCGTTTGGAAAATGTTCCGCCGTTTTTTTTATCAATTCGTAATCAATCCAATCGGCGAGCAGCCCGTGAAAACCAATAATCGGCTTTGGCAAATTGGCAATTTCGTCGGGAATTTTTGTTTCCGCGTCCAAAGCCGCGCGAAAATGCCGCCAATCTGTGCCGTGCCGGATAATAAATGTGTTTTCATTATATTGTTTTTTATTTTCCAGCAATTTTTCCGCCGAAACAATTACCAAATCCGATTTTCGGAATAAATCTTCCTCGATTTCGCGCAAACCTTTTGCCGCGCCCGTAAAAGCCGTGTATTCGTCAACACAATAATAAATCAGTTCCGTTTCGCCGAGTTTTCCCGCTAATAATCCGGCGGCGGGATTAAAAACCATATTCAAAGGGTTTACAAATTTCAGTTTTCGCATCGCCTTTTTCACCTGCGATAAGAGAAACTTTTGATTAAAATTTCTGACCGTCGGGTTTCCGTAAGCCGGAATTGCCAGCGGATTTAAGACGTAAATATTTGGCTCTACCTCCAGAACCGGCTCTGTAAAACTCTTTAATTTTTTGAAAATCCGCGAAATATCCTTGGAAGAAGCGGTCGGCATTCGATTGGCAATCGCGTTTATCCAAAGAATGCGGTTTTCCTTCGACAAAACGCGCATCAGATGAGTTTTCGAGAGCGGATCGCCCGTCCAATCGTGGCTGAAACAAAGAATATCGCGCCCGCAAAGAATATTCGATGCGTTTTCTTTTTTCTTTTTTTCTTTCTTTTTTTCAACTTCCGCAACCGGCATAATTTCGTTAAATTGAAACAGTTTCTTCAAACTCGACTTTTTTATTTATAAACGCTTCGCCGTCAATAAACCTGCGCTGCCAGATTTCAAAATTTACCAGAAACCACAATCTTTCATCGTGATTTTCGCCCGCGTTGTGTTTACGAACAATTTCGCGGACGTAATCCGCAATAAAAATTCCGCGCCGCAAAGTTCTTTCACTCAAAACATATTCCTCGACAATGTGCCGAAACTCTCTGCGAAACCAATTGCCGACCGGAACGGGAAAACCCATTTTCGAGCGCGTTAAAATCTCCGGCGGCAAAATCCCGCGCATTGCTTCGCGCAAAATCCATTTTGTCGTCTGACCGCGAAGTTTCATTCTTTCGGGCGTTTTCGCTGTGTATTCGACGAGTTTATGATCTAAAAAAGGAACGCGCGATTCTATCGAAGCCGCCATACTCATCTGATCTTGCTTCATCAAAAGTTCGTGCAGATAAGTTTTCGTGTCGGTGTAAAGCAGTTTATCGAGCGTATTTTTCGCGTCGGTTTCGGCAAGCCATCGGTTTTGATAGTAATACGGATTTTTTTCGGCTATTCGCTCTTTTGTTTCGTTTGTAAAAAGTTTATTCTGCATCGCTTTCGGAAAAACCGAAAAGTTATCGAAAAATAGATTTTCAATGTCGGCTTCGCGTGAAAGAAAAGTGCGGTTGAGTTTTCTGTTTAACGAATTCGGCAGAGTCGCCACGCCGGATTTAACTGCCGAGCGCAAAAACGACGGCGTTAGAGATTCCCACTTTTCGCCGTAATTTATCAACTGCAAAGCCTTTGCGTAACGCCCGTAACCGGCGAGAATTTCGTCGCTGCCTTCGCCGGTCAACACTACTTTAACGTGCTTTTGCGCGAGTTTAGAAACAAAATAAAGCGGAACTGAGGCGATAAAACCAATCGGCTCGTCTTCGTGCCAAACGAGATTGGGGAGTTCGGCAAAAAACTGTTCGGGCGTAATTGTAATTTCGTGATGTTCGGTTTTGAATGCTTTGGAAACGATTCGCGCGTATTCAAATTCATTCGCTTCGCGCTCTTTGAATCCGACGGAAAAAGTCTTTATCGGCGCATCAACCATCTGCGCCATCATCGCGCAAATCGCCGACGAATCAATGCCGCCCGACAAAAACATTCCGAGCGGAACGTCCGCCATCAAACGCAATTCGACGGATTTCTTAAATAATTCTCGCCATTCTTCGACGAATTCGGAATCGCTTTTTTCAGCGTGTTTCGGCTCAAAAGAAACGTCCCAATATTTTTCGATTTTGAGATTTCCGTCCTTCCAAATCAAATACGATCCGGGCAGCAATCTTTTCACATTTTCAAAAAGCGTTTCGTCGTAAGAAGTTCCGTGATTGGCGAGTTGGTCGGGCAGAGCGTTGTAATTTATTTCCGGTTTGACCGCGCCCGCTTCAAGCAAAGTTTTGATTTCCGAGCCGAAAAATAAAGTTCCCTGCTTGTCATAAACATAATAAAGCGGTTTCACGCCAAGACGGTCACGCGCGATAAAAAGAGTTTTTTCGCGCCTGTCCCAAATGGCAAACGCAAACATTCCGCGCAATTTTTCGACGCATTTCGCGCCGTATTCTTCGTAAAGATGCAGAATCGTTTCGGTATCGCAATGCGTCTTGTAAACGTGACCTTTGGCTTCGAGTTCGGCGCGGTAATCGGCGTGATTATACACTTCCCCGTTGTAAATTATCACGCAGGATTTATCTTCATTAAACATCGGCTGCTGTCCGTGCGAAACGTCAACGATTGACAGGCGGCGATGTCCCAAACCGACCATTTCATCAACGAACAAACCGCCGTCGTCCGGTCCGCGATGCGTTATCAGGTCACGCATTCGGATAATTGTTTCCCGGTTAATTTGCTTTTTTGAACGGCTCGAAAAAGCCATCCCGTTTATTCCGCACATATTTATTTATAAGTTTTGAGTCCCTGCTTTAGCAGGCTTTTTGTTGAGTTACTATAACCTGGCATCTTAAAGAGCCGCCTAAAGGCGGGACTCAAAACTGTTTCCTGAATGCCTCGAAACCGCTTGCGCTTTGAGCAAATTTTTCGATTGGCGACGGCGCGTCAATCCGATTTAATGTAAATTGATTTGTCTGTTTACCGTTAAATCCATAATCGGTCGTCACTGCCGATTCGTAACCGGCTTTTTCCACCGACATCTGCACATCCGCGTTTAAATTTCCGTTCGGATAGCAGAAATGTTCGACTTTTCTACCCAAAACATTTTCCAAACGCGCCTTTGAAGTTTGTAATTCGTAATCGAGCCGCGTTTGATTAATATTA
>Ga0136611_10000482_pt1 | contig 26109 bp, 16 predicted proteins | sample AntDrymUQ2232306_2_FD_106645 | JGI IMG/M metagenome (GOLD analysis project Ga0136611, IMG submission 106645) | Polar desert sand microbial communities from Dry Valleys, Antarctica - metaG UQ223 (23.06) | ecosystem: Environmental > Terrestrial > Soil > Desert | place: Antarctica: Dry Valley...
CGCCGAGCGGCGCTTCTCCCGCACCTACCGCGGCCGCCGAGAACTGATCGACCACATCCTGATCAGCCACGCCCTGCTGGCCGGCCTCGGTGACGTCAACACCCTGGATACCGGCGCCGCCTCAGTAACCGACAACCCCACTGCGCGCGCTGGCGCGCCGGCCTCCGACCACCGCCCCGTCCTGGCCGATCTCACCCCCTGACTGGCTCCCCGTTGGAGGCTCGCCATCCCTGAGCGGGACCCGCGCGCAATCGCGGCAGATGAGCGCGTTGTGTGGGCAGCGCTACGCCGCGCCTGCGGACCGCGGTGCAGGCCTACACGTCGCGTCCGGGCTCACAGTTGAAGCAACACAGGTCCCGGTGGGCGCGCGCAAACACCGCGTCGACCGGCCGGTAGAAGCTCCGGTCGGCCATTGGCGTTGCGCACCAATGGCCGAGACCGCCGGGTCTCTCAGGCACCAGGGCCTTGAACACTTCGGCGGTGATCCCGGCGGCGTCGAACGTGAGTCCGAAGCTCGAGCATGCTGACGGGAAGCAGGGCGCCTCGCGCTCCTGCGCTCGCCGGACGATCCTGTAGCCATGAGCTGGTGACCGCGAGCTGGACCGACCTGTCAAGGAAGGCTGTCGAGCGGCAGAACTGCGGCTACCCCTCTGTCATTCGCGATCGCGTCGTCATCGTCGGCGACTGGACGAGCCAGTTCGACGCCGCCGACAAGCTCGGCATCTCCTTTGATCGGGTGGGCCTGCTCATCGCGAACGGAACGCTCCGCGCTGCCGAGAATCCGGCATCGCAGGCGGGCGTAACCACGGCGTCCGTAGTCACGGAACTCCAATGGCGACGCACAGCGAGCCGTGTGTCGAAGTTGAAGCGCTGGCTCCGGCACCTCGTTCGTTGGATTTGACGGGGGGGGTCAGCGGCAGACGAGATGCAACGACGGTTGCAGAATATGCTTCCGGCCGGCTCCCGCCTGCCGTTCGCGATGACATTCCATGCGCTGGGTCACGCCCTCGTGCCAGTAGGAGGAACTGCTGTTCGACAGTGAACAGTGGCCTGTCCTGAGCGGTCTTGTCCAGGCGCTGATCAACAGGGGTGCTCAGTTCGCCAGAGGGGGCCAGCCGAGTACGAGCAGCGATGCTCGAGTACTTCTCCACTGCGTGGCAGGCGCTCGAGGAGCGAGGGCTGACGGACTGCCGGTGATCGACGGGGGCTGCGACCTCCACGACGACTACGACGACGAGTGAAGGGCTTGCAAGGCCCAGCTGCACCGTCGAATGCGCTGGCCGGACGAGCCTGTCAACCCATACGAGGGCGTGGGCTTCGCCCTGTCGGAGGCGACAGAGTCGGAAAACTTCTTGCTTAACGCCCGAGGAAGCAGCACACTCGCGCAAGACCCCACAAACTGGGGCCGAACATCTCCTGGGGGGGGATATGAGCCGCTGTCTGCTCAAACCTGCCTGCGCCCGGCCGATGCGCCGTGGCCGGGCGCGAAGTTCTGACGGCGTAGCCGAGCCCGACATGGCCGTCACCGCGCTGGACCGGCCACGGGTGTATCAGCGCCGCCCCGGTGACCTCCTTGCGAACGTGAGCCTCTTCGAGCAAGGAGAAGTCCGGTGATGCACTTTCGTACTCGGCGCAGCCCACTGCCGACCATGCCCATGCCTGAGCCCGCGAGCGTTGTCGAGGGGTCGATCTCGGCCGCTGACTTGGCTCTGCTCTGCGTCTTCGGCATCGGGTCGGAACCGGTCCGCTCCCGGGCGCAAATTCGCCGAACGCTTCTGCTCGCCGGCTACTCGGGCTCGCTTGCCGTGCACCTGATCAAGACCAGCCCACTGCTGGTCCGGGCCGACGCCCGGCACCACTACCGGCTGCGCGCCTTCCAGTCGTGCGTCCCGGCGGCGCAGACGACTACGGCTACCACCACCAAGCTGTCCCCGAACACCCGACCCGTTTCTCGACCTGGTGCACGAACGGAGGCCTAGCCGACATGGATCTGGATCTCAGCCTTGCGGCCAGTTTCCTGGTCCTGGCCGAGGAGCGGCACTACGGCCGGGCCGCGACACGGCTCAACGTGTCGTCGTCCGCCCTCACCAAGCGCATCCAGCGGCTCGAGCGACAGCTGGGGGTCGTCGTCCTGGACCGCGGCCCGGGAGGGGTACTCGACCTGACGCCGGCGGGGCTGCGTTTCTCGACGGAGGTAGGACCTCTGCTGGTGCACGCCGAAGCGGTGCGCTCGATCGCCAGGACGGGCCGCCGGGACTGCGTGCTTCGTCTGGGCATACCTGCCGGCACCGCTGAGGCACTCCGGCCCCTGGACCTTGCAGGCGCAGCGCGGGAGGTCCGGTCGGGCTTTCCGAGACGCGCCTCGTCCGTGTCGACGTCGACTTCGACTTCTCTGAACTGACGCGTTGTCTGCCCGACGGCCGGGTCGATGTGCTCTTCACGAGCGCACCGGTTCGGCACGCCGCCGTCACGTCGGAGCGCCTGGGGGTCACCAGCAGGCGCATCGGTCTCGTCGGCGAGCAGCACGCTCTGGCGGACGCGGGCTCCATCGACGTGGCTGACTACCTGGAGCAGCGCATGATCTTCAACCCTTCCGTGCCTGTGGAGTGGATGAGCCCCTTCTGGTTGGGTGACATGCGCTCCCGCCGCGACGCCCAGCTCGTTGCCGTGGACGCCCAGGACCATGCCACCGTCATCCAGCAGATGGCCCGCGCGGGCACGGTCACTGTCAGCCTCGAACTGTGCGCCGCACTGCTCGGGCCGCACCTGCGGTCCGTCACACTCAACGGCGCGCCGGCTGTGCCGTTCATGCCGCCCGGCGCCGGGCCGACCGCCGCGGTCACGTGCTCGCCCTGGTCGACTCGCTGCTGTCGGTGTGCTCCCGCCGGTCCGAGCGGAACACCGTTTCGTTGCTGGAACCGCAGGTTGTCACCGGGGGTCGGTGACACAACACTCACCGCAGCAGTCCAACCGTAGCGCGTACCCCGCTTGCTTCACCGGATGTTGCTGGTCCTCGCGGCACGCCCACCCATCCAGACGGCGAGGCTGACGCCGCCCCGCATGGCCAGCGCCAGGCGTAGCTCGGTGGGCTTGGTCGAAGGCATTGTCCCCCCAGGGATCGGGTCCGGTGGCGATGGTCATGCAGAGCGACGTGCAACGTGGCCCGGCTGTGCACGTTGCGCAAGGACATCCGTTCGCTGCCTGAACTAATGCAAACCCGACGACCGAGACGCTGTGGTTAGAGGACAGCCGGTTGGTGGCCCGGCCCAGGTGTACGCGCGAGGCCCGCGCGGAAGCGGTCGCCGTCGTCGACGAGGACCTGCTGCTCGCCGACCATCCCGCGCTGCGCCAAGCGGTGCTCGACCTGCTCAACGAGGAGCGGGCCGACTTCCTCGAGAAGGCATGCGTGCTGACTCACGTCTCACCCGTTGCGTCAGATCCGCGGTGTCAGCCCTCCGGTGGAGTCAGAGGATGCGACATCTCGACGAAAGACAGGGCTGAGTCCCACGCGAGCCGGCTCGACGCCTCGCCACGGCCGGCGCTCACGCGGTACGCCGCCCATCTCGCGTATCGACCGTCGGCGCACCGGGCGAGCACGGGAACCGCTCGCACATGCACGCCCTCCCGGGGCAGCTCCTCCCCCGGAAAGGTCAACGGGGTCGGACGCAGGGTGATGCCGGTCGGCAGGACTGGTCTGCCGTCGCGCAGCAGCGCTGCCTTACGCAGTGAGACCTGCCCAGGCACGAGGCTGACCGGGGCCAGCGGGATCCAGTGGGCCGGCACCGGCGACTGCAGTCGGTACGCGCGCTCCTCCTGGGCAAGCCCCTCCGGCCACGGATCGGGTTCCTGCGGGCGCTCGCTCGACCGCCGGCGCGGGTCGCCGCTGCGACCTTGCACGATGTGCTCGATGGCCCACGCCATGTTGGCCATCTCGTCGCGGAGGAAGAGCACCTCCTCCAGCGCGTCGCCGACGATCGTGCCGGCCGCAACGGGCGGCAGCACGATCCCGGGCAGCACGCGCCCGTTGGCCGACGCGACGCCGAACATCGTGAAGTTCGGGTCGACCAGCTCGGCGACCGCCACCGTGTCGCCGAAGTCGTCCGTGAGCTCGACCTGAGTGATCTGGTTGACGGCTCCGAGCAGGCCATCGACCGGCACGCTCAGCCAGTCGTCACCCGATGACATCGCGAACTCCGCGAGGCAGAGTCGGGCGAGGTCGTTCGCCTGCGCCTCGATGGCCCCGAGGTCGACCGCACCGTCCTCCAGCTGCCAGTAGCGGTCCGCCGGCATTCCCGGATAGCGAAGCGGAGTCGCGAGCACCCTCGCCTGGGTCTCGACGGGTGCGCTCGGCGCAGAGCCGGGCGGCAGGACATCGCTCGCCCGCTCGACCCACTCGAGATCGCTCCAGCGCACCTCGGCAGAGCCGAACTGGGTGCCGCGCACGACGACAGCGTGCTGCTCATCGCCGAACCGCAGCGCGAAACGGTATTCGAGGCGCTCTGTCGACCACGCCCCTCCCGAGTCGGGCGCGCCCACCATCCACTCGAGCCACGCAGCCGCCGCGGCGCGCACGCCCTCCGGGTTCGCCGACTCGACGATCCACGCAGGCTCTCCCGCCCGAAGCTCCTCGGCCAGCGCCCGGCCGTCCGGTACTGCTCCACCGAGAACGGCGAACAGACGCCCGGCCTGGGGGTCGTTCACGCCAAGCGGATCGTCCGGATCGGCCTCGAGCGTGAGCGGATGCATCGACGCCAGGGCGTGCGCCACCTCCGGCTCTCCCGCATCGACCAGCAGGTCGACGAGCTGGGCGCCTGCTTCAGCGCGCTGCCGCAGGCCGCGCCCGAACGCGAGCTCCGGCACGTCCTGCACCAGCTCCTCGAGCAACGCGCCCTCGTGCCACGGTCGCCACTCGATCCCCGCGAGATCAGTCGTCACGCCGTCGAGCGGTGCCCAGGCGACGATCGGAAGGGCACGAGAGGCGACGCGCACCGAGATGACCGAGCCGGCGTCCTCGCCGGCGAGCTCGCCGAACTGCCACTGGCGTCCGAGCATCCAGGCCGCGTCGGCGATGCGCGCCTCGGAGCCCGGCGCGGGGTCGCCTGTGATCGAGTCGAGCTCGAGGCGCACCATCGCCGGCGGGTCGACGACCTGGATGAGCTTGCTGATCTGCGCTAGACGGTCGTCGGTCACCGCCGAGACCGTCAGGTCGAGGGGGATGATCCGGGCCATCACTCCACCTCCGTCAGGAAAGGGATAGCACTTCCCGTCCAGGACACCTTCGCGAGCTCAGCGAAGGTGAGGCCCTTGCGTACCTGCAGCCATGGGCTGGCGATGTAGATCGCCGGCAGGACCGCCGCGTCGCCCGGCGCATGCTCGTAGGTGACCATCCGCGCCCTGGCAAGGTCGATCGCCTCCAGCACGGTCTGCACGACCGAGTCGGTGGTCCACCGGTTGCCGTCGGCCGAGACGGCCGAGAGCAGCACCTGCGGCGCACGGGCGGAGGCCTGGTTCGCGTGCACGGCGAGGCCGGTGGTCGCGCGCGCCGCGCGCAGCGGGTTCTCGGGCGCTGCGGGGTCGAATGCGCGCGGATCGGGCTGGAACGGCAGCGTCTCGGACCACGCGTCGAAGGCCAGCCCGGCGAGGGCAGGGGAGAACTCGTCGTCGCCGCCGACGAGCTCGACGACGAGGTGCGTCGCAGGGGTCGCGGGCCACGGGACGTCGTCCGACAGGGTGCCGGCCAACCATCGGTCGGTACCTGCCACCGGTCCTCCCTCCTGGTCTCGTTCGGTGAGCTGCACCACTGTGAGGCTGACCGAGGTGCCCAGCGCGCTACCGAGCAGCTGTGCCTCGCAGAGCCGACCGACACCAGCCTTCACGCTCGCGTGGTCGCGCATAAAGGCGTTGACCTTCGCTCGGGGCGGCTTCGGGTGTACGGGCTTCTGGAGCGCCTCGACGAACGAGTCAGTAGCGCCGGCATCTCGAGTCACGAGCAGCGGAAGCAGGAGGAACCCGTCGCCGAACACGCCCTCGGCGACGGCACCGCACGCATCAACGATCTCGTTCTTCGTCGGCGCCGGGACGCGCGCCGGGTCGCGCAGCGCCGCGAGGGTCGCCCTCGCGTGTTCGGAACGAGCGGAAGCTGCCTGCCACGCTCCCCACGCCCACGCCACGTTGGTGGGCACGGTCGGGTCGGGCACGAGCGGCATGCCGAAGGCAGCGAGCCCGCTCACGGCCGCGACGACCCCGGCCACCTCGTCCTGCTCGACAGCGAGCGTCTCGGCGTCGATCTCGGTGATCACGGCTTCGCCTTCGGCGAGCACGGCTTCGAGCGCGTCGAGCACTCGATCACAGCGACCGAGCAGCTCATCGGTGTCGAGGACGCGCTCCGGCTCCACGCCGGTGCGGACCAGGCTGTCGGGGGCGAGAGGTGACCCTCCCGCCGCGAGGCTGCGAAGGCTGCCGGCGAGCGCCGCTGCGACGAGGATCGGCTGCGCACTCTTCGGCCAGCCGTCCTCACGGGTGGCGGCGAGCGGTGCGTTGCCCAGGTCTGGAACAGCAGCGCGCAGCTCACGGTCGAGGGAGGCCACGTCGTCGGTGAAGACGAGGTCGAGCGCGGCGTACCCGGCCTCGGCGAGCGTGTGGCGACCACCGGACCCGTCGGTCACGATGATGTGGGCCGGGTCGCCGAGCCTACGTGCGGCCCACGCTTCGAGCCGGGGCTCGGCGACGGCGCGGGGGCGGGTGCTCGACCATCCGCTTGCCGCGGAGGGGATTGCCGCGAACATGCCATGGGTGAGGATGCGTCCGCCCTGGCGCACGCCGAGCACGCTGAGCCCGGGGTCAACGGCGGCGCCGCTCGACATCGCGTCCATCGCGGCGGAGGCGCGGGAGGCGTTGCCCGAGGCGTACTGCAGAACCGACTCACTGAGCAGCGCATCGGAGACGACGTCGAGGGTCGCCGCGGCGTCCTGCATCGCCTCGGTGACGAGCGTCCATTCCGCACTCGTTACCGGCCCCCATGTTTCGACGAAAGCGTTGTCGGGGCGGCGGGCCAGGTGTCGACGCAGAGGCGGGTCTGCAGCTGCAAGGCTCTCGAGCGGGAAGAGGCGGAGCAACTCGCAACCGTCGACGACGTCGGCGGCCGCGACCCTTGACGCCGCCACTTCCTGCGCGAGCTCGTTGCCGAGCTCGTCGGTGGACATCGGGGCGATCGCACGCAGGCTGAGCTGAAACCGCGCCGCCGAGGTGCCGGCGAGCCCGCGCTCGATCTGGTAACCGAGCAGCGCCCCGACCGACTGGCCCGCATGCACCCCTTGGAGCACCCGCCGGAGCTTGACTCCCCGGCGGCTGCTGAGGTCGATGGCGAAGGGGTGCTTTCCCGGAAGGGCACCGATGTTCGACCGGTGAGCACTAGCCAGCACTCCCGCCGCGACAGCGTGCGAGCTGCTCGGAGCGTGGATCCAGCCTTCCGGCTCCCGCGCCTCAACGTCCAGCCGAATCTCCTCCACATACCCGAAGGCGCCGATCGTCATCCCGGTCGGATTCCTGCTGGCCAGGTCCGCGCGCCGCGACGTGGCGAGCCCGGTCGCCCACGCGTCGACGCGGTGCGAGGAGAGCTCGAGTGCGTGCGCCACGGCAATGCGGCGTTCCTCGATCGGTGTCGCGGCGAGCGTCAGCATGGCGGCGCGAACCTCGCTGCTGACACCGGACGCGAAGAGCAGCTCGGCGATCGCACTCGAGCCGACCCATCTCGCCTGCGCGGTGTCGCCGAGGTCGAGGGCGACCTGGGCGAGCGAGGTACGGGCTTCGGCGACGGGTTCGATCGCCACGATGCTGAGGCGTTCGGTGGGCTGGCCGTCGAAGTGCCGCACTGCCTGCACCGCCGCGGCGGCCTCGAAGTACCGGCTTGACGAGGTGTCGAGCGCTGCCACGTCGTCGGACGCCGCGCGTCGAACGATCCTTCTCAGCTCGGGGTCGAGCTCGATGAAGTCCAGGAGCGGCCCCACGAACTCTTGCGGAGCAGAGCGGAAGCGGTGCCGCTTCACGCCGTCCCACGCGATGTCGAGGAGCGCCTGCAGGAGGCTGTCTACCTTGGGTTTCGTCCCGGCGATGATCTGGTCGACCACCTCGGAATCCCGCTCGGAAACCAGCGGCAGCCCGATCGTGCGGGAGTCGCTGTGAAGTGCCGGCGTCGGGAGGAATCTTGCGGCGTCGACCGAGAACTGGGCCAGCACCGCTTGACGTAACTGCGACTCGGCGAGCAGTCCGGTAGCCGCGGCCCCGGTCGCCGCGGCGAACGTGGCCAGCAGCGAACCGTCGACGGCGGGCCGGGCGCGTACCCCCGTGGCAACCGGGCTCGTGCCGAGAATGTCGAGAAAGTCCTCGTCGCTGAGCTCATCGCCAGGCCGCACCCGCGGTACGACCCGTGACCGGGTGGCCCAGCGCTGCAGCGTGCGGCGGATGAGCGGCACGAGTTGCGCGGTGATGTCCCCGGGGCGCGCGCTCCAGGCGTCGAGGTCGGTGATGGGCAGTACGCCGTAGGGCTGGGCGCCGATGCGAAGCGCCGGAGCGGGGCCCGCCCCGCGCACGTGATCGCGGTGCAGCTGGCGCGCCGACTCGATGCTGGCCGGTGTCACGCCGGCGATGCCGGGGTCGTCGAACCGCTCGAGCACCTGCTCCCAGGTCGCGAACCACAGCGCCGTGTTGGCTGCCGCTTCCGCGGTCTCCTGGGTCGAGACCGGCGCGGCCGGGTCGAGCAGACCCTCGACCGCGGCCGGGTCGAGGCCGAGTGACTGCGCGAGACGTGCCGCGTCGATCGACGGTGTCCGCAACGTGATCGCCGGCGCGCTCGCATTCGCGGCCGTCCGGTACGGCGAGCGCTCCGCAGCTGCGTTGTTCGTCGGCGTGCCAGCAGCCAGGAGCGAGACGCCGTCGGTGAACCGGTGGCTGATGAGCAGGTCGGCGAAGTCGGCTGCGTTCTCTGCCTCGGACACGGACCGGCGGGTGCCGACCACGACGACCCGGTCGATGAGCGTCGTCCCGCCTGGTAGCTGCACCTCGACGCCGAGGCCGGCCTCCTTCGCCTTCGAGAAGTCAACCGTCCATTCCGAGCCGACGGGCAGGTGCAGCCCAGCCACCTCGGAGAGCTCCTCGTCGCCGAACGCGATCGGCGAGAGCGGCACGTCCCGGGCGACGGGAGATCCCGAAACCGTGATGGGTGGGCTGCCGCTCGGGAACACGCGTACCACGAAGTAGTCGGGCAGGCACCGGGCGACGCTGCCGTGGGCGGTCTCCGTAGGCTTGTCGGGAAAGACCGGATCGTCCTGTCCACGGGCGGTGAGGTTCGTGGGGGTGTTGACTTCCGCGACCCAGCCGGCACGACGGGCCCCGACCGCATCGACCAGGTCAGGCCAGGCGCTGACCGACTCCGCATTGGTCCAGATCTCTGCCCAGTACGCGCGGCCCGCCTCGGCCTCGGTCTCCGTCACGGACCGGAGGAGGCTGTCGATGTGAATCTCGTCAGGTGTGATGCGGACACGCAGCATGCTCGTCCCGGGAACGAGCTTGGTCTCAACGCGTACGGGCAGCAGCACTAGCGGCACGTCCGGGGAGGCGTCGCACGGGTCGACGCGGTCGCGCAGCGCGCTCAGCATCCCGCCGATGTCGGTGTCCAGCCGGGCGATCTCGTGACGTCGCCCACGATCGGCGGTAGTCGCAACGAGGCGACGGCGTCGCTCGGCCAGCCGAGCGATCTGCGCACGAGCTGCGACGAGGACTTCCGGCGTGTCGACAGGCACGGTCTAGGCACCTCTCGTGTCGAAGTCGGTTGCCTTGAATGCCACGCGCACCGGACGGTGCAGGAGCCGGTCGGCGTAGGTGGCGGCATCCGTTGATGTGGAGTTCAGGTGCAGCTGCCCGGCCGAGAGCTCGTCGTCTCCCGGCCGCTCGAACCGGGTCGCGCTCGGATGCTCGGCTATGAGGATCCACCAGTCGTTGCCGAAGAGCTCGGTCACGCTGAGGTCGACGCCGACGAGGGCGATGTCGGGTTCGAGGGTCTCGGCGAAGAGCAGCCGGGCGGTCTCCTGCGGCGATCCGGGTTTCTCGAAGACCGGTTTGCCCACCTCGCCCTGATTTTTCACAGCCTGGATGACGAGGTCGGGAAATCGGCGTACGAGCTCGCTCTTGACGACAATGACGGCGCTGCCGTCACCGCCACCGAGCCCGATCTGGCTGGCGAGCGACGTCCTGGGGAACGCGTGGATCGGTCGCGCGAGCTCGTCGGTCGAGGGATTCCAGAAGCGGTAAAAGTACGTGCCGCGCTGATCGGTGGGGTAGCCGCGCCAGAGTAGTTCCCGACCCATCTCGTCGCTGAGGCCCACGAAGAACGCCGCCATGAACTCGCTGTTCGTCGACAGCACCGTCACGAAGTCCTCGGTCGGCAAGAGGCCCAGGCCGGGTACGAGCCATTCGCGGTCATAACTCTCGAGGGCTCGGTACATCGGCCGGTCGAACCGCGGGGCAGCCGCGATCGGTGCGATGCGCGGCTGTGCGAACCAGCGCTCCGCGATCGACACCGGCAGCCGCAGCCGCCCGTTCAGCGCCGCGCGTACCGTATGCCGCGGATCGATCGTCGCGAAGAGCTGAGCCGACGCGATGGCAAGCGTTTCGCGGTGGGGCACCCTGGCAATCGACAGCAGTTCGCCCGGGTCGACCAGAGCAGTCATCCCGGCGCGGAGAAGCTCGATCGGCAGCCCGTCCATGCGGTCCAGCGTCGGCGTCAGGCGCACCTCGGCCAGGTCGGCGAATTGCCTCAGCCCGGCATCGCGGACCGCCACATCGCCGGTGCCGCGGAGCTCGCGTAGGTGTTCGCCGTCGATCCGGCGCAGGCCGATGCCGCCGACGGGGCGGACGCCGACGACCGGGATGCGCCCCGCGCCGACGGTAGCGACGCGTACGTTGGCCCCGGCGCGCAGTCGGCCGACCGCACCGCCGATGGGGGAGCGTCTGGTGATCGGCCCGATACCGCCCGGGTGGTATCGCGAGGCCCGCCCGATGTCGATACGCCCGATGTCGATGGGCCGGACGTCGATGGGCTGCACGGCGAGGTCATCGAGCACGCGGTCGTTCAGGACCACCGCCGCGTCGCGCAGGCGGTCCCGCAGCGGACTCGTGTCCGCCGCCTTGGACAGCGAGAGCTCGGCGACCAGTGGCCCGGTCCGCTGTGCGCGGATCGACTCGACGGCGGGCACGGACGGGCTGCGCAACAGCCGCTCACCCCACCGGGTCGCGAACGCACCGGCCGGGTCGAACGACACGTCCGGTGATCCCCAGCGCGATGGGTCCGTGAGATAGCTCGCGAAGCCGCCGAGGCCTTCGACGCGGGCGTTCGCCTCCGTGAGGACGCCGCCGACGGCGTGGACCGGGATGTCGGTCGCAAGGCTGACGAGCCGCAGGTCGAGCTCCTGCAGGACATCGCCGGTGAGCCGGGCGATTCCTTCGGGATTCCGGTAAAGGCGGGCAAAGTCGCGGAGCGCGCCGTCGGCGCCGACGACAGAGCCGAGTTTCTCGCGGGACAAGGCGTCGGTGCGCCGGAGCACGGGTCCATGCGGACGGGTAACGCGACGGAAGGCGCCGCCGGTTGCCGCGATCGGAGTCGCGCTCGCACGGATCTCGGCGGACAGAGTGCTGCCCGGCTTCACTGAGACACGCGTCGCGAGCGGTGCCGCCACCTGCAGCAGACGACCGGTCTGCAGGCGGCCGAGGCGGCTGTGCAGTCGGGTGGCGAGCACCTCGGCCAGCTGGGCGAGGCGGATGGCGTGGTTCGCCGCCTGGACCTCCCCGAGCTGCGCCCAGGCGGACTGCATGAGCGGCTCCTGGTCACGTTGTACGACGCGGGTACCGAGACCACCGACGATGCGTCGCATCGGCGTGAGGTTGAGCTCGGCGAACCAGTCCGACCCCTCGATGACGGTGCTGCCGCGGTGGAGCTTCGCGTAGATGCGCGGCCCGATGATCGGCAGGTCCGGCACCCCGCCGGTTGAGCCGGCCGTCCCCTCGATGCTCGCCGGGCGGTCCAACTCTGTGCGTAGGTCGTCGACCATGTCGTCGGGCCAGGAGGCGTTCTCGGCAACCTGGTGTTCGGGTGGAGGAGGGGTGGGCGAGTACAGGGCGCACCGGAGCACCTGCTTGCGTCCCACCTCGTCGCCGGCGAGCGCGCGGAGCGGCTTTCCGGGACGTGAGGTGTCGATGAGCTTGCGCCCAACCTCGTACGGAGCCACGACGCCCTGCAGGCGTAAGGCCAGCGCGCGGAAATCGCCGTTGGGCCCGGTGCGGAACTCCCAGCTGTCGTAGACCGGCAGGCGCACCGGGCCGGAGGTTCCGCTCGTCCATGCGGGATCAAGGGTGCCCCCGGTCAGGCCCAGTCCGCCGCGCACGCCTATGTCGGTGGTCGGCACGACGGCGGCGAGGTAGTCCGTGTCCTGTTTCAGCACGCGCGGGGAGATCAGGCGCGAGAGGTTCACGGAGGCGTGCGCCGGTGACAGCCGCGCTCGAAGGTCCTGTTCGGTCGCCCTCCCGGTGCGCGGTGCCTGGGCATGTGCCCACAGGTCCGCTCGAGCCAGCGGCGGCAGCTGCTCGGGCGGCACTTGCATGACCGGCAGCAGTGCACGGGTCGACGGCTCCCACCGCACGCTCGCGCGCTCGACCACGACAAGTGTCAGCCACGGTTGCATGACCGCGCCCTGCGCTTGGGCGCTGAATGCCCACGGCAGTTCCGGGCGGTCGAACTCGATGTGCGCGAGCACCGTCTCCTCGGCGTTCTGCGTACCGGGCGCGGGGAAGCGTCGCACGATCTGCGCGTGCTCGAGCCCGCGGACGTCGCCGGGGCCGTAGAGGGTGACAGTGAGCGAGGCGGACGCTCTCCCTACCCCGCTGTCGGCCAGTGGGACCTCGACTTTCAAGCTCGAGCGCACGGCGCCCGCGCTGAGTGTGTCCGCGGCCGCAGCGAGTCCGCCGACGACGGTCGATGCGAACTCCAGCAGCTCGATGGCCACGTCACTCTCGACGAACTCGTCCTCCGTCGCGAGATCCAGTGCGAAGGCGTCCCGGACGACGTTGACGGCCGTCGACGCCAGCGGCATCACGAACCTCGCGGCGATGGCGTCCGGGTCAGCCATCAGTTCATCGCCTGCACAGCCACGCGCGTCGCCCCGGCTACGCCCTCGGCGTTGAGCGCGCTCGTGACGAGAGCGGCCTGGCTCGCTCCCAGCGCACCGAGCGACGCGAGGATCGGTGCTCCGGTCGAGGCGTCGGCGACGATCGAGGTGCCCTTCTCGGCGACTCTAACCCTGGCGGTCGGCGGGGAGGCCTGCAGATAGGGGTTCCTGCTTTCGGCCACCGCGCGGCCGACCACCGTCCTGGCTGCATAGGAGCTAGGAAGAGTGGAGATGAGGTCGTGGAACTCGAGCAGGACCACCGGATCGTCCGAACGGATGTAGGTCCGGTACGCGACTTTGGTGGGCTTGGAGGCCCCTACCTTGGGCGTGGTGGCCGCCGCGATCCGACAACCGCCCACCATGTCCTCGAAGCCGGACCGAGCGAGGAGCGACTCGCCCTCGAGCTCGAAGAACTGGCCGGGGGCGAAGGCTGTGCGCACCTCGCTCACGGCGCCGACCAAGCCGGCGTTCGCCGTGGAGACGGGCGTGCCGAGGGTCACCATGTCGGCCTTCACCGGCGAGGAGCCGATCCTGGACAGGCGCACACCCAAGGGGACCTGCGTCTGGGAAACCTCGAGCGCCGCCAGCGGGTGCCCGATGCGTCCTCGGACGTCGTCGGGTCCGGCGAGGGTGACGAGCTGAGCGGCGTGGTCTGGGAGCCGAACCTTCCAGGCCTCGTCCTTATTCATGGCCGCGGCGACGATCGCGAGCGCGTCGACCTGGGCGCCGATAAGCGTCGGCTTGTCACCCCACTCGAGCGGGCCGAGGTCCTCGTCGAACGTCGGAAGGAACCAGACGTCGACCTTGATGTGGCCCTGCAAGCGGAAGGGCGCCGTCCCCTCGAGTGAGCCCCGGAACACGATCGAGCAGAAGGTGTAGCCGAGCAGCTCGACCTCGGCGCCCACCTCGATGCTGATCTTGAAGCCGAACCGGGGGGCCCAGATGAAGATCATGTCGAGCGTGAGCCACGCCTTCGCCCGGATGACAGCGAAATCCGCGTCGAGCCGGCCTTCGACGCCGAGCATGACGGATCCGGCGGTGATCGCGAAGTAAGCCTTGATGACGAAGCTCACCGCCCTCGACGGCGAGAGGTCGATCGTCACGCGGTCCAGCTCGCCGAGCTTCGGCTTTCCACCGGTCAGCTTCTCGTACTCCGGGTGAAAGCCGCCGATGGACAGCTCGAACGCTCCAGAGCCTGACCACTGGAGATACAGCCCGAGGTCGCCGGAGACCTTCATCCCCGCGATGGTCGAGTCGCGCATGCTAGCGAAGAGCAGCAGGTAGTCGGGGGCGACCGCGACGAAGACATCTGCGCGGATGTCGGTGATCGGGGCTTGTTTCGAGGGCACGCTCACTCGCAGTGCCCCAAGGATGACGATCATCGGGTCGGGTAGGGCGAGGACTACGCCGAGCTTCATCTCGACGAGCTTTGCCTGAGACCCCCACCCGAGCTCGACGATCGGCCCGACGACGAAGCCGCGGTCCCTCGGTGGAAAGACGTGCGCGACCTTGTCGAGCAGTTTCGGCGCCTCGGCGACGGGATTGTCGGGGAACAGCATCTTGTCGAGGACGTGTTCCTTCATCCCCTTGCGCAGTGCTTCCAGATCGAGACCACGGTTGAGGGCGAGGATGCCGCCGATGCCGTTCAGCGTGAAGCCCATGCCGAGGTCGACGGCGACGGGGAAGCGTATGCCCATCACGAGGACGAGCGAGAAGGGCTCGGGCGAGAGGATGACGATGGCGGAGACACCGAACTCGAGGATCTTCAGCTGTATGGTGCCGCCGAACTCGACCCGCTTCACGTCCTGACCGTCGACCCTGTAGGTGCGTTCGACGCGCTGGACGAAGCCGCCACCGGTGATCGGGCCCGCCTTCACCCGCAGGCCGACCGCATCCGGCCACCGAGGGGAGACCGGCAGGTCGAAGACGGCCTGCTGCTCGACCGCCTTCTCGAGCGAGACAATGAAGCCGGTGCCGACGATCTGCAGGCCGAGCACGTCGCCGATCTTCGCGGCGATAGATGTCGTCAGCTCGAAGCCGGTCACCTCGCGGGCCGCGTTGCGGCGGAGCCCGAAGGCGACCTCCCGCAGTTCGACACCGGGGAACGAGAACCGCGTGGGCAGGACAGCCCGCTCGTTCCCGCGGCCGTCGCCGAGGTAGATGCCCTGTCCGGTGTCGAGGGAGACCGACGTGAGCGTGGTCGTCGTGGGATCTCCCGATCCGGGCATGACCTTGGCGAGGAGACTGTCGCTTGTGAGTCCAGGCTGCAGGATGGTCTGCAGGCGAAGGCCGACGATGGCGACCTCGCCTACGTACCACTTCTCTCCGCGCTGAAGCAGTGAGGCCTTCTCGGCCTCGGTGGGGTTCGCGATCTCGCGATCACTGAACTGCAAGAACACCTGAAAGGAGACCGCGTCGAGGGTTAGCGCGCCCAAGTGCACGGGCCCCAAGTGGACGAGCTTGGCCGCGAGCACGAACCTGCCGCCGGTGCGGTCGAGGACGAGCACGTCTCCGAGCTTGGCGAGCAGGCCCTCGACGCCGAGTACCGTCGAACCGAACCGGTCGAAGAGCTCTCCGGCACCAGGGCCAAAGTTCTTGAACGGCAGCGCCCACGGATTCCACAGGTTCATCAAGCCGACGCGGACAGCCTCGTTCACTGTGCCGCCGGCATCTTTCGCCAGCTCACTCGCGACGATGTTGAATGCCTCGTCCATCGCGGCCAACGCCATGCCGATGCGCACGGCAACCCGAGCCGCGGTGTCGATGTCGAAGTCGTCGCTGTCGATGTCGTCCGCGGACTCCTTGACCATCTTAGCGATCAGGTCGGTCTGCTTCTTGATCTTCTTGCCGATCTCCTCGAAGACCGGCGTCATCGCGTTGATGTCGAGCTTGAGTTTCGCAAAGCGCGCCTTGCGCTCCGCCGAGTCGAAGGTGACGATCGAGTCGAGGAACGGGACGGTGTCCTTGAACGTCATCCCCGACATCTCGCCGAGGCGAGAGTTCGCGAACGCTTCGATGCCGTTGAGGAAACCGGTGGCGATGTCGGTCATCGCGGCTCGCTGGCGGCGACGGGGGCGGGCCTCGTTCTCTGACGCGATGGCCAGGTATCCATAGCGCCTGAGTGTTGCGTCACCGACCCCCGGTGACAACCTGCGGTTCCAGACAGGAAACGGGGTTCCGCTCGGACCGACGGGAGCACATGGACAGCAGCGAGTCGACTAGGCGAGCACGTGACCTTGGCGGTCGTCCCGGCGCCGGGCGGCATAGAACGGCGCAGCCGGCGCGCCGTTGAGTGCGACGGACCGCTGGTGCGCTGCAGCCGGGTCACCACCGGTGACCACGCTGGCAGCGCCGCCATCTGACAGATCGCCTGCCCTCGATCAACCTGCCCAAGAGGGAGCCCCGGCTGGCCGCCGCCGGCTACCTCGCCGTCGCCCGGGACCTGGTAAGCCGGGCTGGGGCCGTGCGCTGTCTGCGCGCGACGTTCTCTGCGCTGATGAGCGGGCGGGGGCAGGCCTACGACGACATCGAGCAGCCGCGGGCGTACGAAGCGGGGCGCCCCGACACCACGGGCAAGGTCGGGGTCATCGCGAGGTCTGCCACCGTGCCGACGCCCCCACCGGCCCATGGCCTACCCCGCCGGATGTCCTCCGCCGCTGCCGACCGAGGTCCGGAGCGCCGGCGGATGGGCGCCGACGAGCGCCGCGAGCAGCGGTCGGCGACCGGCCTCCCGTCCGCTGGTCCGCCCCGCGGCACGTCCGGGTCAACTGCCGCTGACCAGGTGAGTCAACGAGTCCCACCGGGTCCCGACCTTGGCACCCGACCCCGCGGCCCAGCGGAAGGAGCCGTCCGCCCGACCGTCGTGCCGGTACCAGAGCAGGTCTCCGGCGGCGTTCACGCTGTAGAGGATCCCGTCGTTGCCGGCCACCAGGCTCCGCATGCCGCCCCAGCCGGTGCCGACCTTTCTCGGGGCGCCTTCGGCCCAGCGGAACGAGCCGTCGAACCGCCCGTCGTGCCGGTACCAGAGCAGGTCCCCGCCCGGATTCACCGCGTAGAGGACGCCGTCCGCAGCCGCCACGACCTGGCCGAGGCCGCCCCAGCCGGTGCCGACCTTTCTCGGGCCACCGTCGGCCCAGCGGAAGGTGCCGTCAGACCGCCCCTCGTGCCGGTACCAGAGCAGGTCCCCGGCGGGGTCGATGCCGTACAGGATCCCGTCCTTGCCGGCGAGAAGCCGCTTCATCCCGCCCCACCCGGTCCCGACCTTGTTGCCGGAGCCGGCCGCCCACCGGAAGGTGCCGTCCGAGCGGCCCTCGTGCCGGTACCACCGCAGGTCGCCGGCGCCGTCCACGCCGTACAGGACCCCGTCCCCGGCGGAGACGAGGTGCTGCAGCCCGCCCCAGCCGTTGCCGACCCGCTTCGGCGAGCCCGTCGCCCAGCGGAACGAGCCGTCGACGTGCCCGTCGTGTCGGTACCAGTTCAGATCGCCGTTCACAGCGACGCCGTAGATCAGCCCGTCGGCTACCAGACCCCAGCCGTTGCCGACCCGCTTCGGCGCACCGGGTGCCCACCGGAAGCTGCCGTCGGTCCGCCCGTCGTGCCGGTACCACTGCAGGTCGCGCGTGTGGTCGACCCCGTAGATGATGCCGCCACCGGACGTCAGCACGGCCATGCCGCCCCAGCCGGTCCCTACCTTGCTACCCGAACCAGCCGCCCAGTCGAAGCTGCCCGCCTTCCGTCCTTCATGCCGGTACCACAGCAGCTCGGCAGCGTCGTTCACGCCGTACAGGACGCCAGCCCCACCGGAGAACAAGTGACGAAGGGCGCTCCAGCCGGTGCCCACCTTGTTGCCGGAGCCGGGCGCCCAGCGAAACGAGCCGTCCGTGCGGCCGTCGTGCCCGTACCACAGCAGATCACCAGACTCGTTCACCGCGTACAGCACGCCGTCGCCGCCGGCGAAGACCTGCCGGAGCGCTCCCCAGCCGGTGCCGACCTTGTTGCCCGACCCGGCCGCCCAGCGGAAGGAGCCGTCGCCGCGGCCGTCGTGCCGGTACCAGAGCAGGTCTCCCGCATCGTTGATCGCGTACAGCACGCCGGCGTCCCCGGCGAAGACGTGACGCAGCCCGTCCCACCCGACGCCAACGCGCCGGGGTGAGTCCGCGGACCACCGGAAGGTGCCGTCGGTACGGCCGTCGTGCCGATACCAGAGCAGGTCGCCGTTGCCGGCCACCGAGTAGACTAGGCTGTCGTCGGCCGCGAACAGCTGGCGCAGCGCACCGCCCCCGGGAGTCTGTAACTGGCCCAGACGGTTCTTGATCACCGCCGTGCAGACCGGGCAGAAGCCTGCAGCCAGCACCTTCATGGTGCAGCTGAACGTCGGGCGGTAGGCGCCGGAGTGGAAGTGGTTCGCGCCCTCGAACAGCCCGACGGTGCCAGCCGCGACCGTGCTGGCCCGCGGGTCCTCCGTCGCGGCTGTCGCGTCCGGGTTGGACATCGTCGGCAGCGGGGTGCCGGCCGCAACGGCCCAGGCCCACTTCAGGCTGGCGCGGTTCGTCGTGGTCGTGACGTTGGGCTCCCGGGGCTCGCCCGCAGGGTGCCGGTCCTGCCCGGTCTCACCCGCCCCCGAGAGGTAGGCGTACTCGTCGGCCAAGCCGAAGCCGCTGTGGCCGAGTTCGTGCACCCCGATGTCGGCCGCCTGTGGCGCGAGAGAGAACGTCGCCGGGCGCACGGCCGTCCCGCCGGTGGCTCCGGTGCCGCCGTAGATGGAAGAGTTGACCAGCACCATGGCCACGGACAGCTCCGGGACCTGGGCGGCAGCCACCTGCAGGGCCAGCGCCGTGTTGGAGGTGAGGGCGCGCCGGACACCTCCGGCGCCAAAAGTGGCGTCGAAGTAGGTGTTCGCCGTGGCACCCGTGCCGCCGGCCGCCGCCGGGTCGTCAGCGCCCGAGTCGGTCGAAGCGACGTTGACCCGGAAGCCGTTCAGCGTGTCCTTGAGCCCGTCGAAGGGCGGCGTCCCCTCGAGGCGGGTGAGGAAGTCGTTGCAGGCGGTGTCGAAGGCCGCCTGCTCGTTGGCTCTGAACCCGTCCCCGAGCAGCACGATGTTCAAGGCGCGCGAGCGCGGGGCCGAGCCGTAGAACGGCGTGGTCCCCAGAACGCGCCCGTCGGAGGTGCCCATCTCAGGCCTGCCCCTGGTCGAGCCGGAAGCGGGCGATCTCGGTCACGGCCCCCGGGGCGGGGGCGGCGGAGAACGACTGGCCGGGCACCGGGTCGGTGCCATCAGTGGGTGGCAGCCCCACCTGCACCGCGACGACGTCGACGGCGCCGTCGGGCACCGGGACCACGACGGTGAAGGCGTCGGTGCCCGCCGTCCGCAGGACCGCCGGCGCTCCACCGGGCTGTTCTGGGACGACCTCCATTCCGCCGTCGAAGTCCGCACCTACGTGGACGCGGCCGAGAGCGATACCTGCTTCGTCGTGCAGCTCGAGGTACCCGCCGGGGGCGGGAGCAGCGGCAGCGTCGAGCGGGGGAGCGTCGAGCTGGACGGCTGCCTGGCTGACCAGTGACAGCTGCCCGTCCTGGACGGCGATGACGAGCCGGACCGTACGGCCGCTCGGGGTGTCGGTGAACGTCGGCACTAAAGCCTCCTCGTGTGCTGGGCGGAGTCCTGAGGTCCGGGTGACGCTCCCAGGTCTGCGCTCATCACGGCAACACCCGGTTCCCGACCGGAATCGGGTTGGCGCCCAGGCCGCGTACCCAGTGGGCGTCCGGGGCACCAGACCCGACGACCGTGCACAGGGCCTGGACGAGCGCCCACGCTCGGGCCCAGTCGAATACCAGTTCCAGAGCCCGGACGGTGTTGAGGTCGTCCTCCACGGCCGCCACCCACGGCTCGAGGGCCGCCTGGTCGAGCGGCACCTCCGGGTCGAGGTCGGCCTCGATGGCCCACCGGTCGAGGCGGTCGAGGCGGCGCTCGGCAGCCCCGATCGAGGCGGTGTCGACCAGCAACGGCGAGCGGTAGTGGGCCCGGAGGAGGAGCAGGCGGTACGCCCGGTGGTCGACCCGCTCCAGCAGGTCTGAGCGGGTGACTATCGGCCGGCAAGTCGGCACCATGTCGTGACAGCATCTCTCGCTTATGGCACAGCGTGACATCGTCGCTACGCCTTGTCTGCCAGTTGTGGGCATCAGGCCCAGTTGGCGCGCTCACTCCCCGCGCGAACGCGAGTGGGTGAGCCTGCCGTCGAGCAACCACCTGCCTCGTCGCAGGTGCAATGCACCAACGCCCTCGGGCAAATGGTCACCGACCCGGAGCGCGTCGTGAGTGCCTTCGGCCCGAGGATGGGCGTGGGCGTGTGGTCCTGGAGATCGAGCCTGGCCAATTCTGACCTTCGAGTACATCGGCCTACGGCAGGTGTTCCTACGGTGCCCGTCGGCCACCGGCGAGGATCGCGCCGGCCAGCGCATGGACGACCTCGGGGCCGGTGACCCGGCTGTGCCCGCCGACGAACGCATCCGAGCGCAGGTTGTAGACCCGGCCCGGCGTGAAGTCGTACGCGGCGTCCGCGGCCTGCAGGTCGCGGCTCTCGGCCTCCTCGGTGTCGCGCGCGCCGTTCGCCCCGATACCGCCGTACGGGTCGTCCGGCCCGCCGACCAGGGCCGCCCCGGTCTGCCGGGCGATCCGGGAGGCCAGCGCGTAGGCCGTGCGTACAGCGAGGTCGTTGTGGGTGTGCGTCACGACGATCGGGCCGCTCACCTGGCCTTCGGTCAGCGCCCGACGGAAAGCCCCGTCCTTGCCGCTGTCGGCGTAGTTGCGGGCGAAGCCGAAGTGGCTGAACGCCCCCTGCAGCAAGGTGACCGAACCGAGGGGGACCTCGCTCGCGGCGGCCGCGGCGGAGACGACCCGGGCCCCGAACGAGTGACCGGCCAGGTGCACCGCGACGTCGGGGACGTGGTCGTGCAGGCGGCGCGCGAGCTCGGCGACGCCGACCGAACCCACCGTGCCGGCACGGTCTTTCATCGTGTAGTAGGTGGAGGTGTTGAGCAGCAGGCGGGCCAGCACCAGCGGTGAGCGCAGGCTGAGCCCCGCTGCGGCGGTGTCGGGTCCGCCGAGCAGGTCGGGCATCACGCCCGGCGGGAGGTCGGCGTCGGCATCGCCCGGCGCCCCATCGGGCTCGTCGTCGAGCCCGGCCAGCTCGACCTCCTCGGCCGCCGCGAACAGCGCTGCGGCGTCGCCTTCGGCCAGGGCCTGCGGGAGCGGGTCCTCTCCCCCGTCGGCGTCCGGCAGCAGGGGACGCAGGGCGGCGACGAAGTCCTCCTGACCGTCGCCGGTGGTCTCGAGCCGGTCGGCCGCCGCGAGCAGCCCCGCCGCAACGGCGGGGTCGTCGACGGCCTGGTTGATCGCGAGGTCGAGCTGCTGGCGCGGGTCGGCCACCGACACGCCTCCCCCGGCGAGGTCGTCGTCGTCGGCCCAGCGCACCGATGGCCAGAGCACGCCGATAACGGCCAGCCTCCGGTCCGCGAGCTGCGCCTCGGTGGCCAGGCGCGCGATCACCCGCTCGAACAGCCGCTCCGCCGCGGGGATGTCGTTGTTCCAGCCGTGCGCGATCAGCAGGACGTCGGTCGCCTGCGCGTCCTTGACCGTGGCGAGCGCCGCCGCCGCCTGCTGCTCGTCCGCGGCCTCCCCCTTGGTGGTGAACTCCACTGCTGCGTAGGGCAGTTCCATCGTCATCTCCTCTAGATCGTCTGGATCGCACGCATCGCGTCGAGCATCCCCGCGCCCTGGAAGTGGGCGGCCCGGCCGAGGTCGGTGGCCGAGGTGCACAGCACGCGCTTGACCTCGTCGGGGCGCCCGAGGAACTCCCGGTGGACCGACAGGAACGCCGCCGCCGCCCCGGACACATGGGGCGCGGCCATCGAGGTCCCGGAGTTCTCGACGTAGGTCGCCCCCGGCACCTTCCTTGCGCGCCGCAGCAGCTCCCCGGCGGCGGCGCTGATGACCCGCTCCCCGGGCGCCACGAGGTCCGGCTTCATCCGGCCGTCCCCGGTCGGGCCCTTCGAGGAGAAGTACGAGACACCGGAGGTGTGCGGTGAGCACGACGTCGACCCGACCGTCAGGGCCAGCGCGGCGTTGCCCGGGTCGTTGATGGTCATGTCGAAGCCGAGCCGCATGGGCCGGCCGGCCGGGTCCCGCGCGTACCCGAACCCGGTGTTGCCCGCGGCGATGACGACCACCACCCCGGTCTGCACCAGCCGGTCGACCTCGGTGCAGACCGGCGTACGCCCGGCCGCGAACCAGCTCGGGTCGAACGGGTGGCCGACGGAGATGTTGACGCCGTGCACCTGCAGGTCGCGCCCGTTGTCGTTGAGCTCCTGGATGTAGCGCAGGGCCGCCAACAAGGCCGTGATGTCGCCGGAGGCGTCGGCCCGTAACACCTTGCAGGACAGCAGCTTGCAAGCCGGCGCCATCCCCGACACGATCGGTAGCGGCATCCCGGAGACCTGGGTCCCGCCGCTCTCGTCCTGATACCAGGTGGCCGCAGTCAACGAAGGCTCGCCCTCGACCGAGGCCTGTTCACCGGCCAGGATTCCGGCGACATGGGTCCCGTGACCGGCCTCGTCCACCAAGGCGTCGCCGTCCTTGTCCGAGACGAACGACCGGTGCGGCAGGCCGTCGAGGTTGTGATGCTTCGCCCAGTGCCCGTGCTGCCCGTCGATGCCCGAGTCGAGAACCGCCCACACGACGCCGCTGCCGACCGCGTTGAACGCCCGGTGCGCCGCCTGGCACTTGGTGGCGACGATGCTGCGGACCGTGAGGGCGCGGATCTCGAAGTTCGGCCAGACCCGGTGGATGGCCCCCCGCGGCGCCCCGGCTGCCGCCGGTTGCCGGTCCTGCTCCTGCTGGTCGCCGGCGTCCGCGGCCACCAGCTCCGTGATCTCCCGCGCGGTCAGCCCGACGGTCAGATAGCCACCGGTGAACACTGTGAACCGCTCCTGTCCGGTGATGCCGGAAAGGAGGACGCCGACCCGCTCCGCCGCACCGGCCGTACCGCCCTCGAAGCGCACCCGCAACTCGATGACCACGCCGATCTGCTCCTCGCCGGCCCGCTGCATCCGCTCCTGCAGCGGGCGCGACACCACGCAGTCCACGACGAGCTCCGGTGAGGTGGGGACGGCGGCCTGCCGCTCGCCGTCGGGAGGCGGCGCGAGCGTGTCGTCGGGCTCGTCACCGACCCGGAACTCGGCCGGCACGTCGCCGTACCGCCCGCGTCCTGTGTCATCGCCCATCCCCCATACACCCCCGAGTGGAGCATAACCATGCCCGCATGTCACGGTCGGCGGACAGACGACGCACGGGGATGTTGCCACACAGCGCAACATCTGCCGAAAGTTGCCGTCCGCGTCGCGATCGACGCCATCCCGGACCAGGCGTGGCAGCCGATCCCGTACTGGCTCAGCACTGCGGAAGTCTCCGGCGCCGACATCGCCGAACCGCCTTCGCCGTGTTCGCCGGCGACAAGCGGCACGCCCGTCAGGTCCGGCTCGTCGTGCGCCGGGTCCGCCCGACGCGCGATTCGCAGCTGGTGCTGTTCACCAAGTGGGACTAACACGCGTCCGTCACCACCGCTGGCGGCCTGACCCATCCAGCCCGTCCACAGACCTGACCGGAACAACATCGTGGAGACCAGCCGGCCCCGCCCGGCCACCTCCTCCCTCACACCACGGACCTCAGGATCTCGAGGCCAGCGTGATCCTCAAGGGCCGGACGGGGGATCCGGGCTAACGGCCCGGGAGCCGTGGCACCTCCTGCTTGATCACCCGCGCGGGTGCGGCGGCCAGGTGCCAGCCGCAGGGAGCCGCCGCCAGCCCTTCTTGCCGTCGGGCCGCGGCCACGCCAGGGCCACGCTGGTCCTCGGCCGAACTCCTTCCGGCCGGGGACCGCCACCAACGCAGCCGGCGTACTTGAGCGTCGTCCCGTAGGCGCGTACCTTCGGTTTCCGCGACCTCGGGTCGTGGGAGCTTAGTAGGGGTGGGTGCCGTGCAACGTGCGTACCGCCGGGGGCCTCGACCCCCGGTCGCCGCAATCCTGCTCGCCGTCACGCTGGCCGCCTGCGGCACCGGTTACGACTCAACGACGACCGCCGCCACCGGTGAACCCAGCAGCACCCCGACGGCATCGACCGTCGAGAACGAGCCTGCCGGCACCGCCTCCGCATCCGCATCCGCATCCGCATCCGCATCCGCCGGAGGGGGGACCCCCGCGCCCGCCACGGCCGCGCCAACCATCACGAAAAAGAAGGGCAACGTCATCACCTGGATCCTGGGCCTCGGGCCAGGATCGCCGTCCGGACCGCCGGAGTTCGCTGCGTACGAGGCCTTGCGGCAGCGCCGCTGTGGCGACGTGACGAGCGGGCTGGAGCAGCTGGGCGCACCGACGTCGACCCTGTACGCCGGGGCGGCCAAGGCCTGCTCCGCCGCCTTGGAGGGCCGCCAAGACCTGTGGGCCGAGGCGTCCGGCGCGCTTACCGAGGTCCGGCCCGACCGCGACGAGCTGTCCTGCCTGGGACGGGCCGCGCTGGCCCTGCTGGAGCGCCTAGTGACGCTGCAGCAGGAAAACCCGGAAGGCTCGTTCGTGGTGGCGAAAGACGCCCAGTCCGCGATGCCGCCCTGCCCTCGGATGGGCCCGCTCAAGCCGGACCGAGGACCGGCCGGTACCGAGCTCACCCTGACCGGCAGCAACCTCGCGACGGTGACCATCGTGCAGGTCCTGACCGGCGAGGACACCAGGCGGACGCTGTACGAGGGCCCCATGCGAGACTCGTTCACCTTTAAGATGCCGGACCTGGGGCTCACCGAGACGACGGTCGTCTGCATCGTGCTGCGGGCGGAACCGGGCTGGCTCGCCGACGGCAGGCCGTTCACCTATGAGGTGAAGCCCGCCGTCGTGACCGATCCGTCGGCGACGCCCACGGCGGCAGCGACCGGCGGCCCCGCCCCGCCCCGGCGTCCGGCGTCCTGCCCACCGCCGTCGGGGTCCTGATGGCCGCCGTCGTGCCGGCCCAGGAGTCCGGGAAGCAGGACAACGCCGGCCCCGGCCGGCCGCAGGAGCGCGACGGGACCGAGCTACGCAGGTCGACGGGTCCGGTCGGGACCGGGGCGGACGGGGACGCAGGTCCGTCACCGCCGACGCCACGAGGCGCAGCCCAGGACGTCCTCAAGATCATCACGTCCGTGGGCTCGCCGATCGCCCTCGCGACAGCGCTGCTGTTCTACTTCGGCTGGAGGCGCAGCGAGGAGCAGGCCAAGCTGTTCGGAGCCGACGCCAGCGTTTTCGACATGTCGACGCAGGATTTCGTCCTCCGCAGCGTCAACGCCGTGTTCGCACCGCTCATCGCTGTCCTGCTGATGGGTTTACTCCTGGTGCATACGCACCACCGAGTCAAGACCGGGTCGGTGTCGGAGCGGTGGCTGCGACGGTACGTCCAGGCGCTGCGCTTCTGCTGGGCGGTCTTCCTGCCACTCGGCTTCGCCCTTGTAGCGCTCGAGGAGCCGGGGACGGTCTCGTTCAAGGGGGCCCTGCTGCCGCTGTGCGTGGTGCTCTCGATCGGCGGCCCCGTGTACGCCGGCGTGCTCGACCGGTCGGTGCGGCCAGCTCGGCTGGGCGCGCCGCGGGTGGGCGCGGCGCTCCTCACGGCGCTACTGACGGTCGTCGTCTTCTGGCAGACCGAGCGCTGGGCGGCCGTCGGCGGCCAGGCCCTGGCGGACGCCATCCAGGCTGAGCCGGCGCACTGGCTGGGCAGCGCCGAGGTCTACAGCGCCAAGGACCTGCGCATCGAGGGGACGTCGGTGGTTCGGACGAGTCGCGGAGGGCCGGATGCGGCCTACCCCTTCTCCTACTCCGGCC
>Ga0136611_10000483_pt1 | contig 26104 bp, 26 predicted proteins | sample AntDrymUQ2232306_2_FD_106645 | JGI IMG/M metagenome (GOLD analysis project Ga0136611, IMG submission 106645) | Polar desert sand microbial communities from Dry Valleys, Antarctica - metaG UQ223 (23.06) | ecosystem: Environmental > Terrestrial > Soil > Desert | place: Antarctica: Dry Valley...
GGTCTGGGGTCTGGGGTTTGGGGTCTCAGACTTCTCCGATTCCCCCTTCACTTTCTTCTTGGTCTTCATCGCTCGGAGTTCGTCGTCGGTCGGCCTCGGCTTCTTCTTCGGCGGTTCGCTCGGGCCGTTGACCGCGTTCATGCAGGCTTCGGCCCCGCGTCGGATCCAGATCGTCACACCGTTCGCGGCCGCGGCGATCGTCTCTTCGACCTTCGTCCGCTCACCCGGTTTGAAGCGGCTGAGCACGAAATCGACCGCTTCGCCCGGCCCCGGCTGTCCGACCCCGATCCGCATCCGGAGGTAGGCATCGGTGCCCAAGCACTCCTGGATATTCCGCAATCCGTTCTGCCCTCCGTGGCTCCCGCTCGCCCGGACCCTCAGCTTGCCGAGGGGCAGGTTGAAGTCGTCGCACACCACCAGCACATCGGCGACCGTCAGTTTGTAGAAGTCGAGCAGCGCCCGCACGGCCCGCCCGCTGAGGTTCATGAACGTCTCGGGCTTGACGAGCAGAACCTTCTCGCCGGCTTCGGTCGCCTCCGCCACCTGCGCTTGAAACGCACTGCGGAATGCGCCGACGCCGGGGGCCGCGGCCAGGAAATCGATCGCGTCGAAGCCGACGTTGTGCCGGGTGCCGGTGTACTTGGCCCCCGGATTCCCGAGGCCGACGACGATCTTCATGGCGGGTTACTCTTCCTCGCCTTCCTTCGGCTTCTTCGCCGTCAGGACTTCGGGTTCGACCGCCGTCGCTTCGACCGGTTCCGGTTCGGCGCCCGGCAGTTTCAGTTGCACGACGACCATTTCGGCCGCATCGAGCACCGTCACGCCGTCGGGCAGCTTCAGTTCGCGGACGTGGATCGGGGCGCCGAGCAGCAGCGCCGAGATATCGACGCGGACGCTCTCGGGGATCGCCGTCGCGAGGCATTCGATGTGCAGTTCGTGCAGGGGCTGGTCGAGCACGCCACCGCCCATCGTTTTGGGCGCGCCGCGGAGTTCGACCTTCACGCGCACTTGGACGGTGTCCGTCGCGGAGACGCGGAGGAGGTCGAAGTGCGTGATGTGCTGGCTGAGGTAGTCGAACTGCAAGTCCTTGATGAGGACCGTTTCCTTCTTGCCGGCGAGGTCGAGTTCGACGGTGCGGGCCTTGAGCACGCGGATGGCGTGGTCGAATTCCTTGAAGGCGACCGACACTTGGACGGGGTCTTCGCCGTGGCCGTAGACGATGCCGGGGATGCGGCCGGTCTTGCGGAGCTTGCGGGCGAGGTTGGTGCCCTTGCCTTCGCGGACGGAAGCCTGGAGCGGCGCGATTTGCGACACGGTGATGACCTCGGGCGAAATCGCGACTCTCGTGCCGGCGGCGGCACTACCAACGCGACTGCCGTATTTTCAGCGGAGTCCGATCCGGAGCGATCTCCGGGAATCGGTCATTATGGGGCAGGGGATGAAGTTGGCAAGGGGCGCTCGGGCTGTGCTGCGCAGGGTTTCGATTTGAGCAGACCCCGTAGGGGCACCCCTCGTGGGTGCCCCGAGGAACCGGACGCCGTGGTGCGTTGTGGCGGAGAAGGTCTCTCATTGTCGCGACTTGTCTTAGCATCCGGTTCCTCGGGGCACCCACGAGGGGTGCCCCTACGGGTTTTGCCAAATCCGGAGGCGCGCCCCAACCCCCACTTCCCCTTTCCCGGCTTGCCCAGACCTGCTACAAGTCGCCCGTCGGCCGCCCGTCCGCTCCCCTCCGGGAAGGGATTCCGTGTACAAGCTCCTGCTCTGCCTGCGGTACCTGCGGACGCGCTACTTGGCGTTCGTCTGCATCGTCTCGGTCATGCTCGGCGTCGCCACGCTCATCGTGGTCAACAGCGTCATGAGCGGCTTCAGCAACAAGCTGAAGGATCGCCTCAAGAACATCCTCTCAGACGTGCGCATCGAAACCGACCGCTCCGACGGCTTCGACGATTCGCCCGAAGAACTCGAACGCAAAATCCGCAGCAGCCCGTCGGGGAACAGCGTCGAGGCGCTGTCGCCGAACATCGAGACGTTCGCGCTCATCCAGTTCACGGTGCGCGACCGCTACGGACGCAAAATCCCGATCACGAAGCAGGTGCGGCTCGTCGGCGTCGATCCCGCGAAGCAGGCCAAGGTCGGCGGCTTCTCGGAATACCTCGTGCGCCAGAAGAATTCGCCGAACCCGAATTTCGACCTGACCCCCGAGGCCAAGCGCCGCTTCGACCAGAATCAATCGCTCGATCGCGAGGGCGGCTTCGACTGGCCGCAGAATCCCCAAGGACCACCGACCGGGGAACCGCTCGGCGGGTTCCTCACCAGTCCCATGATCCGAGCGCGGCCGGAACCGACACCCGAGCCAGTGCCCCCGCCAACAAGGGCGACGCTACCGCCGCCCAGACCCGTGCCCCCGTCCGTCCCCGCGCCGCTCAAGCCGGTTTACGTGGAGGTGACGATCCGCACGCCCAATGGCGTGGCGAAGCACCGCTACAAGAAGCTACCCAACGGCGACCACGTATACGTGGGCGTGGTGGGGCCGGACACCGAAGCCCCGAAGGAAGCCGACCCAAAGCCGAAGGAGAGCGAACCTGTCGAGAGACCGACCGAGCCCATGGCCGTCGCGCCGCTCCCCTTACCCCCCTTCATCGCAGAGGTGCCGCCGGCGGTTCGCCCGTTGCCGCCCGTTCCGCTGCCGCCGCCGGTGCTGTCTCCGGACGCCGCGCCGCGTCTACCGGGGGCGATCCTCGGCTATTCGATGGGCCACTTCAGCTACACCGACCCCGAGACGAACAAGACCGAGGAACGGGCCATCCTGATGCCCGGCGATGAGATTTTCATCGCGACGGTCGGTGCCAGCGGGACGAAGCCCGTTTCGGCGACATTCATCGTCGCCGACTTCTTCAAATCCGAAATGAGCGAGTACGACAGCAGCTTCGTCTACGTGCCGCTCGAAGACCTGCAGCGCATCCGCGGGATGGACAACCGCGTGAACGCCGTGCAGATCCGCTTGAAGGACGGAGTGCGCAACGACGACCGGTTCGTCCACCGGGAGTTCGTCCCCGCGCTGCAGGAGCTGATGCCGAAGCCCGAAGCCCAAGTGCAATCGTGGCAGCAGCAGCAGGGGCCGCTCCTCGAAGCCATCGACATCGAACGCGGCATCCTCAACGTGCTGCTCTTCCTCATCATCGGCGTGGCGGGCTTCGGGGTGCTCGCCATCTTCAGCATGATCGTCTCGGAGAAGTACCGCGACATCGGCGTGATGAAGTCGCTCGGCGCCTCCAGCGGCGGCATCCTCGGCATCTTCCTGAGCTACGGGCTGATGCTCGGCGTCGTCGGCTGCCTGCTCGGCACCGTCGCGGGGCTGCTCTTCACGCACAACATCAACGAGATCGAAGGGGCGCTCTCGCGGGCTACGGGCCAGCAGATCTTCGACCGCAAGATCTACTACTTCGACCAGATCCCGACGAATGTCGAAACGGTCAGCGTCGTCCTCGTGAATTTGGGGGCGCTGGCCATCTGCGTGATGTCGAGCGTCCTCCCCGCGCTGCGGGCGGCGCGACTGCACCCGGTGCAGGCGCTGCGGTTCGAATAGCAATGAAACGCACAAAACGGACACGGATGACACGGATCAAGAACAAGAGATGAAGAGGATCGGAGAAGATCGATTTCATTCGGATCCTCTTGATCTCTTGTTCTTGATCCGTGTCATCCGTGTCCCTCATGATGATCCGAGAACGTACCATGCTCGTCGTCGAGAACTTGCAAAAAAGCTACCGCCGCCACGCCGAGCGGGTTCAAGTGCTGCACGGGCTGAACCTGACCGTCGAAGCCGGGGAGTTCCTCAGCATCGTCGGGGCGTCCGGCTCCGGGAAGAGCACGCTGCTCCACCTGATGGGCGCGCTCGATGCCCCGGACAGCGGCCGCATCCTGCTCGACGGCGAGCGCATCGACGACCTCAGCGGCCGGGCGCGCGATCGGCTGCGGAACCGCACCTTCGGCTACGTCTTCCAGTTCTACCACCTGCTCCCCGAACTGCACGCGCTCGACAATGTTCTCATGCCCGCTTACATCGAGGCGAGCATTTTCGGCTGGTGGGGCACCCGCCGGGAGTGGCGCAAGCGGGCGATGGCGATGCTCGACCGCGTCGGGTTGGGGCACCGCTGGAAGCACAAGCCGCGCGAGATGTCGGGTGGCGAGATGCAGCGCGCCGCCGTGGCCCGGGCGCTCATGATGAAGCCGCGACTGCTGCTCGCGGACGAACCGACGGGCAACTTGGACGTCGAGACGGGCGAGTCGATCGTGAATCTGCTGAAGGAACTCAACGCCGAAGAGAAGTTGACGGTCGTGATGGTGACGCACAACTTGGAACTGGCACGGGGCACCGACCGCATCGTGCGGATGTCCGGCGGCCGCGTCGTCGAAGAGGGGAAAGAAGGGAGGCCGGTGCTGCACCACCGGCTGCTCACTGCGGTGGCGTGATCTCGTAGCGGAAGTCGCCAGACTTCCGGGTTTCGCGAACGCGTAGCGGAAGTCGCCAGACTTCCGGCTTTTGCGAACGCGGAAGTCTGGGCGACTCCCGCTACGAAGAAATGGCGGCGTGATTCAGGCGGCCATCCGCATGCGGATCGGCCCGACCACTTCGGAACCGCTGTCGGTGCGGTAGTTCGGGGTGCTCCCCGCGAGGCTCTGCAATTCGCGCTGCGTGCGCCGCAGCACCACGGCGATAACCGAGTCGGAATCGAGCTGGCGGGCCAGGCTCGCGAGGGCTTCGGCGGCCCAGCGGGCATCGTTCGGACAGATGCTCGGGGCGGACGGGACGGCGGACGACGGATTCATGACGCGCATTTCCGGAACCTCCATGTTCGGGATCGTGAGCCGGGGAGTATCCGGCACGCCGGGGGGCCATGCAAGCCCAATCGGGCCGATGTCCGAAACTGCCGTCTCCCCTCCGATCTCTACCATCTCTTTCACCGAACCCCATTTGAAACGGACGGGAGATTGCAGAGCATCGACGGGAGTTCGGTACAATTTCCCCACGGCTCTCACGCATCGGGGCGGCGATCATGCTCGGACGGTTTTTCGCGAAGATCAAGAAGGGCCTCACCAAGACGCGTTCCGTCTTCTCCGGGGTCGTCGGCCTCTTCACCGGCGGATACCGCGTCGATGCCGCGTTCCTCGCCAAGCTCGAAGAGCAACTGCTCCTCGCCGACGTCGGCTTCGGGGCCACGTCGCTGATCGTCGAGCGCGTCCGCAAGGGTTACCAAGATAAAGAGGTCGGGGAGGACGTGAAACTCTTCGTGCGCGGGCAACTGCGCGAGCAGTTGCTCGATCCCGCCGAGGGGTTGGCTTTCGTCAAGGGCGGCGTCACCGTCGTGATGATCGCCGGCGTCAACGGCTCCGGGAAAACCACCTCTATCGCCAAGCTCGCGCTGCGCTTCAAGAACGACGGCAAGAAGGTCCTCGTCGCGGCGTGCGACACCTTCCGCGCCGCGGCCGTGGAGCAGCTCACCGTCTGGGCCGAGCGCATCGGCGTGGACATCGTCAAGCAGCAGCAGGGTTCCGACCCGGCCGCCGTGGCGCACGACGCCTGCGAGCGGGCCAAGGCCCGGCAGTACGACGTGCTCATCGTCGATACCGCCGGCCGGCTGCACACGCAGACGAACCTCATGCGCGAACTCGAAAAGATCCACCGCATCGTGAGCAAGCAGGTCCCCGGCGCCCCCCACGAAGTGCTTTTGGTGCTCGACGCCACCACCGGCCAGAACGCCGTGACGCAAGCCGAGCAGTTCACGAAGACCGTGAAGTGCACGGGGCTGATCCTGACGAAGCTCGACGGCAGTGCGAAGGGCGGCGCGGTCTTCGGCATCAAGACGAAGGTCGGCCTGCCGGTGAAGTTCATCGGCGTCGGCGAGCAGATGGAGGATCTGGAGCCGTTCAACCCGGACGAGTTCGTCGCGGCGCTGTTCGAGGAGTGACAGATTGGAGATAACGCCCTTTCGTTTGCAATTCACACAACCGATTCGGGGTTTGATAGCGCGTCACGTTTTGGGCTTGGCAACTGAAAAAGATATTGTCGATTGCGCGCATGGATTATTGAATGCAGGATATTACGCGCGATCGCTGGGTGAAATTATCACTGCCTACGGTGAGAATTCATTCGAGTTGAACGATCGATTTGAAAAGATGTTCACAGAATTGGAGCTTTCGTCACCGACACAAAACGTCGCGATCTGCGAACTCGAAGCGGGCTATTGGATTTCCATTTCAGAATACGCGGAGCCTGCTGCGGTTTCATCCCGCGCTTTTTTTGATCGAAATGCAATGGGCTATGAGACTTACCTCGCAAACTCCCGTGGAGAGATCGACTGGAACTCGTTTGAAAAACTACTCGATTATTATTGGAGATATGATTATCCAGAGAAACACAGGGAAGAGTCAAATGCGGTGATCGATGAGGAATGCATTGCCTTCGCGACAGAGTGGACGCGAAAATATTGGAAATTGATTCTCAACATCAGTTGGCTCACGCCCACCGTCCAATCCATCGCCGCCGCCATTGACCAGGATCGCGCCTTCGACCGCCTGCCCATTCTCGCGGATGCCCTCGAAGAAGCCGGGTGCACGAACGCCGATGTGCTGCTCCACTGCCGGCAACCGGGCGAGCATGTCCGGGGTTGCTGGGTCGTCGATTTGGTGCTGGGGAAGAAGTGACTCGCCCCACGTCTCGGGGTGAGCCAACGATTCTTGGACTTCTCTGCTTTCGGAGCTTTCGGAGCTTTCGGAGCTTTCGGAGCTTTCGGTGGAGGGGGGTGGAAATCGACCGAAAGCTGAAAGCTACAGTCCTCCAAGATATTGTTGCTGCACCCGAGGTCTCGCCTCCACTGGCTCCCTTCCGCAAACCGTGTTATGCTCCATTCTCACCCTCCCCGGATGCTCTCCATGCAACGCCGCGAATTCCTCACCGCCGCCGCAGCCGTCGGCGCGGCCGCCCTCACCAAGTCCGCCCTCGCCGAGGACAAGCCCGCAATGATCCCCGCCATCGACACGCACCACCATCTCTGGGACCTCACCAAGTTCAAGCTCGGCTGGCTCAAGAAGGGGGCTCCGCTCGATGCCCAGTTCACGCCGAAGGAGTACGCCGAGGCGACCGAGGGGTTGAACGTCGTCAAGTCGGTCTACATGGAAGTCGATGTCGTCGAGGAGCAGCAGCAGGCCGAAGTGGACTACGTCATCGAACTCTGCAAGTCGAAGAAGACGCCGATGGTCGCGGCCGTCGTGTCCGGTCGCCCCGCGAGCGCCGGCTTCGCGGCCTACATCGCGCAGTTCAAAGACTCGAAGTACATCAAAGGCATCCGCCAAGTGCTGCACGTCGATGCGACGCCGGCCGGATTCTGCCTGAAGAAAGAGTACGTCGCGGGCATCCAGGCGCTCGGCGAACTCGGGCTGAGCTTCGACCTCTGCATGCGCGCGGCCGACCTGCCCGATGCTGCGAAGCTCGCCGATAAGTGCCCGGACACGCGCTTCATCCTCGATCACTGCGGCAACCCCAAGCACGAGTTCACGCCCGAGCAGACGAAGCAGTGGAAGGCCGACCTCGCGGAGTTGGCCAAGCGGAAAAATGTCGTCTGCAAGGTGTCGGGCTTCCTCGCGAACGGCTGGCCCAAAGGGAAGTGGAAAGCCGACGACATCGCCCCCGTGGTGAACGCGACCATCGACACCTTCGGCGTCGATCGCTGCATGTTCGGCGGCGACTGGCCCGTGGTCACGCTCGCGGGGACTTACAAAGAGTGGCTTGCCGCCCTGCGCGAAATCCTGTCGAAGCGGCCGGAAGCGGATCAGAAGAAGGTGCTGCACGACAACGCGGCGAAGTTTTACGGCATCTGACGGAGGGAGTCGGCATGAATCCGATGCTCGCGGCGGCGCTGTTGGGCCTCTCGACTTCGCCCGGTGCGCCGATCCCCAAGGGGCCGGCGCCGAATCCGCTGAGCTGGTCGTACATGGGCGTGCGCGTGCAGAACGCCGTGGACGGCAACGGCGCCCCGCTCCAGATCAGCGCCCCCGACCCCGGCACCCCGGCGTCCAAGTGCGGCCTCCAAATCGGCGACGTGCTCGTGAAGATCGGCACGATTGAACCGCAGACCTTCGAGGACGTGCAGCGCTACATCTTCGGCCTGCGCCCCGGCACGACCATCGCCGTCGTGGTGCGTCGGGGGAGCGAGATGAAGACCGTGAAAATGACGCTCGAAGAGCGCCCGCAAACGCCCGATTACCAAGTGCTGCCGGGCTTCATCCGGAAGGGCCAGCAGCCCGATCCGGACGACGACAACTGATCAGTTCCCGCCTTGGAGCTGCGGTTTTTGCAGTTGCGTTTTCTTCGCCTTGGCGGCGGCCAACTGCTGCGCTTGAGCCTGCTGCATTTGCAGGAGCTGCATCTGTTGCTGCTGGGCCTGCATCTGCGCGAGCATCTGCTGGGCCTGGAGCTGCTGGGCGAACTGCTGCTGGGCCTGCATCGCCGACTGCCGCGCGTACGCCTGCATCTGCTGCACGTTGTTCCCGCTCGACATCGACCTCTGCTGCTGCGGCCCGCCCGACATCTGCGGCCGCATCCCGCCGCCGCAGTTCCCGCGGCCCTGCGCGAACGCTTCTCCGCCGAGTGCTAGTAGCAGTCCGACGGCCAATCCCCTCGATATCTTCACCATGACCGATCCTTGTTTCGACTTGCTTGAGACATGGGAAACTCGCCCGGCATCGACCGGAGAGTCCGATAACTGTGATGCTCGAAATCCGCCGAGCGTTTGCATCCGACTGCGATTCCGCCGACACTCGTCGGCGACCCCGGCGAGAAGCCGGGGGCGCTGCCGACCGGCGAAGCGGTGCGGGCCGAAACCGCGGCGACGAGTTTCCGACTCGTCGTCACGGCCGATCACGACCCGTTCGGTATGCGCGTCCGCCACGCGCCGAGCGTCAGCCACGCCTGCGGGAGTGCCAGAACCCACTGCGTCGTGCTGCACCAGAGGTAGGCGATGTGCCAGCGGGCGAACGCCTTCGGTTCGCGGACGATCTGCTCGACCGGATCGAGGTACGAATCGAGGAGCGGGTGCAGCGCGATGAGCGCGACCAGCAGCAGCGCGGAGGCCGCTCCCAGCGAGATGCGGATCCGCCGGCACGCCGTCCCCCGCTCGGCCGCCAGAGTCCACGCCAGTAGGAGGTGATACCCGACGCCGAGGGCGTTCAGCCAGTTCGTCACGTCCCGCGTCACGAAGCCCTGAACCGTATGCGAGCCGACCACCTCGGTTCCGATCGGCACGACCACGGCCGCGTAAAAGACGAAGCCCCCCTGCCAGAGGATCAGCGATTGGATCAAGAGGAAGCAGCGGACGCGGACGAGCATAGTGCCCCTTGGGAAATCGCCGCGAAAGCCGCGCGGGTGCGGTCGCCTATGATAAAATAGCCGACCCGATTGTTCCGTCGGGGCCGGATGTCCCTTTTGTCCACGAGATCGCACCGATGCGCAAGCTGTTCGCCCTCTCCATTCTGACCTTCGCCTGCGGCGCGGCCGGGGCCGCCGACAAGAAGCCGGCCCTCGGCATCGGCGACAAAGCGCCGAAGCTCAAAGTGACGAAGTGGGTGCAGGGGGAGGAAGTGAAGGACTTCGTCGCCGACAAAGTCTACGTCGTCGAGTTCTGGGCCACCTGGTGCGGGCCGTGCATCAGCGCCATGCCGCACCTCGAAGAGTTGCAGGCCGAGTTCAAAAAGGATCTTGTCGTCATCGGCATGACGAGCAAGGACACGAGCGGCAACGACCAGCCGAAGGTCGAGAAGTTCGTCGAGAAGAACAAGGGCAAGTTCACGTACCGCTTCGCCTTCGCGGACAACCGCGACACCGACAAAGAGTACATGGAAGCGGCCGAGCAGAACGGCATCCCCTGCTCGTTCGTCATCGACAAGGCCGGCAAAATCGCCTACATCGGTCACCCGCTGGAACTCGACGAAGTGCTGCCGAAGGTGGTCGCGGGCACCTGGAAGGGCAAGGAAGACATCGACGCCATCGCCGCCGCGAACAAGCAGCTCGAAGCGATCATGGAACTCGGCGAGAAGAAGCCCGAAGAAGCTCTCCCGAAGCTCGCGGAGTTCGAGAAGGGGCACCCGACGAAGGCCAAGCAGGACATGTTCAACGTGCAGAAGATGGTGATGCTGATGAAGGCGAAGAAGTTCGACGAGGCCAAGGCCGTCGGCGAAGCGATGCTCGCGAAGTCGGTCGCGAAGAAGACCGCGATCCCCGGCGTCTACACCGGGATGGTCTTCGGCAACAAGGAGTTGAACCCGGACAAGAAGTTCCTCGACCTCGCCGGCAAGTCGCTCGACACCGTGCTGGAATTCGAGCCGAAAGATGTCGGCCTGCTCCTCGCGGCCCTCGAACTCCAAATGTTCGTCGGGAACAAGGAGAAGGCCGCGGAGTTCGGCAAGAAGGCCGTCGCCGCCGCCGAAGACGAGAAGACGAAGAAGGAAGTCGAAGGAATCGTGGAGAAGGCGCTGAAGGGGGACGGAAAGTAGGCCCCGAGGCCGCCGGGATCGGTTCGCCGGACGCGGCGAACCGTTCCGTGCCCGTTCTACTCGGTCCGCGCTTTGACTTCCGTCGGTCGCGTGATTTCGAAGTTGATCGCGCGGATCCGCTTCCAGTAATCGAGATCGTTCATCCAGCCGATCAGCAGCACGGTGATGATGACGGAGAGTGCGACCAGCAGAAAAGCTTGGGGTTTGGACATCGGATTCGCCTCGCGTGGAGTCGGGGTCACGCGTGAGACGGTAGGCGAAGTGCGGCGCGGCGTCTACGCCGATTCCGGATCGCTCCCTTTCCGCCTTTCCGCCGGGTGTGCCTGTAGATTTTGGCACTGGCCTAAACCACGTCTACGTTGAGAATCCGAGTTTTTCCTCCGCCGGATCGAGCTCGAACTTGGGCCAGAGTCGCTTGACGAGGTCGAGCGGGTTCGTGTTGATGGTTTCCACGAAGGCTTTGCAGGCATCGAAGAGGGCTTTGAGGTTCGGATGGCAGCAGAGTTGTGTCACCTCTTTCCGCATCCACTTCCATAACCCTTCGATCGGATTCAGATCAGGACTGTATCCGGGTAGTTGAATCAGTTCGATGTCCCGATCTTTGGCCGCCTGCCGGACCAATTTGGCCCGATGCCACGGTGCTCCGTCCCAAATCACGACGAGCCGACGGCCCTTCTTCCGAACCCATTCGTCAACCCGATGCAGGAATTCCGCGGTGCTCGTCTTGTTGCAAGCCCCCCTCGGCCCAGATGAAGCATTCGCCGTCCGTAAAATTGTACGCTCCGAACCAGTTGATGCGTTCGGACAACCGCGGGCAATCGCTCTTTCGCCAGATCCGCTCGCCGATCGGACTCCAGGAGTAACCGATCTCCAGGTCGCGGTGAAAGTGCGATTCGTCGACGCAAATCAGGACGATCTCCGCGCGACGCACCCGATCGTACACGCTCAGAAACCGTTCCATGAACGCCGCCCGCTTTTGCGGATTGCGTTTGCCGAGGAACTTCTTGCACTTCTTCCAAGTCAACCGCGCGGCCTGCAACATCCTTTGAAGCATCGAGCGGGACACCGCGCGCCGGAGATTTTTGCTGACCCACTGCTGCAATTTCTTCAGCGTCCAACCGCTTCCGGGCAGGTCGTGCGTCTTGGGTTCCGTGGAGACCGTCTCGATGATCTGCTTCGTCTGAGCCGGTGTAAAAGGGGCCGCCGCCGCCGGTTCGACGATAGGTCATCGCCTTCGGTCCGCGTTCGTTATAGTCCTGGATCCAGCCCATCACGCACTCGTCGCACCGGTCGATCTGCTCGGCCCATTGCGTCGCATTCGTTTGTCGGGTGGCGATCTGATACAGAGCCAAAAACCGTTCCCGTGTCCGCGGGTGGGCCGACTCTGTCGCGAGGCGTCGCAAATCGTCGGGTGTCTGATTCCACTTCGTCGTATCGGGCCGGATCATCCTTGACCCCTCCTAGGGTGCTCAAAATCCCCTACGAGCGTAACGCAGGGGCATAAACAAGAAAACTCCAGGTTTCGCCTTGGACGTGGTTTAGCTATTTAAGCTACCCTAATGTTCCTGGGGCGTCCGGAGGTCAATTCCGGACCGGCCACCGAGCGTCAGGTAGGAATACCGGAGGGAATGGAAATCGGCGTAAGCGATGCCGGCGACTTCAAGCTCGAGGCGGATCATTTCCGCACCCTTATGATCCCGCGCCCAAGTCCCGCCCCAGAGCGGCGCATTCGCGGGCTTCCCGACGGCGAGGGCTTCCGATACGTCGCCGGGGAGCGGTTGCACCTTCGTCCGGCGGCTCTTCGCGTATCGCGCGGCGAGAGTCACATTGCCATCGTTCAAGTTGAAGTCGGCGGGTGTGAGGTTCACCAAGGAACTCGCCCCCGGAATCCCGTGCCGGCGGCCACGAGATAGAGGAAGTACCGATCCACTCCCCCGAGTCCCCGACACGGGCGGGTGTCGATCGGGCCGCGAAGAATAGGCGGCGGAGTTCTTCGGCCGTCAGCTCGCGGCGGGCCCGGCGTACGTCCGTGGAGGTGTTCAACAGGGTCAGGGAGTCGAGGGGATTCGAGCCGATGCGCTTCGCCTTCACGAGCCATCGGAAAAAGCTGCGCACAGCACGGGTGTAGTGGTTCGCCGTCTCGGATCCGCACCCCTTCGCCCTCATGAGCATCAGGGCTTCGAGGGTCGATCGGGGGAGTTTGCGGGCTTTGCCGTTCCCCGTCGCTGCCAGGTTGAGTCGTTTCACGGCGGCGCGGACAGCGCTCCGGAGATTCCCAGCAGCTTCGCGGCAGCACTTGGAGCGAAGGAATCTCCGGCGGGGAGTGCATCGGGCGTCGCGTTCGTAAGGAGTGTTTCAACCGCTCCGAAGCTTTGCCCGCATCCACATCGCGGGGGAAGACGAATTTGCACCCGGAAAGGAGCGCGTGGATACGCCCGATGCATAATCGAACGCGCTCGTTCCCCCTTTCGCTTCGAGCGCGAGCACGTAGTCCTTCAGGTGTTCGGCGAGCTACGGCGGGCGTGTGCTTCGGCCAGGTCGGTATACCCGCACCGCATCCGGGATGCGTTGCGTTCGGATTCGGCAGCGAGTTGCTCCGTCGCTTTCAAATCGGCGAACCCCTTCACGCGGCGGACGGTGCCGCTCGTTTCGCGGAGCTCGAAGTACCAACCCTTCGATGGGCGGAGGTAGTTCCGACGGTCCTTCGTCAGCGGGAACAATACCGTGCGGCCGCGCCGCTTTCGGCGGACGTACGGCTTGCCCTCGTGATCTAGCTCCGCGACTTGAACGGGCGGTCGAGCGGGTCGAGACGCCCTTGCCTGCGGACACCAGCGTCGCCTTTGTGGCGGCGCCGGAGATGCAGAAGGCGGCGTCCGCGCGGTTTGCGTCCCCTCGACGTTCACTTCGACCTTTTAGTTTGTGTCCACGGGGCGGAGCCGGTATTGCCGAGCAACCCGCCGAACACGTCCGAGATGAAGCCGCGCAGCAGTTCGGTTTCCTTGCGTCTGTCGAGCCTGGCCGCGAAGTTCGCGGTCCAGACCGCCAACTTCGGCAGGGCGGGGGACACGCGAGGCGGCAACTCGAAGGCGCAGCTTCGGCCGGAGGCCCTCGAGGCGGAAGTGCGGCATGGTTTCGGCGGACATGCGGGATGCCTCTTGCACGTCGGGCCGGCGTCCGGCCGCGGTGTGCGGATCGTTGTCACTCGAACGAGGAGTTGACCCGGATCACGCCCACCAGGGGCTTACCCCTCCCGCCGATGTCCTGGGAGAAGTCGATCGCGCACTTCACCACTTCGCCGTCCTTGATCTCCAACTCCCAGACGGTGAACTTGCATTCCGCGTCGTTGGGAGCGCGGAACAGGCCGGTGACCTGGAGGCCCACCGCGTCGCGATCCGGGTTATTCTTCCGGGCGACGCGGTACTCGCCCGCCTTGAGCGTCTCGCCCTTGGCCGGCCAAGTCTCGAAGGTCCAGCCCCGTCCGTCTTCCGTCTGCACGGTGACCCCGCCGAACCGGTTCGCGGTCACCTTCATATCGGACTTCTCGAAGCGGAACTTCCCCCCTTGGCCGATGAAGTCGCCCGGCGCGCTGGCGAACTTCATAAAGCTGAGCGGCTTGAGCGCTTTCCCCGGCCGGACGAAGTTCCCCTTCAGAAGCTCGTCGGTGCCGCCCGGCTCCAGGCCGTCGAGGAACTTCACGGCCTCCAGCCTCCCCATCTCCCTGTCCCCGATCCGGGCGACGAGTGTGCAGACGTACGACCCGCGCGGCCCGGGGGGCGTCACGAGCAGTTCCGTGGCGGTGTTCAAAAGGAGCGGCGGGGACGCCTCCCCGACGGTGATCGCGAGCGAGTCCAGGCCCTCCAGCTTCCCCTCCACGCTTTCGCCAGTGTCCAGCACGGCGCGGGGCGCCGACCCGAACCGGACGCTGCGGACTTGCTCCAGGGTGAGTTTCCGGCCGGCCACCGTGAACGCGGCGTTCCGCACCAGCGTCGTGACGGAGCCGTCGGGGAAGCGGATCTCGACGCGGGGGCGGATCTCGGCGAGCGGGGCGAAGGCGGTCGCGGTGGCGATGTAGCGGCCCCCCTCCCGCTTCATCGGGTGCCGTCGCTCGCCGTCCGCGGTGCCGATGACCAGCTCCACGTCGTAGAGGCGATCCGGAGGTAGGAAGCCGGCGACGGTGGCCTTGTACTCGGCCGGCTTCTCGCGGTCCTTGGGGTCGATGCGCGGCGCGGAGAGGATCATATCGGGCCGTTCCAGAAACTTGCGGACGTGCGTGACGGGGATCGCCAGCGCGATGCCCGAACCCGGGATGCCGCTCACGACGACGCCCACGACCTTGCCGGAGCGGTCCACGACCGGGCCGCCGGAGTGGCCCGGATTGAGGGCGCCGTCGATCTGGATGCGGTTCAGCGCCCCGTCGCGATCCTTCCGGAGCGAACTGACTCCGGCGGCGCCGACGGTGACGGCCGGGAAGTCGTCGCGCGAGAGGGCGGTGCCGAACGGGAAGCCGAAGGAGATGAGTTCGTCGAGTTCGGCGAGCTTGTCGTCGGCGCCGAGTTCCAGGGCCGGAAGCTTGTCCTTCGTATCGAGGCGCAGCAGGGCCAGGTCGAGCGCGGCGTCGCGGCGGATCAGGTCCGCCTTCACGACCTTTTGATCCTTGCCGCCGGCGTCGAGCACCAGGGTCACCGATTCGGCGTGCTTGACGTTCGCCACGACGTGGTTGTTCGTGACGAACAGGCCGGACTCGTGGATGCAGAAGCCGCTGCCCGTGCCCGTCTTCGCGTCCACGAAGACGATGGCCGGCTTGGATCGCTTGACGATCGCGGCCTTAGCGAGCGGCTCCTCGGCACCTGCGGGGCCGCAAGCTACACAGGCGAAGGCGGCCAACAAGGTGCGACGCATCATGGCGGGGTTCCCGTGGGTCATTCGAAACTGGAATTGTGGCGGAGGAGGCCGACGATCGGCGCCCGCGTATTCGGATCCTGCAGCCGGAAGTCGATCGCGCAGCGCACGACCTTCTCCCCCTTCATCTCGAGTTCCCAGACGACGAACTTCCCGACCGGGGCGTTGATGGCACGCTCCGCGAGAGCGAAGGTCAGTCCGGGCCGATCCGCGAGGACCGGTAAACCCCGCGCGCCGAGATACTCGCCGGGCGTCAGGGGTCCGACCATGTGGTCGGCGGGGTTGCGGGGGCCACTGATCTCGAGGCGGAAGACGGGCGAGTTTGCCGAGACGCCACCGACGTGCCGCGACGTCACGGTGAAGTCCTTGCCATCGAAGAGGTGCGTCTTGCCCTGCCCGACCGGTTCGCCGGGCGAGCTGACGATCTTGAGGTACGAGGTCGGCCGGGCGGCGGCCGGCGGCTTCACGAACCGGTCTTTGAGCAGCGCTTCTGCGCCGACGGGCTCGGATCCGGCCAAGTAGCGCTCGGACGTGTCGCGGGCCACTTCCCGGTCGAGGAGCTTGGCGACCACGGTACAGGAATACGACGTGCGCGGGGGCGTTCCGGGATCCACGGTCAGTTCGAGGGCCTTGCCGGTCTTGAGCGGCAGATTCTGCCCGCCCACGGCGACTGCGAGCGTGCCTAGGCCTTCCAGCGGCCCCTCCAGAATCTCGCCCGTGCCGAGCACGACGCGCGGCGCCGCGCCGAAGCGGACGGTGCGGACCGCATTCAGGCTCTGCTTCTTGCCGGCGACCGAGAATACCGTGTTCTCGACCGGGCCGGCGAAGCCGCCGTTGGGGAAGCGGATCTCGACGCGGGGGCGGATCGCCGCCTCCGGCCCGAATGCGGCGGCCGTGACCGCGTAACCCCCCGCTTCGGCCTTCATGGCGTGTCGCTTGGGGCCGTCGCCCCAGTCCACGATCAGTTCGACATCGTATGGCTTCGCGGGGGGTGGGAACGCCGCGATAGCCACCCGGAACTCGATCGGTTCGGCGCGTTTCTTGGGATCGACGGGCGCCGCCGAGAGAACGACCTCCGGTTTTTCCAGGAAGCGGCGGATATGGCCCACGGGGACGACCAGGTCCACGCCCTTCGGGGCGGGGCCGGGCGTGGTCGGCACCCCTCCGAGGAGGCCGACCACCTTGCCCGACGTATCCAGCACGGGGCCGCCCACGTAACCGAACCCGAGCGGGGCGTCGAGCTGGATGCGCCTCAGGGTGACGCGATTCGACTCGCGCTGCAACGAGGTCACGCTGCCCGGCTTCGACGCGTACCGCGGGTATTCGTCCGGTCGGCGCTTGGCGTCGGTGGGAAAGCCGACAGAGACGAGTTCGTCGAGTTCCCCGAGCTTGTCGTCGGTGCCGAGCTCCAGGGCGGGAAGCTTCTCGCTCGTCTCCGCCCGCAGCAGGGCCAGGTCGTGCTCGAGGTTTCGGCGCACGACGACGGCCTTCAACACCCGCTGGTCCTTGCCGCCGGCGTCGAGGACCAGCGTCACCGCCCCCTCGCCCGTATAGTCCTGCACTGCGTGGTGAGCCGTCAGGAAGAGCCCCGACTCGTGCACGCAGAAGGCGCTGGAGGCCGGTCGCGCCGCGACGAAGGCCACCGCCGGCCCGGCCTTCTTGTCGATATCGGCCTTGGGCGACGGTTCCGCCGCGCGTGCGTCGGACAGGATCAGGGCCAAGAGCGGCAGCGTCGCGGCGAAAACGCGGACCTGGTTCGTCATCGTTCGGTCTCCCGGAGGGCGATCGCGGCGTCATTCAAAGGAAGAGTTGTAGCGGAGCATTCCCACGACGGGCGAGGCGCTGCCTTCGGCGACTTGGATGAAGTCGATGGCGCACCTGACCAGCACGCCGTCCTTCTCCTCATACTCCCAGACGACGAACGTGCCCCGGAGCTGGTTGGGCCCGCGCCCGTTGCCGCTGAAGCTCAGGCCCGGGGCATCGTCCGGTATGAGGGCGCGCTTGGCGCCTGCGTACTCGCCGGCCTTGAGTTCCTTGTCCTTCGGGGCGACCACCTGTAGGTGGAAGCCGCCGGCTTCGGCGAGGAGTGTTGCCTTGGAGCACCCCGGTATCTTCAAATCCTTCGCGTCGAACTCGTAAGCCCGCCCGCGGCCGACCGATTCTTTGGCCGTGCTGACGATCCGCCAGCGCGTGACCGGTTTCGCGGACGCCGCGGGTTTGACGAACTTCTCCGCCAGCAAGGCCTCGATCCCGGCCGGTTCGCGGCCCGCGAGCCATTGCAGGATCCGCTGGCGGCCCACCTCCGCACCCTGCGACCGGGCCACCACCGTGCATGCGAACGAGCCGGGCGGGCACGACGGCGGCACGGCGCGCAGCAGTTCCGCGCCCCGGGTCTTGACCGCGACCGAGCGTTCCCCGAACACGATCGACAGCGCGTCGAGCCCTTCCAGCACCCCTTCGAGCACCCGGCCATCTGAGAGAGAGACGCTCGCCTTGATCCCGAACCGAATCGACCGGACTTCTCCCAGGGTGTGCTTCTCACCTGACACGGTGAACGCGCCGTCCTCCACGGGGCCGGCGATGCTCCCCTCGGCCGTGACCAGCTCCATCCGGGGCCGCGGCGCTCCGGGTCGGAACGCGGGGGCCTCCGCGATATAGCGCAGGCCGTCCCGCTTCATCGTGTAGGTACGCTCGCCGTCCCCGGAGTCGAGGACGAGTTCGACCTCGTACGGCGTCTCCAATGGCAGGATCGCCGTGACGATGGCCCCGAAGGCGGCGGGCTTGCCGCGGTCGTCGGGCCGCACCGGCGGAGGCGTGAACGCGATTTCGGGCGCGGCGAGGAACTTCCGCAGGCGGCCGGGCGGGACGGCGAGATCGTTGTTCGCACCGTTCTCCCAGCGCGAAGCCACACCGGCGACCTTGCCGGACAGGGACACCACGGGTCCGCCCGCGTCGAGCGGTCCGAATGCACCGTCCAATTGAACGCCGGCCAATGATTGGGATTCACCGCGGACTACAGCGACGACTTTCCCGTTACCCGCGACTGGGGCCGGGTACTTTCCCTCGCTCACGGTGCGATCGTAAGGGGAACCGAACCAGACGGCCGCGTCGAGTTCGGCGACGTCGGCGTCCGTGCCGATCTCGAGAACCGGCCACTTTCCGCCCCCATCGACGCGAAGCAAGGCCAGATCGCTTTCGTGGTCGCGGCGGATCACAGTCGCCTTGATGGACTTTTGAGCCTTCCCGCCGGCGTCAAAGATCAAGACCGGTCGCTCCCGGCTCTTCAGTTCGTTCACCGCGCGCAGATTCGTCACGAACAGCCCCGACTCGTGGACGCAAAAGCCGGTGGCGAACTACGGCTTCGCATCGACGAGGACGACGCAGGGGCGGGCCTTCTCGAAGGCTTCGGCCTTGGTCGGAAGATCTGCGGCAGGCGCCGCTAAACCGAAGCCCATTGCGGCGAATGCGGCCACGGCGAGAAGAGAGGTGTGGCGGATCATCGCGACGGCTCCGGGGGGATCATTCGAGTGTCGAGTTGTAGCGGAGGCTCCCGGCGACGGGGGCCGGCGGCCCGCGTCCGTTCACGAGGTGGAAATCGATGGCGCAGCGGACGATTTCCCCGCGGACGATTTCCAACTCCCAGACCGCAAACGTCCCCTCGATATCTTGGTGGCCTGTCCCGGCGGAGAAGTTTAGGCCGGGTGCCTTCTCGTTCCGGCCGAATGCCTTGGAATGGGGATGCCGTCCGAGCTTGAGGGTCTGCCCGACCGGGGCGCCGACTTCGAGCTTGTACTGGATTTGGCCGTTGGCGATGGCGGTCACCCCGGCCATGTCGTTGATATCGACTTTGAATTCTTTGCCTTCGAGCCGCACCGGTTTTCCTCGGAGGATCGGATCGGCCGTCGCGCCGCCGACCCGGAAGTAGCTGGTGGCTGCGATCGCTTTCGCAGGCTCGACAAACTTACCGATCAGGAGATCGTTCAGCACAGTCGGTTCCGCACCGACGAGATAGCGCAGTTCGCTCCGGCGACCGACTTCCCGGTTTCCCGACATGACCACGACCGTACAGAGGTACGATTTCCGCGGCTCGACGGGTGGAGTCACCACCAATTCGGTCGCCCCCTTGGTTTCGAGAGAGACGGTCTGGTCGCCGAGAACGATCGACACGGAATCGAGGCCGACCAGTGGCCCTTCCAACACCTGTCCGTCGGCGAGCACAACGCGCGGCTTGACTCCGAACCGAACTGATCGCACGGAGCCGATGGCGATCTTCCGCTCTCCGAGAGAAAAGGTCGCATTTTGCGCGGTGCCCGCGATGGAACCGTCCGGGCTGCGCAGTTCGACGCGCGGACGACCCGCCAACGGGCCGGCGGGGAAGGCAACCGCTTGCACGATGTATCGGCCTTTCTCCAGTTTCATGGGGTGTCGTTTCTCCCCATTCCCGGCGTCGAGCCGGAGTTCGACCTCGTACGGTTTATCGAGGGGGAGCAGCGCGGTGACGACCGCCACGAACTCGACTGGCTTGGCGCGATCCTTGGGATCAGTGCGTGGAGCGGTCAACGCGAGTTCGGGTTCGTCCAAGAACTTGCGGAGGTAGTGGACGGGCAACGCCGCTTTTCCTTTCGTGTCGGTGAATTCCCTCGTGGTCGTTCCGACAACCTTGCCGAATCGGTTGACGACGGGGCCACCGGAGTAACCGAGATCGGTGGCCCCGCCGAAGCGTATCCTGTCCGACGGGGGATCTTTGGGAGTACTGAGCGACTCGACTTTGCCTGCGATGAGGGTGATGGCGGAATATTCTCTGGGTCTCGGGATGATGGGCGACGCGTAGCCGGAGGAAATGACTTCGTCCGCAACGGCGAGCTTGTCCCCCGCGTCGAGTTGCAAGAACGGCAGCTTCTCCTCGGTTTCCGCCTTCACGAGTGCGAAATTGAGGACGGTGTCGCGGCGGATGACCACGGCCTTGAGAAGCTTCTGCCCCGGCTCTCCGGCGTTGAGGACGAGCGTGAGTTTCTCCGCGCCGAAAGCCTCCGCGAGGTGCAGAGGGATGACGATGAGGCCCGACTCCTGAATGCAGAATCCACTGCCTCGCATCTGAGCCGCTTCGACGAGTACCGTGGCCGCTTTGAGCTTCTTGACGATGTCGGCCTTCGCGGGCGGTTCCTCCTCTGCATGGGCCATAGATGCCGAACGCACGAGCATGATGGGGATTAGCCAGACAGCACATCGGCTCATCTTGTGGGCTCAAGTACGTGGTATCGGTGTGAGGAATATTACCATCTTCCTCACACCGATGCACACAAACATTCCAAGGGGATACCGAACTCGTCGCCGCATAGCTTCCCGTATCGGTAAGTGCATTCGTCCGACACACTGAAGTGGGAATCACACCCTCTTGTGGACAGAAGGCGATCACGAGCTGGGCAATCGAGAGGCAAGCGGTCAATTCCGCGCGGATCGCGGGAATACGCGGCGCCCGCCGGTATCTCGAGTTTCGGTGTTCCCATCTCACCGGCGGCGATCATGAATTTTCTGATCGGCGTGATCGCATTCCTCTTCGCGATGCTCGTCATCACGGTGATGGGGCACGGCCTCTGGCTCCTCATCGCGGCGATCCTCAAATCGATTCGGCGCTGGGATTCTTTTAACTCGATCCTTACCTTCGCCGCTTCCCCGTCCGCCCTTGCCGCTTCCTTATTCGCCTCGTCCGTCTTCCCCTCCGCGATCCTCTTTTGCGCCGCTTCAGTCTTCGCCGAGTCCCGCGCTTCGCCCGCATACCACAAACTCACGCCCGTCCCCAGCAGCATCTCAAGAGCCACCGCCAGTCCCGCTCCGCTCGATCCCTTGTTCCGCTTCACCCATTTCGTCGCCGATTCTACCGTCCCCGGAGGCCGCGCCACGATCGGCAATCCCTTCCGAAAGTTCCCCAAATCTTCGGCGAGTTCCTTCGCCGTGCGGTAGCGGTCGATCGCCATCGACCACGTCTCGGTCATCATCACCGAATTGGCCGCGGCGCGCGAGTTCTACGGACGAGTCCTGGGCCTCCGCGAGATCGCGAAGCCGAAGACGTTCGACTTCGTCGCCCTCTGGTTCGAGCTTGGAGCGGGCCAGACTCTGCACCTGCTTCAGAAGCCGCAAGCCGACACCCGCAGCCCCCGCCATTTCGCCCTGCGCGTGGAGGACGCTGAAGCTGCACGGGCGCACTTCCGAAATGAGGGAATCGCGATTCAGGAGACCGGCCCGATTCCCGGATGCGACCGCTTCTTCGTCTCCGATCCGGACGGCAATCGCATCGAATTGATCCGGTGGGTTGAACCGTACGACCCCGCCACGAGCGGGGCAGCCCGACTCGATTGAGCGTTCAGACAGTTTTGCGATCCGCCCGCTGACCTTCGTACGTCTCTGCGAAGGCCAACACCTTCGGATCGGGCTCGGCCCCCGCCGCAGCACACGCTTGAAGGTAGATCGCCGGCCACCAGTTCTCGTGGTCGGTCAGGCCCTGCTCCTTGACGCTCGCCCAGTTGCTCGTGATCTTCGACCACGCCTTGTCGCCGAAGTCGATCGCCGCTTGCAGGCTGTCGAACTGGCTCACGTACCACGTCCGGCCGATCTGACTGTGAAGCACCTCGTCGGCCCAGTCGAAATCCTGGATCGTCTTCGCCAGTGGCAACCCGCTGTCGGTCGCGACCTCGTACTCATAGCGCTTGCCCGTCTTCGGCATCAATCCCTGTTCGATGAAGAAGAGGACGCCGTGGCGTTCGAGCGGGGTGCATTCGGTGTTGAGGCGGTAGCTCCAGTTCCAGGTGATGCGGGCCTTCGTCCAATCGACGCCGAGGGCGACGAAGCCGACTTCGCCCATCATGCTGTGGCGGGCCTCGTCCCAGATCTGCCGGGACATGTCGCGGTAGTAGCCCCAAGGCTTGCCCGGCGTCTCGGCGACGATACTCGCCATCATCTCGGGCACGTCGATCTCGCGCAGCCGCTTGAAGAGCATCATCAGGACTTTGTCCTTCGCCGCGAACTCCGGGGAATAGAGGAACGCCTCGGCGTTGACGCCCTGATTCCAGAGGTCGGCGAAGCGCTCGTCGCGCTGCGGGACGGGATCGTAGCGGTAGGGGGTGGCGGAGTAGTGACGATCAAGGGATTTGGTTGTATCCGGCTCCTCGTCGTAATAGTAACCCGCCGCCATCAGCAGCCCAAACAGTTTGTTATGCCACTCTGGCGAAATGTGGCGATTCTCATCGATCCCGAGTAAGTCAATCGCACGGCGGCCGAATTCCAGCATCTCACGGACTTCAAGTTGTGCAAACCGAAGAATACGTCGGCTCGGCGCATCGGTCAGAGGATGCGTCTCGCTGAGATACATAGTCAAAAGTACGTCGTGTGAATTGAGCGCAGCTTGATAGGAGCCCCAAAGAAACTCCCCTGTCGTCGGCGCCGCGCGAATCTCGTCGAAGAACACCTCCAGCGCCGGGTGCGGCACCTCGTGCAACCCCAGTGGCGGCTCGCGCATCTCGCTCACGCGCTGGCGGATCGCGGTGGCGTGCTCGGCGCAGAGGTAGGCGTGGTGGGCGAAGGCCGTCTTCAGTTCGTAGATCGGCTCCGAGGTGATGCGGGCCGTCAGGATTTCGTGGAGCCGCTTGAAGGCGTAGTGGATGCGCTTCAGCCGGGTCGTGCATTCCTCGATGGAGAGGCCCGGTTTCATGGCCTCCTCGAACGAGCAAAGCCCCGCCAGTGGTGGCAGATTCTTGTACGGAGTGTAGTTCGGCAAAGGGGCCGTCATGGGAATGCCCTCAGTACGGGATTGCTGCTATATTAGTGGGATGCAAACGCAAGACATGACCTACCGCGAACGATTGCGCGCGGATCGCCTCTGGGCGAGACGGGAGGGCGACATGCATTTTGATCGATCGAGTGGAGTGTTCAAAACCTGTGACCGCTTCGCACGCAAACTGGAGCAGATCGAAGTCCCTTACGCGCTCGTCGGCGGATTGGCTCTGTTCCACCACGGTTACGAGCGATTCACCACCGATGTGGACTTCTTAGTCACACAGGAAGGTTTGGCGAAGATCCACGATCAACTCGTGGGTCTCGGCTACCTCCCCGGCTTCACCGGAAGCAAGAACCTCAAAGATGTCGATACCGGTGTAAAGATCGAATTCTTGGTGACGGGCGGCTACCCAGGCGACGGTCTTCCCAAGCCGGTCAGTTTCCCCGATCCCGCCGAGGTGTCAGAAGTCATCGAGGGGATCAAGATCGTCAATCTTCCCACGTTGATCGACCTCAAACTGGCATCGGGCACCGCGGAGTGGCGGCAAAAGGACCTTGTCGATGTCCAGTCCCTGATTCACGAACTGCAGCTTCCCCAAGACTTCGCCGAGAAGTTAAGTCCCTTCGTCCGCCCGCTTTACTTGGATCGCTGGCGCCTTGCCCAACTCGGGAACTGATCGCTTCCGATCCCCCGCAACCGGAGACCCGCTTCCGTGGACCACAAATTCCAGATCAACCTCGGCGGCATCATCGACCTCCTCTCGAACCACCTCTACAGCGGGCCGGAGGTCTTCGTCCGCGAACTCATGCAGAACGCCACCGACGCCATCACCGCCCGCCAAAAGCTGGACAAGGGGCACGTCGGCGACATCCGCATGGAGATTCACAGCTCGAAGGGCAAGCCGCCCACGGTCATGATGTCCGACAACGGCATCGGCCTGACGCCGGAGGAAGTTCACACGTTCCTCGCGACCATCGGCCTCAGCTCGAAGCGGGCCCTCGAAGGCGAACCGCAGACCGACTACATCGGCCAGTTCGGCATCGGCATTCTTTCCTGCTTCGTCGTGAGCGATGCGATCACCGTCTATTCCAAGAGCGCCAAGGCCGACACGCCCGCCGTGGAGTGGAAGGCGAAGCCCGACGGCACTTACACGCTCAAGGAGATCGACCGCGACCTCGAACCGGGCACGCAAGTCTGGCTCACGGCGAAGGCGGGGTGCGAAGAGCACTTCGACCCGGCCCGCGTCGGCGAACTCGCCCGGCACTTCGGCGGGCTGCTCCCCTTCCCCATCCGCATCACGCACGGCAAGGTCACGCAGATCGTCAACGAGCGCGGCGCCCCGTGGCGCGAGAAGTACAAGAATGACCGCGACCGGTTCAAGGCCTACCTCGACTTCGGACGCGAAATCTTCGAGGCCGACTTCCTCGATGCGATCCCGCTGAAGTCCAAAGCCGGCGGCGTCGAAGGCCTCGCCTATGTGCTCCCGTATGCCGTGACACTGACGAGCAAGCGGGCCCACCGCGTTTACTTGAAGAACATGCTCCTTTCGGAGAACGTCGAGAATCTGCTGCCGGAATGGGCCTTCTTCGTGAAGGCCGCCGTGAACGCCAACGACCTTCGCCCGACCGCGTCGCGCGAATCTTTCTACGAAGACAAAAAGCTGCAAACGGCCCGCGAAACCCTCGGCGAGTGCCTGCGGAGCTACCTCATTGAACTCGCGGAGAAGGACACCCGCAAGCTCGACAAGATCATCGCCCTCCACGGCATGGCCATCAAGAGCTTGGCCACCACCGACGACGAATTCTACCGGCTCGTGATGGATTGGCTGACGTTCGAGACGAATCAGGGGGAGATGACCTTCGGCGACTACCGCAAGCAGCACGAAGTGGTGCGCTATGTGCCGACGGTCGATCAGTTCCGGCAGGTGTCGCGGGTGGCGCAGGCGCACGGGCAGGTCGTCATCAACGGCGGCTACACCTACGATTCGGAGCTGCTGGCGAAGGCCGACGAACTGCTCGACATCCCGACGGAGATCGTCGATCCGACCGCGCTCAGCCAATCGTTCGACGACCTCGACCTCGCCGATCAGGACGCCGCGGCCGAGTTCCTGCGGGCGGCCGAATCGGTGCTCAAACCGTTCCGATGCGAGCCGGACGTGAAGAAGTACAAGCCGAAGGAGTTGCCCGCGCTCTACACGACGAACACCGAAGGACGCTTCTTCCGGTCGCTGGAGCAATCGAAGGAGATCGCCAATCCGCTCTGGTCCGGGGTGCTCGACAACCTCGGCAAAAAGGACAAGCCGCAGGCGACCTTCGCGAACATCTGCTTCAACTTCGACAATCCACTCGTACGCCGATTGTGCACCGTGAAGGACCGCGCGATCCTGCACCGCAGCATTCAAATGCTCTACTTGCAATCGCTGCTGCTCGGCCACCATCCGCTGAGCGTGAAGGAGATGACGCTGCTCAACGACGGATTGCTGTCGCTCATCGAGTGGGGCATCGGCATGAAGGAAAGTTAGCCGCGAGACGAATGTCGAGCGCGGTTGCGGAAGCGCGTATCCGTTCTGCGGTTTGACAATTCCGCGCCCGCGCTCGACATTCGTCTCGCGGCTAACTTTCGCTCTCACACCCCAGCAGTCCGCCCTCGAACGCCTTCCAATCCATCCCCTCTCCTGCGAACGCCTCGACGCGGCTATCGCGTCGGTAAGCGCTCGGCTTCACGCTCAGCGCGCCGCCCGCGCGGTTGATCGCGAGCCACGCATCCTCCACGCGGAAGACCCCTTTCAATCGGGTGATCGCGGCATCGCCGCCCAAGAATGCGAGAAGCGCATCTTCGTCGAAGACATCGTGCGGCGAAAAGATCCAGCCGCAAGCTCCTGGCGAA
>Ga0136611_10000484_pt1 | contig 26089 bp, 19 predicted proteins | sample AntDrymUQ2232306_2_FD_106645 | JGI IMG/M metagenome (GOLD analysis project Ga0136611, IMG submission 106645) | Polar desert sand microbial communities from Dry Valleys, Antarctica - metaG UQ223 (23.06) | ecosystem: Environmental > Terrestrial > Soil > Desert | place: Antarctica: Dry Valley...
CGACATTTCTCTCGGCTTGCTCGAGAACATTTGCAAGGACGTAAATCGGTTGAACGTCCAACAATTTTGCGCACGACCGAGGATGTTTTTTGCCTGTTTGGTTCCGGCTCGTCCGGCTTAGGTCTTGTTAACCAATCGCTTGTTCGAGAACTGACGCGATCCGTGTCCAGGCTCTCGCAGAGGCAAGACCAGGCCAACCGCAACGTCAGGCGCGTCTTGGGCAATCAGCGTCAAGACAGGCTCTACATCGCTGTCATTCGAGCAAATGACAACCTGCTCGCGCAGCCCCTTGAGAACATCGCGATAAACCTGCAATGCGAGATTTACATCGGTCTGTTTTTCTTCAATCATCCAAACGGGTAACAGGTGGTCTTTGCTTGGAGGTATGTCGTCGAGGTAGGCAGGGAGTCGGGCGGGTTCGAAAATATGAAAGCCGTTAACAACCTCAATACATTCATATCTTGATTTCTCGGCACGAAGGTATTGCGTTTGCGCCTGCTCAGACTTGGCCCCATGCCGGGCATACCTTGCCATGACTGGTGCCTTGAAATATTTAACGGCGATTACTTCAGTCGAAGGGTCTTGCGCCATCAGTGTCATGTCACGGAACAAAACCACAATGTCCAGCCACTTGAATAGCGTGTTTTTGAGACGCGAGTAATAAAGGTTGTAGCCGTTGAGATAGACAATTGTTTTCTTCGACACCGTTTTTCGCTCTACAAACGAAAAGGCCACCCTAAGCCTGAGCCAACTGAATGACACCGGGAAGGGATGAAAAGCATTGGTTACATAAAGGCAATGCCCTGCTTTGAACCAAGCGCTTCAAGCACCCGCTCCGCCCCGAGGTCATTCAGGCAGCGCATATGCCCCAGAGGGCATTCGCGCGCAAAGCACGGCGCGCAGTCCAGCGGCGGCTGGTAGGCGGGATCGGCCTTGAGCCAGAGAACACTTGCCACGTCGCTCAGGGGTGGGGTGTGCAGCGGGCTGGAAGAGCCGAAAATCGCCACCTGCGGCACTTCGAGCGCGGCGGCGACATGCATCAGGCCGGAATCGTTGCTGACGGTGGAGCTGCTTGCCGCGATCAGCGCCAGCGCTTGCGGCAGCGAAGTCTTGCCGGCCAGATTCATGCATTTACCGGCCTGCGCGGCATTCACCGGCAGCGCAATCTGGTCGCACAGCGCCGCTTCCTTGCCTGAGCCCAGCAGCACCACTGGCAGTGGCAGCTGTGCCGCCAGGTCGGCGAAATGGCTCACCGGCCAGCGTTTGGCCGGGCCGTATTCAGCGCCCGGCGCGAATACCACATACGCACTGCGCCGCAAACCCAGCCCGGCCAGCGTTTCCTCGACCTGCGCCGGGTCCATGCGCAGTTGGGGCCGGTCGCCGCCCAGATCGGCATCGCCGCTCAGCGCCGAATAAAACGCCACCATGGGCGGCCTGTTTTTCGGATTTTTGAGGCGGTGCGTCAGCAGCCCGACGCGCGCCTCACCCAGGTAGCCGATGCGTTCGGGAATGCCCGCCAGAAGGGGCAGCAAGGCGCTTTTGAGCGAGTTGGGCAGCACGTAGGCCTTGCCGAACCGGCCTTCGATGCGCTTGGCGAGCGCGCGGCGCGCTCTGAACTGCAGCCCGCCATGGGCAAAAGGAAATTCGATAACCTCATCGACCTGCGGCATCGCCCGGTAGACCGGCGCAACCCAGGGCAGCGCGCCGACCGTGAGGCGCTCGCCGCGCGCCTTCAGCCTGCGCAGCAGCGGCTCGGTCATCACCGCGTCGCCGATCCACTGGGGTGCGATGACGAGGCTGCGCCCCGCCGGCGGGGCCTCAATGGTGGGCGTCGAAATGCTCGCCCACCTTGAGGCGATAGACCGTCCCGCAATAAGAGCACTTGGCCTCGCCAGTGCGCGCCACGTCCAGGTAGACCTTCGGATGGTTGTTCCACACCTTCATGCCGGCTTTCGGGCTGGGGCAGTACACGCCGCCCTGTTCGTTGAGTTCGCTGGCCAGCAGCTCGATGGTCGATGTTTTGCTCATGATTTTGATAGCACGGATCAGACTTTGCTCAGCCAGTGCGCGTATTTAGGATTGCGGCCATTGACGATGTCGAAGAAAGCGCTCTGGATTTTTTCGGTGACCGGCCCGCGCGAGCCGGCGCCGATCTCGATGCGGTCGAGTTCGCGGATCGGCGTGACCTCGGCCGCCGTGCCGGTAAAAAAGGCTTCGTCGGCGATGTACACCTCGTCGCGCGTGATGCGCTTTTGCACCAGCTCCAGCCCCAGGTCCTTGCAGATGTGCAGCACGGTGTTGCGGGTGATGCCGTTGAGCGCGCCGGCCGACAGGTCGGGCGTGTAAACCACGTCGCCCTTGACGACAAAGATGTTTTCGCCGGCGCCTTCGCTGACAAAACCCGACGCGTCGAGCAGCAGCGCTTCGTCGTAGCCGTCGTCCAGCGCTTCCATGTTGGCGAGGATCGAGTTGGTGTAGTTGCTCACCGCCTTGGCCTGCGTCATGGTGATGTTGACGTGGTGGCGGGTGTAGCTCGACGTCTTGACGCGGATGCCGCGCTTCATGCCGTCTTCGCCCAGGTAGGCGCCCCAGGCCCAGGCGGCGACCATGATGTGAATGGTGTTGCCTTTCGGGCTGACGCCGAGCTTTTGCGAGCCGATCCAGGTCAGTGGGCGCAGGTAGCAGCTTTCCAGCTTGTTGTCGCGCACCACGGCTTTCTGTGCCTGGTTGACTTCCTCCTGGGTGAAAGGGATTTTCATTCGCAGGATCTTGGCGCTGTTGAACAGGCGTTCGGTGTGCTCGGCCAGCCGGAAGATCGCTGTGCCGTCAGCCGTGTTGTAGGCGCGAACGCCTTCGAAAGCGCCGCAGCCGTAGTGCAGGGTGTGGCTCAGCACATGGATTTTGGCGTCGCGCCACTCGACCATCCGGCCGTCCATCCAGATTTTGCCGTCGCGGTCTTCCATGGAGGGTGCTACTGGGGCCATGCTGCTGATCCTGTGAGGAGAAAAAGAAAAAGATTGTCTTGAAGCCATCAATCGGTGTGCCTGGCAAGGCCGGCACCCGAGCATTGGCGATTTTACGGCGCGGCCAATGATTCGACCTCGCCGGGCCGCACCAGCTCATGCCCCGCCAGCTTGCCGCCGGCGAAGGTGCAGCTCACATGCGACCGCGTCCCGTCGGTCCAGCGAAAAACCTCGGGCTGCGCGTCTTTTTCCGACACCGGCTGGCCGAGCGAGCGCGTCATGGCGATCACATGCAGCAGCGTCATGCCAGGCTTGAGCTTGGCGTTGAGCATGACGGCACTTTCGACATAGCCGATCGGCCGATTCGTCGTGCGCTTCAGGACGTTCATCATGCGGGTGAAATGCAGCATCAACCCCATCACCAGCAAGCCCGCCGCCAGCGCGATGCCGGCCCAGCCGTAAAAATGATAAGCCAGCGCCATGGCGACGACGGCTAGCAAGGGAACCAGGATTTTTTGGACATTCATAGCCGGCTATTTTCGCAGCAGCCGGCTTGGCCAGCGCCGCGGCGGGCGCGCGCTGGCTTGAACCCCATTTTTAGAAGTTTTTTAGGCGTTTCACGCTTGCTGGACGCGCGTAAGCAGCTACTTTTTTAATAGCAAAGCCTTGTTACCGTGGCATTGACCCGTTGTAACGCCCGGCTTGAGTTCTACGACAGCTTTGTCGCATGGTCTTTGAATTCTCAAAGCCGGCCGGTGATCAATTTCATGTTGCCGAGTAGCTACTGTCGCGACGCCGGCAGGCAGACATCCTCGCCGACGCGTTCGTTGAGAATCGTGGCAGCGCGCACATCCTCCTCGGTGATTTTTGCGACATTGCCGCGAAGTTTGCGTTGGCATACTTCCTCGATCAGGTTTTCGGGCCGGATGAGCAACGACCAGAATGCGTCCCATAAGCGCGCCGTTTTGTTATCTGACGCCGTGACCACGCGCCTGCCGTCCGGGCTGAAGCGGGCGGAGACGACCCCCTCGCCATGCCTCATCGGCTCGCCCACAGCTTTGCCGCTGTCGGCGTCCCAGATGCGCGCCGTCTTGTCGTACGACGCCGTGACCACACGCTTGCCGTCGGGGCTGAAGCTGGCGGAGCCGAGCGAGCCGCCATGCCTCATCGGCTGGCCCAGGGCCTTGCCGCTGTCGGCGTCCCAGATGCGCGCCGTCTTGTCCCCCGACGCCGTGACCACGCGCTTGCCGTCAGGGCTGAAGCTGGCGGAGCTGACCGCCTCGTTATGCGTCATCGGCTCGCCCACGACCTTGCCGCTGGCGGCGTCCCAGATGCGCGCCGTCTTGTCGTATGACGCAGTGACCACGCGCTTGCCGTCGGCGCTGAAGCTGGCGGAGTTGACTCGGTTGCCATGCGTCATGGGCTCTTTCACGGCCTTGCCGCTAGCGGCGTCCCAGATGCGCGCCGTGTTGTCGGATGACGCCGTGACCACGCGCTTGCCGTCCCGGCTGAAGCTGGCGGACATGACCGTCTCGCCATGCGCCATCGGCTCCCCCATGGCCTTGCCGCTGTCGGCGTCCCAGATACGCGCCGTGTTGTCGAATGACGCCGTGACCACGCGTTTGCCGTCGAGGCTGAAGCTAGCGGAGTTGACCCCCTCGCCATGCGCCATCGGCTCCCCCATGGTCTTGCCGCTGTCGGCGTCCCAGATACGCGCCGTGTTGTCCATTGACGCCGTGACCACGCGTTTACCATCGGGACTAAAGCTGGCGTCGCGGACCCGGACGCTATGCGTCATCGGCTCGCCCACGGCCTTGCCGCTTTTCGCTTCCCAGACAAGCGCCGTCTTGTTATCTGATGCCGTGACCACGCGCTTGCCGTCGGGGCTGAAGCTAGCGGAGTTGACCCCCCCGCCATGCACCATCGGCTCCCCTACGGCCTCGCCGCTGTCGGCCTCCCAGATGCGCGCGGTCTTGTCGAGTGACGCAATGACCACGCGCATGCCGTCGCGGCTGAAGCTGGCGGAGTTGACCCGGTCGCCATGCATCATGCGCTGACTCACGGCCTTGCCGCTGTCGGCGTCCCAGATGCGCGCCGTGTTGTCGGATGACGCTGTGACCACGCGCTTGCCGTCCGGGCTAAAGCTGGCGGAGCGGACCAAGCTGCCATGCCTCATTGGCTCACCCACGGCCTCGCCGCTCGCGGCGTCCCAGATGCGCGCCGTCCTGTCGAATGACGCCGTGACCACGCGCCTGCCGTCCGGGCTGAAGCTGGCAGACATGACGGTATCGCCATGCGCCATCGGCTCGCCCAGCGCCTTGCCGCTGTCGGCGTCCCAGATACGCGCCGTGTTGTCGGATGACGCCGTAACCACGCGCTTACCGTCGGGGCTAAAGCTGGCGGAAATCACGACGGCGGTATGGTCGATGAAAAGTGTGCGCAAAGTGCTTGCATCAGCCGCTCTCGACAGCACTGCTGGCGCTGTGGCATGTGCGGGATGCAGCCATGAAGCTCTGGCCGCCAGCACGCCAAATCGAAGGCCCTGGTCAAAACGTTTCTGGTCTACCGCGGCTTCCGCCGCACTTGCCAGCACCAGGGAGGTTTGCAAGCTCACCTCGCGCGTTTGCATGACGATCCAGATCAACATACCCATCACAGCCAGCGCAGCGGTGGACAGCCACCAAGTCGCGCGCCGTTGCAGCGCGGCCCGTGCCGTTTGTTGTTCGGCCATCCGCCGCAACTGTTCCTCGCGCTCGGCCAGCGCTAGCCGGTCGCGCTGGCGGCAGGCTGCGATGTACTCGCCATCGACAGCGTCGAAGCGCCCCTCCAGGCGCTGATCGGAAAGTAGCGCCTCGGCGGCTTCGAGGCGATGCGCGCTATGCACCAGCAGCACCTCGTCGCGCTTGCCCCGTTGCCAGTCGTTGGCCGCTCGACGAATCGACTCCGATGCCGACAGGGCCGCGCCGAACTCGCGCAGCCAATGCTCCATTGCGTCCCATTGCCGCAGCAAGGCTTCGTGCGCCACTTCGACCACCTCGACGGGCGCCGCAGCGTCGGCGATGCGGCGGGAATCGGCCAGCAGCAGCCGCTGTTCGATCAGCCGCGACACGATGGCGTCGGCTTGCGGCAGCTTCTTGCGAATCAGGTCTCGCAAGGCCACCCGGCGCTTCCACTCCCCGGTGTCGGGATCCACTGTCGCGAGGTACGGAAACAGCTGCTGCAACAGCCGCTCCTGCTCTTGCATCTGCGCGGGAATCGCCGGCTCACTGCCCGGCAGTTCAAAGGCGCGTTTGACCGCCATGCCGATGACGCCGCGCACGCCGCCAAGCCGCTGGTACTCGTCGTAGCCGACCCGCGTGCCCTGGGCGTCGGTGAACTCGCGGTAAAGCCATTCGAGCGTCAACGCCAGCAGCGGCAGCGCGTCGGCGCCCTGGGCATCGATCATCAGTTGCTCGGTAAGCTGCGGCGCGATGACCAGCGGCTTGACAGTGGCGGAGTGGCGCCTGGCCGGGCCTTCGATCACCGCCTTGAACTCGGCCACCGGCATCGCCGACAGGCTGAACAGCACCGGCGACAGTGCCTGCAATGCGGCCTGCGCCTGCAGTTTCGGCAACGAATCGGAGCGAATCGTCAGGACAAACAGGACACGCAGCCGCTGCCCGCCGGCAGCGGGTGATCCGGTGGAAGAAAGATGCTGGCGCAACGCCTCGACGTGAGACAGAAACTGCCGGGCCTCGACTTCACCATCCGAGCCGAACAATTCCTCGGCCTGATCGATGGGAACGATCAAGGTGGGCTCGGCACGCCGATCCTGGCCCTTCGCCGGTTGCACCGCGGACGCAACTCGCCTCAGCACGCCGGCCAGACATACGGACGCCAACTCCGCACGCACCTGCGCCGGGTTCATCGCTTGCCCGGCAGCGCCGAGCGCACCCTTCAGGCTGTTCAGCAAGCCGTGCGAGCCCGAGATCGCTGAGCGCTCGGGCCGAATGTGCGGCAGGACGATGAAGTGCGCGCTGTCACGCTTGAGCCGCGGCAGCAGGCCGGCGCGCAGGAAGGATGATTTACCCGCTCCGGACGCGCCCAGAATGACAAACAGCTGTTCGACATCGCGCTCGCGCAGCAGCCGCACCTGGTCGATGGCGCGGACGATGGCGGCTTCGCGCCCGAAGAAGACTGCGGCGTCCACCTCTTCCAGCGCGCGCAGCCCCGGATAAGGCGAGCGGTCCGGCTCGCCGTCGGGCGGCCAGACAAAGGTCGATGCGTCCAGTCCGGCTTTTTGAAGTCCACGCGCGAGCGCTTCCAGCCCGGCGCGCGGAAAACTCACCGCCGTCTGTGGCACAAAGGGCAATCTGGCGACGCTGAAGAACACCGGGTCGCTGGCGTCGCTCAAGTCGCAGACCTGCCAATCGGCAGTCATCTGCTCGGGAAGCTGCGACAGGGGAATCGGCTCGACGATGACGCCGAAGATGCGTTTACCCAGGTTCTTTGCCTGGTAGAACTCGGCGAAACAAAATTTGGAGTCGCGCCACGCCGGCGAGACGAGAAAGATCACCGCTTCGCAGCGATCGACCGCACCTGCCAGGGCGGCCATCCAGCGCTCACCGGGTGCAATGCCCCGGTTGTCGTCGATGTCCAGAAAGTAGTCGCTCCAGCCATTGGCATCAAGCCAACTCGCCAGCGCGAGCGCGGCGGCGTTGTTGGCGCTGGAGTGGCTGATGAAGAGGCGCGACATGGCGTGTGGGTGGTGTGGCACTTTCCTCGGGTCTCTGCGTCTTGCCCCCAACGTCAGGCCACCGCCATCGCCTTCAGCGCCTCCAGCAGGCTTTGCGCTGCGCGTTTCTCTCCCGCGCCAGCGACGTCCAGATAGGGCTCCAGCGTGAACTGCGCTTCGTTGTAAACCGAGTCCCACATGCCGAGCGACGGAACGCGCGCCTTGTGCTCGCGCAGCTTGTCGATCAATGCCGGGGCTTCGGCGGCAAGCTTGCCGGCGGCGAGCGTCGCCAGGATTTGCAGCTCGGTCTGGCCGACCACCGACCAGAAATCAGGGCTTTCAGCGGCGGCTTTCTGCAGCGATTCGCGCACCTCGCGAATACGCTCTTCGCTGATGCTGGCCGGCTTCCTGGTCAGAAACGAGGCCCGCAGTTCGCAACTGATGCAGTTCTTCGCCGGATAGAACAGGTTGTCGGCGCCGCTCTTGCGCGCCATGCCCTCGGCCGCGGCGTAGTGTGAGCGCGCGGCCTGCAGCGCTTTAGCGGCGGCGTTGCGCGCTGTTTTGGCGGCGGGCGCCTTGCCGGCGACGGCATTTTTGCCTTCTTTGGTGTCGAACTTGCTTTTGAGGGTCGCCCGCCACTCGACCATCGTGAGCCGCTTGTACGCGGCGCCGAGCAGGTTCGCGCGTTCGATCGTCGGCTGGACCGTCGCTAGCCGTTCGAGCCGCGCGATGCCGTCTTCGATGTCGGCGCGCGCGGCGGTGATGTCCTGGTTTTTCTCGCCGCGCCGCACCAGCTGGTTGCCGAGCTGTTCGGCCGCCTTGAACGATGCGCTGCTGTCCTGCGCATCGATGGCGGCGCGGTACCACTCGATTGCCTTGTCAACGTCCTTGGCGCTGGCATAGGCGACGCCGAAAGCCTCGGCCACCGCGCCCATGCCGCCCCAGAGCTGCGCGAACTGCGCTTCCAGGTAGCGCAGCTTGTCGAGCTGCGTTTCGCGCTTCTTGCCGCCGTACTGGCTGCCGATCGCCAGCGTTTCAAGCGCCAGCACCAGCGCCACCGGCGACGCAACGTTGGCGTACTGGTCACCCATCGACGGCGCCTGACGCTGGCCGTCGCCGACCTGGCGGCGCCAGGCCCATTCCGGATCGCCATAGCATTGGTAGGCAGCCCAGGTGTTGCCGCGCGGATTCTCGCGCCAGGCGGCGCTGCGGGCCGCCGACACCGCCTCGATGAAGCGCGCGCCGCCCAGCAGCGCTGCGTAGAAGGCGGTCGCGAACTTCTCGGCGGGCCCGTCCTCGACTGCCCAGCCGGCGGCAATCACGCAGCGCACGCCAACGCGAATCAGCTCCTCGGCAATGTTGGCGGCGAAGGCCGCGCGGTCGTAGGGCTTGAGCACTGTCTGCGCTTCGCGCCCGGCCAGGTGGCAGCAGTTCAGGAACACCAGTTCCGGCACGACGCGCATCGAGCGCACCTCGTTTGCGCCGAGGTAGGTGTCCTTGCCGGAGAGGACTACGCCGCCTTCGGCGCCGGCAAAGCCATGGCCGGCGATGTGAACGACGCGGTAGGCGCGCTCGAACAAGGCGTTGATGACCGTCTGCGCATCGTCCTCGCCGCTGATCAGCGAACGCACCCGATCGGCCGAAAGGCCGCTGCCCGGCTCGGTCAGCCGCGCGGCGACCGCCTCGGCCTCTGCGCGTGCGCCGGGCAGGCGCGGATAAACCGTGCGGTCGCACTTGGGCTCGCCGATGACCAGCACGCTGTCGTCGGCGCTGGCGTCGGACACCTGGGCGCGGAAGTCTTCGGTGCGCAGCTTGCGCAGCAGCTTGCAGCGAATCGCCCACGGCCGCTGGTCTGCCGATTGCGCGTCGGGATTGGTGTCCAGCAGCTCCCACGGGATGACCGCCGTGCCGGAGTCGAGCTCGATCACCATCTCGGTGGTGCCGCCGAGAAACGGCTCGACTTCCACCGGCACCAGCAGGTTGAACAGGGTGCGGCCGATGAGCGGGTCGTGGTTGGCGTCGTTCGACGCTTTTTCGACCAGCTCGCGCAGCAGCGTGCCTTGCGTACGCTGGGCGCGTACCTCGGTGCGCGCGCGCTTGGTGTCGAGCCGGTACGCGATGCAACGGTGTTCGGCCTGCATGTCAACCGTCAGCGCGCTGATGAAGTCGTAGGCGGCGCCGCGGTAGCTCGAATCGAGCGAACGCCGCAATGCGCCGGGGCCGAACTTCACCTTGCCTATCACCTTGAGGCGATTTGGCGTGGCGACCTCGCGCAATTGCAGCGCACGCCAGGCCTCACTGGCGCGATCGAGGTACAGCTCGACCAGCATCAGGTGGCCGAGCTGCGGCCAGCGGCTGTCCTGCAGCTTCAGGTTGGCTTCCAGCGCGCCTTGCGCGATCAACTGGGCGGCGCTGCCCGGAGTCACGCCGGTGCCGCCGCTGCCGAGCAGCGTGGCGGCCATCTCGAACTGCGTCGCGTCGGCATCCTGATCGGCGACGCGCTGCGCATACGCCAGCACGGCCTGGCGCACCGTGTACACCAGGTCTTTGGCGCTGAGCTTGCCCTCCTCGCCGAGTCCGGCCACCACGGCGGCCAGCGGACGCGCCCGGTCGAACACGTTTTCAGGGTCGTCGCGCAGGTTGCCGAAAATCTGGTGCATCCCCGGACCATCGGGATAGAGGCCGGCGGCGAGCGAACGGTTCATCGACTTGTCGACCAGCACGTCGACCACCGCCTCGGTGCCGGTCAGCTTGAGCGAACGGTAGTGGCCTACCAACAGCGGCTGGCGAACGAACTTCAGGTCGCCGTTGAACACCGAGACGCGCAGCGCAGTGCCTTTGACACCGGCGCGCCGTGCGTCGCCGCCAGCGGCCCGCGCCATGCCGAACACATCGATTTCGCTCGACGGCGGCCGCGACGACTGCAGCCCGCGCGAGGGCCGGCTGCGCACCAGCGCCAGCGCGCCCGAACGCGCACCGAAAGAGGCCGCGCCGGCGCCGCGAACGCTGCCAGGCGCCAGCTCGAACTTCTCCAGCTGGTTGGTCTTGCCGGTGGTGAGCAATTCGATGTAAGCGGCGAAGGCGCCGGACACGCCGGGCAGCTTGCCGTGTTCGGCATTGAGCTTCCAGGTGAGCACGTCCGGCAACAGTGCGCTCGCCAGCGTGACGCGGCCATCGCCGTCATCGGGGGTGTCGAGGTATTCGAGGCCGTCGCTGCCGAAGCTGATGCCGGCCGGCGTGAAATCGGCATGGCCGACCACCAGCAGCATCTTCTGCGCGTCGGCGCCGAGCGCTGACGCCTGCTCGTCCAGGCGTTTGCGCAGCGCCACCGCCTGATCCAGCACGGCCTGCGGCGGCGCGCCCCATTCGTAGATGGTGCGCTGCATGAAGTCAGCATGCCAGATGCTGCGCTCGGCCAGCCGCGCCTTGTCGTCGTCGGCGAGCTTTTGCCAGCTGCTTTCCTTGTCCAGCCCAAACGCCGGGTCAAGCAGCGACGCCTGCAATTGAATGAAGCCGGGCATGCCTGCCATCATCCTGCGGGCGCCGCCGTTGTCGAACAGCGAGCCGAAAGCGACCAGCGCATTGCCGAAGGTGTCGTCGCCCGAAAGCGTTTGCATCGGCGCCCATGAGCCGCCGTTGGGCGTTCCCAGCATCAAGAGGCGCGCACCCTCGCGCGCCATCATCCGCTGCCAGGTGTCGGGCTTTTCCAGCCGCATCGTTCGCGCCACCAGCCCGCCCATCGAGTGCGCGATCAGCCGTACCGGCTGGCGGCTGGCGTTGCGCGCGATCAGGGCCTTGTCAACCGCCTCGGCCAGGCGGCGCGCTTCGTCTTCGATCGGGCGGCGCCAGTCATAGGCGAATGGGATCACCTCGTGCGTGTCGGCCAGGCGCTCGATCAGGTCGTCATACACGCTGCCGATCGGCCCGTCGGGCTCGACGCTGGCGGCAGTCGCCGGATCCCATGCCAGCTTCTTCAGGCCGTTGATGAAATGAAAACCGAGCCAGATGCGCTTGCCGCCCAGTTTGAGGTTCGACCCCAGAATGCCCGGCAGCACGAAGACGGCAGGCCGGTCCACCGCGGGCACCCCACCGTCGCCACCGCGCGAGCGCTTCACAGCCAGCGCGGCGCGCGTCCCGCTGGCGTCCTTGCCAGCCCACGAGAGCGGGCCGATCACGCCGAAATCGGCTGGCTGATCTTCCATCAACGCGCTGGCGATGGCCGCCACGGTGCGGTCGTTTGCGAAGTAGTTGAAATGCGTGACTTTGCCGCCGCGGTCGAGCAGAAAGCTCGCGCCGGCGCCTGCCGTGGAATTGGTGCGCTGGCTGCCGCCGTACATCGAGCGCGTCTGCACCACCAGATCGTTGTCGGTCCAGTAGAACGCGTCGGACAGCAGCGTCTTGACCCACGAGCCGATCGAATCGCCTTCCAGATCGCCAGCGACAACCCGCAGGTCGCCGGGAATCGGCTCGCCGCCGCCGTTGAGCCACTCCACGATCGGGCTGCCGGGCATCATCGCCTCGATGCCGGGCAGCTCGGCCGGGTTGGCGCGTCGCCGCGCCACCTCGTGCAGGAAGTCGAGCAATTGCGGCGCGACCGGAACGCCGCCGAGTTCAAGACCCCACTTCAGCACCGACAGGTAGGCGTCCAGACGGCCCGACGCCAGCAGTGTTCCCCGCGCCGGGCAGGCGACGCGGACGACGCGCTCGACCCGCAGACCCTTGCCCTGCGCCGCCTTGATCAGCGCCTGCAGGTTGGCGCGCTCTTTGGCGTAATCCTTCCCGGGCTTGCCTGACGCGCCTGGTTTATCGGCGAACAGCGCCAGCTCATCGGCGGCCAGCGCCTTGCCGCCGCAGGCGCGCGCCAGCACCTCGGCGACCAGCCCGCCGCGCGAATGCGTGACCAGGTGCAGTTTCGCGCCCGCCGGCAGCGCGTTCACCAGCGTCAGCGCATTGGTGATCGGGCTTTCGCCGATCGTCGGATGGTCGAGCGCGTAGACCCGGTCGCCGTAGTGCGCGAACAGTTCGCGCACGGTCTGCGGGTGCAGCGACCAGAGCTTGCCGAAGGTGCTGACCGTGTCGACGAAGGTGCCGTGCAGCAGCACCAGCAGCGGCCCGCCGTCCGGGGCGGCGGCCACCTGGCTTTGCTTCAAACCGCTGCCCTTGAGCGACTTCGGCAGCGCATCGGCCGCGAGCTTGTAAACGCCGGCTTCGACCGCGCCGTCGACCTTTTTCGTGATCGCCGCCGTCGCCAGGCTGACCGCCGGGTCCTTCAACAATCCCGTGACGACCTCGAAGGCGCTCAGCACCGCCTGGCCCATCCAGCCACGCGAAACGCCACGCGTCGCCGCCGCTTCGAGCCCGGGCCAGCCGAGTTGCGCGCCGACCATTACCTCGTCGCCCCCGGCTGCGTCAATCGCGCTACGCGTGGCGCCTGGCGTTTGTGCGCGCATCAGGTCGCGCGCGTCCTCGGGATGCAGCACGAGGGTTGGGCCGTTGGCGATGGTCAGCACCACCACGTCCTCGCCCGGCCGCGCGCTGACCCGCACCGCCTCGCCACTGCCGCGCTGCGCGCCGACGCGCACCGAAACCTTCACCGTACCCTGCGCACGCCCACGGGTCGCGCCCGCGTCGATTGCCGCCGGCTGCGCCTGGCCGGGGATGACGAACGTGATGTCTTTTGCGGTAGTGGCCATGGGATGCTCCTGATACGTTGCGATTTGTCTTACTCCCTCACCCCTTTGGGGAGAGGGCGGTGGTGAGGGGCCGGCGCGGCCTGCAAAGCCTGCAGCACCAGCGTCATCAGCTCGTCCGGCAGCACGGCCTCTCCCAGCGCACCGGCAGCGCGGGCCTCGGCGGCACGCTGCGCGCGCCGCCCGCCCTGCTCGCCGTGGTAGAAAACCAGCGGCCAGTCAATGCCGGTCTGGCGCAACCGGGCCAGCAGCCGCAGACCGGCTTGCGCGGGCTCGCGGGCGCGCTCCCAGTTGGAGATGACCAGCCCGAAGCCTTCGGTATCGGCCGCGATGACCTGCAGCGCTTCGTCCGTGCCGCGAGCAGTAACGACCTCGATCTGCAGCTTGACCAGGGCAGATATTTCAAGGCGGTTGCCCTCCGGCCGGTCATCGACCCAGAGCACGCGCTGCTGCTCGGGCAGGTCGATCAGCGCCCGGGTCTGCGCTTGCAGCAACGCCTCGCTGTCCGCGCTCAGCGGTGCCACGCTGCGTTCGCGCTGCGCCTGCTCGACCTGCCCTGCCACGTCGGCGACGATCCGGTTGAGCAGCGAATCGTCATCAGGCGGTTCGGTGCGGGCTGCGGCCGACCGGGACACGGCAGGCGCCGGTGCCGCCACCGGCCGCCTCTCGCGTATGCCCTTCACGGCGGCGCGCAAGCCCTTCGAGACATCCAGCCAGGCCTGGTCGCGGTCCGGCCACGAAGTGACGGGGACCCTGTCGGTCGGCAGCGACTGCAGCTTCTGTAGAAACCGCAGCTCCTTGGGGTCGTCGGGATCGGGTTCGAGGTCGGTAGGGCGCAAGATGATCGGCACGACCACCGCTGCGTGCGCGGCCTGGCGCTCCATGGCCAGCGCCAGTTCGGTGCCCCATATGTAGTCGGACGCGGTGAAGTCCTGGCTGACCAGCAGCAGCACGAGTTCGGCGTTGCGCAGATGGGTGTCGATGGCTGCGGACCAGTCCTCGCCCGGCACGATCTTTCGGTCGTGCCAGGGTGCAAACTGCCGGCGCCGCTCAAGCAATTTCAGGACGACCTCCAGTTGATCGCGCAGCGCCTTGTCTTCGTGCGCGTAGCAGTAGAACAGCGTGACCGGTGCGGTGGTGGCGTTCATACACACCTCCTATAGCGTGAACGGAGTCTGCGCCAGGAAGGCGCCCGTCTTGCCGAGCGCGAACAGGTTCGGCGACTGGGTCGGCGGCAGCCCGGCCTTGATGCGGGCGTGAAAACTGCCGTAGCTGCCGTTGAAAGCGCCCTGGTTCCAGACCCGCAGCAATTGCTCGGTGAAGGCGCCGTTGTGGTCGCCATCCATCGAGGTCTGGTTGTCTTGGCAGCCGGAAATCAAGACGACCGCCGGCTTGAAGTCCTTCACGATGGCCGTCAGGCGCCCGCTTGCGGCAACGGTGGCCAGCGCGGTGTCCGGGTCCGCTGTTGACTTGCCTGCCGCCTTCGCGACATCGAGCTGCAGCTTGTCATAGAACGCCTGGTGTTCACGGTAGGTGCGCATCGCCACCGACGCCGGCATCAGCTTCGGGCGCTGGCCCGGAATGGTCACGGGCACCAGCGGGGCGCGGGTCACCGTGCCGCTGTGGCAGCTGTCGGACAGCACCAGGATGCGAACGCCGGCGGCAAACTTGCTGAGCTCGAAATACAGCTCGTCGTCGATCAACTGGCCGTCGAAGAGGCACCAGGTCTCGTCCTTCCTGTCGTCTTCCTCACCGCTCACGTCGGGCACCTGGCCGCCATGGCCGGAAAAGCTCATGAAGAACAGGTCGCCCGCCTTCAGCGCTTTCGCCGCGCTGCGCATGCCGGCGAGCACGCTGACGCGCGTGGCCTTCTTGGTTAGCAATACGGTGGCTTTCATGCCCCTGGCCTTGGCGAGGGCCTCCATGTCGTTGGCGTCAAATTCGCAGGCGGCAAGCGGGCCGTCCCAGCCGGCGTAGGCGTTTGCGCTGACGGAATTCAGGCCGATGTGCAGGGAGATGCCCCTGGGTCTGGTGCTGGCCGCGGCGGTGGTGGTGGACTTGGTTGCCATGATGCATTTCCTTGTGAAAGAGCCGCATGAAAGGTACGGCGAGTGGATTGAGTGAATAAACCGCTTCGCTTAGGGCGCGGCCGGGTAATGCGAAAGCTTTAATTCATGGGCGCTCCCGTGTGTTGCCAAGACTCCGTGTGTCGATCCAGGTGACCCGGCCGTTGCCGCGCTTCACTTCGCGGTACATATGCGCGGTGCCGCCGGGGCCGTCGCCGCCTCCGCCGTCCCACAGGCAGATAAAGCGCAGCTTGTCGATGCCATACGCCAGGGCGCTGGAGAGCAGCCACAGGTTGCAGCGCTCGAACGCATTGCCGCTGTACGCGGACAGCCCGTCCGCGCCCTCCGGCAGCACGCGCGGCGCGTCGGCAAGGCGGGCGCGCAAGTCGGTGTAGCGTGCGCGCCAGTCCTCGTCGCCGTCCGAGCCGTCCACCGATTGCTCGATGAATTCGGCCTCGGGCAGCGGCAGCAGCAACTGCACGCGCACGCCGCGCGCCGCGCAGGCCTCGGCGAACAGCAGATCGCCGCCGGACGAGCCCTGCGCCAGCGCCAGGTCGCCGGCGCCCGCGCCGAGCGCATCGAGCGCCTGCGCGATCGCGGCGCCCGCCTGCGGCACCAGGGCAGCGGGAAAGCGCGGCTGCGCGCGGCCCGGCGCATCGACGCGGTGGCCCGAAAACAGCAGCACCTGGCGCGGCGCGAAGGGCTGGCTTTCGCGGTCAAGTCCAGCCTCATCGAACGTTGCCGCCGTGGTTTTCATGGATGCCTGTCCCGCCGCAAGCGGCTAATTGCGCGCCTGCAGCCTTCTGGCCACGCTGCACCAGTGCCCGGGGTCTTCGTAGCCGGTGACCTGGTAGAGCGCACGATGCGCCTGGCCGCAGACCAGCGGCCGGACCCGATTGAAATCAACCTGCCCGTAAGCCACACCCCAGAGGCAGCCACGCCCGTCGTACGAAGCGCAGGCGGCGTTGCCGTCCGGCATGACGGTGTAGACCAGCAAGCCGCCATTGGGCGCCGAAAAGTTGTGGCTTGACCAGCGCTGATTCTGCCTGGGCGACGGATTGGTGGACGGGGGTGCGTTCCGCCTGGCGGGGGTCGGTGGTGTCTCGATCTTGAGCTCTTGGCTCGACACGCCAAGGGATTCCGTTTCCCGCGAAGCCGCGGGTCCGGCAACCAGCCCCAGCGCCAGCGTCAAGGCCGCAGCGGATAGCAACATGTCCGGTTTCTTTTTCATGGGATTTCTCCTTCGATGGTTGAAGTTTTCATTTCTCGCCGAACGCCATCAGGACCGGCGGCGGGCCGATTTGCGCAGCCGGAGTCGATGGCGCCGGCCCGGCGCCCAGCGCCCAGCGCCTTGAGATCTTTCAGGCATTCAAGAACGTCGGGATGGTCCGGGCCGAATTTTTGCCGCAGCACCGCCATCGCCTCGGTCAACGCCGCGACCGCGGCAGCCGCGTCGCCGCGCGCCTTGGCGACATCGGCCAGGCCCAGCAGCGACCGCGCCGTGTCGGGATGGTCGCTTCCCAGCGTCTGCTGACGCACCGCGCGCGCGTCGGCATACAGGCGCTGCGCCTCGTCGAGCTCGCCTTGCGCCAGGGCAACGTCGGCCAGGCAAGCCTGCGCCTTGGCGACATCCGGATGGATCGCGCCACGGCTGGCCAGCTGTATGGCGATGGCGCGGGTGAGCGCGGCGCGCGCCGAAATCAGCTCGCCGTCCTTCAGGTCGAGCAGCGCGAGGTTCACCAGCGATTCGGCAACGTCGGGATGCTGCGCTCCCAGCGCGGCTTCACGCAGGGCAAGCGCCTGGCGATAACTGTCGCGCGCCACGCCGCGTTCGCCCAGCCGGGCGCACACCGCCGCCAGGTTGCCCAGCGACTGGGCGATGCCGGGATGTTCCGGCGGCAGCGCCGTTCGCCGGAGCAGCGCCGCCTGTTCGAACGCGCCGCGCGCGCCGGCATAGTCCGCGCGGCGAAAACGCACGGCGCCCAGGTCGTTCCAGCACTGCGCGGCTTCCGCGCCCTGCGGCGCCGATGTCGCCTCGGCCGCAGCCAGCGCCCGTGTCAGCAGGGCTTCGGCGGCGTCGAAATTGTTTCGCGCAAGTTCCACCTTGCCCAGCAGGTCGAGAACATTCACCAGTTCGATGGCGGGCGGCTGCGCGGACAGCAGACCTGCGGCTTCGTTCAGACTTTCATCGGCGGCATCAAGCTGGCCGCACAGCAGCTTTAGTTGGCCGTCGACGGCGAGCGCGCGAGCAAGTTCGGGCTTTGCGTCGGGTGCCATGCGGCGCAGCGCCAGCGCGCGCGCCACCAGCGGCAGGGCATCGGCATAGCGGGCGCGCTGCATGAAGTAGCAGCCGAGCTCGCACGACAGGCGCGCGCTCGCCGCCAGCTCGACACCGGCCGCCGCCGCCTGCTCCAGCACCGACAGCGCGTGGTCGGCTAGCGCGTCGCAGTCGCGCCAGGTGGCAAAACGCGGACGCGGGAAGGCGGCGTCGATCAGTGCAAGCGCACGGCCGCACCAGTCGCGCCTTGCGTCAGGCGTCATGCCGCCCCGAATGAACTGCTGCACCAGCCGATGCATGCTCAGGCGCCGCGTCTTGGCGTCGCGGCGCAAAAAAGCAAAGCGCAGCGCCTCGCGCAGCGCTGAGTTGCGCGCCATCAGGTCGGCCAGCGCGGCAGCGGGCGGGCAGCCGGCCAGCCGCGCCGCGCCGCCCAGGGCCGCTTCCGGAAGCGCATCGGCGTGGCAGAAGGCCAGCAGGTAGAGCAGCGCGGCAGCCGTGGGATTGCCGCCCTCCATCTGCTGCAAGGGCAACGCCCACGCCTGCAGCAGCGACTCGTCCTGGCGCAGCGAACCCTGGCCGCGCTCGGCCAGCAGCTGGTGGCTGTGTTCGCGCCACAGCATCGCGTAGTCCTGCAGGCTGCAGCCGGTTTCCTCGACATACGCGCCGGCCTGGTCGAGCGCCAGGGGGAAACCGGCCGCCGCCTGCGCCACCTCGCGCGCGGCCGCCAGCAAAAGCGCGTCGCCACCGGCGGCCATGTCGTTCAGGCGCGACCGGCGCAGCAAAAATTCGACCGCGTCGCCCTGCTCCAGCGGTTCGAGGTCGATCGCCTCGGCCAGCCCGCCGACCGCCGCGCTGCGCGCCGTCAGCAGCACATGTGCGCCGTCGCCGGCGGGCAGCCAGCGCCGTACCAGGTCCAGGTCCTCGGCGGCGTCGAGAATCAGCAGCCAGCGCGTGCGCGCCGACAAGGCCGCGTGCACGGCGCGCGCCGCGGCCAGCTGGTCGGCGCCGCCCGCCTCGGGCAGGCCCAGCGCCACGGCGAAAGCGCAGAAGCCGCGAATCAGCTGCTGTTCGGAATCGGCGCGCGACCAGAGGATCCAGTCATATGACGCGCGGCTGCGCTGGGCGAATTCGATCGCCGCCTCGGTCTTGCCCAGGCCCGGCAGGCCGCACAAGGCGGCGCGCCCGCCGCGTCCGAGCGCGCCGGCCAGCGCCTCGAAGACATTGGCGCGGCCGCTGAACAGCGGATTGCGCGCCGGCAATCCGGCCAGCCGCGCGGGCGGCGCCGCTACCGGCCGCTGCTTGGCGAGGGTCTCGGCCGCGTCGCCCACGGCATCGTCCACTGCGGCGGCCAGCTTGGCCAGAATCGCCTTGCAGTCGGATTCGCTCAGCGTTTCGAGCGGCCTGGCCGGCGAATTGATCGACTGGAACTGGGCCAGCTCGGCCCAGCGCTCGAAATTGCAGTGGTCGAGAACGACGGGAATGATCAGCATGCCCTGGTCGTCGCAGGCGCCGAGCAGCCGCGGCAGCTCGACGCGGGCGATGAAGTCGGAGGCCAGGAAATCGGCGCTGACCAGCAAAATCGCGACCCGGGTCCGGTCCAGCGCGGCGCTGATTTCGCGCTCCCAATGCTGGCCCGGCGTGATGAGCGTGTCGTCCCAACGGCGAATCCGGCCGCGCCTCTCCAGCGGGGCAAGGTAAACCTGCAAGCGCTCCAGCCAGCTCGCGTCGCGATGGCTGTAGCTGATGAAGACCTGGTCGCGCATGGATAAATCCTGTCATCACCCGGCGGGCTGGGGAAATTCGCGCTTTGCTTTTTTACCCCGTTCGCACTGACAAAACCTGGCGTCAAGAGAGCCTAGCATGTACCAAGCTCGTCAACAACTGTCTTAAGTCACAAACAAACGCTCCAGCACCTCGCGCCGCCCGGCCCGGTCCGGGTTCGATGTGTCCAGCCACACGAAACGCCCTGGCGGCGCGGCTTCAGTCGCACCGAGGGCGGAGACCCGGTCGGTGTCGCCGTCGGTCAGCACCACCACGCGCCGGATGCGCGCCGCATGGCTCAGCACGCCCAGCTCGTGCCGGCAGCCCTCGTTATGCGACTTGAAACTGCGCAGGTCCATCAGCACCACGTCGCTGCGCTCGACCAGCGCCGCCAGCGCCGCCTGCCAGGTGCTGTCGTGGCAATAGCACTCATTGACGCGAAAGCGGCCCTCGGCGTCGGGCGCCAGGTCGAACGCGGCCAGGCGCACGGCCACATCGGCGGGGTTTTGAATGAACCGCGACGCCAGGCGGCCGTCGATGAAGGTGAAGATGTCGTCGGCGTCGATCGTGCGCTCGAGCAGATCGGTGCCCGCGATCAGCATGGTGTTGCCGCTCAGCCGCCAGCGTTCGATGACAGCGTCGAACAGCGCCTGGATGCGCGCGTCATGCTGAAACACGCGCAGCACCAACAGGGTCGGCGGACGGCCGCGCGGCTGGCGCAGGCGGCGGGCAATGGCCATCGCCGCCGGCACACAGAGCAGCGGCAGCAGCATCACCGCACCGCCCAAACCCAGATCGCTGGCGGCCATCAACGCCTTGGCCAATTGCGAAATGCCCCAGACGGCGGTGAACAGCACCATCAGTTCCGACAGCGACTTGCGCGTGTAGGCGCGGGCCAGCGCCCGGCCGAGCCGCTTCAGCGGCCACCACGCCAGCAGCCAGGGCAGCAGCGCGAACAGCGCCATCACCAGGCGGGCGCCCAGCCAGCCGGTCAGCGCCAGAAACCAGCCGGGAGGGTCCGGAATCATCAGTGCGATCAGGTCTATACCGGTGACGGACGCCCAGACCAGGCCAATCACCGGCAGCAGCAGCCAGGGCGCGATCGCGCGCGTCGCGCCGCCGAGGCAAACCCCCGCGACCAGCAGCATCGGCGGGCCGATTTCAAATGCCAGGTAGCTAAGCACGGCCAGCACCGTATTGCCGTCCGAGCGCCACCACACCAGCGCGAAGCAGACCAGGAACCACAACGCCAGCGCACCCAGCACACGCCATCGCGACCAGCGCCACAGCAGACCCAGGCTGGGGATGACCGGCCACAGCTGGACGAAGCCCAGCAATGCCAGCCGATGGACGGAAAATTCCATGCCTGCCATCACGACATGCAGTTGCAGCGCGGCGCTGGAAAGCGAGATCAGGGCAGACAGCGCAACCAGCAGCAGCGCCAGGCGAATGCCGGCATGCCGGTTGTCGGCGGCCGTCACCGGCATCGGGTCGGGCAGCGCGGCGAGAGTCGGCCCAGCGGCGCCCGACGCGGGCGGAAACGCCGCCACGGGCGCGCTCATCAGATCGCGCATCGCCGCCCGGTAGCGCCGCGCCACCCACCAGGCGCCGGCATACGACAGCAGCACGGCCAGCATGAAGATGAAGGCAAGCTTGCCGGTCGAGTAGTTCATGGGCGGGTCGCATCCATCAGCCGGATTCGATCAAAGTGTCGGCCCGGCGTCAAGCCAGCTGCAGCCGGCGCGGAGGAGCCGCCAAGACTTTTTATGAGCCTTTTCGGCCTCTGGCGCTAATGTAGCAAGCGCTAACAGCTATTATTTTTATAGCAAACGACTGCAGCCGACGGTAAAGGCCAAGCTTTGCCGAATCGCCGATCAGCGTGAGCGGACGCGCGGCATGAAGCGCTTCGTCATCCCGGTTTGGCGAAGTACCCGACCTGCGGCAAACCCCTGAAATGCGTATCGCAAGTGACGAGTTCCGCATCGTTGATCAGCGCCGTGGCATAGATCAATGCGTCAAGCGCGTGCAGTTTGTGGCTGGCCGCCAAGTCTGCGGCCAGCAGCGCGATACCTTCGTCCATTGCCACCACCCGGCCTTCGCGCGTTGCCAGCACGATGTCGTCGGCGCGTGGCTCGCCCAATTCGCGCAAGGCCCAGCGGCGCAGTTCGAACTGAACCAGGGTTGGCACCAACAGGTTCTGCCGGTCGAGCAACATTGCTTGCATGCCCTCGCCGGTGGGGCTGCCGACGATGGCCTCGATCCAGACGCAGGTGTCGAGCAGCTTCACGGCGCGCGCCTGGATTTCGCCGGCGTCGCTGGCGCAGCGGCGCGCGGCTTCGGCTTGGCATCACTGCCCTCCCGATGGCCGCCCCGGTCCCGGTAGCCGTCGGGATTGGCGCCCTTGCCAATGCCCAGCAAGTCCTCGATCCGGGGCTGCGGCACCAGCTTGACCGATTTGCCCACGCAAAGAAAAGCCAGTCGCTGGCCCGGCTTCAAGTCAAGCGTCTCGCGCACTTCCTTGGGGATGGAAATCTGGTACTTGCTGGACAGCGTGACGCTCGGCATTTTTACGCTCCTTCGATCGATGCGGATAATGTAAGTATCAAGACCGTAAACCGCTTCATGCCAGCGTCCGCACCGCGTCCAGCGCCTCCTCGACCCGTTCGACGGCATGAATCGTCAAGCCCTCGATCGGCTTTTTCGGCGCATTGGCCTTGGGCACCACCGCAACGCTAAAGCCCAGCTTGGCCGCTTCCCGCATTCGTTCCTGACCGCGCGGCGCGGGCCGCACTTCGCCGGCCAGGCCGACTTCGCCAAACGCGATAAACCCCTTGGGCAGCGGCTTGCCGCGCAGGCTCGACGTGATCGCCAGCATCACGGCCAAATCCGCCGCCGGCTCGCTGATGCGAACGCCACCTACGGCGTTGACGAACACGTCCTGGTCCATGCATGCGACACCCGCGTGGCGGTGCAGCACCGCCAGCAGCATCGCCAGCCGGTCCTTGTCCAGGCCGACGCTCAGGCGGCGCGGACTCGGCCCGCCGCTGTCAACCAGCGCCTGGATTTCGACCAGCAACGGCCGCGTGCCTTCGAGCGTCACCATCACGCAGCTGCCCGGCACCGGCTCGCTGTGCTGGCTCAAAAAAATGGCGCTCGGGTTGCTGACGCCCTTCAAGCCCTTTTCGGTCATCGCGAAGACGCCGATTTCGTTGACCGCGCCGAAGCGGTTCTTGATGGCGCGCACCAGGCGAAAGCTCGAATGCGTGTCGCCCTCGAAATACAGCACGGTATCGACCATGTGCTCGAGCACGCGCGGCCCGGCCAGCGCGCCTTCCTTGGTCACATGGCCGACCAGCACGATGCACACGCCGCTCGATTTGGCCGCGCGCGTCAGGTGCGCCGCGCATTCACGCACCTGCGCCACCGAGCCGGGCGCCGAGGTGAGCTGGTCTGAATAGACCGTCTGGATCGAGTCGATGACGGCAATCGCGGGCTGGGTTGCGTCGAGCGTCGCCAGAATCTTGTCAAGCTGGATTTCGGCCATTACCTTCACTTGCGAGCCGTCGAGGCCGAGCCGGCGCGCGCGCAGCGCGACCTGCGCGCCGCTTTCCTCGCCGGTGACATACAGCGTGCTCCGCCCGGCGCGCTGCAGCGAATCGAGCGCCTGCAGCAGCAATGTCGATTTGCCGATGCCGGGGTCGCCACCGATCAGCACCACGCCGCCTTCGACAATGCCGCCGCCAAGCACCCGGTCCAGCTCCTCCTGGCCGGTCGGCGTGCGCGTCATGTCGGTCGCCTCGATGTCGGCAAGCGCGATGACGTCGGACGCCTTGGCGAGCGACTGAAACTGTGGGCTGTAGCGGTTCTTGGTAGCGCCGGTATTTTCCGCGACCGACTCGATCAGCGTGTTCCAGGCGTTGCAGTGCGGGCACTTGCCCAGCCATTTGGGGCTGACGCCGCCGCATTCGGTGCAGGTGTAGATGGTTTTGTCTTTGGCCATGGCCGATGGTAGTTGAGGCTCTTTAGCAATTTTGAGACCACAAATCCAATGAATTGGTAAAATGTGACCACGTATTTATAGTTGGAGTTACGCATGCATGTTTCCATACGCGAACTTAAAGCCAACCCAGGGCGCGCAATCGCTTTGATGCGGCAAGGCGAACGGGTTCAGATCACGTCCCATCGCAAGGTGGTTGCCGAGTTGGTGCCGCCCGCCGTTGCCGAAGCCATCAAACCTCCCATGTCGGACGAAGAAGGCATCCAGCGCCTGATCGAGCTTGGAATCATTGTTCAGCCCGCAACAAAACCGATGCATTTGGGCAAAACCATTGTCTTTTCACCCGGACCGGACGGCCAAACCTTGAGTGATCTGGTGCTGGAGTTGCGGGGCCCGCGATGATCGTGTTTTGCGACACTTCCGCGCTGATGAAACTTTATGCGCAGGAAGCGCACAGCGACCTGATGCGCACTACGTTCGATGAAGCCGCCAAGTGCCTGGTCAGCCTGATTGCATGGACGGAGATGTGCGCCGCATTTGGACTGAAACGACGCACGCAGCAACTCGACGAGGCACAGGTCGCTTCCGCCTTGCAGCGCTTGCGAAGCGAGTGGGACCAATACCATCGGCTGGCCATCGACACGCCTTTGATCGAAGACGCAGGCAGCCTGGCGCTGCGATTCGGCCTGCGCGCCTATGACAGCGTGCAACTCGCCAGTGCGCAGCGTGCGCACCGGCAATTGGGTGATCTGCTGGTTTTTTGCTGTTTTGACAAGCAACTCAACACGGCGGCTTGCGCGCTGGCGATACCGATACTTGCGCAATGAACATTTCCGCTCCGCCAAGGCATCGTGGAAAACTTGATCGCCTTTTCATCAGATTCGCGAGCAGTCGCGCGGGCCTCCCCTAATGCGTACCAGCCGCCACCCTGTCGTTGAACTGTTTGAAAAAGGCGTCGTGGTTGCCGTTTTTCTCGGCAAAGCGCAGCGGCCTGACGCGTTCGACACAGATTTCCACGCTGTTGGGCGAGGCCGTGAGGATGCTCATGACCTCGGCGATGAACTCCTTGAGCGGCATCGCCATCGGATCGTTGGCCTGCTTCTCGCCGGTAAGTTCGGTCTGCACGTAAGGCGGGGCCAGTTCGAGCACCTGCACGTTGGTATCCCTGAGCTGAAAACGCAGCGACTGGGTGTAGGAATGAATTGCCGCCTTGGTCGCGCAGTAGGTCGGGAAGTCGACCCTGGGCAAAAACGCCAGTCCCGACGACACCGTCATGATCGTGGCATCGGGCTGCGCCTGTAGCAGTGGCAGCAGCGCCGCTGTCAGCCGGATCGGCCCGAGCAGGTTGGTCGCGATGGTCGCTTCCGCGTCATCGAGTTCGCCGCTCCGGATCGACTCGGCCCGCATGATGCCGGCGTTGTGGATGACGACGTTGAGGGCCAAATGATCGGCTTTGATCCGCGTGGCAAAGCTGCGGATCGCGTCGGCGTTTTCGATGTCAAGCACTGCGGACTTCATTCCCGGATTCGCTGCTGTGACCTCGTCGAGCAACGCTTGGCGCCGGCCGGCGATGACGACCTGGTTGCCTTTGGCGTGAAAAGCCTCCGCCAGCGCCCGGCCAATGCCGGAGCCGCCGCCTGTGATCAAGATCGTGTTGCCGGTGATTTGCATGATGTATCCATGGTTGAATTTCAAGAAGGCTTGAAGTGTAAGAACTACACGAGCCAATACGAAGTAGGCACCTTTTAGTGCTGTACTTACCCAAAAGAAAGTGAAGCCATGCGCGCACGGCATTTAACGCGCGTGCCGTCCGTCCCCGGTAGGGTTTGGCAAGCGCTGGCGGGTGATGAATAATTGCTGTCGGGCGCAGCGGCGCGCTCAAGTCCCGATCGACTTACCCTGCCCCATTTCTCAACCTGACCAAGGAATTCATGCCATGACGCTTTCACGCCGCCAACTCATCGGGTCGTCCGGCGCCAGCGCCTTGCTGGCAGGCATCGGCAGGCATGCCTGGGCGCAGGCGCTGGACAGCACGAAGATCATCGCCGGCTTCGCCCCCGGCGGAACGGCCGACACGGTGTCGCGCCGCGTCGCCGACAAGCTGCACCCCGGCTATGCCAGAAACGCCGTCGTTGAAAACAAGACCGGCGCCGGCGGCCAGATCGCGGTTCAGTTCGTCAAGACCGCCGCGCCCGACGGCGCGACCGTGCTGCTGACACCGATGTCGATGGTCGGCATCTACCCGCACACCTACAAGAAACTGCCCTACGACCCGGTCGCCGACCTGACGCCGGTGTCCGGCGCCGCTGTTTTCGAATACGGCCTGGCCGTCGGTCCGATGGTTCCGGCCAGCGTCAGGACGGTGCCTGAATTCATCACCTGGTGCAAGGCCAATCCGGCGCTGGCGAATTTCGGCTCGCCGGCAGCCGGTTCGGCGCCGCATTTCATCGGCGCGCTGCTGGGCCGCGCCGGCAATGTCGATCTGCGCCATGTCGCGTTTCGCGGCACGCAGCCGGCGATTCTCGACATGATTGGCGGCCAGATCGCCGCCGTCTGCGGCCCGACGGGTGAATTCAGCCAGCATGTGGCGGCGGGCAAATGCCGGCTGCTGGCCAGCAGC
>Ga0136611_10000485_pt1 | contig 26089 bp, 24 predicted proteins | sample AntDrymUQ2232306_2_FD_106645 | JGI IMG/M metagenome (GOLD analysis project Ga0136611, IMG submission 106645) | Polar desert sand microbial communities from Dry Valleys, Antarctica - metaG UQ223 (23.06) | ecosystem: Environmental > Terrestrial > Soil > Desert | place: Antarctica: Dry Valley...
CCCGCTCTCACAGGGCCGCAAGTTCGACCCGGACGGCGCCTACGTGCGGCGCTGGGTCAGCGAGCTGGCCGACGACCCCGACCCGCACGCGACCGGGGCCCGCCGCGGCTACCCCGACCCGATTGTGGACCACGCCGAGGAGCGCCGCGAGTCGCTGGACCGATGGGAGCGGATCCGCCGATGACCACCTCCGACCAGCTGATCGTCCCCGAGCGGTTCTGTGGGCCACGGCTGTCGGGCAACGGCGGCTGGACCGCGGGCGCCCTCGCCGCCCTGGTGGACCACGACTGCCCCGAGGACCGCTCGGAGTCGTGGCCGGCGATCGAGGTCATGCTGCATGCTCCGCCGCCCCTCGACGTGCACCTGGTGGTCCGGGTCGACGGCGGGGCGACGGTGCTCGAGCGGGACAGCGCCCGGGTCGCCACCGCGGTGGTGGTCGACCGCGACCTGAGGATCGTCACGCCGGTGCCGACCGACGTGGCCCGCGCGGCGGAGGCGGCGTACCCCGGCCACCACGGCTCCCCGTTCCCGCACTGCTTCGTGTGCGGCCCGGAGCGCGCCGAGGGCGACGGGCTGCGGATCTTCCCCGGTTCGGTCCCACCCGACGCCGCGGGGCGGACCCGGGTGGCGGCGACCTGGACACCACACCCCAGCCTCCGCGAGGACTTCCACACCTACGTCGATGCCCACCCGATGGCCGGCGTAGCCGCGACCTGGGCGGCCCTGGACTGTCCGGGCGGCTGGGCGGGCGGACTTGCGGAGCGCCCGATGGTGCTCGGCCGGCTGACGGCGCGCCTCGACTCGCTGCCGGTGATCGGCGAGGAGCACGTCGTGGTCGGGGAGCACCGTGGCGAGGAGGGTCGCAAGACCTTCACCGCGACGACGCTGTACGACGCGTCCGGACGCGCGGTGGCGACCTCCGAGCAGGTGTGGATCAGCGTCGACCCGGCTCACTTCGAGGGGCAGCCGACGGATTGACCTCGCCCCGGCCCTGTGGGAATGATGGAGCCCATGGCTGATTTTAACGATCCAATCTGGTGGCGCGACGCGGTCTTCTACCAGGTCTACGTGCGCAGCTTCGCCGACTCGGACGGCGACGGCATCGGCGACCTGCCCGGCATCACCGCCCGCCTCGAGCACCTCAGCACGCTCGGCGTCGACGGCCTCTGGATCACGCCCTTCTACACGTCCCCGCAGCACGACCATGGCTACGACGTGGCCGACTACACCGACGTCGACCCGCGCTTCGGCACGCTCGCCGACGCCGACGAACTGATCGCCAAGGCGCACGGTCTCGGCCTCAAGGTCGTCTTCGACATCGTGCCCAACCACACCTCCAACGAGCATGCCTGGTTCCAGGACGCGCTGGCCGCCGCGCCGGGCAGCCCCGAGCGCGACCGCTACCTCTTCCGCACCGGCCAGGGTCCCGCCGGCGCCGAGCCGCCCAACAACTGGGACTCGGTCTTCGGCGGCTCCGCCTGGGAGCAGATCGCGGGGACCGACCAGTGGTACCTCCACCTCTTCGACCGCACCCAGCCCGACCTCAACTGGCGCAACCCCGTCGTCCCGGCGATGTTCGAGGACGTCCTGCGCTTCTGGCTCGACCGCGGTGTCGACGGCTTCCGGGTCGACGTGGCCCACTCGCTCTACAAGGAGTCGGTGTTGCGCGACCAGGTCAAGGACGACGAGGACGCCGGCGAGCACGCCGCGTCGGCCGTCTCCGGCGAGGGCGGCATGGTCGACTGGAAGCAGAAGGACGAGCCGATGTGGGACCAGCCGGAGGTCCACGACGTCTACCGCGCGTGGCGCCGGATCCTCGATTCCTACGAGCCGGCCCGGATGTCGGTGGCCGAGGCCTGGACCCAGTCCGCCGAGTCGACGGCCGCCTACGTCCGCCCCGACGAGCTCCACCAGGCGTTCAACTTCGCCTGGCTGCTGGCTCCCTGGTCGGCCCCGGCCTTCCGCGAGGTGGTCACCAGCACGCTCGACGCGATCGAGCACGTCAGCGGCTCCCCGACCTGGGTGCTGTCCAACCACGACGTCACCCGGCACGTGACCCGCTACGGCGGCGGTGACGTGGGCCTGGCCCGCGCCCGCGCGGCTACGCTCGCGATGCTGGCGCTGCCCGGCTCGTCGTATCTCTACCAGGGCGAGGAGCTCGGCCTGCCGCAGGTCGACGTCGCCCCCGAGCATCGCCAGGACCCGTCGTGGTTCCGCACCGGCGAGCCCGGCCGTGACGGCTGCCGCGTGCCGATGCCCTGGGGCGGCACGGAGGCGCCGTACAAATTCGGACCGGGCACGGAGCAGCCGTGGATCCCCCAGCCGGCCGACTGGGCGACGCTGACGGTCGCCGCTCAGGCGGGCGACCCCGGGTCGATGCTGGCGTTCTACCGCGCCGCGCTGGCCGCTCGCCGCGACCTCGCCACCACCGCCGGGGACGACGTGAAGGTGCTCGACCTCGACGACGATGACGTCTTCGCCTTCTCGCGCGGCCCGGTGACCGTGCTGGTCAACTGCGGCGCGGCGCCGGTCCTGCTGCCGGAGGGCGAGGTCGTCGTGGCCAGCGGTCCGCTCGCCGGTGGGTCGCTGCCGCCGAACACCGCGGCCTGGCTGCGCTGAGCTCACCGGTCGCTGAGCTCAGCGCAGTCACACCGTTCACACTGCGCGGGCTTGCCGTGCGCTTCTCGGCCGTCGCAACGCCCGAGAAGCGCCAGGTTCCCCGGCTCACCGGGGAATTTGGCAGGCGACGTACGACGCGTCAGCGCTAACGAGCGGCGGGCGCGGGGCTCGGCTCGAGCGCCTGGTTGTAGCGACCCAGGGCCGAGACGAGCACGCCCAGGTCGTCCTCGGTCCAGTCGCCGAGTCGCCGGTCGAGGAGCTCGCGGCGCCGCCGGGTGACCTCGGCGAGGCGGGTCGTCGCATCGGGGGTGACCCTCAACAAGGTGGCCCGTCCGTCGTCCGGGTCCGGCTCGCGCTCGACCAGCCCGAGGTCGACGAGGTGCTGGACCTGCCGGCTGACCGCGCCCTTGTCGATCTCGAAGGCCTCCACGACCGCCGACGACCGCATCGGCCCGGACTCCGCCAGATGCGCCAGCAGCAGGTACGACGAGGGCTGGAGGCCCTCGTGCACCGCCCGGGCGCGCTCTCCGATCACGCGCCGGACCCGCCGGATGAGCACGCCGACCTCCTGCTCGATCCGGACGAGGGACTCCGCGCGGGTCATGCGACGCCGCCGCGCATGACGCCGTCCCGGGCGCCGAGATCCGCGGCGACCTCGGGGGCGATCTCGTCCTCGCGGAGCACCGTGGTGCGCAACGGCACCTCGCGGATGAGGACGACGCAGAGCAGGGCGAGCACCGCGAAGGGCACGGCCACGAGGAAGATGTGCCCGGTCGCCTGGCCGAAGGCCTGCTCGAAGAGCTCGCGCACCGGCGCGGGCAGCGTCGCGAGGTCGGGGATGTTGCCACTCTCGTGGGGGTCCGCCTCGATGCCCATCCGGTCGAGCCCCGCCGCGACGGTGGCGGCCACCTGGTGGCTCAGGACCGCACCCAGCGCGGAGACGCCGATGGAGCCGCCCATCGAGCGGAAGAACGCAACGACGGAGCTGCCCGAGCCGAGGTCGGCGGTGGCGACGTTGTTCTGCACCGCCAGCACGAGGTTCTGCATGGTCGCGCCGAGGCCCAGACCGAGGACCGTCATGTAGACCCCGACAACGACCAGGCTGGTGGTCTCGTCGATGGTCGCCAGCAGCGCCAGCCCGGCGATGACCAGGACCATGCCGCCGACCAGGAACCGCTTCCACAGCCCCGTCCGGGTGATGATCCTGCCCGACGCGATGCTGGAGACGAGCAGGCCGCCGACCATGGCGACCGACATCAGACCGGCCGTGGTGGGGGTCATCCCGCGGGCGAGCTGGAAGTACTGGCTGAGGTAGACCGTCGAGCCGAACATCGCCAGGCCGATCAGGGCCGAGGCGAGGGTGGCCAGCGTGGTGGTGCGGTCACGGAAGAGGCGCATCGGGATCACCGGCTCGACGGCCACCTTCATCTCGACGTAGATCGCCAGCCCGAGCACGGCGATGCCCACGGCGATCAGCGCCAGCGACGCGGTCGAGGTCCAAGCGAACCGGCTGCCGGCCAACGACACCCACACGAGCAGGATCGAGACGCCGCCGACGATCAGGGTGGCGCCGAGGTAGTCGATGTGCACCTCGCGGCGGACCAGCGGCAGGTGCAGGGTCTTCTGAAGCACGACGAAGGCGAGCACTGCGACGGGGATGCCGAGGAAGAACGTCCAGCGCCAGCCGAGCGGCGAGTCCACGATGACGCCGCCGATGAGCGGGCCGTTCACCGTGGCCAGGGCGAAGACGGCGCCGATGTAGCCGGAGTAGCGACCCCGTTCGCGCGGGCTCACCATCGTGGCGATCACGACCTGCACCAGGGCGGTCAGGCCACCGACACCCAGACCCTGCAGGGCGCGGGCGCCGATCAGGACCTCCATGCTGGGCGCCAGCCCGGCGACCAGGGATCCGGCCGCGAAGATCACCAGCGCGCTCTGCACCAGGATCTTCTGGCTGAACAGGTCGGCGAGCTTGCCCCAGATCGGGGTGGTCGCGGTCATCGTCAGCAGGGTCGCGACGACGACCCAGGTGTAGCCGGTCTGACTGCCGTCCAGCTCGGTCACGATGCGCGGCAGCGCGTTGGTCACCACGGTGCTCGACAGCATCGCCACGAACATGGCGAGCAGCAGGCCGGAGAGGGCCTCGAGCACCTCTCGATGGCTCATCGGGGCGGCGGTGGTGGATGCCACGGAGCGGAGCTCCTCAGGGTGCGAAGAAGTTGACTATGTCAACCGTACGCCGATTGGTTGCCGGCATCAACTTTGCCGAGCGCCCGAGTTCCCGGGACGTGGAACGACCCGCAGGCGTGGCTCTCGCGAGAGACCGCTCCGGGGGACGTGCTCCCGGATCACCTGCGGGTCGGGTGACTGCTTGGAATTCGCCGGCAGTAGTGCGGCGAACCGGTTGCTGCTAGCGGGCAGCCACCTCACGCGTCCTATCGGAACTCATGCTGTGGACCACCTCCTTTCCCGTGTCCCACGAGCGTAGAACGGTGACCTCTCCCACTCAAGGACTTTTCGTTCAGGGTGAGACGGCGCCGAGCTCAACGAGGGCGAACTGCGACGCATAGAGCCGGGCGTAGGCGCCGTCGGCCGCCAGCAGCTCGGCGTGCGTGCCCTGCTCGACGATCGCGCCGTCCTCCATCACCAGGATCAGGTCGGCGTCACGGATCGTGGACAGCCGGTGGGCGATGACGAACGACGTCCGGTCGGTGCGCAGCGCCGCCATCGCCTGCTGGAGCAGCAGCTCGGTGCGCGTGTCGACCGACGAGGTCGCCTCGTCGAGGATCAGCAGCGCCGGATCGGCCAGGAACGCGCGGGCGATGGTGATCAGCTGGCGCTCCCCCGCCGACAGGTTCTCGCCGTTCTCGTCGATCACGGTGTCGTAGCCGTCCGGGAGCGAGTGCACGAAGCGGTCCACGAACGTCGCGCGGGCGGCTGCCAGCACCTGCTCGTCGGTGGCTTCGGGGTGGCCGTAGGCGATGTTGTCGCGGATGGTGCCCTCGAAGAGCCAGGTGTCCTGCAGGACCATCCCGATCGCCGAGCGCAGCTCGGTGCGTGGCATCGTGGCGATGTCGACGCCGTCGAAGGTGATCCGGCCGGCATCGACCTCGTAGAATCGCATCACCAGGTTGACCAGCGTGGTCTTGCCGGCCCCGGTGGGGCCGACGATCGCCACCGTGCTGCCGGGCCGCGCCACCAGCGAGAGGTGCCGGATGAGCGGCCGCTGCGGGGCGTAGGCGAACGAGACGTCCTCGAAGCGCACCTCGCCCGCGCGCGCCAGGCCCCCCGGGCCGTCGGGGCGGGCAGCCACGTCGGGGCGCTCCTCCTCGGCGTCGAGCAGCTCGAAGACCCGCTCGGCCGAGGCCACGCCGCTCTGCAGCAGGTTGGCCATCGACGCCACCTGGGTCAGCGGCTGGGTGAACTGGCGGGAGTACTGGATGAAGGCCTGCACCTCGCCCAGCGACATCGACCCGTTGGCGACGCGGAGCCCGCCGAGCACGGCGATCACGACGTAGTTGAGGTTGCCCACGAAGATCATCAGCGGCATGATCAGCCCGCTCACGAACTGCGCGCCGAACGACGCGGCGTACAGCTCGTCGTTTTCCTCGGCGAAGACCTGCTCGGCGTGCCGGCGGCGGCCGAAGACCTTCACGAGGTCGTGGCCGGAGAACGTCTCCTCGATGTGGGAGTTGAGCCGTCCGGTACGACGCCACTGGGTCACGAAGAGCCCCTGCGACCGGCCCATCACGACCTTGGTCAGCCCCATCGAGATCGGCACGGACACCAGCGCCACCAGGGCGAGCACCGTGAGCAACGAGGTGAGCAACTGGCTCATCGTCTGCTGCAGGGTCTGGCTGATGTTGTCGATGTCGTTGGTGACCCGGCTGAGCAGCTCGCCGCGCGGCTGCCGGTCGAAGTAGCTCAGAGGCAGCCGGTTGACCTTGTCCTCGACGTCGGAACGCATCCGCAGGACGGTGTTCTGGACGACGTCGTTGAGCAGGTAGCCCTGCAACCAGGACAGCAGGGACGCGGTGAGGTAGACCACCAGCACCACCACCAGCACAGTGCGGACGGCGTCGAAGTCGACGCCCTGGCCCGGCACCAGGTCCATCGCCGCGAGCATGTCGGCGCGGGTCTCGTCGCCGGCCGCGCGCAGCTGATCGGCGGCCTGCTGCTGCGTCACCCCCGACGGCAGTTCTCGGCCGACCACGCCGGCGAAGATCAGGTCGGTCGCGCGGCCGAGGATCCAAGGCCCCACCGCCGACAGACCGACGCTGACGACGGCGAGCAGCACGACGGCCGCGGCACGGACCCGCTCGGGCCGCAGCCGCCCCACGAGCCGCTTGGCCGACGGCCCGAAGTCGCCGGCCTTCTGGCCGACCATGCCCCCGCCGAACGGCCCACGACCAGGCCCCGGGCCCGACTCGATGCGCTCGGTCTCCCGGATGGTGCCGGCCGGCTGCTCCTGGCTGGTCGAGGTGGTCATGCCGCGTCCTCGGCGCTCAGCTGGGAGTCCACGATCTCCTGGTACGTCGTGCAGGTCTCGAGCAGCTCGTGGTGCGTGCCCCGGCCGACGACGAGGCCGTCCTCCAGCACCAGGATCAGGTCGGCGCCGCGGATCGTGGAGACCCGCTGCGCCACGATGACCACGGTAGCCTCGCGGGTCACCGGGGCCAGGGCGGCCCGCAGCCGCGCGTCGGTGGCGAGGTCGAGGGCCGAGAAGGCGTCGTCGAACAGGTAGATCTGCGGGTCGCGGATCACGGCGCGGGCGATCGCGAGGCGCTGGCGCTGCCCACCGCTGACGTTGGTGCCCCCCTGCGCGATCGCCGCCTCGAGCCCCCCGTCCATCGCACGCACGAAGTCGGTCGCCTGGGCGATCTCCAGGGCCGCCCACATCTCGCCGTCGGTGGCGTCCTCCTTGCCGTAGCGCAGGTTGCTGGCGACCGTGCCGCTGAACAGGTAGGCCCGCTGCGGCACCAGTCCGATCGAGGACCACAGCAGGTCGGGATCGAGGTCGCGCACGTCCACGCCGTCCACGCGGACGGTGCCGCCGGTGACGTCGAAGAGCCGGGGCACCAGGTTGACCAGCGTCGACTTGCCCGCGCCGGTGGACCCGATCATCGCGACCGTGCGGCCCGGCTCGGCCCGGAAGGAGACCTCGCGCAGGACCGGGTAGTCGGCGCCGGGGTAGCTGAACTCGACGCGGTCGAGCTCCAGGAGGCCGGAGACCCGGGCCGGGGTCACCGGCGTGGTCGGCGGGACCACCGACGACTCGGTGTCGAGCACCTCGGTGATCCGGTCGGCGCAGACCGCCGAGCGCGGCACCATCATCAGCGTGAAGGTGCCCATCATCACCGCCATCAGGATCTGCACCAGGTAGGTCAGGAACGCGGTCAGCGCGCCGACCTGCATCTCTGCGCTGTCGACCCGGTGACCACCGAACCAGAGCACCCCCACGCTGGAGACGTTGAGGATCAGCATCACCGCCGGGAACATCGTCGCCATCCAGCGCCCCGCGCGCACCGAGACCGCGGTCAGGTCGCCGTTGGCCTCGGCGAAGCGCTCGGTCTCGTGACGCTCGCGGGCGAAGGCCCGGACCACGCGGACGCCGGTGATCTGCTCGCGCAGCAGGCGGTTGACCTCGTCGATGCGGGTCTGCATCGCCCTGAAGGACGGCACCATCCGCCAGGCGATCAGACCCACGGCCAGCAGCAGCGCGGGCACCACGACACCGAGCAGCCAGGAGAGCCCGAGGTCCTCGCGCATCGCCATCACCAGGCCACCGACCATCATGATCGGCGCCGCGACGAGCAGCGTGCATCCCGTCAGCACGAGCATCTGGACCTGCTGCACGTCGTTGGTCTGGCGGGTGATCAGCGAGGGCGCGCCGAACTGTTGCACCTCCCGATTGCTGTAGGACCCCACCCGGTGGAAGATCGCCGCCCGCAGATCGCGGCCGAAGCTCATCGCGGTGCGGGCCGAGAAGTAGACGGCGGCAGCCGAGCAGGCGATCTGCAGCAGCGAGACCACCAGCATCACCACGCCCCTGCTCACGATGTAGCCGGTGTCGCCGGTGGTGACGCCACGATCGATGATGTCGGCGTTCAGGCTCGGCAGGTAGAGCGCGGCCATGGTGCCGACGAACTGGAGCGCGACCACGAAGCCCAGCCAGCGTCGGTACGGCGCGAGACGGGTGCGGAGCAGGCGGACGAGCATCAGGGCCCCTTCCCGAGCAGTCCGTCGAGCAGCACGCCGGCGACCTCATCGGCAGACAGGGAGCTGTCGCTGCGCGGCATCCCGGGGTGCCACATCCCGAACACCAGGCTGCGCAGGACCACGGCGGCGTGCTCCGGGGTCACCCGCAGCTCGTCGGCGTGCGGCGCGAAGAGCAGGTCGCGCAGGTTCTCCAGCAGCCTCTGGTTGGCCTCTACGACGAAGGCAGGGGGACCCGCACGGCCCTCGTGGGGCTCCTGCGACCGCTCGGCCGTCAGCACGGAGTGCAGCGCCATCATGACCAGCATCGAGCGCTCCATCCGGACGACGAGCATCGTCACCGTGGCCACCACCTTGCTCCGCAGGTCCGGCAGTCCGCCCAGTCTGGCCGCCATCTCCTCGCGACCGTGGCCGGGGTTGACGGTGTCCTCGGCGACGGCCATCAGCAGTGCGCGTTTGTCGGGGAAGACGCGGAAGATCGTGCCCTCGGCGACCCCGGCTGCCTCCGCGATCAGCCGGGTGGTGACCTGGCCCCGATGCTCGATGAGCAGCGGCAGCGCCGCGGCGATGATGGCCGACCGACGGTCCTCGGCGCTCATCGGTACGGCGCGAGGAGTCACGCCCGAAACGTTACCTGAGTGAGCACTCACTCACAAGAGTTGGACGTCGCAGTCGGCGCCCGCTCAGGGCGACAGCCGCTCCACGGTCCAGGACTCGTGGTCCGGCGTCCGACGGTAGACCAGCCGGTCGTGCAGCCGGTCGCGCCGGCCCTGCCAGAACTCCACGACCTCCGGCCGCACGACGTACCCGCCCCATTCCGGCGGCACCGGCACCTCGATGCTGTCGGGGTAGCGGGTCTCGGCAGCGGCGTAGGCGTCCTCGAGCTCGCCGCGGCGGGCCACCGGCGAGGACTGGTGCGACGCCCAGGCGCCGATCTGGGCGCCGCGCGGACGGCCGGAGAAGTAGACGGCGACGTCCTCGCGCAGCAGCTGGGAGGCCACGCCCTCGATGCGCACCTGGCGCTCGATCGGGTGCCAGGGGAAGAGCAGCGAGCACGCCGGGTTGCCGGCCAGCTCCACGCCCTTGCGCGAGAGCAGGTTGCTGTAGAAGGCGAAGCCCCACTCGTCCATGCCCTTGAGCAGAACCATCCGCGACGACGGCTTGCCCTCGCCAGACACGGTCGAGAGCACCATCGCGTTCGGCTCCGGCAGCTCGGCGGCGACGGCGTCGTCGAGCCACCGCTGGAACATCGTCATCGGGTCGCCCTCGAGCTCCTGCTCGTGGAGACCGCCGCGGCTGTACTCCGCTCGCATCGCGGACCACTTGTTCGAACTGCCCTCACTCATAGAGCGACCCTAACCGCACCGCACACATCGGGTCCGCGTGCGGCGTGCGGTCATGGGGTGCACAATGCAACCGCCGTCCCGCGCGACCTGCGCGGGGCCTCCCCGAAGGAGCGCCACTCGCATGACAGCACCGGAAGGCGTCCAGCACGGACTCGAGGGCGTCGTCGCGTTCGAGACCGAGATCGCGGAGCCCGACAAGGAGGGGTCGGCGCTGCGCTACCGCGGCGTCGACATCGAGGAGATCGTCGGCCGGGTGCCGTTCGAGAAGGTCTGGGGCCTGCTCATCGACGGCGCCTACGAGCCCGGACTCCCGCCCGCCGAGCCCTACAACATCCCGATCCACACCGGCGACGTGCGCGCCGACGTGCAGGCGGGTGTCGCGATGCTGGCCCCGATGCTCGGCATGAAGCAGACCTACGACATCTCCGACGAGGAGGCCCGCCTCGACCTCTCCCGCGTGGCGGTGATGGTCCTGTCCTTCGCCGCGCAGGCCGCCCGCGGACTGGGCCGACCGATCGTGTCCCAGCGCGAGGTCGACCAGGGCCGGACGCTGGCCGAGCGGTTCCTGATCCGCTGGAAGGGCGAGGCCGACGCCGCACAGACCACGGCAATCGACGCCTACTGGAGCTCCGCGGCCGAGCACGGCATGAACGCCTCCACCTTCACGGCCCGGGTGATCACGTCCACCGGCGCCGACGTCGCGGCGGCCTTCTCCGGCGCCATCGGCGCCATGAGCGGACCCCTGCACGGTGGCGCACCCTCCCGCGTGCTCGGCATGATCGAGGCGGTCGAGAAGTCCGGCGACGCACGCGGCTACGTCAAGGGGCTGCTCGACGACGGCGAGCGGCTGATGGGCTTCGGCCACCGCGTCTACCGCGCCGAGGACCCGCGTGCCCGGGTGCTGCGGCGTACGGCGCGCGAGCTCTCCGCGCCCCGCTACGAGGTCGCCGAGGCTCTGGAGCAGGCCGCCCTGGCCGAGCTCCGCGAGCGGCGTCCCGACCGGGTGCTGGAGACCAATGTGGAGTTCTGGGCGGCCATCGTCTTGGACTTCGCGCAGGTGCCGTCGCGGATGTTCACCTCGATGTTCACCTGCGCGCGCACGGCCGGCTGGTCGGCGCACATCCTGGAGCAGAAGCGCACAGGCCGGCTGATCCGGCCCTCAGCCATCTACACGGGCCCGGCCTCCCGCGCGGCGAGCGACGTGGCGGGCTGGCGCGAGGAGTGGGGCACGTGATCGGTGGTCGAGCTTGTCGGGACCACGACTGACCACCGATCGGCTCCGCCTGGAGCCGGCTGGTCCCGACCACCTCGACCTGCTGGCCGGCCTCAACGCCGATCCCGCGGTGATGCGCTTCATCCTCGGTCGCGCGGCGACCCGCGAGGAGGTCGAGGCCGAGTGGGCCGAGCGGCTCGGACCACGCTCCGACGTGGCGCGTGGGCTCGGCTACTGGGTGGGTTTCGAGGAGGAGAGGTTCGTCGGCTGGTGGTCGGCCAGCTCGTTCGTCGTCGACCCCACCCGGTCCGGCGTCGGCTACCGGCTGGTCCAGGACGCCTGGGGCCGCGGGCTGGCGACCGAGGGCGGCCGGGCGCTGGTGGCGCAGGCCTTCTCGGTCCCCGGCGTGGATCGGGTGGTCGCCTCGACGATGGCGGTCAACACGGCCTCGCGGGCGGTGCTCGCGAAGCTCGGGATGACCCACGTCGACACCTACGCGGGTTCCTGGGCGGACCCGCTGCCAGGGTGGGAGCAGGGCGAGGTCGTCTACGAGCTCCTGAAGGAGGCTCGGATCGACGAACCCCACGCCACCTCGACCACGCCTCCCACGAATTCCGCGCCGCGCCCGGGCAGCTCGGTCGTCGTCGAGGAGAGGTCGTCGCACACCAGTGAGACGTCGAAGCGCTGATCGGTTCCGCCGGTGGCTCCCGCGTGCTCCCACGACGACGGGTGGATCCCCGTCTCGCTGGGACCGGTCTTGAAGATGAGCCAGCCACCGCCGGTTTCGATGGCTGGGAAGCGAAGGACGTCGCGGAAGAAGGCCGGGACCGCCGTGGTTGGCTGGGCGGATGGCCACCGAAGACGCGATCCGGATGTGGGACGACGAGGCAGCGGCGTACGACGAGCCGGCCGATCACGGACTGCGCGACCCCAAGGTCAGGGCCGCCTGGCGCGACCTGCTGCTCGGTGTGCTGCCGCCCGCCCCCGCACGCATCGCGGACCTCGGCTGTGGCACGGCCACCTTGTCGCTGCTGCTCGCCCGGGCCGGCTACGCCGTCGACGGCGTGGACTTCTCCCCCGCGATGGTGCGGCTGGCCCGGGCCAAGGTTGCCGGCCGGCACGGGGTGACCGTGACCGAGGCCGACGCGGGCGCTCCTCCGCTCCCGGCGGGCGCCTACGACGTCGTGCTGTGCCGCCATGTGCTGTGGGCGCTGCCCGACCAGGTCGGGGTGCTCGGCCTGTGGGTAGACCTGCTCGCCCCCGGTGGGCGGCTCGTGCTCGTGGAGGGCAGCTGGGCTACCGGCGCGGGCCTGACGGCCGACGCCACCCTCGCCCTGCTCGAGGCGGCCGGCCGGCCCGGCGTCGTACGCCGCCTGACCGAGCCGGCGTTCTGGGGCCGCGAGATCACCGACGAGCGCTACCTCGTCGTCGCCTGAACAGCCGACCGGTGCCCGGCCGGCTCCCGGTCGCCGACCCGGAGGACCGCGAGATCGTGGAGGCCGACCTGGCCACCGCCGTCGCCATGGTCCTAGAGCACTCGCGCGAAGCAGCGGTTCTCGGGTGAGGTGCGGTAGTGCCCGAACCCGGGGATCGTTTTGTAGCCAGTGGACTCGTAGAGGGTGATCGCCTCGGGCTGGGCGCTCCCGGTCTCCAGCACCATCACCACGGCACCGGCGGCGCGCGCGGTCTCCTCGAGGTGCGCCAGCATCGCCCGGGCCAGGGACCTGCCCCGGGCGGCGGGCGCGACGTACATCCGCTTGATCTCGGCGGTCCGGGTGCTGCCGTGGGCCTCGACGTCGTCACGGAGCCGCCAGCCGCCGGTCGCGACGGGCTCGCCGTCGAGGTAGCCGACGAAGAACGCACCGGCCGGGGCCTCGAACATCGTGGGGTCGACCGGGGTGTCGTCCCGGTCGCCGTAGCGCACGACGTACTCCTGCTGGACCTCCTCCACCAGACGAGCGGCGTCGTCGTGGGTGATCGGTATGTGGCGGATCTCCCAGGTGTTCATGTCTCCCCCTCCCGTTCGGCCGGCGCGGATCAGGCTGTCACAATGAGGGTGCTGACAGCGTCGTCAGGTCCCGCACCACAACGGAAAAGGTGACCTCTCGTGACGCTGCAGATCCCTGCCGAGCTCCTGCCCACCGACGGCCGCTTCGGTGCCGGACCGTCGAAGATCGACGTCGCCCACCTCACGGCCCTAGCCGCCACCGGCACGTCGTTGATGGGCACCTCCCACCGGCAGGCACCGGTGCGCGACCTGGTCGGCCGGGTGCGAGACGGGCTGGGCACGTTCTTCGACGTGCCCGAGGGCCACGAGGTCGTGCTCGGCAACGGGGGCGCGACCGCGTTCTGGGACGTCGCGACGTTCGGCCTGATCCGCGAGAAGAGCCAGCACCTGTCGTTCGGGGAGTTCTCGGCCAAGTTCGCCTCGGCGGCCAAGGCGGCCCCGTGGCTGACCGACCCGAGCGTGGTCAAGGCCGAGCCGGGAAGCCGCCCGACCCCGGTCGCCGAGGCCGGCGTCGACGCCTACGCCTGGGCACACAATGAGACCTCCACCGGCGTGATGGCCCCGGTCGTCCGCCCGGAGGGCGCCGACGCCGATGCGCTCGTGCTCGTCGACGCCACCTCGGGCGCGGGTGGGCTAGCCGTCGACCTGCGCGAGGTCGACGCGTACTACTTCGCCCCCCAGAAGAGCTTCGCCTCCGACGGCGGCCTCTGGATCGCGGTGATGTCGCCGGCCGCCCTCGAGCGCGCCGCCACCCTGGCCGCCTCCGACCGGCACATCCCGGCGTTCTTCGACCTGCCGACCGCGATCGACAACTCCCGCAAGAACCAGACCTACAACACCCCGTCGGTCGCCACCCTCTTCCTGATGGCCGAGCAGCTTGACCAGATGAACGACCACGGCCGCCTGCCCGGCATGGTCGAGCGCACCACCGCCTCGTCCGACGCGCTCTACGGCTGGGCCGAGAGGACCGCCTTCACGACGCCGTACGTCGCCGACCCGGCCGACCGCTCGTTGGTGATCGGCACCATCGACTTCGACGAGGCGGTCTCCGCTGACGCGGTCGCGGCCACCCTGCGCGCCAACGGCGTCGTGGACACCGAGCCCTACCGCAAGCTCGGCCGCAACCAGCTCCGGGTCGCGATGTACCCCGCTGTCGACCCCGCCGACGTCGAGGCCCTCACCGCCTGCATCGACTGGGTCGTCGAGCGCCTCTGACCCTTGGTCGAGGTGCAAGGCCGACCGCTGGCTCGGCCCTCATCCCGAGAGGCGGGCGGCCACCAGGTCGAAGGTACGCCGACTGAAGGCCACGATCCGGGCCTCCTCGACCCGCGTCAGAGCGCCACGCAGGGTGTCGACCGCGGCGGCGACGGCGTCGTCGAGCGGCCAGCCGTAGACGCCGGCGGAGACCAGCGGGAACGCGACCGTCCGCGCTCCGAACTCGTCGGCGACCGCCAGGGCGCCCGCGTAGCACGACACCAGCAAGGACCGGTCGGTCTCTCCGCGCGTGAAGTTGGGGCCGACCACGTGGATCACCCAGCGAGCCGGCATCAGCCCGGCCGTCGTCCAGCCGGCCGCACCGGTCGCCAGCCCGTGGGGAAAGCGGCGACGACAGTCCGCCAGCACCTCGGGACCACCCGCCCGGTGGATGGCGCCGTCCACGCCACCGCCGCCGCGCATCCGCCGGTTGGCGGCGTTGACGACCGCGTCGACCTGCTGAGTGGTGATGTCGCCCTCGACCACGGTCACGTCCATGTCACCGAGGATGCCACCGGCGCTATGACCAGTATCCTCGGGCGGTGCCGTTCCAGCAGCCCTGCCCGTGCGGGACCGGGCAGGCGTACGACGCGTGCTGCGGTCGCCTGCACCGCGGCACCGCGCAGGCGGCCACGGCCGAGGAGCTGATGAGGTCGCGCTACGCGGCGTACGCGGTCGGCGACCTCGACCACGTGTTCCGCACCTGGCACCCCCGCACCCGACCCGACGACCTCGGCCCCGATCCGGAGCTCATCTGGACGCGCCTGGAGATCGTCGAGGTCCTCGCCGGCGAAGCGAACGACGACCACGGCGTGGTGGAGTTCCGGGCCTCCTACCGGACGCCGACCGGCGACGGCGTGCTGCACGAGCGGAGCGGGTTCGAGCGGCGACGCGGCCGTTGGGTCTACGTCGAGACCGAGCAGGTCAGCCCTCCTGGAGCAGCTTGAGCACCGCCCGCTCCATCGCCGCCTGCCGCTCGTCGTCACCGCCGAAGCGCCGCCGCATCGTCCGGGCGATGGTCCGGCCCTCCTCGTAGGCGTCGACCACCCGCGGGTCGACGTACGACGAGCGCGCCAGCGCCGGCGTGTTGCCCAGGAACTCCGCGACTTCCTTCATCGCCCCGTTGACCGCGCGCTTGCGCGAGGCCGTGGTCTCGCCCTTCTCCTCGGTCGTGCTGAGCGCGGCCGCGGCCAGCACGGTGGCGTGCCAGGTCCGGAAGTCCTTGGCCGTGGCCTCGAGCCCGGTCGTCTGACGGATGTAGTCGTTGACGGTGGCGGAGTCGATGTCGCGCCAGGTCCGACCGTCCTTCCACGCGAGCAGCCGGTCGCTCGTGCCGCGCCGCTTGCGCATCACCTCGAGCGCCTCGACCGTGGGGTCGTCGTCGATCTCGATCCGGTGCTCGACCCCGGACTTGCCGGTGAAGTCGAAGACCAGCACGTCGCCACGTCGACGGGTGTGCCGGCGTTCGAGCGTGGTGAGCCCGAAGCTGTCGTTCTCGTCGGCGTAGACGTCGTTGCCGATCCGGAAGTAGCCCAGGTCGAGCAGCCGGACGGCTACCGCACAGCCGCGCTCCTTCGGCATGCCGACCGTGCCGAGATCGGCGATGACCTGCTCGCGTGCCTTCGACAGCGCCTTGCCGAAGCCCAGCAAGCGCTCGAACTTCGCGCCGTCGCGGGCCTCCCGCCAGGCCGGGTGGTAGAGGTACTGCACCCGACCCGCGTCGTCGGTGCCGCACGCCTGCAGGTGACCGTGGGGGTACGGCGTCACCCAGACGTCGCGCCAGGCCGGCGGGATGACCAGGTCCTTGACGCGCTGGCTGTCCTCCGGGCCGAGCCGATCGCCGGACTGGTCGAGGTAGACGAAACCCTTGCCGGCGCGGCGCCGCGTCCAGCCGGGGTCGTTGCGTGAGGTCCTGCGTAGCCGTGGCACGAGGTCAGCCTTCCTGAGCGCTCACCGCGGCCGCAACGCCCGAAGGAGGGTGATCGTGATGAGCACCATCACGACGCCACCGAAGAGCCACGGCCACACGTCGCCGTCCCGGGGTTCTGCCGCGAGATCCTCGACCGTGGGCTGGATGGGCACCCGCCGGTCCGCGGTGGGCCGGGCGCTCGGCGATGCCGTGGCGTCGGTTCGCGCCGCCGACTCCGACGCCGACTCCGACGCCGACTCCGGCGCCGACTGGGCCATCGCGCTCAGGATCCGGGCGGGCAGCGGCATCCGCAGCACCGGCGCCCGCGTCCCCTCGGTGGAGAGGTAGAGCGCGTCGGGTCCGGCCAGCGCCAGCCCCTCCCCCTGCTGCTGCTCGGGCAGCTCGAAGTCACCCACCGCCTCGAGTGCCGGGAACGTGTAGACGACCGCGCGCGAGTAGGTGCGCAGGACGAGGTGCTCGCCGTCGGGGAAGAAGGCGCCGTCGGTGACGATCCCGGTCACCGGCCCGACCGGGCGCATCCGGTTGTCGCCCTCCGGGTCGGGAACCGCCGGCGCCTCGAAGAGGGTGCCGCCGAAGACCTCCTTGGTCGCCACGTAGAGCCGGCCGGTGGTCGGGTCGGCCAGCAACGCCTCGGCGTCGTGGGCACGGTCGGGGTAGACCAGACGGACGGCGGGCTCGGCGACCGTGCGGTCCCCCTCCCCGACCGGCACCCGGGTCACCGAGACGCTGTCCCGACCCGCTCCGTTGTCACCGATGTCGCCGACCCACACCTCACCCGGCCCGGCGGGCGCCAGTGCCTCCACGTCCACCGGGTCCTCGGCCCACCGGGTCACCCCGACGGTCGCCCCGGTGCCGTCCACCGTGAAGACCCGGCCGGTGTCGCCGGAGTCGTTGGTGGTGACGAGCAGGTCACCGTCGGCCACCAGCCCGCTCGACTCGACGATCGCGGGGTCGCGGAAGCGGAGAGCCTCGTCGGCCGAGGACGAGTCCGCGGTGAGCGCCGCCGCGATCGCGAACGGCACGGCGAGCGCGATCGGTCCGAGGATTGCCACCTTGCCGGGGGCACGACTCCTACGCATCCAGGAGGTCCCCGAGGCGCGGCCGGATCCCCCAGGCCGCGACCAGCGCGTCGTACTCCTCCCGCGCCTCGCCCCCCTGTCCACCCGTGCGCACCGCACGCAGCAGCGTGTTGCGCGGGGTGTGCTGGCTCTCGACGAACTGCATCACGTCAACGCGATAGCCGCGGGAGCGCATCAGCGACGCCCGCAGGCCGTCGGTGAGGGTGTCGGCGAGGCGCTCGCGGAGGATGCCGTGGCGGGTGAGCATGGCGTACGGCGCCGGGCTGGGCGTGCGCCGCAGCTGTGCTGCGATGTCGTGGTGGCAGCACGGGGCGGCCAGCACCACCGCGGCCCGCCAGCCCTCCGCCCGGGCCAGCGCCTCGTCGGTCGCGGTGTCGCACGCGTGCAGGGCGAGCACGACCTCCGGGACGGTGGCCGGTTCCGCGTCGAGGATGCTGCCGACCACGAAGTCCGCGTCGATGCCTAGGGTCTCGGCGAGCGCGGCGTTGTGCTCGCGTGACTGCTCCCGCACGTCGATGCCCGTCAGCCGCACGGGCAGCCCCCGCACGGCCGTCAGGAAGCGGTGCGCAGCGAAGGTCAGATAGGCGTTGCCGCAACCCAGGTCGACGACGCGGAGGGGGTCCTCGTCGGACGGCCGCCGCAGGTTGCCTCTCTCCATCGCCTCGGTGACGGTGGCGTCGAGGATCCGCAGGAACTCCTCCACCTGGCGGTACTTCGCCTGCCGGCTCGGCTTCATCCGCCCGACGTGGTCGGAGAGCCCGAGGGCGACCAGCACGGGGTCGTCCTCGGCCAGCAGCCGGTGCTTGTCACGGTCGTGGCCGCGATCGGCCTCGACGCTGCTGGCCCGCGCAGACGTGTGCACGGCGGCGTCGCCCTTCTTGGTCACCCGCAGCTGGAGCGTCTCGCCGGACGTGTCGACGTGCCAGTTGCCGAACGGCTCGTCGAGGAGCGCGTCGACGGCCTCCTCCGCTGCCATCCCGAGCGGGTGGTTGACCGTGTGCCCCTGGGTGTCGTCGTACGCCGTCACCTGGAGGTGGGGGCCGGCCTTGAGGTCGACGAGGCGGACCTCGACCCGGCGCCAGCGTGGCTGGGCGCCGCGCCTACGGCCGGAGCCGACCGCGCGCACCAGCACCTCCGGGTCGACGAGCAGCGAGCGGACCCGGCCGAGCGCCTGCGTCAGGGAGTCGCTCATCGCCAGAGCGCCGCGACGACGACGAGCAGCAGCACGCCTGCTAGCGCGAGCGGGATGACCAGGCGACGGTGGCGTGGGTTCACGGGCCTACTCCTGTCCCAGAGTTGACTCGACCGCCGCGAAGTCGTCGGTGACGACCTCCCAGAGCACGTCGTACTGAAGGTCCTGGTAGTGGTGGGCGAAGCGGTCCCGGGTGCGTTTGAGGCCGCGCCAGAGGACTGGTTGTTCGACCCTCCACGTCGGTGCTCGCTCCAGCGCCGCCGCGAGGTCGAGCACCAGCGCCTTGGCGGCCAGTCTCACGAGAGGGTCGTCGGAGTCGGAGAACCGTGCCACGCCCAGTGCTGCGATACGTCGTGCGACCGCGCACATCTCCCGGGCATCGGCGCGCGCATCGGTCTCTCGCTCCTCGGGAGTCACAAGCGTTGCGCCTCGACGAGGATCCGCCGAGCTACCCGCCCGGCTGACCCCGACGGCACGACCTCGACCGGGACCCCCAGCAGCTGCTCGGCAGCGATCTCGAACTCCGCGAGGTCGAAGTAGCTCAACCCGGGCGCCAGCGTGCCCACCAGGTCCAGGTCGGACTCGACGGTGTCCTCTCCGCGCAGCACCGAGCCGAAGACCCGCAGGTCGCTGATGCCCAGCCGGGTGCCGAGCTCGATCAGCGCAACGCGGTGCTCGGCCAGGGCCTCCGAGGGACGACGCTGCAGCGCGCGCTCCAGCCGCTCGACCGTGGCCGACGAGGGTTCGACCCGCCCGTTCTCGATGGAGCTGATGTTCGGCTGGGGCACACCCGAGCGCGCGGCCACCTCGGCCTGCGTCAGGCCCAGCCGGGTCCGTCGCACCCGGAACCCCTCACCGTCGAACATGCTGCCGAGTATAGCGAGAACTATATCGCCAGTGCGTGCCGGACCACGTCGAGCACCGGGACGACCCCCGACTCCACGTCCGCCACCGGCACCCAGGCGACGGCGTCGGTGGTGCCGTCGGTCTCGACCACGCGGGCCACCGCGTCGTCGGGCACCTGCGCGGCGAAGATCAGGTGGACGCCGTGGAAGTCCTCGAGACGCCCGGACGGCGCCATCCCCGTGAAGTGCACGTCGTGCACGTCGAGGAGGTCGCCGACAACGCAGGCGACGCCGCACTCCTCGGCCACCTCGCGGGCCAGCGCGCCGGCCGGCGGCTCGCCGTGGTCGACACCGCCACCGGGCAGCGTCCACGAGCCGTGGTGGTGGCCCAGCGGGGAGATCCGCGTCAGCAGCACCGTGTCGTCGCGGCGGACCAGGGCGTACGCCGCGACGCGCTGCCGCCGGGCGGGCTGGTGGTCGGCCAGCGCCTCGGCCACCATGGCGACGACCGGCACGGCCCCGGAGTGGACGTCGGTCAGCGGAATCCAGGCCGCGTCGGCGGTCGACCCGCCCACCTCCACCACCCGCGGCTCCGGTGAGCCGGGCGGCACCCACCCGTCGTACACGATGCGCAGCGCGTGGTAGTCCAACCGGCCGCCCTCGCGCCACAGGCTCGGCGTGTGCGCGGAGTAGACGCGCGGCCGCTCGCCCACCTCGGCGGTCAGCCCGGTCTCCTCGTGGATCTCCCGCAGCACCGCGACGCGTGGGTCCTCGCCGTGGTCGAGACCGCCTCCGGGGAGCGTCCACAGCTCGTCGCGGGTGACCCGCTCGGCGAGCCGGCACAGGAGGATCCGGTCGTCGCGGAGGATCAACGCGTAGGCCGCGACGCGCTGGCGCTGCGGCACGACACCCATGGCGGCCAACCTACGCGAGTGCCAGACCAGTGCCCCACCCACTACGGTGGCCCGGTGCCGACTCGTCGCGACCCCTGGCTGGACAACGCGAAGATGGTCCTGGTCACCATCGTCGTGGTCGGCCACGCGATCGTGCTGCTGCCGACCAGCGACCTGGAGCAGCAGGCCTACGACTTCATCTACTACTTCCACATCCCGGTGTTCGTGCTGGTCACCGGCTACCTCTCCCGGTCGTTCCGCTACACGCCGCGACACCTGTGGTCCCTCGTCACCACCCTGGTGGTGCCCTACGTCCTCTTCTCCTACCTGATGGCCTACTTCCGGCACCTCGTCGGCGGCGAGACCCTCCTCGACCCGATCCTGACCAACCCACGGTGGCCGATGTGGTATCTCGCCGTGCTGGTGATCTGGCGGCTGGCCACACCGGTGCTCAAGCTGCACCCGGCGATGGTGCCCCTGTCGATCGTGGTCTCGCTGGTGGCCGGCGGCACCAACCAGGAGCTCCTCGACCTCAACCGGACGATGGGCCTGCTACCGTTCTTCGTGATCGGTCTGCACCTGTCCGGCCCCGTGATCGAGCGGGTCAAACAGCGCAGCACCCGGATCGTCGGTGCGGTCGCTCTGGTCGGCCTCTGGGTCTTCGCGGACTTCACCAACGTCTTCTGGAGCACGTCGTGGCTCTACTACCGGTCGTCGTACGCCGATCTCGGCGTCGACCTCGGCGACGGTGCCTGGATCCGCGCCCGCCTGATCGTCATCTCCCTCGTCGGGTGCTTCGCCGTGCTCAGCCTGATCCCCCAGCGGCGGACGTTCCTCTCCGAGATGGGGGCCTTCAGCCTGGTCGTCTACCTGTTCCACGGCTTCGTCGTCCGGTACGCCGCCTACCGCGACCTGGACCGCTTCCTGCCCGACAGCCCGCTGCTCTCGCTGGTCGTCGTCACCCTGCTCGCCGTGGGGCTGGCACTCCTGCTGGCCTGGGCGCCGGTGGCGAGCCGGCTCAACTATCTCGTCGACCCAGTCAACACCGTCGTGAAGCACCGCGCCAAGCGCTCCCTGGGCCTCCGATCCCGTTGAGTGGGGCCTCGTGGCCCGTCGAGTGGGGGCTCGTGGCCCTCTGACCGCCTATGACCTCAAGCGAACGGTGGTCGCGCGTCGAGCGCGAGCGAGCGGCGGCCGGCCCAGCGCCAGACCCGGGCCGCGCGGTCACGGTCCTCGTCGGTGACCAGGTTGCCCATCCAGCGCAGCGCCAGCGTCATCAGCCAGTCCGAGCGCATCCCGGCCGGCCCGAGCGTCGGCAGCAGCCGCGGCACGGTGACCAGGCCGGCCAACCGGCGGGCGATGGAGAACGACTCGCCGTAGTGCTCGCGGAGCACCGCGGGCCAGGCCGTCCCCATCTCGGTGCCCCCAGCCATCATCTCCGCGACCAGACGTCCGGTCTCCAGCCCGTAGTCGATGCCCTCACCGTTGAGCGGGTTCACGCAGCCGGCGGCATCGCCGATCAGGGCCCAGTTGGCGCCCGACACGTGGGAGACGGCGCCACCCATGGGAAGCAGCGCCGAGGTCGGCGCCCGCAGGTCGCCGGACAGCTCGAACTCCGCGCGCCGCTCGTCGGCGTAGAAGCTCATCAATGGCTTGATCGCGATGTCGGCGGGCCGCTTGGAGGTGGCCAGCGTGCCGACGCCGATGTTCACCTCGCCGGACCCGAGGGGGAAGATCCAGCCATATCCAGAGAGGATCTTGCCGTCCTGGCCCCGGAGCTCGAGGTGCGAGCTGATCCACGGGTCGTCGGACCGTTCCGAGGCGATGTAGGCCCGACCGGCCACCCCGTAGACGGTGTCGCGGTGCCATTCGCGGCCCAGCAGCCGACCCAGGGGCGAGCGGACCCCGTCGGCCACCACGAGCCGCTGGCAGGCGATCTCGAAGCGCTCGGCGCCCTTCTGGAACACCACCGCGGCGACCCGGTCGCCTTCTCGGCGTACGTCGACCGCGCGGACGCCGTCGAGGGCCTGCGCGCCCGCCTTGATCGCGGCGGTGCGGAGGTGGTCGTCGAGCTCGGTGCGGGCGACGGCGGAGCCCCAGTCCGGGAGCGTGCCGCCGGGCCAGGGCAGCAGCAGCGTCTGGCCGAACCCGTGGGCGCGCAGGCCCTTGTTGACGGTGTGGGCGCGCAGCCAGTCCTCGAGGCCGAGCCGGCCGAGCTCACCCACCGCGCGGGGCGTCAGGCCGTCGCCGCACGTCTTGTCGCGCGGGAAGACCGCCGCGTCGGCCAGCACCACGTCGAGGCCGAGCCGCGCGGCCCAGGCCGCCGCCGCCGAGCCCGCCGGACCCGCGCCGACCACGAGCACGTCGGTCTGCAGCGGGGCCGTCGTGGTCACGTCCCGATTCTCTCAGCCGCCTGGGAACGCCGCCCAATCCGGGCGTCCGTCCGGTAGCGACGGTCAGGTCCGTGATCGGTCTCCTGGACACCTTCGAGCACGCCGCCGAGGCGCTCGATCGTCCTGACCGACGCGATGTTGTCGTCCGCACACACGAGGAGCACCCGGTCGAGTCCCAACTCACGCGCCTCGTCGAGCATCTGCGCCGTGGCCCAGGTCGCGAAGCCCGCTTTCCGTGCGCTGGGGCGGATGCCATATCCGACGTGCCCGAGATGCGCCGTGCGCTCGTTCAGCACATGCCGCAGCGCGATGCCGCCGACCACCCGGCCGTCATCGACGATCCACCGGTAGCTGCACGGAACCCGTCCGGCCGCATCCGCCTTCGCCGGGTCCGACTGGTCGAGCAACCGCCGCACCCAGGTCTCGAAGCCGGCCGGAGAGATCACGTCATCGGACGCCCCGATGCCGAACCCGTCCTCGTGGGAGCCCGGTCCCCACTCGAGGTGCGCGTCCAGCCAGGCGGCTTGGAGTCGCACGGTGGGGACAACGAGCTCGGGCATCGGTTGTTCAGTCTAGAGGGTGCGCGAACGCGCCGAGACGCGTCGACGCCCGCCCCAGCATGCTGGGACGGGCGTCGACGATCTGCACACGTCGTGCCGTTGCAACCCCCGCGCCAGCGCGGGGACGAGCACTCAGTTCTGGTACGACCCGAAGTCGAAGTCGTCCAGAGCCACGGCCTGCGTGGCACCGGTGTTGCCGAACTCGTAGTCATAGGAGTCATAGCCCGTGACGGCGTACGCCGCGGCGCGTGCCTCCTCGGTCGGCTCCACCCGGATGTTGCGGTAGCGCTCGAGTCCCGTGCCGGCCGGGATCAGCTTGCCGATGATCACGTTCTCCTTCAGACCACGCAGCGAGTCCGAGCGACCGTGGATCGCCGCGTCCGTGAGCACCCGGGTGGTCTCCTGGAAGGAGGCCGCCGAGAGCCACGACTCGGTCGCGAGCGAGGCCTTGGTGATGCCCATGAGCTCCGCACGACCCGAGGCCGGCTTGCCACCCTCGGAGACCACGCGACGGTTCTCGATCTCGAACTTGGCCCGGTCGACCAGGTCGGAGGGCAGCAGGTTCGTGTCGCCCGACTCGATGACCGTGACCCGGCGCAGCATCTGCCGCACGATGATCTCGATGTGCTTGTCGTGGATCGACACGCCCTGGCTGCGGTAGACCCGCTGGACCTCGTCCACCAGGTGCTGCTGCGCCCGACGCACACCGAGGATCCGCAGGACCTCCTTCGGGTCGGGCGTGCCGACCGTCAGCTGCTGTCCGACGTCGATCTGGTCACCGTCGTGCACCAGCAGACGCGACCGCTTGGACACGGGGTACTCGATGACTTCGCTGCCGTCGTCGGGGACGATCTTGACCTTGCGGCTCTTGTCGGTCTCCTCGATCTCGATGCGGCCGGTGACCTCCGAGATGGGCGAGAGGCCCTTCGGGGAGCGGGCCTCGAAGAGCTCCACCACGCGGGGCAGACCCTGGGTGATGTCGTCGGCCGAGGCCACACCGCCGGTGTGGAACGTGCGCATCGTCAGCTGCGTGCCGGGCTCACCGATGGACTGGGCGGCGATAATGCCGACCGCCTCACCGATGTCCACCAGCTTGCCGGTCGCCAGCGACCGGCCGTAGCACTTGGCGCACGTGCCTGCCTTGGCGTCACAGGTGAGCACCGAACGCACGGAGACGGTCTCGATGCCCGAGGCCACCAGCTCGCCGATCTTGACGTCGCCGAGGTCCTCGCCCGCGCCGACCAGCACGTCGCCGGTCTTCGGGTCGGTGACCTCGGTGGCCGCCGCACGGGCGTACGCCGAGGTCTCGGCGTTGTCGTCACGCCTGACGACCATGGTGCCGTCCTCGGCCTCGACCGGGACCCCGATGATCTTCATCAGGCCACGCTCGGTGCCGCAGTCGTCCTCACGGATGATGACGTCCTGCGACACGTCGACGAGACGACGGGTCAGGTAGCCCGAGTCGGCGGTCCGCAGCGCGGTGTCCGCCAGCCCCTTGCGGGCGCCGTGGGTGGAGATGAAGTACTCCAGCACGGACAGACCCTCACGGAAGTTCGACTTGATCGGCCGCGGGATGATGTCTCCCTTGGGGTTCGCCACGAGGCCACGCATGGCGGCCACCTGGCGGATCTGGGTCAGGTTCCCGGAGGCACCCGAGTCGACCATCATGTAGATCGGGTTGGTGCGGTCGAAGTTGGCCTCCATGGCCTTCCCGACCTCGTTGGACGCCTGGTTCCAGATCTCGATGAGCTCCTGGCGGCGCTCCTCGTCGGTGACCAGACCGCGCTCGTACTGCTTCTGGACCTTGACGGCCTGAGTCTCGTAGCCCGAGAGGATCTCGGCCTTGTTGGCGGGCGTGACGACGTCCTCGATCGACACGGTGACACCGGAGCGGGTCGCCCAGTGGAAGCCGGTGTCCTTGAGGGCGTCGAGCGAGGCGGCGACCTCGACCTTGGTGTAACGCTCGGCCAAGTCGTTGACGATGGCGCCGAGGCGCTTCTTGCCGACCTCCTCGTTCACGAACGGGTAGTCCGCGGGCAGGGTGTCGTTGAAGATCGTGCGACCGAGCGTCGTCTCCAGGGTGAGGGACCGGCCCTCCTCCCAGTCCGCGCCGAGCTCGAGCTCGAGCGGCGGCACGATGTCGTCCAGACGGATCTTGATCGGCGTCTGCAGCGAGATCTCACCCTTGTCGAACGCCATGATCGCCTCGGCCGGCGAGCTGAACCCGCGGATCGGGTCGGGCCGCTCCTCACGGTCGGTGGTCAGGAAGAACAGGCCGATGATCATGTCCTGGGTGGGCATGGTGACCGGGCGACCGTCGGACGGCTTGAGGATGTTGTTGGTCGAGAGCATCAGGATCCGCGCCTCGGCCTGGGCCTCGGCCGACAGCGGCAGGTGCACCGCCATCTGGTCACCGTCGAAGTCGGCGTTGAACGCCGAGCAGACGAGCGGGTGGATCTGGATGGCCTTGCCCTCGATCAGCTGGGGCTCGAAGGCCTGGATGCCGAGGCGGTGCAGCGTGGGCGCACGGTTGAGCAGCAC
>Ga0136611_10000486_pt1 | contig 26082 bp, 26 predicted proteins | sample AntDrymUQ2232306_2_FD_106645 | JGI IMG/M metagenome (GOLD analysis project Ga0136611, IMG submission 106645) | Polar desert sand microbial communities from Dry Valleys, Antarctica - metaG UQ223 (23.06) | ecosystem: Environmental > Terrestrial > Soil > Desert | place: Antarctica: Dry Valley...
ATTGTCTGCTTCATGTCAAGCAGGAACGGATCGCCAAACGCATACGGCTTACTGTCGTCCGTGCGGTCTCCGCCGACGCCATAGCGGTCCACCTTGTGCCCGCCAAAGCGGTCGCGGGAGAGCTTTCCGAATATATCGCGGAGCGCTTGCTGGCCGATGCGCCGGATCGCACGAGGGGTGAGTTCCCACCGGTCGCCGTTGCGCTGAATGAGCCCCGCCTCCTCCAGGATCTTCGTGAGGTTCTGGAGCTGCTCCAGTTGTTGCGCAGCCTCCGGTCCGAGGAACTGGCGGACGTGATCGGCGTCGACACCATCAAGGCCGCGGCCGTACTGCGCGCCCTCCATCTGGTCCTCGAGGTTGTCAAGCCCCTGCATCCGCTCCATGAGCTGCATCGCTTCCTGGAGGCCGAGTGGCTGTGAACCGGAGAAGTTGTACCCGCTGCCGAACTGATCGCCGGGAATGAGCTGGTCAAGCATCCCGGCCATCTGGCCCAGCTCACCGCGCAGCTCATCATCGACCATCAACTGGTCCATCATCTGCTGGAGCTGCCCGCGCTGCTCCGGGGACATGCTGTCGAGCAAACTCTGCATCTGGGCGCGCTGCTTCTGCAGGTGCTCCATGAGCTCGTCGAGGGAGTTGATATCGGGCGGGAAAAAGCGGCCGTGCTTCTCCTTGAACGCCTGAAAATTGGGCTCAATGCCCTGCGCACGCTCGCGCAGCATCGCATTGAGATCGCGCACCATCTCCTTGACGGGTTGCAGGTCCTGCGGCGTCATGCCCTCGATCGAGTCCTTGAGTCCTTGAAACTGCTGCTGCATGGCCTGCTGGCGCAACATCTCTTGAAGCGCCGCAAACTTCGCGGCAGCCTCGTGGTTCATGAACTCGTACCCCGAGAGCTCGCGGAGCTGCCCTGCCGGATCGGGCGGGAGGTCTTGGAGGAAGCGCTGATTCCGGGCTGCCACCTGCTCCAGCAGCTTGCGCAGCGCCGGAGAGGGGGACTCAAGATTCTGCGCGCCCTGCAAACCTAGCTCAGCTGACGTTTCTGGTGGTGGATCCTGCGCGGCCTCGGGGGAGGACTGCTGTGCGTCGTCGCCCGACTCACCCCGCGCCTGGTCAAGACGGTTCTGTATACCCAGCCGCTCCGTTTCGACTATGTCCTGGAGCTTCTCGCGTATCTCATCGAGGACTCCGCCGAGGTCGTGCTGATCCAGCTCCTGTTGCCGCTGCTGTCGGAGGCGCTCCAGAAGTTGCTGAAGGCCGGGGATCTGCCCGTCGAGCTTGCCTTCGTCGCCCCATCGGTACATTCGCCGAAGCGCGGAGAGGAGGTCGCCGTCTGCGATGAGATCGTCGGAGAGCGCGTCGAGCAGATCCTCCGCAGAGAGGTCTTCGACTTGCTGGGTGTCGTCCCAGCGGGTATAGCGGTGGCGACCAGCGAACTCGTGCATGTTATCTCCTGTACAGCGCGCGTCCCTCGCTGCGGTCCTTGTTGAGCTTGCGGCTGAGGTGCAGGCCCTCTAGAATGAACTCCACTGCGGAGGCGACGGCGGCTGGATGCTCCCCAACGCCGAGCCGCTGCACACCGGAGCGCATTTCGGGCCACTCGAGCGCCTGCTGCGCGTAGTCCTGGGACGGCATCAGGTCGGACACCTCGATCATCGCGCCGGTGCTGAAGCGACCGATCGCGCTCGAGAAGTCGGAGATCTGGAAATAGCGGTTGAACGTCGTTAAGACCGACTTCTGCAGAAGCTTACGCACAACACGCTCCTCGCTGATGTCGCCCGCCGACTCGAGCTCGATCTTGCCTGCGGTGGACGCGATGATCGCGTCGAGGTCGCTAATACGAGGGGATACGGACGTCTCGTCGAGGCGCACCGCGCGCTTGAGCGCATTCGAGAGTACGTTTTCGTAATTGCTTACGGAAACGCGGACACTCACGCCGGAGCGCTGGTTGATATCTGGGGAACGCCGGGCCAGGTGCGTGACATCCGCGACGATCTCCTTGATGAACTGCGGCACTAGAACGTTCATCCCTGGCAGTTCGTACAAGTCGCCTTCCTGCTCCATTATGCGGATCTCGTACTCCAGCTCACGCGGGTAGTGGGTGCGAATCTCGGAGCCAAAGCGGTCCTTGAGCGGCGTGACAATGCGGCCACGGTTGGTGTAGTCTTCAGGGTTGGCGGAGGCGACGATGAATACATCGAGGGGCAAGCGCACCTTGTAGCCGCGAATCTGGACATCTCGCTCTTCCATGATGTTGAGCATGCCGACTTGAATCCGCTCCGCGAGATCGGGGAGCTCGTTGAGCGCGAAGATACCGCGGTTTGTGCGAGGGACCATCCCGTAGTGGATCGTCAACTCGTCGGACAAATAGCGTCCCTCGGCAACGCGGATGGGGTCCACCTCACCGATGAGATCAGCGATCGTGATGTCAGGCGTGGCGAGCTTCTCGCCGTAGCGGCGGTCGCGATTGAGCCACTCGACCGGAGTGGCGTCGCCGTGCTGCTCGACTTTCTGACGGCAGACGGCACAGATCGGGTTTAAGGGGTCGTCGTTAATCTCGCAGCCCTCGATAACGGGCACGGACTCGTCGAGCAGGTTGACCAACGACCGGGCGATGCGCGTCTTCGCCTGACCGCGCTCACCAAGGAAAATGATGTCCTGTCCGGAGAGGATCGCGTTCTCGATCTGCGGGATGACGGTGTCCTCGTAGCCAACGACGCCGGGAAACAGCTCCTCGCCGCGGCGGATCATGCGGATCAAGTTCTGGCGCATTTCCTCCTTGACGGGCTGGACGGTGTAGCCGGTGGCGCGAAGCTCGCCGATGCTCGCTGCTGGTGTGGTCACTTCAGTCTCCTATCAGGATGGGGCGGGGCGAACCCGCGCGGGGTACCTGCGTTTGTGCTCGCGACGAGGCGTGGGAGTCGCATGGCGGCATAATGTGTGCCGGGCAGGGCCCCGGAGTGGACCGTGGGCCGCCTATCGAGTTTTGCGGCGGCAATACTGATCGTGTCGGGCGAATCACTGAGGGGCATACGGTCAGCCTCCAATCTCGGCTGTCGCCTTGGCGGGAACGCGCTGGCGGTGGGGTAGCTGCCGTTGGGTTCACTATACCCCAGACCTGATGACCTGTCTACCCGCCGAATTGTCCGGTTTCAGAAATAAGTGCGGCTGACGAGCTACGGCAGAAGGGTCGATCAGCCAGTTGGAGCGGGGAGAACGGTGACCAGCGCATAGGAGGTCCCGCGGTAATCGGCGAGTTTCTGTGACGCAGCACAATGCTTATGTCAGCGTGTGCCACGGACAAAGATACTTGCCAGCGGCTCGTAGGCAGAGTAGTAGTTTTCCTCGAGCGGCACCTGCCCAGGTCGCCGAACCTGCCGGTTTATCACAATTTCCGCACCCGCCCTTGCGCGGGCATAGAGCCGGGTCTGTCCGCTCTCGGTCTCGGGGTCGCCCCAGTACTCGGTGCCCACCGGCTCGACAGTGTTCTCGACCCGTGGCTCGGCAAGTTTGACCTCCCAATCGGGTTTCGTGCCATAGAGTTCAACGCGCATCTCATCCTCACCGACGATGATCTGCACCAGTAATGCAGCAGTCGTGTTGTTCTGGAACCGCAGGTTCTCGCCTGGGAGCGTCACCACTGCATCCGTCCCAGGCTGCGCGCCGCCTTCCTCATAATACGGCACGCGCACCGGAGCGGCGACTCGCTGCACGGTCGCCAGGCCGGAGCCGAGAGCAGCGCGGAACACGGTGGTACTCACCTGACTGATACCCGCCCAAGGTCCCTGAAGGCCGCGCTGATTATCCCCGATAAGCTCGGGCCGATAGCCGGCTGCCTCGCTGACATCGCCGACCGCCCCCGCGAAAGAGAACTCCTCGCCTACCGGCACGACAAAGCCCGTCACTGCGTCCGACGCCTTGCGAATGTTCTCAATCCGCTCGACCGGCGATCCCGCAAAGTTCGACTCTCCCGCGCCGACCTGCTCTTGTATACCAAGTGACTGGATATTCGTCTCTACCACGCCCGGTGCGACATCCCGAACCGGAGCGGGGATGACACGGGCGTCGCTCAGCGCGGCATTTTGAATCGCGGCGACCGCCGCGTCACGGTCGAGCTCACGGCCCGGTGCACTCTGCTGAAGCACCTGTACCTGCCCTTCCGTCCACTGCAGACGAGCGTTGCGGCCAGGACGATCAATGTCCTTTGCTAGCTCCCTGAGGTAGGTTTCGATCTCCACCCGATCTAGCCGCACTGCGAGTTCGGTTCGCCCCCCCACGGTCCGTGGTTCGCTCCGCAGCCACTCTCCCAACTGCTGTGCCGGGATCTCCCGTCGCACACCCTCAAGCTCCAGCACCACCGGGCCCGAAACGACCTTTCTCGCCTGGTCCTGAACCGACCGGGCATTCGCCGAATCCACCCGGCCCGCCGAGGTAAATACCTGCACATCCACCGGCTCCGTGGAAAGTGCCAAAAGCGATTGTCGCAAGCGGCTCGCGGTCTCTTCGGCCAGAAAAGTGATGCCCTGCCCCCCACCCTGAACGGTCACATCGCCTTCCTCGACCACGACTCGCGGGACGATTGGGTCCTGGTTGACCTGGTCGCTGATCTCCTGCAGGTACCCACGGAACGGCTCGGAGTCGATCGTCATTACATAGGGCACAGTGATCGGCTCCTGCTTGCCCAACAACGTGTTCACTACCGCGATCAACGGCAGCCGGTCGCGCCCCGCTTCCTGGGCGCGTCGGACTGTCCCTTCAACGTCTACCGCGACACCGAGGTCAGTCGTCGAGGGCTGCCACGTTCGCTTGCCGAGCATGAGAGTAGCCGGTTCATCGCGGAACCGTTCCAGTCGTGCGTCAACCGCTACGGTTGCCTCCTCCGGGGTCATCGAACCGACGGGCACATCGCCAACAACAATCGCGGGATGCATGCGCCCGTTGTAGACACTTTCGAGGAGCGCCGCGCTCGCAGTCACAACCGTGACGAAGAATAATGCAGTGACGATCAGCGCCCGGAGCCACGGTCGTCGGCGACGCCGGCGTGGCGGAACGGCGGGCCGCGTCCGAGTCGCGGAGCGCCATTCCTCAATTTCCGCTTGCACGCGCTCATCCTGCGCCCGCTGACGCGAGTTCTCGGCAGCGGGATGGCGGCTGCGGCTGTTTGTGGGAAACTTCCAGTCTTTGGGTTCCTGCATCGCTCCTGGTCTCAGCGTGTGAGGCGCAGCTGGACACCACCAAGCGTCAGCACGTCCCCGACTTGCATTGCGGCAGGCGCAACAACGTCCTGCCCATTTACCAGCGTGCCGTTCGTACTGCCTGCGTCGCGGACGTACCACTGTCCGTCGCGCAGATACAGCACAGCGTGCTCCCCGGACACCGTCGAATCATCGAGCACGACGCCATTGGTGAGTTTTCGCCCGAGGGCCGTGGTGGGCTCCAGGGGTACCGTCGTGCCGGGCCGAATGCCAGTGCTTCCTGCTTCCACCATAACAAGCCTGCCGTGCGGTGACTCGACCGGCGTCTGCGTTGCCGCCTGCCGCAGTTCGCGCAAGACCACACGCATTACCTCAAAGAGGAAGAGATACAACAGACCAACGAACGCGACGTTAAGCGCGAAGACGAAAAGATCGAATGACACCGGGCCTACCTGCGGCTATGGAACACGAGTTCCGCCCCACCGAGCGACACCCGGTCACCGCTCTCGAGCGCACGTTCCCTGATACCGTACCCATTGACATACGTGCCGTTCGTGCTCCCGAGGTCTCGCAGATACCACTCATTGCCCCGCGGATAAATCTCCGCGTGATTGCGCGATACCCGTGCGTCCTCGAGCACGATCTCGTTCTCCAGGCCACGGCCCATCCGGGCCCTCCCCGCAGGCAGATTGTATCGCTGCCCATTCTGGCTCCCCGCGACAACCGTGAGGGTCGCCGTCTGTACCTGCTGCGGGCGGCGGGTGCGCTGAATCTCTATCGGCTGTGTAAACTCCGCCTGCTCCGCATTCTCGATCGAATCAAGATCCTCCAGCCAGGAACGAACGTGGACAGCGCCAACCCGGACGTTATCCTGTGGCACGAGTTTCACCTGGGGGCGGGTGATGAGGGTGAGCTTCATCTCCCGCGCACGATCCTGCAAATACGAGGACATCTCTCGTTCGAGCGACGCTCGATACCGCTCGAACGCCTCGTGCTCACGAGGGTTCAGGCCGACTTCATATGTGTTGGGCGCGAAGACCTTACCCACGCCAACGGTCTGATTGGCCTCCATGGAGCGCTCCAGGCGCTTCGCGATTTCCGCGGGTTGCACTTTGGGCCGGAATACGCGCGCTATCGTACCCTCGAACATACCCTCGAGCCACCCCTCAAACCTGCCGAGCACGCCCAACTATGCTAGCCTCCGCCAACCGATAACGCACTCAGGCGCTCTCCTCAAGCTCTTTCTCGTCGTCATGCCACGCCACAAGTTCCGGTTTTGAGCGCTGTCGTACCGTGTCGCCATTCACGATACACTTGTTCACTTTCTTCAGAGACGGGATCTCGTACATGGTCTCCAACAAGACCTCCTCGATAGTGGATCGCAAGCCTCGCGCCCCCGTCTTGCGCGCGAGAGCCTCCTCGGCCGCCGCCTCCAGCGCGTCACTGGTGAACTGGAGGTCGACGTTGTCCAGCGAGAAAAACTTCTGGTACTGCTTCACGATCGCGTTCTTCGGTTCCGTAAGTATGTGCACAAGGTCAGTCTGCGAGAGCGGATCGAGTGTGACGGATACGGGCAGGCGGCCAATGAACTCGGGGATCAACCCGTATTTCAGAAGGTCGTCCGACGTTAGCTGGTGGAGGAGGCGCGCCTTCTCCTCGTCGATCTCCTGCTTCGTCATGTTGGGGGTGCCAAACCCGAGGGTGCGCTTGGTACCAGTACGCGCGGCCACAATCTCATCGAGCCCCTCGAACGCCCCGCCGCAGATAAACAGGATGTTCGTCGTGTCGATCTGGATGAACTCCTGATGGGGATGCTTGCGCCCGCTTTGGGGCGGTACATTCGCTGTAGTACCCTCAATGATCTTCAGGAGCGCCTGCTGGACGCCCTCTCCTGAAACATCACGCGTGATCGATGGGTTATCGCTCTTGCGGGCGATCTTGTCGATCTCGTCGATATAGACGATACCCCGCTCCGCCCGTTGCACGTCCAGGTCGGCGGCCTGAATCAGCCGCAACAGGATGTTCTCCACATCCTCACCAACGTAGCCCGCCTCCGTGAGCGCTGTGGCGTCCGCGATGCAGAACGGGACGTCGAGGATCTTCGCGAGCGTTTGCGCGAGCAGCGTCTTCCCTGACCCGGTGGGACCGACGAGCAGGATATTACTCTTCTGAAGTTCGACATCGTCGATGCGCATGTCTGCGGCGACTCGCTTGTAGTGGTTGTAGACGGCAACGGAAAGTGTCTTCTTAGCGCGGTCCTGACCGACCACATACCCATCAAGGAGTTCGAAGATGCGCTTGGGTGGAGGGATTCGGCCAGAAGAGTCGGCCCGCTTAGTGCCGACTGACTCCTCTTCGTCGATGATTTCTCGGCACAGGTCCACACATTCATTGCAGATGTAGACCGCGCCCGGGCCAGCGATCAACCGCCGGACGTCCTCTTGTCGCTTTCCGCAGAACGAGCATTTGTAGCCGGACCTGGCGGTGCGCGAGTTCGACATGCGATCGTTTCCCTTTCGAGGTCGTGTATACGCGCTACGGTGTAACCGCTAGATCCTTTGTGCTTACCAGGATATCGTCAATGATACCGTACTCTTTGGCCTCTTCAACAGTCATGAACTTCTCGCGGTCAAAGTCCATGGATATACGCTCTAGTGTCTGGCCTGTGTGCTTCGCCAGGATCTCGCGCCCACGGCGCTGCTGATCGATGTAGAATCGGGCGGTCGTTTCGAGGTCCTGCGCGAGGCCCTGCACGCCGCCATGCGCTGGGTGCATGTGAATCGTGGAGTTGGGCAGGGCGTATCGTTTGCCCGTCGTGCCGGCGGCGAGCAGGGGCGTCGCCATGCTTGCTGCCATGCCAATGCAGATCGTGTTGATGTCGGGCTGGACGTATTGCATCGTGTCGTAGATCGCGAGCCCTGAGGTGACGGAGCCTCCGGGACTATTGATAAACATCTGTATGTCCTTCTCGGGATCCTCGGAGGCAAGAAAAAGCAACTGCGCAATTATGAGGTTGCTGATCTGGTCGTCTATGGGCGTACCCAGCATGATGATGCGGTCGCGCATCAAGCGGGAGAAGATATCGAAGGACCGCTCCCCACGGTTTGTGCTCTCAATAACTATCGGTACCAACGAGTTGATGTCCATCATGCGCTCCTGATCAGAATGTGCCTGCTGGGGATTCAGCCGCCGCAGCCTATGAGGGCTGCTCCTGGGCTTCCTGCGTGGAGGAGTCAGGGGCAAGTGCCTCCTCCTCCGCCTCGTCGACTTCCTGCTCCACCTGCATCTCCGCCATCGTTTCGATGATCTCGACGTCGGACTCCTGGACTGGTTCGTCCTCAGCCTCCGTGAGCGGTGCGTCAAGCGGCTGGCCCGTCGCCATTTCGACCACCATGTTGAGTAGCTTGCGGTCGTAGATATCGGAGCGCATTCGCTCCTGCCAGCGTTCGCTCGCCAGCAACTCCCGGACATTCGCGAGCTCATCCTCGGAGATTCCCTGCTGAATGCGCGCCATCTCCGCCTCGATGTCGGCCCCCTCGACCTCAACGCCCTCGGCCTTTGCCACCTCACTCAACACCAGACCGCGCACCAGGCGCTCCCGTGCCGGCTCGCGGTACTCTTCGCGCATCTGCTCGCGGCTGCGTCCACTGAATTGTAGAAACTGTTCGAGACTCACGCCCTGGTTGCGCAGGTCAGCGTCCATGTGTTCGACCTGATGATCCACCTCCCGCTCCAACAGCATCTTCGGCATCTCGACGGTGGATTGCTCCACAATCTGCGAAACGATGTCCGAGACCAGACGCTCTCGCTCCTCAGCAGCAGCGCGCGACTCAAGGTTGTCGCGGACGCCCATCTGCAACTCCTCCAGGGAAGTCACGTCGTGACCGACGCGCTGGGCGAACTCATCATCGAGTTCCGGCAGTTTCTTCTCTCGAATGTCCTTGACCGAGGCCTTGAACACCGCTGTCTGGCCGGCGAGTGCGTCGTTTTCGTGGTCCTCTGGGAGGACAGCCGAGTACTCGTAATCCTTGCCTTCCTCAACGCCAACGAGTTGAGCATCGATCTCGTCCATAAGCGGCCCTTCGCCGAGAACAATGGTCAAGTCGTGTTGCACGTCGCCCAAGGGCACGCTATCGACAAAGTCCTGAATGTCGATGAGGAGTTGATCGCCTTTGCGCGCCGGTCGCATGGGTTCTGGCGCGACCCACTCCACCTCACGCTCTCGCAACCGCTCAATCACCTCGGCAACCTGCTCATCGGTGACAGAGACCTCTTGGCGTTCCGCCTTGACGCTCTTATAGTCACCCAGCGTGACCGTTGGGGCGAGCGGAACGGTGACTTCAAAGCGAAAAGGCTCGGTTGCGAGGATGTCGAACGACTGCGGCTCACCGATGGGGCGCAGCCCCTCCTGTTCGAGGGCGTCCGCAATGGTGTCGGGGACGAGTTCTTTGGTCGCCTCATCCATGAGCGCGCCTTCACCAAGCGCGCGCTCGACCAGTACACGCGGCGCCTTGCCACGCCGGAACCCAGGGATCAGGACCCGGTTTGCGAGCCGCTTGTACGCGCGCTCAACCTCCCGATTCACCTGCTCCGGCTCGACCTCGATTTCGAGCCGCGCCAAGCTCTCCGGCAGCTTCTCACTCTGGACTTTCAAATCGTTACTCCCCGTGCTACTTCGGCAAAATTATAGCACGGGGCCCAACTGCTGTGAAGAATTAGCTTGCTTTGGACGGACGGGATTTGTCGCGCTGCGATGAAGTGCGACGCACTGGCACGCTAACAGGTGCGTCAACGAGGCTGTCATTTCCGGGAAGAGACCATCGATGACATGATGATTACTGGACGCTATAAAGTTTACCTGGCCGCCCTCGACTGCGTTTTCAAAGTGCCTTTCCGGCCTAATCTTCTAGTCTCCATCGAGTATCGTTCCTTCATCGACAGTCCGAGGAGTTGCTATGACCCTCGCATCGGCAAGTAGAATCTCAGGATGGAACCACCCTCCGGTCTATTCAAGGCCTCTATCCACCCGCCGTGCGCTTCGATAATACTCCGGGCAATGGCGAGCCCGAGGCCCACACCGCCTTCTTTGCGCGTGCGCGACTTGTCCACTCGGTAAAATCGCTCAAAGATCAATGGCAGATCCGATTCGGGAATGCCCGGTCCGCGGTCCATCACTTCGACCTTGAGCTTGCTTGATTGCACTTGTGAACCGAGAGAAATGCTTCCGCCAGTCGGCCCGTGTTTTGCCGCGTTGTCGACGAGTATGAACACCACCTGCTCGATTCTGGATCGATCGAATTCCGCGGATCCCGTGGCGGACAGATCCAGTTCCAGGGATGCCCCTCGGTCATGCGCTAGCGTCCTGGCGCGCTCTACCAGTTGGGCAAAAAAACCTTCCAGCCCCACCGCTTCGATCTGAAATGGGAGCGGGCTGGAATCAGACCGGGCCAACATGAGCATGTCTTCAACCAGATGGGTCATCCGCTCGGATTCGCGGACGATTTCTCCGAGCAGTTCTGACTGAACGCTTTCGGGGTCGATCTCTAGGGCAACCTCCGCGTTGGCTCGCAGCACGGTGAGAGGCGTTCGCAACTCGTGCGACGCGTCCGCGACGAAGGCGTTCTTCGCCCGCAAGGCGTCGGCGAGCTGCTGGGCCGTCTGTTGCTGCTGACGAACCCGGCTCAAAGTAGAGTACGCCAGCCCCATTCCCAGCAGAACCGATCCACCCAGGACGGAGAGCAGTGTGAACCTCGCCGTGTCGGCCGCCTGATCTACTGTGCGGAGCGATGCGGCCGCGCGTTGCTCGCCGAAGTGATCTATGTCCCGTGCGGCCAGTTCCAACTCGGAGAGCATTGCGAGCCCCTCGTCACTAGCCGCAGTGAAGGCGCTCGGATTTGTGTCATAGGCATCGATCGCTGGTCGGAAGTCCGAGTAGTATTCATCTGCCAGCCTATGCAGTCGGTCCATTCGGACCACCTCAGGATAGGCTGACTCTACTCTCGCCAGACGGCTTATCTGCTCCCTGAGTCGGAAGTACGCGCCCTCAAAATCGGCGCTGCCGCGACGCGATGGTCCGGAGAAAAGGATATTGCGGTGATAGTGGCGTACGTCAAGCACAGCCACCCTGAGGTCGTCCCCTCGATCCTCGAGCTCGATGTCGTACTCCAGCGCCCGGTCTGTAACGTGCTTGACCCGCTCGTTGATGACCAGACCGAGCAATCCCGCCACGACGATTGCGATCAACAATCCGCCGACGGAGACATTGGCGATCCGCCAGGGCTCGATACGCGGTTGCCGTAGCCAACTCATGCCAACAATCTCTTGGAATGTCCGTTCATAAACCCGCCTTCCACGAGCGTCCGTTCTAGCATATACTCTCGTCTGTGAGGATTCTGCTGATTGAAGACGACGCCGCGATTGTCCGTGTGCTTGAGCGTGGCCTGCGCGCTCACGGCTACCAGGTCGTGAGCGCCGAGAACGGCGAAGACGGCGCGCTGCTCGCGTCGGACGAAGATGTCGAGCTCGTGCTGCTGGACATTTCCCTGCCGGGGCGCGATGGCCATCAGGTGCTTGCGTCCATCCGTTCCCGGCGCCCCGGCCTCCCAATCCTGATGCTCACGGCTCGTGACGACCTGGAGAGCAAGGTCAGAGCCCTCCGCTCTGGCGCCGACGACTACCTGACCAAGCCATTTGCCTATGAGGAACTGCGCGCCCGCATTCACGCACTCACGCGGCGGGCCGATCAGTCCAGATCTTCCCAGATTCAGGCTGGCAACTTGCGCGTCGATCTGGTGGCCCGGCGCGTGTGGAGGGGCGATCAACTGCTGGAGCTCTCCGGGCGAGAGTTCTCTCTCCTCGAATACTTCTTGCGCCACTCTGGACAACTCCTCTCACGTCAACAGATTCTCGCTGCGGTGTGGGAATACGATTTCGATCCAGAATCTAACGTAGTGGACGTTTACGTGCGGTACCTCCGCATGAAGACGGACGAGCCCGGTTTGCCGTCTCTCATCACAACGGTGCGCGGTGCGGGCTATCGATTCGATCCGCCAACCGAATCCTAGTCATCCTCGTCTCCCTCGCCGGTACCGCCGTCGTCATCGGCATCTCCGTTCTCCCCGTCATCGGATCCATCGCCACCCGTTCCATCGCCCGCGTCATCGTCACGGTCTGGCGCCGGAGGTCTGGGAGTCGGTGTTGGCGTTGCCCGAGGTTTCAACGGGGGCTTGGGTGTGGCGGTTGACGTCGGCCTGGGTTTCACCAGAGGTGCAGGCGCGGCCGTTGATCTTGGTTTCGGTCTAGCTGTAGCTTGGGGTCTCTTCGTGGGTTCGGGAGTTGCGGTCGCCTTCCGCTTGGGTTTCGCCGGAGGTGCAGGCGACGCGGTTGGTCTGGGTTTCAATCCAGCAGTAGCTTGCGGTTTCTTTGTGGGTTCGGGGGTTGCGCTCGCTTTCGGCTTCGCTCTCACCGTCGGCACAACCACTGACCTCGGCCGTGGGGTTGCGAAGACTTGTTCAGTGTGCGGCTCACTGAGCTCAATCTCAACCTCGACGAGCTCCCCCCGGGACTCGATTTCAACTACCGCTTCCCTTTCGGCTTCAACCAGGAAGAAGGTCCACTCCCCTTGCGAGAATCCCAGATCCGCTACCTGCCAACGATGTACTCGGAAGATCTCACGATAGAAGTCGTGAACCGGCTCCAGATCCGCAGTGACAACGTACTCCAACTCAGTCTTTAGTAGCCGTTGGTCGACGGAACGCCGGTATTCCACCCGAACCGATCCTGGATACCGGGGGATGGTCTCGATATCGGCACCGGGCACATCGCTCCTGCTCGTGAAGCTGATTGTCGTGGGCAGTGGCACCGAGGTTCTGCCCGAGTTGCCGACAGTGGACACATCGGGGTCGGCGAGCAACCTGCCGAGCGTCAGGCCACCAAGGCATACTGTCAATAGCATGGCGGCCAGAGCGAGTTTGGAGGTCGTCAAAAGATCCTCGAAGGATGCAGGCGATTCTCTCGCGAGTCACGCACGAAGCAGATTACAGGGAACTAGATGCCTATCTGGAGCGGTACAGTCACCTGGCACTGTCGCGATCTACAGTATCCTGCCAGCACTCCACACTTCTCGTCGTTGGTGAGGCTTTACCCGGCTTGGGTGCAGTGAGCCGAATAACCAATGAACACCAATGTCGCCACGAACGTGTTGTGCATTCTACACCAGGCACCGACGGTCTGGGCTAGCGCGTGTCTGCAGTTTCTCAGAGTTCGGCGTCTGAACGGGCGCCCATCCACCTGAGATTCACGGATGGGCGCCCGTGAGTTCGGCGAAGCAGGCTATAGCCTGCTACACTGGTCCTCTTTGTTGCCGTAGACTATGTTGCCCCCGCCAGTCGGCCGAGGGTAATTCGCCTTGCACTGCAAGTTCCCGTCGACGGTGTTGCGATAGACGTACACCCCGCCTGTGTTCTGGAACGCTTGCAGGTTCCCACCGATACGGTTATAGGAAGCCCGCAGGTAGCTGGTGTTGTCATCGAACAGTACGTCGCCATTGATACGTGACGATGTAATCATAGCGGCCTTACCCTGAACGATCTGTATGCTGCCGCCAATCACCGAGCTGTTCTGCACATTAACCCTGGCCGCGTTCTCGGCCTGAACGTTGCCAACAACTCGAATGCCGTATGCCTTGAGAGTCGCCCCCCGCTCCACCTTCACGGTGCCCTTCACACGAGTGGCGTTCAGTGTACACGTGGCTCCACTTGGCACTCGAAGGTTGTCCACCGTGATCGTCCCAAGGGTGCCACGGCACACCCTCTCGTCCGCCAGAGCCACGGACATGCCCCCATGGACAATGACCAGCGCCAGAACCCCCATCATACATATAGTTGCCAGCCTTCTCATCGTCATCATCGTCTGCCCATCCTTCACCTTCCGTCTTTCATATGCGAGTTACGCATGATCTCAGTATGGGGGCGCAACACGAGACGGAGATTAGCGGCACATTAGAATAACTCTCATCTGGCCTGCCTTCGGATGCAGCAGGCCGTAGATCGCGTGTTTCGCGTTGTTGATCGAAGGGAGCAATCTAGGCAGAGGTTGCTTGTACCGCGTTCGGGAAAAACAGCAATCTACTGCGAGCACCTGCACCCCGTCACGGAAGCTTTGCCACGCCGTGGTCGTCATTCGCCCAAGCGTATCGAAGTACAGGCGCTGGAAGGCACAGCAGTGGAACGCGAAAACCTCAGCGAATTGTATGGGTGCGGCGCGAGACATGTACGCGTGGTGTCACTCGCTCTACGCTTGGTGGGTGAATCGCTGGAAGCGGGCACGGAGCAGCCTTCGCAGACGGATAGTGAAGATCAGCAGGCGAAAACGGAGACTTGGGCTGAGTACGGTTGAACCGCACGTGACGCACTCATACCACCGGCCAAGCTCGTTCCGCCGCCACCACTCGCTCAGCTCGTGCTTCGGGTCACTACCGCAAACAGGCATAGATACTTCCTCCTACGTTGACTACGTGGCGTATCGTCGCCTGTCCGGCGTAAATGGCACGTGAAGAGACGGGGGCCAGCCCTCAAGATGGTGTAAAACCGCGCAGTTCCGCGACCCTTTCCCGCCCGGTCAGGTCCCGGTGCCGCAGAACTTGCCAGTCAGACATGTGTCTTGCCACGGCGCGGTCAAGCGCGTCGAACAGGCGCGGATCCAGCTCAAGCAGACACACACCGTCCGGCCGCAGTTTCTCTGGCAGTTGCTCGAGGAGGCTGCGGATGGACCCCATTCCGTCCGGCCCTCCGTCGAGCGCGCAGTGTGGCTCCCATGCCCGCACATCCGCGTCGAGTCTCGGGATCTCACCTGTAGGCACGTACGGCAGGTTCGCCATCACGAGACCGACCTGACTATCTACCGGTTCCAGCAACGAGCCGTGCAGCAGGCGGACCCGCCCCGCTGCGCGGAATGCCGCGATGTTCTGGCCAGCAATCCCAAGGGCATCAGCGGAGGTGTCCGTCGCGTACACTTTCCAACCCGGACGCTCAAGCGCAAAGCTGATTGCGATGCAACCACTGCCAGTGCCGACGTCTATCGCCATTCCATCAGAACCCGTAATCTCAAGGGCACGCTCGAGGAGGATCTCCGTTTCCGGCCGCGGAATCAGGACGGCGGGGGTCACGCGGAACGCCCGTCCGTAGAACTCTTTATCGCCGACGAGGTACGCCACGGGCTCCCGGCGGACGCGTCGATGCACGAACTCCCGATACTCCCGCTGCATCAGCGCTGATACCTGCTCATCAAAGGTTGCTAGCAGGACAGTGCGGCTCCGCTCCAGGACGTGCGCCAGGAGAACCTCCGCGTCAAGTACCGGGCTCTGAACCTGCGCGTCACGCAGATCCTGGATCCCCTGGCGAAGTAATTCACGTACAGTCATATCCCAGGCCTGTGCCATCCTTCACAAACTTGATTTTTCCCTGAGTTAGTGTATAGTTTTGAGACATTCGAGGCGGGCCGCAGGCCCGCAGAATGTGGAGCGAGATTCGAGCGGATGCAATCAGTTCGGATATCGTACCAAGTGACCGCGTACCGATGGAAAGGAAACCTCCATATGGGCAAGCTGCGCATACTCTCCAAGCTCGGAGACACGACAGTGCAATGGGATACCACGAGGGGTGCAGAGGAGGCGGTCCGCGAAGCTGAACGTATATTCAGGCAGGAAATCGCGGCCGGCAGCACCGCGTTCCGCGTCTCTGCAGCGGCACCCGGCGAGCGGATCGTTAGCTTCGACCCGCATGCCGAGCAGATTGTGATCGTGCCGCGCGTGGCAGGAGGCTGACCGGTGGGGGAACTGCTCCCCATCCTGGCACAGATGCTGTTCGGGCTCCTCGTCGTCGCTGGCCTGTCCTGGTCGCTCGCGCATCCTTCGCATCGGCACAACGTTCAGCCGCATCAGGCCCATTCGGAGTGGCTGGCCGCGAAGGCGCGTGCAGAGCATCTGCTCATGGAGATGCTTTCAACCGAGGACTACCAGCATCTCGCGAGGCGTGGCTACATCGAGGTGCGGAGTCCAAATGTCCCCGAGCGCTGCTATCGGGTTCCAAAGTATCGCGGGCGTATCCACGTGTATGAGGCGGGGCGGCCGGTCATGAGTCTCTGCGTCCAGCCTGTGCACCACATCCCCGATGCGGATGTGGTGCTCATCCACAAGCTGATGATCGAGGGTAACGAGCAGGAATACTTGCGAATCGCAAATCGCTTTGACGTGACGCCGTTCCGACAGTATCTATAGCTCAGCCAACGACGAGCCAGCGCAAGTACTCACCGGATCCTCCACGCTTCGGCGCACTGTGATCGAAGGACAAGCACTATGGCCAGTTCCGCATCCTGACTGTGAGGAGCAGTGAGGCCGCCTGATAGTTTTGCATCAGGTTCCCGCAAGTGTCATCGAACACGGCCTGGACCATTGTCTCCATCGCGGTGGGAGGCATGGTGAATACCACAGTCAGCCGCTCGTACTCGCAGGGAAGATCCTCAACGGCGAACGCAGTTGCGGCGATGCCATCCATAAAGAGCGCCTCCTGGAACATCCTGGCGGCCGGGTGGGAGTTCGACTCCAGCAGCAACGCGACATCGTCCAGACCTTTGGGCGGCATACCGGTTAACCGCCGGACTCGCCAAGCTACATGTCCATCTTCGCGACAAAACCTAGAACCTTGGTGTAGAACCGAGGCGCCTTGTCCGAGTCGTCGAGCAACACGCTGCCAAGCTGAATCATCGTCGCATCAACCTCGTTCGAGACCACGATGAATGCAGCAGATGGCACTTGGGTTCGGCTCGCAACAGCAGCACCGTCCTGGGGCCGTCCAAGCCGTTTCCGGAGCGACCGCGTCGCGTCCCGGTTACGGGTCTGCTATTCGTGAGACCGGCGGAGAGGGCGGGATTCGAACCCGCGAGACGGTATAACCGCCTACGCGATTTCCAGTCGCGCGCACTAGGCCAAACTATGCGACCTCTCCACAATAGAGCAGTGGGCACCATACGTGCAGCTTCGAGGCGGTCTTCTTAAGCTCCCATTCTCGGCTCGTTACTTGAGCCGGCGGAGGGGGTGGGATTCGAACCCACGAGGCTTTTGACACCTGGCCGCTTTCGAGACGGCTGCACTAGACCGGGCTATGCGACCCCTCCACGTCCCCAGCAAGGGGGCGTCACTCCGCCGGACAGTATATCAAACGGCACGCCACGCATTCCAGCGGTTTGCCGCGCGCGATTGACAGCAAGCAGCCATGAACGTTATCCTGCCTCACGCAGCAGACCCAGCCAATCGGCAACCTCAGCGGAAGGCGCAGAGCACCCGCAATGAGCAACCTGAGTCAGTTTTTCGGCCCGAATGCCGGTTACGTTCTGGAGCTGTACGAACGCTACCAGCGTGATCACGCATCCGTCGACGCAAGCACAAGGGCGCTCTTTGAGAAGGCAACGCCCGAAGACCTGCCTGAGGTGACGCATGCGCCGTCAGCGACGGTCCGCGTTGAAACCGTTGTCGGAGCCGCGCGCCTTGGGCGCCTCACGCGGGAGTACGGCCATCTTGCAGCGCGCATCGATCCACTCGGCTCGGACCCTCCCGGCGACCCGGAACTGGAGTTCGCGACGCACGGCCTGACCGAGGAAGATCTGCGCGGGCTGCCACCCAGCGTCGTTGGAGGTCCGCTCGTGGGGCGTACCAGCGATGCCTTGGAGGCGATCCGCGCACTTCAGGCGCTCTACTGTGGTTCGATAGGCTACGATTTCGACCAGATTCAAAAACCAGAGGAGCGCGTCTGGCTGCGTGACGCGGTCGAAACACAGCAGTTCACCAAGCCGCTCGGGTCCGCCGAGGACCGCGAGCTGCTGTATCGGCTGACGATGGTCGAAACTTTCGAGCGCTTTCTGCACCGCAGCTTTCCCACGCAAAAGTGGTTTTCTATCGAGGGTCTCGATCTGCTCGTGCCGATGATGTACGAGGTGATCCTGAACGCAGCGGATGCTGGCACGCGGGAGGTTGTCATCGGCATCGCTCACCGTGGACGGCTCAACGTACTCGCTCACATCCTCGGCCTCTCGTACGAGGCTGTTCTTGGTGGCTTTCTGCATGATGCGGAACGGCGCAATGGCACGGCAGCATCCGATGCACAGACGGACGGATGGACGGGCGATGTCACGTACCACCTCGGGGCGACACGCAGGCTCGCGCACTCGGGCGGCACCACTGTGATGCCAATCACGCTCGTCTCAAATCCAAGCCACCTCGAGTTCGTTGATCCCGTGGTTGAGGGACGTGCCCGCGCTGCCCAGGAGACGCGCTCGAACCCGGGTCCGCCAGGCCAGGACGAGCGCGCCTCGCTCCCTCTGCTCATCCATGGCGACGCGGCCTTTCCTGGTCAGGGCATCGTTGCCGAGACGCTGAACCTCTCGCGCCTCTCGGGCTACCGCACCGGCGGCACGATTCACATCATCGCGAACAACCAGCTCGGCTTCACGACCGACGAAGCCGATGCGCGCTCCACGCTCTATGCAAGCGATCTGGCGAAGGGTTTCGAGATACCCATCGTGCACGTCAACGCCGACGACGCTGAGGCATGTATCGCCGCGTCCTGCCTCGCTCACGCGTACCGCGAGCGCTTTCAGAAGGACTTTCTGATCGACCTCGTTGGCTATCGCCGTTACGGACACAATGAGAGCGACGAGCCGGCATACACTCAGCCGCTAATGTACGAGCGCATCGCCCAACACCCAAGCGCGCGCGAACGGTGGGCCAAGACCCTCATCGAGCGAGGCACCTTGAACAGCGACGAGGCGGCGGCGATGGTCGAACAGGTGCAGGAGCGGTTGCGTGCTGCCTATCAGCAGGCGATCCCTGCGGATGAAGGGCCGAGCCCATCCCAAAGCCCGGACCTCAATGACGAGACCATCGAGGCGCTGGTACCCCCCACGACGCTCCGTGAGCTGAACGAGACACTGTTGGCCCGCCCGGAAGGGTTCAACGTAAACCCGAAGCTCGACCGCGTCCTGCAGCGGAGGCGCCCCGCGATTGAGAAGGGCACCATCGACTGGGGCCACGCGGAGTCCCTCGCCTTTGCGAGCATTCTCGCGGACGGTGTGCCCATCCGTTTCACCGGTCAGGACACGGAGCGCGGCACTTTCAGTCAGCGGCACCTCGCATTGCACGATGCGAAGTCCGGCGCGCGTTACTGCCCCTTGCAGGCGCTGCCGCAGGCGGACGCCTCGTTCGCAGTTCACAACAGCCCGCTCTCAGAGAACGCCGCGCTCGGCTTCGAGTATGGATACAGTTCCCACGCGCCGGGAACCCTCGTGCTCTGGGAGGCGCAGTACGGCGACTTCGCGAACAGCGCGCAGGTTATCATCGACCAGTTTATCGTCTCGGGCGAGGCCAAGTGGCGGCAGCGTTGCGGGTTGGTGCTGCTCCTGCCACACGGATACGAAGGCCAGGGCCCGGAACACTCCAGCGCGCGCCTGGAGCGGTACCTGCAGCTCGCGGCAGATGGTAACCTGCGCGTTGCGTACCCAACAACCGCCGGCCAGTATTACCACCTGTTACGCCGCCACGCTGCGCTGCTGCGAGTAGATCCGCGCCCCCTCGTGGTCATGACGCCGAAGAGTTTGCTGCGCAGCCCGCGCGCGGCAGCCTCGCTGCCCGATCTCTCTGACGTGACGTTCCAGCCCGTGATCAACGACCGGCAAGCACAGGATCGGGGGGGCGACGTGCACCGTGTCATCGTCTGCAGCGGCAAAATATACATGGATCTGATCGCCAGCCCGAGGCACGCCGAAGCGCGCGAGACCGCGATTATCCGGATCGAAGAGCTGTCCCCATTCCCAGTGGACCAACTCGCGCGCGTACTTATGGGGTATCCGTTAATGAGCTCGGTGATCTGGGTTCAGGAGGAACCGAGGAACGCAGGCGCGTGGCCGTTTGCCGAGCCGCTCCTTCGCGAACTGCTATCTGACGGCATGCCGCTCGCCTACGTTGGACGCCCGCCACGCGCTAGCCCGGCGGAAGGTTCCGTCGACCAGCACAACGCGGAGCAGGCACGTATCGTCGAGTCGGCACTCACCAGAGAGCCGGACATGTATCCACCGAGTAATCTGGAGGGCGTAAAACATGTCGGCTGAGATCGTGGTTCCCGAACTGGGCGAGTCTATCGTCGAGGTTACTGTGCAGCGATGGCTGAAGCATGAAGGAGAGCGCGTAGACGAAGGCGACCCAATTGTCGAGCTGGAGACCGAGAAGGCGAACGTCGAGATCCCGGCCAGACAGTCCGGGGTACTCGCGTCCATCCATATTGGGGAGGGCGTAAGCGCTGCAGTAGGCGCTGTCCTCGGGGTCATCCGCATAGACTCGAACGCGAAGGAGCCTGTCACAGCCACGCTGTCTGCCGAGCCGTCCCGGAGAGATGACCAGATCCCGAACGGCGATGCCGACGAGGAGGCGGAGCACAGCCACCCGTCGGCGTCCCCTGGCGTACGCAGACTGGCGTCGGAGCATGCGGTGGACCTCGCGTCGATCCATGGCACGGGAGAGAGAGGTCGAGTCACGAGGGAGGACGTCCTCGGCCACATGGAGAGCGCATCAAAGCCTGCCACACCAGCGCGTGCCGCACGGCTGCCAGCGGCTCCCATTCCGCAACCGGCGCCTACATCATCGAGTCGGGAGACCCGTAGGCGGATGTCCACCCGCCGCAGGACGATAGCCCGCCGCCTCGTGGAGGCACAGCAAACGGCCGCGATGCTCACTACGTTTAACGAGGCGGACATGTCCGCCATCATCGAGTTGCGCCGCCGGAGAAACGAGGAGTTCATGAAGCGCCACGGTCTGAAGCTCGGCTTCATGTCGTTCTTCGCCAAGGCGGTGGTGGGTGCACTGCGGGAGTTCCCGTACCTCAACGCGGAAATCGACGGCGACGACGTAATCCTAAAACAGTACTACGACATTGGCATTGCGGTTGGCGTGCCAGAGGGATTGGTAGTGCCTGTGGTGCGGGACATGGACTGCAAGAGCTTCGCGCAGATTGAGCGTGAGATAGCGGACCTCGCGACCCGCGCGCGAGAAAATAACCTCGGCCTCGCGGACCTTCGGGGCGGCACTTTTACGATCACGAACGGCGGCGTGTACGGGTCACTTATGTCGACTCCAATTCTGAACACGCCGCAGGTCGGCATTCTCGGGATGCACGCCACGAAGGAGAGGCCGGTAGTCGTTGCGGGTGAGATCGTCGTGCGGCCGATGATGTATCTCGCGCTTACATATGATCACCGGATCGTAGACGGCAGCGACGCGGTGCGGTTCCTCGTGCGCGTCAAGTCACTGGTCGAGGACCCGGAAACCCTGCTACTGGAGGGGTGAGGTCTCGCCGCATTTTCGCCCGTATCCGTGGTGTACACTGAAAGGACCAGTCTGGAAGACAACACCAGCACGCCTAAATGCACCGAGAAGCGAAAGAGCCTCCGTGTCCGAAGGATCCCTCCCGCGACTCCTCGTGATCTTGCTGCTCACCGCAATGCTGACTGCCTGCGGTGCCGAGAGGGCCGCACTCCCGTCCCGCGTGTACGTGGCAATCGGCGCGTCTGATTCCGTCGGGGTCGGTGCGCGCAAGCCCGAGACGGAGGGCTGGGTGCCACGACGCCCGAAGGCACCCGACTAGTAAACCTCGGTGTCTCTGGCGCAGTGATCTCAGAGGCGCTTGATCAGCAGCTTCCAGTCGCGCTTGACGCGCAGCCAACAGTTGTGACGGTCTGGCTCGCGGTGAACGACCTGAAGAACGGCGTGTCGCTGCGGCTGTACGAGCGCGACCTGAACGTGCTCCTCATGGAACTGAAATCGACTGGTGCAACCGTGCTGGTTGGTAATATGCCGGACCTTACGAGCCTGCCCTTATCAGACGCGGTGCTGCAAGCATATGGCACCCCCAGTCGCGTCGCGTTACACGCCGAGATCGCACGTTGGAACGCGAGCATCGCCCGTATTGCGTCCCGCCACGGTCTGAGCAGCACCCTCCAAATCCTCTTGGCGGAGCTTCAATTCCTCCATGTACTCATCGACGTTGACGAGCATATTCCACCTGCCCGTTGCCCCAACTGTGGTGGTGGTATCCGACTCCAAAATGATATCACGAGTTACGGTTGCGCCTGGCGTGCCGGTGCCTTTCGCCGTTATGGTGGCGGTACGGAGAGTGGCACCAGATTTGGGGAACGTGACAGAAAACGTCCTAGACCGTGGCTTGCGAGTGACTGACGCCTTCGGTCGCTCACCCGTGGTCGAATTGGACGCCTTCGCCTGGGTAGCGACCACAGTGTCTTCGAATGTGGGTCGTCGGCCCGGCAAGCTTGTGCAAGTCACTGCCAGTGTAGGCTTGACACCTTCTACCTCGGTTGGCGAAGTAGTGGGTGCCGCCGCAACTATAGCCGTTGACGAACCTGCTTCCTGCGTCTGGGTGTTAGGCACGAGCAGCACGGCTACAACGGTAAGTATCGAACACATGAAAAATAGTGTCCCACAACCAATCGCGATGATCAGCCAAGAACGCCGCCGCGCAGTAGGAGTGGTCTGCATCCGTTCCTCCATACAATTGGACTTCCTGAGATATGACATATAACTACTATGCATGGATCGGCCGACGGTTGAGCTCCGGTCAGCCTACGAGCCTTCTGACAAGTGGTGTCACGATCCGCCACGGCGAGTAAGCTCGGTTGGCGGATATGAAGGTGCCTGCTACCAGCGAATCATCTTCTGGTACGTGCCGTGCGAGTGTCCAAGGTGCGCGGATCTCGCCGCGCAACTCAACATCGCGGAAACAGTCAGGAGACAACAAGCCATGGCGAAGACATTCCAGAATATGGTCGAGGAGGCGCGACAAGACGTGTCGCCGGTCAGCCCCGAGGAGGCGCAGCAGAAGATCGAGCAGAATCCGAACACGCTCGTTGTAGATGTGCGCGAACCGTCGGGAATCGCTGAGACCGGCTCGATACCCGGTTCGCTGAACGTTCCGCTCGGCACGCTCGCAATCGGCGCGGACCAGCAGCTGCCCGAGGAGATGCGCAACGCGGAACTCCAAGACCGCTCGCGTCCGGTGATCACGACGTGTGCTCTTGGTGGTCAGGCCACCCTCGCTGCGAAGACCCTCAAGGACATGGGATTCACGGACGTGCGATTCATCGAAGAGGGCTTCAAGGGATGGCAGGAGGCCGGCCTCCCGGTCGAGCACCGCACCACCTCGGGCTAGTAGACCATTTGTTGCTGGGCGAGGCGTTCAGGGGACGCTTCGCCCAACGATCCGAACCACCCGAACCGTCAGGCCCGCGCCTAGCCAGATGACCGATGCGGGGTTGTTATGCCCGTGGTTATCCTGTAGCTAGCAGACAGGAATATGACGAACGGAGGTTCAACCATGACTCAGAAAACGGAAACCACGTCAGCTGGGATGCTCTCGGCACTTTCAAATGAGCTTGCGGCGACGGTCGAGTTGGCCGGTGCCTCGGTCGTGCGCGTGGCTGCCCGACGGGGCAATGCGTCCAGCGGCATCGTCTGGGACGCGGAGGGGCACATCCTGACCGCCGATCACACGATTGAGCACGAAACGGAGATTCCCGTACACGCCGGCGATGGCCGTGCGATGCAGGCAATACTCGTCGCCCGCGACCCCGGCTCCGACCTCGCGCTCCTCAAGACGAACCCGGACGGACTCATACCGATCAAATACGCACCCGACGAAAGCGCCCGCGTCGGCAGCCTGGTCTTGGCCGTCGGCCGCCCCGGCCCTGCGGGCACGATGGCCACGATGGGCATCATCAGCGCGCTAGGCGGGTCGTGGCGGACCGCGCGAGGTAGCCAACTCGACCACTTTGTCCGCACCGATGCCACGCTTTATCCCGGATTTTCCGGCGGCCCGCTCGTGGACGCTATGGGCCGAATTGTGGCCGTCAATAGCTGGACGCTCAGCCAGGGCGCCGGACTGGCGATCCCCGTTGGCACCGCTACACGCCTCGTGCAGGCGCTCGCCCAGGGCGGGGTGAAGCGCGCGTTTCTCGGCGTCGGCACGCAGGTTGTCCCACTGTCACAGGGCGTCCGCGAAAGCATCGGTGGCCAGGAAAGTGGGCTCATCGTCCTCTCGCTGGTACCCGATGGGCCCGCCGAAAATGCGGGGTTCTTCATCGGCGACGTTCTCGTGTCCATTGAAGGCGACTCGTTGGCAAACCCGGACGATCTGCAGGCGCAGCTCACCCCCGAGCGCGTGGGTAAGCCCGTTACGATGAAGATCGTCCGGGGTGGTGAGCTCCGGGACGTGACGGTGGAACCGGGCCAGCGCGACTAAGACTCGCCTGCCAAACCTGTCGGCATAAGTAGGGGCGTTCGACTGAACGCCCGGCGTACGATTGCCCGACCGTACGCTTTCTCTACCAACTCTCGCACAGCAACAAAGGCGCAAGCAGATGACAGCAGAAACCAGATCCACCAGCGTCGCGATCTCTCTCTCCTTCGACGTCGCTGCGGTTTCCGAGGGACTACTCGCAGGAGTGGTCATGGTCAGGTCCGGCCACGGCAGCGGCTCGGGCACGATATGGCGGAGGGACGGGTTGATCGTTACCAATCACCACGTCGTCCGAGACGAGACGGCTATCGTTACCCTTGCCACCGGTGAGCAATTGTCTGCGGCTGTGGAATCGCGCGACCCTGACCACGACCTCACCGCCTTACGGGTCGACGCGACAGATCTGCCGGCACTCCCACCCGGTGACTCGATTCATACGCACCCAGGCCAGTGGGTGCTTGCCGCTGGCAACCTGATGGGCATGCGCGGGGTCGTGACCGGCGGCGTCATCACCGGGGTCGGACAGGTGGCTGGGCCGGACCGCACGTGGCTTGACGACCTCATCCAGGCGGATGTGCTGCTCGCACCCGGCAACTCCGGCGGCCCTTTGGCGGACGCTCACGGCCAGGTGCTCGGGATCAACGCGATGGTTGCCGCCTCCGGCATCGCGCTCGCGGTGCCGACGCACGTTGTCGAGCGCTTCCTGGAGCCTGCGAAATCCCAACGCACGTATCTGGGCATTACAGGAACGGAAGTAGAGGTTCTGGTAAGCAGCGCTGTCCGAAGCGGAATTGTGCTGCTGACTGTCGAGGAGTGGGGCCCGGCCGGGCGGGCTGGCCTGTTCCAGGGAGATGTATTGCTCTCGCTCGACGGCTCTGACGTTCGATCCACGGAAGAACTACGGCGCGTACTGTGGACCCAGGGAGAGCATGCGGCCCTGGAGCTTCTTGCGCTGCGCAGTGGTGAGATCCGTCATTTCACCGTGGCGCCAGCGGTCCGGGCGGCGGCGTAGTGGTACGCGTCCTCGTGGTCTCGCCGTTTCCGACGGTCCGGGCGGGGCTGCGCGCGCTCGTTGAAGGACACGGCGACCTCGTCGTGGCGGAGGCGAGGATGTCCGTGGACCAAGACGGACTCGCGAGTACCACGGCGGATGTGGCGCTGATCGACGGCGAGGCGGACATCGCGGCAATAGCAGCTCTCTCGCGGGCCCGACCGGACCTCGGAGTCGTGCTGATGGGTGGGAAACTCCCCGGAGATCTCACCGTCGGCCACGCAGCCCGTGGATATCTGCGGCGAGACGCTGGCGAGGAAGAGATCCTTGCAGCTGTGCGTGCCGTTGCGCGCGGGCTCACCGTCGTCGACCCGGTCAGGATCGAAGAATTACTTGCGCCCCCCGAAGGCAGGCAGCGCGTGTCACCGCCGGAAGGCGAGACGCTCACCCGCCGTGAGATGGAGGTGCTGCAGCTCATCGCGGACGGGCTGCCGAACAAGACCATCGCGACGCAACTCGGGATCAGTGAGCACACGGCGAAGTTCCA
>Ga0136611_10000487_pt1 | contig 26079 bp, 23 predicted proteins | sample AntDrymUQ2232306_2_FD_106645 | JGI IMG/M metagenome (GOLD analysis project Ga0136611, IMG submission 106645) | Polar desert sand microbial communities from Dry Valleys, Antarctica - metaG UQ223 (23.06) | ecosystem: Environmental > Terrestrial > Soil > Desert | place: Antarctica: Dry Valley...
CCCGACCCCGGCTCAGGATCCGACTCCGGCTCCGACGCCCGCCCCGACGGTGCCTGATCCCGCTCCGGCGCCACCTCCCGTGGTCGAGCCCACGCCCGACCCGGGGCCGCCGATCGACGAGCCGGTTGCGGCCCGCACGGCGGCGCCCCAGCCGAGTGCCGGCCAGCCCAGTGCCGGGCAGCCGAGTGCCGGGCAGACGAGCGCCGGGGCCTCTCCTTCGAAGCGCGAGCGTGGCAAGGGACAACCCAAGTCGAGGGAGGACAAGCGCGACAAGCGGAAGTCCGAGCGTGCGCCCGAGGCTCTGCCGGTGCCGGTGCCCGTGCCCGTGCCGGAGCCCACGGAGTCCGACGAGGAGCCGAATGAGGCTCCGCCGGGCGACGATGCCCACGAGGACGACGGCGACGGCGGCAAGCACGACGGTGACAAGCGCGAAAAGGAGCGCGGCAAGAACGAGAACCGCGGCGGCAAGAAGTCCTAAGTGTTTCCCGACCGCCCCGCTGTGCGAGGATAGGGCTGTGCCGAGGATTCGACCCACCAATCCGATCGGGGTCGCGATGACCGCGTTCGAGCTCTGGCGCCGCCTGCCCCCGAAGCAGCGCAAGCGCGTGCTCGAGGCGACCCGGACACACGGCCCCAAGATCGCGGCCGCACTGCTCGCCCGCAGCCGCCGACCCCGCTAGAGCCGCTTCAGCGACTCGCGCGCGATCCGGTCCTGCTCGACGAGGTGCGCGGTCGGGTAGCCCTCGCTCGGGCTCGCCCGCCAGGGCCGGCCGACGAATCGAAGCGGCACGCCGGACGGAGCGGCGGCCTCGAGCCTGTGCCGGATCGAGCGCCAGGCGCCCATGTTCTGCGGTTCCTCCTGGGCCCAGACGATCTCCTGAAGCTTCGGGTACGACGCGGTCAAAGCAGCGGCGGCCTCGACGGGGAACGGATACAGCTGCTCGAGCCGTGCCACCGCGATCGCCTCGGTTGCAGCGTGATCCTCGTGGCCGACGATGTCGTAGTAGACCTTCCCGGAGCAGAGCACGAGCTTGCGCACGGCGGCGCGATCTTCCACCGCCGGGTCGTCCAGCACCGGCTGGAAGCCGCCTCCGGCCAGATCCTCGAGCCGAGACCCGGCCTGCTTCAGGCGGAGGAGACCTTTCGGGGTCATCACGACGAGTGGCCGTGCGGTCGCGTCGAGCGCCTGCCGACGCAGGAGATGGAAGAACTGGGCCGACGTGGTGCAGTTCGCGACGCGGATGTTCTCCTGGGCGGCGAGCTGGAGAAAGCGCTCGAGCTTCGCGCTCGAGTGCTCTGGCCCGTTGCCCTCGTACCCGTGGGGCAGGAGGAGCGTCAGCCGCGAGGTCTGCTGCCACTTCGAGAGGCCGGCGACGAGGAACTGGTCGATCACGATCTGGGCACCGTTGACGAAGTCGCCGAACTGCGCCTCCCAGAGCACGAACGAGTCAGGCGCCGCCACCGAGTAGCCGTACTCGAAGCCGAGGCACGCGTACTCGGAGAGCGGCGAGTTGTAGATCTCGAATGAGGCGGCGGCGTCAGAAAGGTGCTGCAGAGGCACGTGCGTCTCGCCCGTCCGGTGGTCGTGGAGCACGGCGTGCCGGTGCACAAAGGTTCCGCGCTCGGTGTCCTGGCCCGAGAGCCGGATCGGAATCCCCTCCGTGAGCAAGCTCGCGTAGGCGAGCGACTCGGCATGGCCCCAGTCGATGCCTCCCTCCTGGAGCGCGTCACGGCGCCGTTCCAGCTGCTTGACGAGCTTCGGGTGTACTTCGAAATCGTCCGGCACCTGGAGCAGCTGCTCGTTGAGCGCACGCAGCTTTTCGGCGGTCACGTCGGTGAGAACGGCGCCGCCGGTATCGGCGGGGATCCGGCCGTCCTTCGGGCGGCGCGGCTCCGAGAACGACGCCTTGAGCTCGTCGTGGGCGGCGCGCAGGGCAGCCTGCGTCTCCTCGAAGACGACGTCGGCTTCCTCCTGCGAGAGCACGCCGTCCTCGACGAGTCGCGCCGCGTACTGCTGGCGCACGGTCGGCTGGTCGGCGATCCGAGCGACCATCAGCGGCTGCGTGTACCCCGCCTCGTCCTGCTCCTGGTGGCCGAACCGCCGGTAGCCGATCAGATCGACGACCACGTCGTGCCCGAACTCCTGCCGGTAGGCGAGCGCGAGCCGGACGGCCGAGACCGCGGCCTCGGGGTCGTCTGCGTTGACGTGGATGATCGGGATGTCGAAGCCCTTGGCGAGGTCACTCGAATAGCGGGTCGAGCGACCTTCGGCGGGATCGGTCGTGAAGCCGACCTGGTTGTTCGAGATGATGTGGAGCGTGCCCCCGGTCGAATAGCCGTCGAGGCTCGAGAGGTTGAGCGTCTCGGCGACGACGCCCTGGCCCGCGAACGACGCGTCCCCGTGAATCAAGATCGGGAGCGCGACGGAGGGATCGTGGATCCCGGCGCCGATCGAGCGATCGGTCTGCTCCGCCCGCGCCCAGCCTTCGATCACCGGGTCGACGGCCTCGAGGTGGCTCGGGTTCGGGGCGATCGTGATCGTGACCTCGCCGGATTCGGTCTGACGGGTGCCGGTGGCGGGGAGGTGGTACTTGACGTCGCCGCTCCCTCCCTCCTCGTCCATCACGACCGCGTCGATCGTGCGCTCGCCCTCGAACTCTCGCAGGATCGATTCGTAGGGACGCCCGACGGTGTGGGCGAGCACGTTGAGGCGGCCGCGGTGGGCCATTCCGATCACGATCTCGTGCGCCCCCGTGGCAGCACCGATCGCGATCGCCTCGTCCAGCATCGGCACCATCGCGTCCAGGCCCTCGAGCGAGAACTGCTTCTGGCCGAGGAACGAGCGGCGCAGATACTGCTCGAATCCTTCGGCCCGAGAGATCCGTTCGAGGAGCTGGACGCGCTCCTCCCAGGCGAGCGGCTGTCGGTAGCGCCCCGACTCGATCGCCTGCCGAAGCCAGACACGCTCTGCGTGGTCGGATATGTGCTCGAGCTCGTAGGCGATCGTGCCGCAATAGACCTCGCGCAGGGCCGGCAGCGCCTCGAGGAGGCTCGGGCCGGGCACGTGCACGCGGAGCAGCGAGCTCGGGATCCTGGACTGCAGCTCGGGCGTGAGCGGGGGGATCAGGCGAGACTCGTCGAGGGCCGGGTCACCGAGCGGCTCGGACCCCAGCGGGTCGAGTCGGGCCGAGAGATGCCCGTGCATCCGGTGCGCCTTGACGAGCGCCATCGCTGCCGCAACCCCGCCGAGAAGGGTGTCGTCGATCGGGGGCGCGGACGCAGCGGCGGCAAGCTGTTCGGGCGCACCGGGCGCCGGCGCAACCGGCGCTGAGCCAGCGGGCGCGGGTGCGGCAACCGAGGCCGGGTGTCCGTTCCCGTTTCCGAGCGTCTCCAGGAGCCGCTGCAACCCGGGCAGGGCAGCGACGAGCGAGCTGTCCCCGCTCTCGAAGAGGGCGCGCCACTCGGCCGGCACGGAGTCCGGGTTCTCGAGGTAGTCCTCGAGGAGAAGGCTCGCGTAACCGGAGTTGAGCCCGTCGACGTCGTGCGCGCTCACACCTGATGTTGTAGCAGCGGGCTCGCTAGTAGATCGGGTTCTCGGTCAGAACCGCGATCGTCATCCCGATGACCCAGCAGACCACGCCCGCGACGACCGCGGCTCCGGCGAGCCGCGACCAGCGTGTCGTCATCCGCGCGGCGACGAGCGCTATCACGACGGCGAACGGGATGATCCGGGCCGGCCGATAGGCGAGCCCGAGCAGACTTGCGAAGATCGCAGCGGTGGCCAGCAGGCCCGCGACCGTTTCCCGCGCGTTCTCGCCGCGTGACGGGTACGTGCTCACCGGGCTCCCGCCGTGGCTCTGCGGGCGCGAACGGCGCGTCCGCCACGGGGCGAGGGGCGACCCGGCCGCCGACGCCGGCTCCCATTGCTCCAATCGCACGTCGGGCTCGGTTCGAGCGAGACGAGCCGGCCGGCTCCTTCGAGCGGCTCCGGGACGGCTCTGATCGCCCACCACACGACGGCGCACAGGTAGACCACCGGGATCTTCAGGATGACGAGCATGAAAACGAGCTCCCAGAGCACGACCGGAGTCTACGCGATGGTGTTCGCAATCGGTAAGGGCGGGTTAGGCTTCGCGACTGCGGGCAATCAAGAACGCATGAGTCGAGAGACACTTGCGCCCCTGCTCGAAAGCGGTGAAGAGGCGGCTGCCTCAACCTCTCCCAGTTCAGCGCCGCCGTCCAGGACCTCGAGATCGACGACGAGGAGCTGGAGGCGTTGTACGCCGAGCTCGAGGAGCGGAACATCACCCTGTCCGACGACTGTGGGCGCACGAAGATCTCCGAGACGACGTACGTCAACGGCGATCTCGCCACCGCGACGACGGATTCGCTCCAGCTCTTCCTGAACGAGGCGGGCCGCTATCCGCTCCTGACCGCCGCCGAGGAGGTCGAGCTCTCCAAGCGGGTCGAGGCGGGCGATCCGGCCGCGAAGGAGAAGATGATCAACTCCAACCTCCGGCTCGTCGTCTCGATCGCGAAGAAGTACCAGGGTCACGGTCTCTCGCTCCTCGACCTGATCCAGGAGGGTGTGATCGGCCTGATCCGCGCCGTCGAGAAGTTCGACTGGCGCCGAGGCTTCAAGTTCTCGACCTACGCCACCTGGTGGATCCGCCAGGCCGTGCAGCGGGGTGTCGCGAACAAGTCGCGGACGATCCGGATCCCGGTTCACATCGCCGAGCGGGAAACGCGCATCGGTCGCGCGGAGCGCGATCTGAGCGCGAAGCTCGGACGGCCGCCGACGGACGAGGAGATCGCCGTCGCGGCCAAGGTCTCGCTCAAGCACCTCAAGGAGGTGCGTGAGGCAGCCCGCGCCGTCACGAGTCTCGACAAGCCGCTCGGCGACGACAACGACGCCTCGATCGGCGACCTCGTCGGGGGCGGGAACCTCGTCGAGGACGAGGTCGAGATCAGCCTCACCGAGACGACGCTGCACAAGGCACTCGAGACCCTGCCCGAGCGCGAGCGGGAGGTGCTGCGCCTCCGCTACGGCCTCGGCACCGAGGAGCCGAAGTCGCTCGAGGAGATCGGACGCCGCCTCGGGCTCACGCGCGAACGGGTGCGCCAGATCGAGGGTCACGCCCTCTCTCGCCTCGCGGTCTCACGCGAGATCGAAGCGCTCCGTAGCGCTGCCTGACGACCTAACACGGTCCTCACACCCGCTCGCTACCTTGGCCTTCGGCCCCGAAACGGCCATCCGACTGACTAAAGGAGAGTGTCGCCCGTGAAACGATTCACCCAGTTCGTCCTTGCGCTGAGCGCGCTCGTGCTGCTCGTCCCGGCCGTCGCCGGTGCCGCGCCGCGCATGCACGTGGGCTTCCACGACGACCCGAACTTCCGCTACGAGGAGCGTCGCGCCGACGTCCTCGACCAGGCGAAGGCCGCGAACGTGACGATCGTGCGCACGCTCGTGACCTGGGCGGATGTCGCGCCCACCCGCCCTGTGAACGCGACCAACCCGTTCGACAAGGCGTATCGCTTCAACGACATCGACGAGCTCGTCCGCAACTCGCAGGCGCGCGGGATGGAAGTCCTGATCACGATCTTCGGAACCCCGAAGTGGGCGAACGGCAACAAGACGCCGAACTACCTGCCCACCAAGATGACCGACCTGACCGCGTTCTCGAAGGCCGTCGCGTCGCGCTACTCGGGCCGTTTCGCCGGGTTCCCGTTCGTCCGCTTCTATTCGGTCTGGAACGAGTCGAATCTGCAGCTCTTCCTGGCCCCGCAGTTCGACGCCAAGGGCGCATCGGTCGGTCCGCGCAACTACGCGCGTCTCGCCGCTGCCGCCTACTCGGGGATCAAGGCCGGGAGCCCTCGGGCCCAGGTCGCGATCGGCTCCACCTCCTCGCACGGCCGCGACAAGAAGGTCGCGGGCCAGACGGACACGCACTCGCCGGCGCGCTTCGCGCAGCTCGTCGCAGCGGCCAACCCGCGCCTCAAGTTCGACGCGTGGGCGCAGCACCCGTATCCGTTCCCGGTCAGCCAGAAGCCGACCCAGCTCGTCCGCTACCCGAACGTGACCCTGAAGTCGTTCCCGCGCTTCGAGCGTGATCTCGACAAGTGGTTCAAGCGGAAGAACATCCCGATCTGGATCACCGAGTACGGCCACGAGGTCAAGCAGGACGGCGAGCCGCAGGGGATCTCCCGCGCGGCGCAGGCCTCCTACCTCTCGCAGGCGCTCTCCCTCGCCCGTGCGGATGCACGTGTGACGATGTTCATCTGGTTCGTCTTCCGCGACCACCAGACGAGCACGTGGCAGAGCGGGCTCCTGACGAAGGCGGGCGCGGCGAAGCCGTCACTCGCCAAGTTCCGGGCCCTCGCGCGGCTGCTCGACGCTCGCAACCCGATCGTGCAGCTCAAGGGGGGCGTCGCGAATCCGACCGTGACAGTTCCGCTGCGCGAGTACGGCGCCGGCTCGAAGCCCGGCGAGCGCGTCGGCTTCAACGTCAAGGTCTTCGAGAAGGCCAAGCTGATCGCCGACGCTCAGCCGGCGGCTCCGTTCGGGAGCGACGCGACCGCGAAGGCGCGCCTGCTCGGGTTCCGGCCCGTCAAGGGCAAAACCTACACCGTCAAGATCACCGCGAACATCTTCAGCGGCGGCGGTGTCGAGCTCGTTCGAACGTTCACCGTCATCGGGGTCTAGCCCCCGGACGACGCGGCCGGTCGGAGCCTTCTCGGGCTCCGACCGGCCTGCTCAGCCACTGCTAGCGGACGTCGTTCATGATGGCCCCCCGGCGGTCATGTGCAGATAAAAGATGCCGGTGCCCGGAAAAACCGCCCTCCCTCGCTCGAGGGATCTTGCTCAAGCCGTACGATCGATGGGATGAGCGCTCGGGTTCGCGTCGGCACGTGCTCCTGGGCGGACGAGACGCTGACGAAGGTCTGGTACCCGCCCGGCGTGCGGGCAGCAGCCGATCGGCTCAAGTACTACACCGACCGCTTCGACGCGGTGGAGGCCAACGTGACCTACTACCGGCTTCCGGATCTCTCGCTCGTCGGCACGTGGGCGGAACGGCTCCCGGACGGGTTCACGATGCACGTGAAGGCCTTCGGGCTGATGACCCGGCATCCGGTGAAGCTGGAGGCGATTCCGGAGGATCTGCGCGACGCGATGCCGGTAGACGCCCGCGGGCGGGTCGACCGGCCGCCGAGCGAACTGCGTGCCGAGATCTTCCGCCGCTTCGCGAGCGCTCTCGAGCCTCTGCGGATGACCGGCAAGCTCGGCGGGATCCTCCTCCAGTTCCCGTCGTATGTGGTCAAGAAGCCGGTCGCGCTGGAGTACATCGAGTGGGCGCAGGAGCAACTCCCCGGCGACGAGCTCCTGCTCGAGTTCCGCCACCGGAGCTGGCTGGACGAGGAGAACCGCGCCGACACGCTCACCTTCCTCGAGAGCCGCGGACTCAGCTATGTGATCGTGGACGCGCCGAGGACGGACGCGAAGAACCTCGTCCAGACGGTCGTCGCACGCACGAGCTCGACGAGCTACCTCCGCCTGCACGGGCGGAACGCGGATACGTGGAACAAGCGGACGGGGAGCGCCGCCGACCGGTTCGACTACCTCTACTCCGCGGACGAGCTCCGTGAGTTCGTCGAGCCGCTGCGGGAGCTCGCCGCGGAGTCCGAGTCGGTCTACGCGATGTTCAACAACAACGGCCGCTCCGAGATGCCCGCGTTCGGCGGCCTGGAAGGGCTCGATCCCTACGAGGTCGCGGGCGATCCCCAGAAAGGCCTCGTCGCGCAAGCGCCGGCGAACGCGATGATGCTCCGCCAGATCCTCGCGGATGCCGGCGTGCCCGTCTCCTAGAGGCGGACGACTAGAACTGAATGAGGGCCTTGCCGCGGTTCTCGCCGCGGAGGAGGCCCATGAACGCTGCCGGTGCGTTCTCGATTCCCTCGGTCACGTCCTCCTGGTAGCGCAGCCGGCCCGCCGCGAGCAGCCCCCCGAGGCGGGTAAGCCCTTCCTCGAAGCGGTGCGCGTAGTCCGTGACGAGGAAGCCCTCGAGGGTGGCCCGGAGGACGATCAGGAAGCCGAGGTTCCGAGGCGCGAGCTCCGGCTCCGCGAGGTTGTACTGGGAGATCTGGCCGCAGATCGGGACGCGCGCCCCGATTGCGAGCCGACGGAACACCGTCTCGGAGAGCTCCCCGCCGACGTTGTCGAAGTAGATGTCGATCCCCTTCGGACAGGCCGATTTGAGGGCCTCGTTCACGTCCTCGCCCTTGTAGTCGATCCCGACGTCGTAGCCGTACAGCTCCTGGAGGTCGGCGACCTTCGCAGGCCCGCCCGCGAGCCCGACCGTGCGGCAGCCCGCGATCCTGGCGAGCTGGCCCACGACCTGACCGACGGCTCCGGCGGCGGCGGAGACCACCACGGTGTCACCGGGCTTCGGCCGGCCGACGTCGAGGAGGCCGAAGTAGGCGGTGAGCCCGGTCATCCCGAGGACGTGGAGCCAGGTCGAGAGCGGCGCGAGGGTCGGGTCGATCTTCCGCAGGGCGCTCCCCCGGGCGACGGCGTATTCCTGCCACCCGAGCTGTCCGACGACGGTGTCGCCGGGCGTGTACCGCCGGTCGTCGCTCTTGACGACCTCGCCGACGACCTGACCGGTCATCGTCTCGCCGATCTCGGTCGCCTTCGCATACGAGCGCGCATCGCTCATCCGCCCGCGCATGTACGGGTCGAGCGAGAGCCATTGCGAGCGGACGAGCACCTCCCCCGCCCCCGGCTCCGGGACCGGCGACTCGACAAGCGCGAAGTCCGAGTCCTGCGGAAAGCCCACGGGCCGCGCCGCAAGCGTGATCTGCCGATTGACGGTCATGCGCGGAGAGACCTTAGTGCGATCCCACCGAGGGTGCCGAGCCGGGCGGCGGAGCCGCCCCTTCAGGGGTCTTCGCGCAGGCACGAATCTGCTGGTGCCGAGCCGGGCGGCGGAGCCGCCCCTTCAGGGGTCTTCGCGCAGGCACGAATCTGCTCCCGCAGATTCGTGCCTGCTGCAAACAATGGAGCCAGCCGGGCTCGAACCGGCGACCTTCTGGCTGCCAGCCAGACGCTCTCCCAGCTGAGCTATGGCCCCTGGGAACGGGATGATTCTAGCCGCTGCCGTCTGATCGGGGCGACTATCGTCCCGATAATCCGAACCGGTCGTTGACGAGGCAAGGGGTCGAGAGGCAAATGGGAGCGACTGAGGCGGTGACCCCGGCACTCGAGGGCGAGCACGCCACGCGGTCGCGCTCGGTGCTCGGGCGGCTCGTGTCGGGCAGGGGCGGGATCTCGAGCCTCGCGGTGGTCGCGCTCGTCGTCTTCGCGATCACGGCGGGCGCACCGCTCGCCGCCCGGATCGTCGGACATGGCCCGAACGATCCGCTCCCGTACGCCGTCGACGCTTCTCTGAAGCCGGTGGCCCCGTTCTCGCGCGTGTCGGCCTCGACGAGCGCGGTCGTCGACGAGGAGACGTACGAGCTTGCTCAGCCGCCCGCGGGGACGCCGACGACGCTGCTCGTCTTCGGCGCCGCGGACGTGCTCGGCCGCGATCTCTTCCTCCGGATCCTCTACGGGGGCAGGGTCTCCCTCATCGTCGCGATCGGTGGCGCGCTCCTCGCGGGCTTGATCGGAGTGCTACTCGGCACCCTCGCGGGATACATGGGTGGCTGGATCGATGCGGTGATCTCCCGTCTGACCGAGCTCGCGATGGCGTTTCCGCTCCTGCTTCTCCTGATCCTGCTCGGCAACATCGACAATCCACTCGACGCGATCACGCTCGGGGTGCTCGAACCCGGGGTCATGACGCTGATCGTCCTGATCGGGCTCTTCACGTGGTTCTATCCGGCCCGGCTCGTCCGGACGCAGGTGCGCTCGCTCCAGCAACGGGAGTTCGTCGAGGCGGCGGAGATGATCGGGGCGTCCCGAATCCGGATCATCCGCACTCATCTCCTGCCTCACGTCCTGCCCGAGTTGCTCGTCTACGGGACGTTGATGGTGGCCACGAACATCACCCTCGAGGCCGGAATGACCTTCCTCAACGCCGGGATCGCGCTGCCGACCGCGAGCTGGGGCACACTGCTCTCGTCCGCCTGGGGGACCGCGCTCGCTCCCTCTCCGAGCGGGGCGCCGAGCTTCCAGCCGTGGACGACGGCGTTGCCGATCGCCGCGATCTTCGTGACGGTGCTCTCGCTCAGCCGCCTCGGTGAACTGCTCGGAGATGCCGTCGGAGCGAGAACCCACTTTCGATGAGCGCACTCGCCTATCTCGTCCGGCGCCTGGTAACGGGTGCAGGTCTGCTGGTGCTGCTCGCGCTCGTCTCGTTCGCGCTCGTCTCGTTCGCGCTCTTCTACGCCGTTCCGACCGAGCCTGCGGCCTTCCTGCTCGACATGAGGCATGCCTCCGCAGCGGAGATCGCGGAGGCGCGGGCGGCACTCGGCGTCGATCAGTCGGTCTGGACACAGTTCACCGCCTATGTGGGCCGGCTCGCGCGTGGCGATCTCGGCTACTCGTGGTCGGCCGTCGACGTCGCGGCGGACGGCACTCTCTCGGGGCGGCCGGTCGGGCAGACGGTCATCGACGCGGCACGGGTCACGGGAGCGCTCGCGCTCGGCGGGCTCGGCTTCCTCGCGCTCGTCGCCGTCCCGCTAGGCGTTGCAGCCGCGCGCCGGCCCGATTCGATCTTCGACCGGCTGACGGCGGCGTTCTCGACGAGCGCGATCGCGATTCACCCACTCGTCCTCGCCCTGGTGCTCCAGCTCTTCGTCGGGACGCGCTGGGGGATCCTGCCCGCCGAGGGCTACTGCAGCGCTTTCGGCGAGGACATCCTCTACTCCCGCACGGGCGCGGGTCTCGTTGAGACGCCGTGCGGTGGCATCGTCGACTGGGGCCGGCACCTGATCTTGCCCTGGATCACGTTCGGGCTCTTCTTTACGGCCCTGTACCTGCGGATGACCCGGGCGCGGATGCTGGACACGCTCGAGGAGCCGTACATCCGCACAGCCCGTGCGAAAGGTGCCTCCGAGGGACGTGTCCTGCGCCGGCACGCGCTCCGGAACGGCCTGCCTCCCCTCGTGACGATGGCCGGGCTGGACATCGGGCTCGCGGTAGGAATGGCCGTGTTCGTCGAGGCGGTGTTCGGGCTTCCGGGCCTGGGTGCGCGGACGGTGCAGGCGCTGAACGTGGAGGGCGTCGCGTTCGACCTGCCCCTGATCCTCGGAGTGATCCTCGCGATCGGGGCTGCGATCGTGATCCTGAATCTCGTCGTCGACGCGATCCAGGTTCTCCTCGATCCGCGGCTCCGGGCCTAGCCGCTCGCTGCGTCGAGCTGAACCGCGGGGACGTCGCCCCAGAGGTCTTCGAGCCGGTAGAACTCGCGCGTCTCGGCGGTGAAGACGTGGAAGACGACGTCGAGGTAGTCGGCGATGATCCACTCGGCCCCACGCGAGCCGTCGGTCGAGCGCGGAGTCAGGCCTGCCTCGGCCTTGAGCTCGGTGTAGACCTCGTCGACGATCGCCTTCGTCTGACGCGTGTTCCGGCCGGTCGCGAGCACGAAGTAGTCGGTGTAGACGCACACGGGCCGCATGTCGAGGATGACGACGTTCTCGCCCAACTTCTGCATGGCGAGGGCAGCGATCCGGCGTGCCTGTTCGAGACTGTCCAGAGCCATCAGTGTAGCTCCGCGTTGCGGACGTAGAGGCCTCTCGAGGCAATGTAGGCGGCGACCGCAGGGACGACGAGACCTTCGATCGATTCGCCGTTGCACACGCGGCGCCGTAGCTCCGACGACGAGATCGGATGCGGCTCCAGCTCGAACAGCTCGACGCGCGGCAGCGTGTTCGGCGACTCGTACCCGGGCCGCGCGGCGACTCCCAGCCGCGCAAGCTCGAGCACGCGCTCCGGATCCTTCCAGGTGGGCAGCGCCGCGAGCTCGTCCGCGCCGATCAGGAAGATCGGGTCGTCGTAGCCGTACTCCTCGAGGGCGTCGACCGTGTAGCGGTGCTCCTCGAGCTCGACCGAGGCGCCCAGCGGGGCAAAGGTCAGGCGGGCAAGCTCGAGCCGGTCGGCTGCGGAAGCCTCGGAGCCCTTGTGCGCCGCGTCCGCGATCACGGTCACATGCAGCTCGTCGATTCCGAAGTGTGCGACGGCCGCCACCGCGAGCGCACGATGACCGAGGTGAGGCGGGTCGAAGCGGCCGCCGAAGACCCCGATCAGTGGCTCCGGCACGTTGACCGCCTGTCGTCGGGGTGCGCCGGGTGGTGCGAGGCAAGGACGCAGGGAGCCTCGATAGCAGCGCTATCGAGGCGACTGAGGACGCCGCATCGCGCCTCCCGGTGTGGCCCGGCGACACCGCGCTTCGGTGTGCCGGAGCCGCTGATCGGGGTCACGACCACTCGAGCGTCTCGTCGCCGATCTCGACGTCCTGGCCCTTCCGGATCCCGGCTGCCGCGAGCGCCGCCTCGAGCTCCGCCCCCTCCGGGGCGGTTCCGGCGATCCGGTAGCCGCGATCGGTGCGGTAGATCCGATAAGCGCGCCGGGCAGGCGGCTGCGGCCGGTACTCGAGGAAGTCGATGATCTCCGGTTCGGCCTCCTCGACCGGCGCAGGAGCGGGCGGGACGAGCGTGAAGAGCGCCCGCTTCAACTCCTCGATCCCCTCTCCCGTCGCGGCGGAGACCCGGAAGACGGCGATGATCCGCTCGTCCTCCAACGGGAAGTCCGGCGGCTCGGGAAGGAGATCGATCTTGTTCAGCACGATTGCTTGCGGCCGCTCGTCCAGCCCGGCGCCGTAGAGGGCGAGTTCGCGGTCGATCGTGCGGAAGCGATCCGCGATGTCCTCGGCCGACGCGTCGATCACGTGCAGGAGGACGCGTGCCCGCTCCAGGTGGGCGAGGAACTCGTGCCCGAGCCCGATTCCCTCGCTCGCCCCCTCGATCAGGCCAGGAACGTCGGCGACAGTGAGCTGGGCACCGTCGGGCGACTCGACCGTGCCGAGCACAGGAGCGAGCGTCGTGAAGGGATATTCGGCGACCTTCGGGGTGGCATTCGAGATCCGCCGGAGGAGGGACGACTTGCCGGCGTTCGGGAGCCCTGCGAGCGCGGCGTCGGCGAGCAGCTTCAGCCGGAGGTCGAGCTCGGCCTCCTCGGGCGCGTCACCGACCTCGGCGAAGCGCGGCGTCTGCCGGACGGGCGTCGCAAAGTTCATGTTCCCTCTGCCCCCCTGGCCACCGCGAACCAGGACGACCTGCGCGCCGTGCGCCTTCAGGTCTGAGACGAGGTTCCCCTCGGCCGTATAGGCCTGCGTCCCGACCGGCACCTGCAGCGTGATCGTCTCACCGTCGGCGCCGTGCTTGCGGGCTCCGCGGCCCGGCTCGCCGCGGCCGGCCTTGAACTTCGTCTTCTGCCTGAACGCCGAGAGGTCGCGCAGATCCTTGTTCGCGACGAGGACGATGTCGCCGCCGCGGCCACCGTCGCCGCCGTCGGGCCCGCCCCTCGGGACGTGCTTTTCCCGCCTGAAGCTGAGCCCGCCGTCGCCACCGCGACCCGCCAGCAACTGGATGCGGGCGCGATCATGAAACACGGGCGCTAGCTCGGGTCGGTCTCGGCTGCGGCGACCGAGATGAAGCGCTTCTCGCCGCTCGTGCGGAACTCGACGATGCCGGGGCGCGTCGCGAAGATCGTGTGATCGCGGCCGAGCCCAACGCCGGCACCGGGCCGGAAGCGGGTGCCGCGCTGGCGGACGATGATCGCGCCGGACTTGACGACCTGGCCACCGAAGACCTTGACGCCGAGGCGCTTCGCGTTCGAGTCGCGCCCGTTCCTGGAGGAGCCGAGTCCCTTCTTGTGTGCCATCTAGTTCGTCTCCTCCTTCGCAGCAAGTGCTGCCTCGATCGCGGCGAGCGCGCCCTTACGGGCCGCATTCGCCTGCTCGTACTCGAGCGCTGCCTCGAGCATCGGGCGGTTCCAGTCGGTGGACTGCTCCTTGATCGCGGCCACGGTCAGCTCCTCGTAGCCGGAGGGCATTCCTTTGACGTGCTCGTCGGCCGCCGGCGTTGCGGCAGTCGCGGCAACAGCCGGAGCCGGCTTTGCGGCGGGCGCCGCGTCGGCCTTCGGCTTGGCGGGCGCACGCTTCGCGCCGGTGCCGCCGATCGACTCGATCTGAATCTGGGAGAGGCTCGCGCGGAAGCCCGTGTGCTTCTTGTAGCCGTTCTTCGGCCGGTACTTGCCGATCCGGATCTTCTCGCCCTTCACGTCTGCGACGACCCGCGCGGTCACGGTCGCGCTCGGCGAGAGGTTCGGGCCCGCGTCGCCGCCACCGGTCAGGAGGACGGTCGGCTCGAAGGTCTTCCCTTCGCCGTGCGGGAGGCGGTTGACGAGCAGCTTCTCGCCCTCATGGACGCGGTACTGCTTGCCACCAACGGAGATGATTGCGTAGTTGCTCATAAGGTGTTCTTTCGGGCGTGCGAAACGCGGGCGAGGCGCCCGCGAGCCGAGGGATTGTAGCGAAGCCCCCGAGTTCGCGCGTGGCGCCTAGATCTCGTCCGCCCACTCGGACATGGGAACGTACTCGTCGTCGCCGGCCGCCTTGACCACGGCTGTGCGCCTCGGCTCGCGCGCGGCAGCGACCGGAACGGGCTCGACCGGCGACTCTTGCTCGGCCGGCGCCTCCTGGGCCTCGGCCACCGTCGCGACACCATCGGCCTCGTCGCCGTCGGCCCCATTCTCTCCGGCGACCGCGCCGGCGGGCTTCTTGCGGTTGCGACCGCCCCGGGAACCGCGGCGGGTCTTCTTCTTGACGGCCGGCTCGCCGTCAGTGGGCTCCGCTCCATTCTCGGTCGGTTCGCCGATCGCCTCGGCGACCTCGTCGTCACCGACCTCGGCCGCGTCGGCGACCTCCGCGGCCACCCGGGGGCGTGAGCGCGGCTTCGGCTTCGCCTCGGGGTCGCGATCGAGACCGGGAACGTGGATCCGGGGAGCGCGCGGCCGCGCGGCGGGCTTCGAGACCTCGTCGCCGTCGGCGGCGGATTCCGCATCTGCCGAATCGGCGTCCGCATTCGGCTCCGGGCCGTCTTCGGCCTCGGCCGGCTTCTTCTTCCGGTTCCGGCCTCCACGGGACCCTCGTCGCGTCTTCTTCTTCACCGGTACGCCGTCGACGGTCTCTTCGGCCTCGCCGGTGGCGTCGGTCGCTTCGGACTCGTCGGCGTCGGGCTCGAGCTCGGCCTCGACCGCCTCGACCTCCGCTACGGGCGTTTCCAGCTCGTCCTCGGTCGCATCCTCGGGCGTCGCGAGCTCGGCGGCGCCATCGTCCGACGCCTTCTTCGCGCGACTCGGGGCGCGGGTCGGCTTTTCGGCCTCGCTCTCGAACGTGATCGGATCCGGTCGCCCGTCTCCGCCCGAGAGCAGCGTCGCGTACGCCGAGCCGTCGAGGACGCGCTCGATCCGAACCTTGGCCTTCTTGCCGACGAGCTTCGCAGCGCCACCGACGACGACCTCGAGGCCGTCGAGCTTGCCCGCGGCGGCCTGGGCGTCGTGCCGGGCGAGCTCGACGAGCTTCAGCTCGACCTCGGTCCCTTCGGCGACGGGCGCCTCGGGCTGCAGGTCGGCGAGCTTGCCTTCCTCAAGCACGGTCACGTGGTCTGCGTGGGCGCCGTCCTTGGGAACGAAGAAGAAGCGCTTCTTCGCGGCCGCCTCGATCTCGGTGAGCCTGCCTGCACCAGCGCCGATCAGGAGCGCGGCCGTACGGGGGCTGACCTCGACCTTGAACGCCTGGGCGCGGGAACCGGCGGCCAGCGTACGCAGGCGCCGCTCGACCTCCATCGCCGCTGTGGCCTCCGAGACGACGATGCCGTCGCCCTCGCAGGTCGGGCACTTCTTGGTCAGGATCTCGCGCGGCCCGTCGGTCACGTTCTGGCGCGTCATCTCCACGAGCCCGAGTGGGGAGATCTCGACGACGTAGGTCTTCGTCCGGTCGCGCTCGAGCTCGCTCCGGAGCGCTTCCTCGACGGCGGCCCGGTTCTTCGGGTTCGCCATGTCGATGAAGTCGATCACGATGATCCCGCCGATGTCGCGCAGCCGGAGCTGGCGCACGACCTCCTTGACGGCCTCGAGATTGTTCTTCGTGATCGTGTCCTCAAGCCGGGCGCCCGAGTTCTTCGAGCGGGAGCCGACGAAGCGGCCGGTGTTGACGTCGATCACCGTGAAGGCCTCGGCGTAGTCGAAGACGAGATAGCCGCCGGAGGGGAGGTCGACGCGGCGAGAGAGCGTGGAGCGGATCTCGGCGTCGACGCCCGTGCCCTCGAAGAGCGGCGTCTTCTCCTTGTAGTGGTGAACCCGCTCGAGCATGCCCGGGGAGGTCTTCTTGAGGTAGCCGACGATCCGTTTGTAGGTGCGGTCGTGGTCGATGATCGCGCTCTCGAAGTCGCCGGCGAAGAGATCGCGCACGATCCGGAGCGGCAGCTCGGCCTCCTGGTAGACGAGGGCAGGCGCCTTGGCGGCCTTCGCCTTGGCCTGGATCGTCTTCCAGAGCCGCTGGAGGAAGACGAGGTCGCGCTCGATGTCCTCGGCGGAGGCGCCCTCGGCCGCGGTGCGGACGATGATTCCGCCCTCCTTGGCCTCGAGCCCCTTGATGATCTCCTTCAGGCGCGCGCGCTCGGCGTCGTCGAGCCGACGTGAGACACCGAGCCCCTCGCCCTGCGGGACGAAGACGAGGAAGCGGCCGGGAAGCGAGATCTCCATCGTCAGCCGGGCGCCCTTCGTCTTCATCGGATCCTTGACGGCCTGAACCATCACTTCCTGGCCGCGGGCGATCAGGTCGGTGATCTTCTTCCCGTGCGACTTGCCCTCGAGCTCGGGGCGGACGATCTCGTCGACGTAGAGGAAGCCGTTCTTCTCGAGGCCGATCTCGACGAACGCGGCCTCCATTCCGGGCAGGACGTTGTCGACCGTGCCGAGATAGATGTTGCCGGCGATCGAGCGGCGCTCGGGGCGCTCGAGATAGACCTCGGCGACGCGGTCGTCCTCGAGGATCGCGACGCGCTGCTCGCCGACGTCGACCGAGATCAGGAGCTCGCGCTTCGCCTTGGGGAGCGGCGCCCGCTTCTGGGGCACCCGGCGACGGTTGCCGCTCTGGTTGGCGCGGCGCTCCTGGCGCTGGCTCCGCTCGCCGCTGTCTCGGCTACCGGACTCGCGCCCGCCCGACTCGCGGCTGCCGGACTCACGGCCGCCGGATTCGCGCTGGCCTGAGGGCTTGCGCTCGCGGCGGGCGGGCTGCTGCGCCCGCCCCTCGGGCTTGGGATCGGCCTGGGCCTCGCCTGCCGGCGTGCCGGGCTTCTTCCGTCCGCGCCCGCCACGGTTGCCGCGGCGGCGCTTTTTGGCTGGATCTGTCTCGGCGGCGTCCGCCGGGGGTGACTCGGGGGCTACCGCCTCAGGCGGTGAAGGCTGTGCGGGCGCCGCTTCGGCGGCCTGCTGCTCGTCCTGCTTGCGCTTGCGTCGAAACCAGGGTGACAAATGCTTCTCCTAGGGTGGGCGCGCGCAAAGACACGGCCGCGGATGCGGTCGGTCGCGCGCTGCGAGTGATGAAAAACGTAGGCATGGCCTGCGAACAGGCTAGCAGCAGCCCCCGCGCGGCATGGATTGGGCGTGCGAGGACGGGGATTACGCTGCAGCCGGGCGCAGCCGGGCGCGCCGTGCACGAACCGCACGAAGGCGTTGCGAGAGCCGTGCGTACGCCCATGGCTCCACCTCGGCATAGCGGGTCTCGCTCTGGCCTCGCGTGGCCTCGAGATATTCGAACCAGGCATCGGCTTCTTCGATCATCAGGAGCTCTTCTGCGTGCGCTGCAGCTGCCATTCCGCCTCCCTCCAAGTCGCCGTCCAGGTCTGGGCGGAACTCTAGGACCCGGACCGGACGGAGTCCCCTGCGGGACTAGGCGGGCTTGGCAGATGCGGCGAAGTAACGGCGCGCGGCCTCGCCAACCGCTCGGGTCCCGGCGTAGGCAATCCCGCCCTTGACCGCCCAGCCGGCGACCGGGATCGCCCCGAGCACCTGGCGGGCGACCGCGCGGAGGCCGAAGCCGGCGGCGACGGTGCCCATGATCTCGGGCAGCCGCTGCTGGTCGACCTCGATCCCGTGGGCGGAGGCGAGCCGGAGCACGAGCCGCACCTGATTCAGAGTTAGGACGGGGAAATCCGCGCCGGGGATGAAGATGGCGGCGCCGAGAATCGCGTTCTTGCGCGAGAAGGAGTCGATCAGCGCGTCGCAGACCGGATCGCGCAGGGCGGGCAGCCGGGCCGCGAGCGACGTCGCGCTCTCCCCCATCCTGGCGGCGACCGCCCGAGCGATCTCGTCCACGGGGAATCCCGCTCCCGGCTTGCAGGCGATGACGTCGGTCGCGAGCACGTACGGGACGTCGAACCACTCCGGCGAGGTCTGGACGGCGAGCACGGGCACGCGCGCGCGGTTCGCGGCGCGGAGCGCCTCCTCGTCCTCCTCGGTCGGCTTGCCGGCGAGGACGCGCAAAAGGACGGCTGCGTCTTCGATCCGGCCGCGCGAGGTGACCGCGCCGGCCGAGCCGCCACGCGACAGATCCTTCTCGAGCGAAGCGGCGAGCGCACCGGTGACGAGCAGCGGCTTCTCGTCCTCCATCACCGTCCTGATCTCCTTGAAGAGACCCCAGACGGCTGCGGGGTTGAGCTTCGCCGCCATCAGCGCCGCCGGCGCGCAGGGATTCCACGCGCGTGGATGGAGAGGAGGACGCCGATCGCCGCCAGGTTCGCGACCATCGACGAGCCTCCGACGGTGACGAACGGAAGCGGGATTCCCGTCACGGGTGCGATCCCCATCGTCATCCCGACGTTGACGAAGATCTGGAAGAGGAACGCGAGCACGATTCCGCCTGCCACGATCGCACCGTAGGCGTCACGCGAGACGGAGATCACGCGGAGCCCACGCCAGACGACGAGCAGGTAGAGCCCGAGGAGGAGCGCCGCGCCGAAGAAGCCGCGCTGCTCTGCCAGGGACGCGAAGACGAAGTCGGTGGCGTGCTCGGGCAGGTAGTCGAGCCTCGTCTGGGTGGCGCCGTCGACGCCGCGCCCGTCCAGGCCGCCCGAGCCGACGGCGGTGATCGACTGGGTCACGTTGTAGGTCGTCCCGCCCGGGTCGCGATCGGGATTCGTCCAGCCCGTGAGCCGTTCCTTCTGGTACGGCTCGAGCAACTCGATCCCCGCGCTCGGGAGCAACGAGACGACGCTGACGACCACGGCCAGCGCGACGGCCGCGAGGCCGAGCAGGTGCGTCCAGCGCGCACCGGCGACGAAGAGGCAAGCGGCGAGCGCGGCGGAGTAGACGAGGGCGGTGCCGAGGTCGGGCTGCTTGAAGACGAGGAGCGTCGGGATCAGGCCGAGCCCAACCGCCTGGAGCACCACCTTCGGCTCGTGCATTCGCCGCGCGCGGTCGGCGAGGAAGCCCGCGAGCGCGAGGACGAAGAGGAGCTTGCCGAACTCGGATGGCTGGAACTGGAACGGGCCGATGTCGATCCAGCGCTTCGAGCCGCGCGTCTCCTGCGCGAGCAGGAGGACGAGCACCATCAGGGCGATCGTGCCTCCGAAGATCACGCGCTGAGCGCGGCGGAAGCGATCCGGGTCGACCGCGAGCGCGGTCACGAGCGCGATCCCTCCAAGGGCGGCGGCGATCGCCTGGCGGATCACGAAGTAGTTCTCGTTCCCCTCGACGTCGAAGCGGGTGATCCCGGCGACGGCCCAGAGCCCGTACGCGACGAGGGCTCCCACTGCCCCGACGAGGATCCAGTCGAGGCGGCGGACGAACGCCAGGACGTCGGTTCCCTCACGGGTCGTCGAGCGGTTGGACGCGTAGTCGAGCATCAGTCCGTCGCCACCAGGGCCTGGACGCCGGCCTTCGTCCCGAACCAGCGCTCGAACACCTTCAGCGCCGCCGGGGCAGCCGCAGTTCCGCCGTGGCCTCCGTTCTCGATCACAGCGCAGACGACGATCGGCCCGCGGCCGCCGTAGGTGCCGCCGTCGAACGGGCCCCAGCCACACCACCACGACTGATCCTCGAGATGACCGGCCGGGTAGCCGGGGAGGTTGACGACCTTCTCCGCCGTCCCGGTCTTGCCGGCGACGGGCACCGGGAAGCTGCCGAAGACACCCGCCGAGGTTCCGTCCGCGTCGTGGGTGGCGGCGAAGAGGCCGTCCCGGGTCACGCTCAGGCCCTCGGGATCGACGTCGACCTCCGCCGGGGGCGGCGGCCGGAAGACCTGGCGCGTGAGCGCGGGCGAGCCGTCGTTGCCCGGCTGCTCGACCGCGGAGACGAGGTAGGGCGTGACGAGCTTGCCCCCGTTCGCGAGGAGCGCATAAAAACGCGCCATCTGGAGCGGCGAGACCGTGATGTCCTTCTGCCCGATCGCGAGCTGGATCAGGTCGCCCGGGTTCCAGGCCCGGTCGATTCCCGTGTAGGTGCGCTTGCGCCACTCGGGCGTGGGCACGAGACCGGCTGTCTCACCCCCGATGTCGAGGCCCGAGGTCTCCCCGAAGCCGAACTTTCGGGCCCAGTCCTGCATCTTCGTCCAGTACGCTCGCTCGGTCTCGCCGCGCTCGAAGTAGCGGTTGCCGATGTCGTAGAAGTAGGTGTCGCAGGACTGCGAGAGCGCGGTCGTCAGCGTCATCGGCATGTTCGTATAGGGGTTCCAGTTCCGGAACTCCTGCTTGTCGAGGCCATAGTGGGCGACCGGGGTGCACTGGATCGACTGGTACGGCGAGAGCAGCCCGTCGGAGATCGCGGCGAGCGCGGTGACCGGCTTGAAGATCGAGCCAGGCGGATACTGACCCGCGATCGCGCGGTCGATTCCGGGGTAGTTCCGCTCCTTCGCGACCACGGGATCGACGAGCGGCTCGAGCTTCTTGGGGTCGACGCGGCCGACGTAGACCGACGGCTTGTACGTCGGGTTCGAGGCGAGCGCGAGGATCGCCCCGTCGCGAGGGTCGAGCGCGACGATCGCGCCCCCGTTCGCGTTGAAGGAGTCGTTGTTGCGCGCGGTCTGGATCCCGAACGTGAGCGCGCGCTCCGCCGCCTGCTGGAGCGAGAGGTCGATCGTCAGCCGGACGCTGTTCCCGTACTTGGGCGACTCGCGGGTCTCGTACTCGCTCTGCGGGCGTCCGAGCGAGTCCACGCGCACCTGCGCCGATCCGGGCGTGCCGCGCAGATAGGGGTCGAACGCGCGCTCGACGCCCGCCTTGCCGAGCTTGTCGCCGCCGCGGTAGCCGTCGTCCTGGCGCTCTTCCAACTCCTCGGGCGAGATCTCGCCGACATAGCCGAGGATCTGAGCGGCGAGCGCCCGGTGCTCATAGTCGCGCAGATAGGTCCCGACGATCTGCACGCCCGGGAACTCGGAGGCGCGCTCGTTCAGGTACATGACCTGGTCCTCGTGCACGGCCGTCTTGATCGTGATCGGCGTGAGCGGGTCGTCCTTCGAGTCCTCGAGTGCCTTGGTCAACTGCGGCATCGGCACGCGCAGGATCATCGAGAGCCGCTTGAACATCGCGTAGCGCCCCTCCTTCGGCAGGTCGCTCTTCCAGATGCGGACCGCGGTTCCGGGCACGTTCGAGACGAGCACCCGGCCGTTGCGGTCGAGGATCGAGCCGCGGGGTGCCTCGATCCGGACCGTGCGCACCTGGTTCTCCTGCGCCGCGTTCAGGTACTTGTCGCCGGAGAGCACCTGGAGCGCCCAGAGGCGAAGGAAGAGGACTGCGAAGACGGCCAGAGCGACAGCGCCGAGCATTCCGACGCGGAGCGCGAGCTGCGGGGTGAACCGGTGCGGCTCGGTGACGCGGGGATCGGGTGGGAGGAAGCGGCGGGAGGGGCTAGCCAAGGAGACGCACCTCCACGGCGCGCTCGGACCCGGCCCGCGGGCGGAGCAACGAGCGGCAGAGGGCGAAGACCGGCGCACCGAAGATCAGGTTCAGCCCGAGCCCGGCGAGCATCGCCTCGACGAGGGCGCGCCGCGCCGAGACCTCCTCACCGAGCAGGAAGTGGAGAAAGAAGCCGGCGAGCGCGACGAGGATCGCGGCGACGAGGACCGCGAGGATCGCCGCATGGCTGCGTCCCCGGCCGGTCGTCTCGCCGTAGCGGCCCGTCCAGTAGCCCGTCAGCGCCAGGATCAGCGCGGTCAGGCCGAGCGTGTCCAGCGTGATCACGTCCAGCAGGAGTCCACCACCGAAGCCCGCGACCGCACCCGTGACCGAGCCGCGCAGGAGCGCCACTCCAATCAGGACGAGGAGCAGGACGTCCGGGGTGCCGCCGAGGACGTCGAAGGAGGCGAAGACGGTCGCCTGCAGCAACACCGCCACGAAGACGAGTGCGGCGACGATCCCCGAGTCGGCCGCGTTCACGGAAGCCTCGGAGCCGGCTTGCGTCCGACGAGGACGAGCACCGAGTCGAGGGACGAGAAGTCGACGTCGGAGCGGATCTGCACCTGCTGGTAGAGGTCGGTGTCGAGCTGGCCGACGTAGGTGACGCGTCCGATCGTGATCCCCTTCGGATAGAGCGAGGCGAGCTGCCCGGAGCGCCAGCCGGCCGTGATGATCTCGTCACCGACCGAGACGACGGCGTCTTTGCGAACGCGGTCGAGAACGAGCGCGTCGCCGGCCTGGCCGTGCCGGACGATCCCGCCGGCGTCGGTGCGCAGATCGACGGCGGAGACGGCGCTCTGCTCGTCGGTGAGCAGGCGCACCCGGGCGGCGTGCTCGTTCAGGATCGTGACCTGGCCGACGAGCCCTTCGCGGGTCACGACCGGCGCGTTCTGTTGGACGCCGTCCGCCGAGCCGACCGAGACGACGATCTCCTGCTCGAACGCGCTCGTCGGACGAGCGATCACCTCGGCGGCGAGCGGCCTATAGTCAGCGGGAAAGGACGGTGCGCTCGCATACTCGAGCAAGCGCTTGAGATCGACGTTCTCCTGGAGCGCGGACTCGTTCTGGATCACCTGCTGCTGGAGGAGGGCGTTCTCGCGCCGCAGCGTCTCCGCCTCGCTGCGCGCGTCGAAGAGCCCCGTCGTCCAGTCGTACGCGTCCTCGAAGGGACGGGCGACGCGGTTCACGGCCACCTCGAGCGGCTGGAGCAGGCCCGCGACGGCGCCCTGGACGGAATGCAGTGGCCCGCCCTCCGTCTCGCGGAACGAGATCGTGATCAGGACGAGCGCGGCGAGCACCAGGAGCCCCAGCACGATCCGGCGCCGAAGCGCGCTGCTGGTGCGAGAGGTGAACGGACGCGAGGCGGGACGCCGGACGGGGATGCCCAGCACCGCCGATTTTGCGGTGCGGTTGCGTTGCACGGAGCGTCCACTCTAGCGCCTCTTCCGGCGGGCGCTCGTGACGGAAGTCGCTTAGTAGCGGCGGTTTCCGTTGCGGCGCGGGCGGGCGCGGGCGGCGCGGTCGTACGTGTCGAACTCCTCGAGGCTGCGTCCCGAGCCGACTGCGACGCAGGTGAGCGGGCTCTCGGCGAGGTGCACCGGCATCTGGGTCTCGTGACGCAGACGCTCGTCGAGGCCGTGCAGGAGGGCGCCGCCCCCCGGCGAGCACGATCCCGCGATCCATGATGTCCGCGGCGAGCTCGGGCGGGGTCTTGTCGAGCGTGGAGCGGATCGCGTCGATGATCTGGGTCACGGGCTCGTCGAGCGCGTGTCGGATCTCCTCAGAGCTGAGAAGCACCGTCTTCGGGAGCCCGCTCAGCATGTCGCGGCCCCGCACCTCGGCCTGCACCTCTTCGCGCATCCGGTAGGCAGAGCCGACCTCGAGCTTGATCTCCTCGGCCGTCTGCTGGCCGACGAGGAGCTTGTACTCCTTCTTGATGTGGCTCACGATCGCGTCGTCCATCTCGTCGCCGCCGACGCGCAGCGATTGCGAGACGACGATCCCGCCGAGCGAGATCACCGCGACCTCGGTCGTGCCGCCCCCGATGTCCACGATCATGTTCCCCGTCGGCTCGGCGACCGGGAGCCCGGCGCCGATCGCGGCGGCCATGGGCTCCTCGATCAAATAGGCCTTGCGGGCGCCGGCGGAGAGCGTTGCCTCCTCGACCGCGCGCTTCTCGACTCCGGTCACCCCGGAAGGGACGCAGACGACGACGCGCGGGTGGGAGAACCGGCCCTGGTGCACCTTCTGGATGAAGTGGCGGAGCATCTGCTCGGTCACGTCGAAGTCGGCGATGACGCCGTCCTTGAGCGGGCGGATCGCCGAGATCGTGCCAGGCGTGCGCCCGAGCATCCGCTTCGCCTCGACGCCGACCGCGTGCACCTCGCCGGAGCGCTGGTCGATCGCGACCACGGACGGCTCGGAGAGCACGATCCCGCGACCGCGGACGTAGACGAGCGTGTTGGCGGTGCCGAGGTCGACAGCCATGTCGCGACTGCCGAAGCCGCGCATCGAGCGAAAGATGCCCATCCGCGTCCACTGTACCCGCGATTTGCAGCGGCTCTGCAAGGATGACCCGGTGGAGCCCTCGCGCGCAGTCCTCGTCACCGGCTGCTCGTCCGGGATCGGGCGCGCGACCGCCGAGCGGCTGGCCCGCTCGGGCTGGACGGTCTACGCCACCGCTCGCAAGCTCGACTCGATCGCCGAGCTCGAGGCTTCGGGCTGCAGGCTGCTCGAGCTCGACGTGACCGACGAAGGCTCGATGCAGGCCGCTGTCGAGACCGTCGAGGCGGGCGAGGGCGCCGTCGGCGTGCTCGTCAACAACGCGGGCTACAGCCTCAGCGGCGCGATCGAGAGCGTCCCGATCGACGAGGTGCGCCGGCAGTTCGAGACGAACGTCTTCGGGCTCGTTCGGCTCTCGCAGCTGGTGCTCCCCGGGATGCGCAAGCAGGGCTTCGGCCGGATCGTGAACCTCAGCTCGATGGGCGGCCGCTTCACGTTCCCGGGCGGCGGCTACTACCACGCGACCAAGCACGCGGTCGAGGCGCTCTCGGACGCGCTCCGCTTCGAGGTGCAGGGCTTCGGGATCGACGTCGTCGTCCTGCAGCCGGGCCTGATTCGAACCGGCTTCGCGGACGCGGCCGTGGGCACGATCGCCGACCGCTCGGAGGATCCGGACGGCCCCTACGACGGCTTCAACCAGGCGGTCGCCGCCGCCACCGCGGGGGCGTACCGAAACGGGATCTCACGCGCGCTCGGGGGCGGGCCGGAGACGGTCGCGAAGGCTGTCGAGCGCGCGATCTCGGCCAAGCGGCCCCAGACGCGCTACCGCGTGACCGGCTCGGCGCGCCTCTTCATCGTGATCCGGCGCCTGCTCCCGGATCGGCTCTGGGACGCGATGATCTCGCGAACGTTCCCTCAGCCGAGATCGGATCAGCCGAAGCCGTAGAGCCCGGAGAAGCGCTCGGCGAGCAGCCGCACGAGGAGCGCGGCGGGCAGCCCCACCACGTTCAGGTAGTCGCCTTCGATCTCCTCGACGAGCGCGGCTCCGCGACCCTGGATCGCGTATGCGCCTGCCCGTCCCTCCCACTCGCCGTGACCCACGTAAGCGGCGAGATCACGGGCGGCGAGCGGTCTGAAGCGAACGCGGGTCGAGTCGTGCTCCACGACCTCCCAGCCCGGCGTGAGCAGGCAGAGGCCCGAAACGACGACGTGGGTCTCGCCTTCGAGCTGCTCGAGCATCGCCTCGGCCTCGGTCGCGTTCCCCGGCTTGCCGTAGATGCGGCCGCCGAGCGAGACGGCGGTGTCGACGGCGAGCACCGGCCGGTCGCCCGCCTCCGCGGCGACCGAGCGCGCCTTGCCGCGTGCGTGTTCGCGAACGAGCTCGACTGCGTCGGCTTCCGGCGGGTCGTGTTCCTCGTAGTCGGGGGCGACGACGTCGAACGGGATCCCGAGCTGCTCCAGGATCGCGCGACGCTGCGGGCTGGTCGAGGCAAGCAGCAGCGGCGGCGCCGGCGAGACGCTCACCGCTTCCTCGCCCGCCAGATCTCCTCGGCCGGCCACTTCCGGCCCCAGTCGGCGGTGACGAAGTCGTAGGTCGTGTGCGTCTCGGCCCCGGCCGGGGCC
>Ga0136611_10000488_pt1 | contig 26064 bp, 25 predicted proteins | sample AntDrymUQ2232306_2_FD_106645 | JGI IMG/M metagenome (GOLD analysis project Ga0136611, IMG submission 106645) | Polar desert sand microbial communities from Dry Valleys, Antarctica - metaG UQ223 (23.06) | ecosystem: Environmental > Terrestrial > Soil > Desert | place: Antarctica: Dry Valley...
ACTGGACGAAAATCCGTTCCAGTGGTACTCTGGGGGGGTGGTGGATTAGCTCGGCTAATCCGGAGGCAAGCGCTCTATCCCCTGAGCTACGGGCGCGAGAGTGGGCGCCACAATGCGGCGCCTCACAAGTCTAACAGAGGGTCGTTGCCTGCTCTGATTAGCTACGTCGTTGGTTTTCCGCCCTTGACCGCCTTGCCGATCTTTTCGAGCAGATCGGAAATTTCAAACGGCTTATAGAGGTAATCTACAATGCGCAGCGCACGCAGATCTTCAATGCCCTCCAGTGCCCGCGCCTTCGCGGTGATCACAATGATCGGTATGTCTTTTAGGTCGTCATCTAGAGAAAGCAGCTTGATCTGATCCAGTCCGTCGAGGTAGGGCATCATGATGTCCATCAGGATCAGGTTCGGCTGTGATTCCTTCGCGCGGTCGAATGCGCGCAAGCTCTGCGTGGCCGTAGCCACCTCGTACCCCTCATCCGTGAGGATGTCAGAGAGCATCTGGACGATGTTCGGATCGTCGTCCACGATCAGGATGCGGCTCACCGGGTTCGTCTCCCTCAGTCTCGGCTCCGCCAATTGTTCGGTCATCTCCGCGGTCCTCCCCACCGGCGCCGGCCGCCGTGCGCGTCACGCATGTAGTCCTGCGCGGGGAGTGCAAGTTCTATGCCGGGCAAGTTGGCTTGCGTTGGAAGGAAGCGGATTCAGTCAAACAGTCAGCAGTCTAAAGTCTACCCACTGCTACCGGCGTACAGCCCAAAATGCGGCGATGCAGCCCGAGGCGGCTACGGTGCCTATCGCCGCGGCGTACAGCACCAGCACTGGAAAGGCGGAGCGCGCCTGCGCCGGTACCCATCCCACCAGCGGCTCCGGCACTACTTTAAATGGATCAGCCTGCCGGTCGACGTAGAAAACCTGCGCGAGCGTCGGAGCCTGCTCGGCCAGATTCTTGGTCCCATCCAGCATGAAACCGAGCGAGAGTGGTCGTGGAGAACCATTTCGGGTCTCCAGGTAGATCCGAAACCAGTTGAGCGACTCTGGTATAGGGGCCGCAAAGACCAGTGCGTAACGCCCGTCCGGCCGCCGGCGGGGTTGCGTCAGCAGCTTTGGCTCGGTCGAGCGGATTTTGAAGTCCTCCATCAAGGTGCCCGAAAGGAGCAGTGTTGTCTTGGTCGGCGCTGCCTCGCCCGCTTGCAACGGATTATCCAGAACCACCTTCAGTTCCGCCCAAACGCCCGCCAACGGGGTGGTCGCGTACCACAGTTCTGAGCTGCGGACCACCGGCACGTGAGTTGGCCAGGGCGCTCCTTGAGATCCACTGGCGCTCGATGCAGCGGCAACGGCGCTACGCGAGGAGCGCTCTGCAAAGAGTGCGAGACCGTACAAAGAAAGCAGCATTACGGCTATACCGATCCCCGCCGCAATGAGGAGGGTGCCCCGAGGGACAGCGCGGAACGGCTGCACCAGACGCCCAAAACGTCTACGCCGCAGATCACCGTCAGTGGTGCCCGCGGGCTCCCCAACAGGGAATCCCGCCATCGATCGCGCCGTCAATGAAGCTGCTAGACCTTCCGTCGCCGGGACGCTGTCCCGACAATGAAATAGTAGCTTAGTGCCCTTTGACGAGTCCTTTAAATGACCCGTGTGACCAGAAGCGCGACTACATTGTTACCGTCGCGAAACCGCACCGCCCTCTTGGTAGTTTCGGTCGCACGGCGATGCGTTTTGGGTCAGGCGCGATTGGATGGGCGCCCGCCCGGCGACGCCGGAAAGGCGATCGGCGGCGGTGGCACGTCCTCCAACCGCGGCGAAACGGAATCGCTGTCATCCGCCGGAGCGTTCAAGAATGTCATGGAGTACAGGTTGTAGTAGTGCCCTTCTCGCTGAAGCAGCTCGGCGTGCGTACCGCGCTCCACGATCTCGCCGTGGTGCAGCAGGATGATCTGGTTCGCCGAGATAATCGTGGAGAGGCGGTGCGCAATGACGAAGCTTGTGCGCCCGCGCATCAACACTTCTAGCGCAGTCTGAATAAGCTTCTCCGTGGACGTATCAACAGAGGAAGTGGCCTCGTCCAGAATCAGGATACGCGGGTCGGCGATCAGGGCACGCGCAAAGGAGAGCAGCTGGCGCTGCCCTTGAGAGAGGGTGGAGCCACGCTCCTGCACCTCGGTGTCGTAGCCGAATGGCATCGACTCAATGAACTCGTGCAGGTTGACTGCTTTGGCGGCAGCAATCACCTCGTCGTCGGTCGCATCCAGCTTGCCAAAGCGGATGTTGTCCCGAACCGTACCCGAGAACAGGAACGGTTCTTGAAGGACAAGACCCACCTGGCGGCGCAAGCTCTCAGTGGTAACAGCGCTGATATCGTGGCCGTCTACCGTGATAGCACCGCTCTTGATGTCATAGAAGCGAAGCATGATGTTGATGATGGAGGACTTGCCCGCGCCGGTATGTCCTACCAGCGCCACCAGGTCACCAGGCTCAGCCTTGAGCGAGATTCCTTTCAGCACTGGCCGGTCGGGCAAGTACTCAAATACCACGTTATCCAAAACGACGCGGCCGTCAATCCTTGGCAGCTCGTAGGCATCGTTACGGTCCTGGACCGCCGGCGGCGTGTCCATCAGTTCAAAAACCCGCTCGCCTCCCGCCATCGCGGCCTGCATTGAGTTGTAGCGTGCTGAGAGGTCATTGATCGGCTCAAAGAATCGTCCGACGTAGGAGAGGAAGGCCCACAGCGAGCCGATAGTCATCTCTTCTCCGAGAACCTGACGGCCGCCGTACCAAATCACAATCACCGTGGCGACAGTGCTTATGAACGTGATGACCGGGCCGAATCCGGCCGACCACAACGTCGCCTTAAGCAGACGTTTGAGGTTCTCTCTGTTGACGGCGTCAAACTGGGCGCGATTGGTATCTTCCCGCGCAAACGCTTGCACCACACGCACGCCGGAAATGTTTTCCGCCAGATGCCCGGTGACAATTGCGTTCTGGCGACGCACCTCGCGGTACATCTCGCGCGAGCGCGAACGATACAGATGCGTCGCAATGGCAATCACCGGCAACACGAGCATCGTGATCGCCGCCAGACGCCAGTTGAGGGTGAACATCAGGACGACGATTCCAACCAGTACAAAGAAGTCACTCGCAATCGCCACGACGCCGCTGGTCAGGAATTCGTTTAGCGCATTGACGTCGCCCGTCATGCGGGACATGATCCTGCCCGCTTCCATGTTGTCGTAGAAGCTGAAGCTCAAGCGCTGAAGGTGTGTAAAGAGCTGACGGCGCATGCTAAACAGCACGCTCTGCCCCACCCAGCTCATGATGTAGGTCTGGCCATAGGTGCCCAGCCAGGTGATGAGCGCGGTCACAAAGAACGCCACAACCGTCAGGAGCAGCAACCCCGTGTCCTCGTTTGGGATCGCGTAGTCCAGCGCGACTTTGATGAGGTAGGGACCTGCCAAGTTGGCACAGGCGATCACGATCATCAGCACCGTGGCCAGCGCCATGCGTGCACGGAATGGCTTCACGTACTCCCAGGTGCGGCTCACTATGCGCGGGTCGTACGCCTTACCTAGAGCCTCGTCTTCCTCCGGGTCCCGAGGTTTGGCCCTGCCGGGTGGGGCGTCTGAGCTGGCTGGTCGCGTCGCCGTAGCGGTCATCGGGCCCTCTGGGGCATCTGCGCCATGACTTCTTCCTGATCGCGCAGTTGCAAGTCGTAGATCTCGCGGTACGGGCCTTCCTCTGTGACCAGCGAGTTGTGGATGCCTCGCTGCACGATCCTGCCGTGTTCGAGCACAAGAATCTGGTCTGCGTTCCTAACGGTGGTGAGCCGCTGGGCGATGACGAAGGTCGTGCGCCCCTTCATTAGCTCCTGCAGTGCTTGCTGAATCTGGAACTCGGTACGCATGTCTACGCTCGCGGTGGCGTCATCCAGGATCAGGATGCGTGGGTCCATGAGCAGGGCGCGAGCAATTGCAACGCGCTGACGCTGGCCTCCGGAGAGTGTCACTCCGCGCTCACCCACCTTAGTATCAAGTCCTTCCGGCAGCTCCAGGATGAACTCCCACGCCTGCGCCGCCCGCGCCGCCCGCTCAATGGCGTCAAGTGACACCTCGGGCCGGCCAAACGCAATGTTCTCGGCGATTGTGGCTGAGAAAAGCAGAGATTCCTGCATGACGAGACCGATCTGGCGGCGCAGCGAATGCAATTGCACTTCGCGCACGTCGTGGCCATCTACGCGGACGGATCCAGCCGTAGCATCGTAGAAGCGCGGAATAAGATTGACCAAAGTCGTCTTGCCGCTCCCCGTGTGGCCCAGGAGCGCTACCACCTGGCCGGGCTCGGCCGCCAGACTGATGTCATGCAGCACCGTCTCGCCGATCCCACTAGGCGTGTCACCGAACAACTCGCGCCGCTTCTTGTCTGAGGACTTGTCGTCGTCGTGACGCCCGCCTTTAGCCCCGCGCTCAGAAGCAAAGCCCGTTTCGGTGAGTCGGTCTGGCTTTGGCTGCAGCGCCGCCCCAGCGCCGGGCACGGCCGGGATGGTGTACGCAAAGGAAACATTCTCGAAGACAACGCGACCTTCAATCGGCGGCATGGGCGAGACACCGGGACGGTCCAATACAGGCGATTTGGCGTCGAGGATCTCAAATAGCCGCTCGCCTGATGCGACAGCGCGCGAGACCCAGGAGATGATGACGCCAAGCTGGCGCGTTGGCTGCGCCAGCCGCTGGAGGTACGAGTTGAAGGCCAGCAACGTGCCAAGCGTCAGATTCCCGCGCATGACTTCCAGCCCACCAAACCACAAGATCATGATGGTGCCGATGGCGGAGATGAATATCATCAGCGGATAGATCAGTGCCTGAAGGCGCGTGGCGGCGATGTTCCGCTCCAGATAGACCTGATTTTCCGTGGCGAACTTCTCACTCTCGTACTGCTCGCGCGCAAAAGCCTTGACCACGCGCACGCCCGTGATGTTCTCCTGCAGCACAGCGGTAAGTTGCGCCCATTGGCGCTGCATCCGACTGAACATCGGGCGTACTCGCGTGCCGTACGTCACCGCTGCGTAGCCGATGAACGGCATCGTGATGAGGGAGAGCAGCGCAAGTTGCCAGTGCAGGGCGAGCATAAGCCCCATGATGGCGACGTAGACCACAATGGTATTTACCGTCTGAAGCACACCCTGGCCGGTGAAGATACGCGCGCTGTCCACGTCAGACGTCACCCGGCTCATCAGCTCGCCGGTCTTGGCGCGGTTGTGGTAGGCGAACGAGAGCCGCTGGAGGTGGTCGTAAAGATCGTTGCGCAGGTCGTAGGCCACACGCTGCGAGACGAACTCGTTTAGGTAAGACATCCCAAAGTTGAGCAGGCTGATGGTGACGTTCACCACCAGCAGCAGCATGGCCATTTGGAAGAGGAACGGCAGATCCCCACGCTGGCCGTCCGGCCCTATCGAGCCAAGCCCGCGGTCAATGACCTGCTGGAAGATGATTGGCTGCGCCAATCCCAGGATGATTCCCGCCAACAGGCAGATGTACGCCAGCACGGTGTAGAGCCGGTAGCGATACGCGTAGCCCAGCAGCCGGCGCAGAATGGTCATTGGACGATCAGCGCCTCGGTTGGTGTCGCTGGTGTGGTTGCCCGCGGCGCCGCCGCAGGAGACGCCGCTTGTTCTTCGCCTTCCGATGAATCGGCGGCGCCTGTGGACTTCACGGGCGCGATTGCTTCAACCGAGAGTCGGGCGCCGGCGTGGTAGAGCGGCATGCGCAAGATGACGCGCTGATAAAAGACACGCGCGATGAGGAACACCATCGCGGCGATTGGAACGCCGAAGATAGCGCCCCATCCACCGGCGACCTGCGTGCCGATCAGTACCGCGGCGAACACAAGTAATGGATGAATGCCCACGCTCTGGCTCAGGATGCGGGGCGCAATCAGGTTTACCACAACGAACTGTAAGAGGAAGAGCAGGATGAATACCCACCAAACGGATCCGGGGCTCAGGATGACGGCCAGAATGATGGGCGGTCCCATTGCCAGGTAAGGCCCGATGAACGGGATGATCATCGCTAGCCCGGCAAAGATGCTAATTACCAGTGAGTACGGTAACCCGTCCAGCTGCATGACCACCCAAGTGCCGAAGCCGTAAAAGGCCGTCTGGATCAGTTGCCCGCGTACGAAGCCCCCAAAGGTCCGGTCAACGTTTTCCAGGCCGGAACCCACTTCCTCGCGGTAACGCATGGGCATCAGCCCCACAAAGAGGTGGGAGATCTTCTCACCGTCCAGCATGATGTAAAAGGACAAAATCAATATCAGCGATGCCCGCAGGAATCCTCCTGCAATTGACGTAACAATAGCCAGGCTGTTGGAGAGCGCCGTCGTACCTATCGCCTCAGCGCGTGAGATGGCGTTGCGATACACCTCCGAAAGCTGCGCCTCGGCAAGCCCGCGCGCGATTAACCCAGCGTGCAGCTCATCCGCCCTGACTTGCAGGTTATCCGCCAGTGCGGGAAGGCTGGTGGCGAGCTGCACCGTCTGGCTGACGAGCACCGGTACAACCAAGAGCCCCGTGGTGACCAGCGCCACTGTGAGCCCAGCAAACACCAGGCCGACTGCACCGGCGCGCGGCAATCCCAACCGCACAAGCCGTCTTGAAATCGGGCTGAGCACGAACGCTAGCAGCCAGGCAAGAAAGAACAGCAAGAGGACATCCGCGAAGCGGCTGACCACCTGCCATCCCCATCCGGCAAGCCACACTGTGCCTATGGCCGACAGCATGAGCAATAGGCCCCGCACCAGGGGGTCACGTTCCAACCGGGGCTCCCCCTCCTCGGTAGCTATTGTAGGCAGTTCCGCGCAATAACCGTTCCATCGCCCGGCGCCGCGGCGTTGTTAGGTGCACCGTGATCCTGCAAGAACCGACTGTCGAGCTGCTCACGCGAGCTGGAGATTTCCACAGCGGCGCGCTCCCCGCGTGCTATCCTGCCGCGCCTGTGTCCCCGACGACTCCCGTTGTTCCCGTTGCCCCCGAGATCCCTTTGGCACCGACCGCGCTCGTGGTGGTGGATGCGGGTAGCTCTTTCACCAAGGCATACCTGCTGGATGATGTAGACGGCGAACGTCGGCTGGTCTCCATTGGCCGGGCGCCCTCCATTGGAGACGATGGTCAGCCGGCAGGAGCTGCGGCGGCGCGGGCGGCGATAGCACAGGCGCGCAGCGCCGCTGGTGCCGCCACTGGCAGTGAAGCCGGCCCTCAGGACAGCCCCGTGCGCCCGCATGCGCTGCTCTCTTCCGGCGCCGGAGTACCGCGCGTGCTGGTGGCGTCTCCACGGGAGGAGCGCCTGCGGGAAACAATGGCGCTCGCCCGCCGCTCGCCCGCTCGCCTGCTGGAACCGATCCTTTTCGACGGCAATGTCGAGACTTTGCTTGGCGCCCTTGAGGCACAGGCGCCGGACGTTGTGGTCATCAGCGCCGCCGCGGGTGACTCGCGCAGCGCGGAAGGCCGCGCCGGACGGGCCGCGCTAGAGGCCCTTCGCTTCCTTGCGCTGGAAGATGCGCCACTTCTGATGGTGATGGGCGACGAGGACTTTCTCGGCGCGGCCGGCGATTTGCTGAAGGAGACACCGCACGTGCTGGCTGCAGCCGGTGACGGCGCCGCGCTCGCACGTGCGCTGGAGCGCGTCACAGCACAATGGACGCAGCGCGAGTGGACCGGCGGCGCAGCCGCTGCGCCGGGATCGTCCCTGTCCGGCATCTGCGCCGCCACCGAGATGATCGCGGAGCGCTACGACGTTGATGTTCTCACACTCGACCTTGGTGCCAGCCACGCTATGGCCGTGGTGGCGTCTGGCACTACGGGCAAGCGGCAACTGACGAGCGTTGCACGGGAGGATTTGGGACTGCGGCGCGGGCGGCCCGCAGTGCTTTCGCAGGCCGGCACAGAGGCGATTGGACGCTGGCTACCGGTGGACATGGCGGAAGCCGGACTGCGCGCCGACGCCCGGCGCGGCGTCATATCCCCAGCGTCGCTCCCAGAATCGCTGGACGAGCTTCTGCTGGAGCATGCCTTTGCGCGCGAGGCGCTGCGTCTTCTGCTGGCAGACCTGCCACGCGCCCTCGGCAACGGTGCCGCCGGGCTACCGGCCATTGACTTGCTGGTGGGCAGTGGCGGCGTCCTGGCTGGCGTGCCGCGTTTGGTGCAGGCGGCGCTCATTCTGCTGGACGCCGTCCAGCCGGAGGCCCTAACGCAGCTTGCGTTGGATCGGGCAACCGCCCTCCCCCTCCTTGGGCACCTGGCCGCTACGATCGGCCACGGTGCGGTGGGCGCCGCGCTCGAGCGTGATGGCCTGCTCAATCTTGGGCTGTGCATTGCGCCCATTGGCGCAGGGCGAGAAGGTGAAACCGCTATCCGCGTTGAGGTCGCGTACGCCTCGCGCTCACCCATCACCGTCGAAGTACCGTTCGGTGCAATTGAAGTAGTACCGCTGCCGCTTGGCGAGCGCGCGTCACTCAAGCTCTGGCCGTCGCGCGACTTTGACGTTGGGCTGGGCCGCGGCAACGCCGCCACGCCACGCGCCGAGGTGGAAGGCGGCGCCGTCGGCATCATCATCGACGCGCGCGGACGTCCCATGACCCTCCCGGACAGCGCCGAGAAGCGGCAGGCAAAGCTTCTGCAGTGGTTGCAATCAACTGGCGCCTACCCGCACCTCTCGTTCGTCCAGGACGACGCGCGGAACGTGTCGGACGCAATGCCGCGGCCTGCGTTGGATACCGCCCCAAGTGAGGAAAAGTAAGCCGTGCCTAACCTTGCGCTTCATTTGGATGCTGCTGAGAATGGCGACACGTCCAAATCTGGGCCGGGAACTTTCGGCGCAGCCGACTCCGCCCCGGTAGGAGACTACGCGCGACGAAGGCCATTCATGACGCGGGGATCACTGCGCCGGGAACGCCGACTCCCGCCTGGCGCGACGCCCTTGGTAAGCGCTGGTGACATATTGGAAAGCGGCGCTGCCATCGCGCGTGTGTTCCGCAGCGGACGCGCCACCTCGGTCGACCTCGCGGGTGGATTAGGGATCGATTCCGGTGACGGCGAAGCGTTGGCGAGAACACTGGTGCGCCAGGCGGGGGAAGACGTGGCGCAGGGTGATGTGCTCGCCGAGCGCCGCTCGTTTGGTGGCCTCCAACGCCGCACCGTCAAATCGCCCGTGACTGGCAAAGTGGACTACATCTCGGCCGAGACCGGCATTGCCTACATTGCCCCGGACGCTGCGCCTGTGGAATTGTTGGCCCATCTTGCCGGTCGCGTTATCCGCGTGACCGATGAGTTGGTAGAAATTGATGGCGCGGCACTGGCCGTTGCGGCTCAGGCGGGGGCGGGCCCGGCGGTGGCCGGACCACTTATTGTGGCCGGATCTCCGGACGCATTGCCCCGCGACGTAGGCGGCGCAATCGTCGCGTGCGCATTTCCCATCGAGCAGCAGACGGTGCAGGAGCTGATTCACGGTGGCGTTGCCGCCATCGTGGCGACAGCTGTGGAGGACGATACGTTGGAGCATCTGGGGTGGGACACGGTATTCTGGCCGCAGGGTCGGTCACTCCGTCCTCCGGCTCCGCCAGTCACGTTGCTGGCGCTTTCGTTCTCAGCCATGCCGCCTGCCGGGCTTTGGGAGGCGCTCCGGTCGCTCGCGGGAAGGCAGGCTTCGGTTATCGGACGCGAGCCAGGAGCATCGCCGGAGCTCCTAGTGTCGCTGGGCGAGAACGCGCCGTCACTCTATTCGCTGCCGGAGCTGCCAGAGACCGACGTCACGCTCGCTACCGGCTCACGTGTCAGGGTCATCACCGGACGCGCACAAGGACTGGTGGGGGAGATCCTGGCGCTCAGCCCGGGGCCATACCGCCTGCGCTCAGAAGTGAGCGCGGAGGTTGCCGATGTCGCGTTCCCCTACGGGGTACGCCTGCGCCTACCGCTCCTGCACCTACAGGCAATGCCCTAGCGTTCGCGTCCACTGCGCAATGCCGCCATTGCGCCAGGTTAGGCGGAGGGATCCTCGATGCGAGCGGCTCCCGACAGGAGCGCGAGACAAGCGGTCAAGAGTACCCCAAGCCACATCATCGAGAGCAGAATGCCTTCGATGGCAAAATTTCCGAACGGTGAAAAGGGCTCAATGAGCACACGCGCGCCGGCACCAGGCTGGCGTAGCAGGTAGCTGAGCGACCACACAATCACCATCGCGGTTGCCGACCAAAACCAGACCGCCGCATGTGAGCGCTCTTCCTCACGTGCCGTTTCCCGTAGTGCAATCCTGCCGCCAGTCTCTACCCGCGTCACCGCCATGCTCCTGTTCGCTCCGCTATGTTAGGTCAGTCGTTCTACAGAACGCGCGTTCCAACAATAGGTTGCATGTTCTAGGTGTGTCAAGTGCTTTCGGGTCCATGCGTGCGGCAGCGCATAATTCGGCCAGTGACGACACTCCTCGTGATGGGCCTAATGTCGGGGACATCGGCAGACGGTATTGATGCGGTGCTGCTCGCCGTTCCCGCGCATCCTCAGTTAGAAGACGTGCGCTACGCGCACCACTTCCACCGTCCCTATTCGCCGGAGGAGCGCGACACTATCTTCGCCCTGTTTGACACCGAACGGACAACGGCCCGCAACGTGTGCATGATGAACTTTCGTATCGGCGAGTGGTTCGCGGATGCGTCGCTTGAAGCGGTGCGCAGCTCGGGCCACAGCATCAAAGATGTCGACCTGATCGGCTCACACGGCCAGACCGTCTTTCACTCTCCGCCGGGAGCCGGAGGTGACTCCCAGCCCAGCACACTCCAGATAGGCGAGCCGAGCGTAATCGCGGAGCGTACCGGAATCACCACCGTTGGCGACTTCCGCGTGCGAGACATGGCCGCTGGTGGGCACGGAGCACCGCTAGTGAGTTACGTGGACGTGCTGCTCTTCGCCCACGCCACTGAAACACGCGTGGTGCTCAACCTGGGCGGCATCGCCAACGCGACGATCGTCCCGCCAATCGGCGCGCGCGCCGTGCCGCTCGCATTCGATACGGGACCGGCAAACATGGTGCTGGACTGGCTTGTATCTGAAGGTACCGATAGTGCGTCATCATTCGACAACGAGGGCCTCCTGGCCGCCGCCGGAAACGTGGACGAGACGCTTCTCGCAGAGCTGCTGGCCGATCCGTACTTTGCGGCGCCGCCCCCCAAGACCACCGGGAGAGAACGCTTCGGCGCTGCGTTCGCGGCCGCTCTGTGGGCCAGGGCGCGCAGTAGGGGACTGCGATTAGAGGACGCGCTGGCGACCGCGCTGGCACTCACCGCAGAAACTGTGGCACGCGCCATCGTCGCGTCAGAACTGACGCACGGTCCCATAAGTGAGGTCATTGCAGGCGGCGGCGGCACCAAGAATCCGACGCTAGTGCAGGCAATCCAGGAGCGTTTGCCCAAAGTGCGTGTGACCGCTCATGAGAAGTACGGCGTTTCTAGTCAGGCAAAGGAGGCACTCAGCTTTGCCATCCTCGCCTCCGCGGCGCTTCGAGGTCAGGTCAACACCATCCCAAGCTGTACCGGCGCCGTGCGTCCGGTAGTAATGGGCAAGATCGTGCCAGGGGAGAACTATTTACCACTGCTGCGCAAGACGCTTTTTTCGCCGGGAGAACCTTCGTGAGGCCCGCGCACAGCTACGTCTTGCGAGATCCAGCCGCAGCTGGCGAGCGCGCGGCCGAGCTGGCAGACGCGGCAATCCGTATCCAGCCGGAGATTGTGCTGGCCCTGCCCACCGGCTCAACGCCGCTACCTATGTACGCGGCGCTGGTGAGGCTGCACCGCGAGAACGGCACAGACTGGTCCCAGGTGACGACGTTCAATCTAGACGAGTACGTCGGGATCGGTTCGGATCACCCAGAAAGCTATGCGCTTTATATGGAAACGAGTCTGTTCCACGGCGTGAACCTCTCGCTAGAAAGGCGGCACCTCCCCGACGGCATGGCACCCGACCCGCACCACGAGGCCGCGCGCTACGAGGCCGCCATAGACCGCGCGCACGGGATAGACCTGGCCGTGGTTGGCGTGGGAGTGAACGGGCACCTCGGCTTCAACGAGCCGGCGACGGCACTCTCCGGCGTTACCTACGTCGCAGACCTGGCCCCCGAAACCTGGCTGCGCAATTTTCCGAACATGGCGGACGGCGCGCCTGGCGTAGGTGGCGCTCCTTTGCCGTTCCGTACCGCGCTAACGATGGGAATCGGCACGATCCTTCGAGCGCGCAGGATTATGCTGCTCGCCACCGGCGAAACAAAGAGTGAGATCGTCAGGCAGGCTCTGACCGGACCGATCACGACGCAGAATCCGGCGTCACTACTGCAGCTTCACCACGACGTGACGGTAATCCTCGATAGCGCAGCGGCCGGTTAGCCCGTCGGTTCCTCCTCCAGCCGCGCCATTCGTTCTGGGGCGCTTACGCCGAGGATGGCAAGAGTGTTGGCCAGGACTTGCTTCGCAGCCGCCACCAGCAGCAAACGCGACTCGCTGACCTGGCGTGGAGGGTCCTCCGGCGTGCGATCAGAGGGCAACACCCGGCAGTCCCGGTAGAAGGCGTTAAACACGCTTGCCAGCTCCTGGGCAAAGTAGGTCAGGCGGTGCGGCTCAAGTTGCGTCGCGGCATCGTGCAGCAGTTCCGGATAGCGGAGCAACGCACGTGCCAGCGCCAACTCGCTCGGGTGCTCGAGCCGGAGCATGCCGTCGTTCCCAGAAACCCCGCGCTCGCGTGCCATCTCTAGGATGCTTGCCGTCCGGGCGTGCGAATACTGGACGTAGAAGACAGGATTCTCGTTGGTCTCCTTCTGCGCCAGCTCAAGATCAAACTCCTGGTGCGAATCCGCCGATCGCGAAACGAAGAAGAACCGGCACGCGTCTTTGCCCACCTCCTCAATCACATCCGCCAGCGCGACGATGTTCCCGGCACGCTTCGAAAGCTTGACCAGCTCCTCCCCCCGCTTAAGCGTGATCATTTGATGGATGATGATCGTCAATCGGTCGGAATCGACGTCAAGGGCCTGCACCGCCGCCTTCATGCGACTCACGTGCCCCTGGTGGTCGGCGCCCCAAATATCTATGACTCGGTCGAAGCGCCTCCCAAGGAACTTGTCCCGGTGGTACGCGATGTCCGAGGCAAGGTATGCGGGCACACCATTGCCCCGGATGAGGACGTTGTCCTTGTCATCGCCCAGCGCAGTACTGGAGAACCAGACTGCTCCCTCGCGCTCGGCAACGTAGCCCTTGTCGCGCAGAATCTGAACGACCTTTTCAAGGTCGTTCCGTTCGTGGAGCGCCTCTTCGCGGTACCAATTGTCGTACCTGATGCCCAGCGAATCCATGTCCGCCTTGTGCAGGGCCACAAATTTTTCGACGGCGCCGCGCGTCAGTTCGCGCACCGCCTCCTGCTGGTCCATCTCCATGAACCGGTCGCCGTGCTCCTCGGCAAGCTGCTTGCCATACTCGGCCAGGTACTCGCTGTGGTAGCCCTCTTTGGGGACTTCCGCGGGATGCCCAAGCGCTTGGAGATAGCGTGCCAGCACAGTCTGGCCAAGCGCCTCGAGCCGGCTACCGGCATCATTGACGTAATACTCGCGCTGGACCTTCCAGCCGGAGGCCGCCAGCAGATTTGCCATCGAGTCTCCCAACGCTGCGCCTCGGCCAGAGCCGGCATGCAGCCGCTCCGTGGGGTTGGCCGAGACGAACTCTACCTGGACGCTCCTCCCACCGCCCTGCTCGTTGTGACCGAACCGTTCGCCTTCGTGCAGGATGGCCTCGACGCGCGATGCGAGCAGTTCCGGTCTCAGAGTGAAGTTGATGAAGCCAGCGCCGGCCACGTCTGCGCTGGCGACAAGTTCATTCTCCGGAAGCGACTGGATAAGGATCTGGGCAATCTGCTGCGGCGCCATACGGGCGGCGCGCGCCAGCCTCATCGCCAGATTGGTTGTGTAGTCCCCATGTTCCGCTCGCTGCGGCGGCTCCACCGTCACATCGGGCAATGTCACTTGAGGGAGCAGCCCGGTGTGCTGCGCCGCCTCGGTTGCGCCGCGCAGCAGCGCGGCAATTTCGTCGCGAATCACAGGAAAACGGAATTGTAAGCGACCCCACCCCGTGAGGCCGGGACTACCCTGTGGCCGCGCGCACCGCATCCGCCAGCAAGTCGCCGGCAGTGCGGAGGTCTTCTTCAGAGAGCATGCTCCAGGCCAGCCGGATGTACTCTGCACCCGATCCATCGGCAAAGAAGGACGGACCGGCCACATAAGCAACGCCGCGGTCTCCCGCTTCTTTGGCAACCTTGGCGCCGTCAACGCCAGCAGATAGCTTCAGCCAGAGAAAGAACCCGCCGGACGGAAGCTCGTAAGTCGGCTTGAGGTGGGGCGTGCTGGCGAAGCCTCGTTCGATACCGTCCACTAACGCGTCACGTTTGCGGCGGTAAATGTCGATCAACATCGCCACATGCTCGTCGTGGCGCTTCTCCAAATAGAGGTTTGCCAGGCGGCCGGTGAACGGGCTGTGGCCGCCGTCAAGCTTGATGGCGCTGAGCCGCGCAATCATCTCTTTGGGCGCGGAGAGGTACCCGACTCGCAAACCGGCCGCCAGAATCTTGGAAAGCGTTGCCGCGCGCACCACGCGGCCCTTGCGCGCCAGGGAGTAGATGGACTGAATGTGTTCGCCAGAGAACCGCAGCTCCCCATAGGCGTCGTCCTCCAGAATGACGAAGTTGTACTCATCCGCCAATGCTGAGACCCGTCTCCGGCGTTCCAGGGAGAGGTTGACCCCGGCCGGGTTGTGAAAGTTGGGGATGGTGTAGAGCAGTTTGGCGGGAGTGCCCGCGTCCTTGAGCCGGCGCAGCGTCTGTGCCAGGTCCTCCACGACTAGGCCGTCGCCGTCCAGTGGCACCATCTCTATCGTCGCTCGCAGCTGCCGGAACGGACGCAGACCACCCATAAACGTGGGCGCTTCGACGATCACCACATCGCCTGGGTTGATGAACAACTGTGCGACAGCCGCAAGCCCGTGATTGGACCCATTGGTGATGAGCAGCTCGTCGGGTGAGACTTCGATGTTTTCCCAGCGGCGCAGTTTCTCGACCAGCGTCTCGCGCAGGCCAAGATGACCGGATGCGTCGCCGTAACTGAGCGCCGCCGCGCCTTCTTCGCTGGCGAGCAGCTCACCTGCTAGGTCCGCCAACTCCTCGCGTGGCAGCGATGCTGGGTCGGGCTGCCCCCCGCCCATGTTGTACTTTGCGCCCACGGCGCCTGTGAACTGCACCGGTGGGTGGGGTGCTGAGATGCGGCTATAGAGCGATTGAATCTCGGTCAAGGCATCCTCGGAGCGTGCCGCGGGGGTCACCGGCGGCGTAGTTTCCGCGAGATTGACGGAGGCAGTCATTGCTGCATGGTACCCAGCGGTACGCAGGCTGCATCACGCGGAAGAGAACCGCTCAGTCTCTGAGCAGCTCCACAAGCGCTCGCAGCGCCGCCGTGTAACTGCGCCAGCCAAATCCCATCACGGCGGCTCTGGCGGCTTCACCAGTGATGGAGCGCTGACGCCACACTTCCCGCGCCTGGGGATTGGAGAGATGCACCTCCACCACCGGGAATGGCATGGCTTTAATGCAGTCATGCAGCGCCACGCTGGTGTGGGTCAGCGCCGCCGGATTGATGACGCAGCCTTGGATCGAGTCCATGGCGGCCTGGAGGTGGTCAACCAACTCACCCTCGTGGTTGGACTGGAACGTCTCTATCGCCACGTTCAACTCGCGCGCAACTGCCCCTAACCGCTCATTCACCTGTGCGAGCGTTGTGGTGCCATAGATATGCGGCTCACGCCGTCCAAGCAGATTGAGGTTTGGACCGTGCAAGACGAGGATCTTGAGCTGGCTGTCCACGGGCATGAGAAAGGTGGACTATAGCGCCTTAGACCCAGGGTATCGCTGGTACGATTACTGCGTTCTCCAGGCGTAGAAAGAGCAGTATCAGCATGTCGTCAAGCGGAGGTGCGGCCGAGGCCGGAGACGCCTCACCATCATCACTGGCCCTGATTTTTTCGGGGCCTGTCGTTCGCTTGCCCGAAGACTCACTTGCGGTCGAGTGGTGGCTCGCACGCCGTGCTATTGAAGGTGACGGTGCCGTCCCCTTCGCGCGCGAGGGTGTTCTTGCACTCTGGCCGGATAAAAGAGCTGAAACCGACAAGTGGACGTTTGGCCTGGAGTTTGAGTTTGCAGTCGCCGACGCAACGTGGGTCGCTCACGAGCTGCACACGCTGGGTCTGTGCGCAACGGCTAATCCCATCCCGTATCACGGCGAGCGGCCCGATGGATTCTGGAGCGTGGAGCACGACCGATCGGTGACATCAGTCTTCACAAGCGAAGATGGCGCCCCTCCGGTGATCGTTGGTGGCGAGGTGGTCTCCCCGCCACTACACGACACCCCGCAGGCATGGTCGCAGGTAGCGGCCGTGCTTGACGTGCTCAAGCGCTGCGGTGCCGAGGTTAACCGAAGCTGCGGACTGCATGTACACATTGGTGCGGACGCACTGCGCGAAGGCGGCGCACCCGTGATTCCAGCGCTCTCGCGGCTCGCAATGCTGGCGAGCGTCTGTTTTGAGGACCTTGTCTTCCGGCTGGCGAGCGCGGAGAGCGGAGTACACCGCGGCCAGGCGTTCTTCTACCGTCACTCTAGGCCCCTGGAGCGTGAGCTTCGCCAGTCGTATGAGTCGCTGGAGGAGCTGACCGGCGACCTGGGACTGGAAGGGTCGGCCCGGCGCGCTGCCCTCAATCTCACCAACGTCGGTGACCCCCGCAAGGACACAGTGGAATTCCGCCAGTCCAATGGCACACTGGATGGACGTGTGGTACAGGCGTTTACGCGCCTCTGCGCCGCCATGGTCGGCGCGGCGCGCTGGCAGCCGGAGGCAGCGAAAATGGGGCCCGAACCCCTCGGTAGGCACAACCGCGCAGATGCATCCCAGGACACAGCTGATCCAGCCTCACTCTGGCGCTTCCTTGCCTCTGTGTTCCCCGAAGGCGTGCCCGCCGAAGCGGCAGCGTCTCTCCTCTGGCTGTTCCGTCGGGGCGCCTGGCAACCAAGCCTCTCCACCCTCGCGTCGGCCTAACCGCTATTTTCGCGTAGGTCCTGCGGACCGTTAGGCCGGTCTAGCCGGAAAGGACGGTGACGCCATCGAGCGTACCAACATACACCACCGGATTGAACCGCATAAATAATCCCGTCTCTAGCAGGCCCGGAATGTCATGCAGTTGTGCGTCGAGCTGCTCGGCATTAGCCATCAGTGTGTGCGGAAAGACGCAATCGATCACCCAATTATTATTGTCGGTGACTGCCGGCCCGCCTTCAGTTTGCCTCAACTTTGGCTCACCGCCGAGGTCGCGGAGATGGCGCGCGCAAGCGCCGTATGCAAATGGCAAGACTTCCAGCGGGACGCCACGCGTGGCGCCAAGATGCGGAACCAGCTTGGCGTTCTCTATCACGATGATGACGCGAGTTGCCGCCGCCGCCAACACCTTTTCGCGCATCAGCGCCCCACCAGCGCCTTTGATGATCCGGCGCTGCGAATCAACCTCGTCGGCGCCGTCGATAGTGAGATCAAGCTGCGGATGCTCGTCCAGCGTAACCAGGTGTAGGCCAAGCTTTCGCGCTATCGCTTCGGTCCGGCTGGATGATGGCGCACCACTGACGTGCAGCCCTTCCTCACGGACCCGGCGTGCCAGGTGCTCTAGCACGTTCGTCGCAGCGCGCCCCGTCCCGAACCCTAACACCATGCCGTCTTGCACCTCCGCGGCGGCGCGGCTCGCCGCTGCCTGGCGCTGAATCTCCCCGGCCTGTCCCGTGTCCAGCTTCACCGGCGCAGATTGTAGCTGCGCATCCGGCGTTAAGAACCTGGTTAACTTATTCAACATCTCGCTCAACCACTCTTGCCAGAGCAGGCTGTCCGGTGTAGAATGGACATCGCCTCCATGAGCGCCACCACGTGGGAGATCCTCCGCGCCCAGCACGCGCATTACAGCCGGCAGGGACACAGGCGCCGCCATAGCCATCGGCGGAATTTTAAGCGCTGGATGACGCTTCCCTTCCCTTGGGCACCGCTCCCCTACATGGCGCTCGGGCTTGGAGTGCTGGTGGGAATTCCGCTCGCCGTCGCACTAGTCACTACCCTCGCAGCTGTGGCGATTGCGCTCGCGGTGAGCGCAGTAGTGGCAGTGAGTATCTTCGGCGTCACCGGTTTTGCCGCTTGGCACCTGGCGCGCGCGGTTGCCCCGTCACTGACTCGCGCCAAGGGCAAACGCAAGGGAAAGCATGCGCGTGCTGCCCTCTCCACAACGGCTCTACCGGTTGTGGAATCCCCCGTAGACGTGCTGCGCCTCCGTTACGCAGCGGGCGAGATTGGCCAGACCGAGTTTCGGACTCGACTCACCGAGCTTCTCAAGGAGCGCTACGTGCGCGGTGAGCTCACGCTGCCGGAATTTGAGTCCCGCGTCCACCATCTGTATCTCGACCCTGCGCTGCGCCCGCCAGTCTAGCGCGAGCCTGATTTCCCCCGCCCCTCGGTTGACTCAGTGGGTCGGCAACCGGTCTCCCGGTTCTCACTGATCCTTAGATACACCTTCGGATGGCGGTAGTATTTCCCTTCTCGTATGGCGCACCGCGAACAACTCGATTCGTTCCGGCTTGGTTTGTATCCCATCCTGATTGCCGGTGATGTGGATGCATTCCAGAGCTACCTTGGCCAGTGGGAAGACCTACTGGGCGACACAGCGGAGTTGATGGAGACCTCCGAAGCGCAACAGCGGCGCACGATGGATGCGCTTTTGCGCCGTCCCCAGCAATTCAACTTGCCGCCGTGGCCACGTCAAGCGCCGGTCGCTCCCAGGCTCGCACCCGCGCCTGACGCCGCACAGGTAGCAGCGCCCGTTCCCGCCGCAGCAGCGGAACCAGTGTCACACACCGTGGACGAGCCGGAAGGCACAAGCGGCGCCTACCAACTGGATATGTTGAGCGGTGAGCTAGTACCGATAAGTCGCAGAATGCACCCAAGCCGGTTGGGTGTACCGCCTGAACAACCTGTGGCATTGCCCGCTAGAAAGCGGCGATCGCGCCTGCGGAGGCTTCCCCCTAACCTGGCGCAGCTGGTACTTTGGTCAGACGGCGAGTTGACAGTCTAGGGCGTGCCGGGCCTGCCATTTCCGGTCCATTTTTCGAACGATGGACGCGCATGGCGCCCAAAACGCCCCAGGCGATCAAACCGGCCACTTGCGGCGAGCTCTTCCTCCAATCGGAATGCATGCTCAGCCACAATATGCTGCGGGCACGCCTTTAGAAAAGCATTCAAGGCGACAGCGGCGATCGCAATGTCATCAATCTGACCGATCAATGGGATCCATTGAAAGCTCAGGTTAATCGGAGAGATAAAGTAGAGCACCGCTGCCGGGAGGATTAATTTTGCGGTGCCCGGGACACGGCCGTCCTTCATCAATCGCCAGGCAAGCAACCCTTGCGCCATCAGGGCGCGCCAGCCGCCAATGCGGCGCCATAGTGTCCAAAGTGCGAACATGACGTGAGTTTCTCCTCACGTTCTTTAAGCAGAACCTAGGCCACGGCTTCCTAGCGTCGCCCCCGGCTACAATCGGACCTCTGCAAATGACCAAAACCATGACCGCCAACATCCCCGGCGCGCGCCTGCGCGACGTAGAACGTCAGCTAGCTACGCTGCGCGGGGAAGAAGCGATCGACGCCTTCTTGGAGCAGCACCCCACCGAAATCCAGATACTTGAAAAGATGGTGGAGCAACGCCGCAGTGGCAAGCCCATGCCCTCGTTAACTCGCGTCCAACGCGTCATGATGTGGAGCGATGGTCAGCTTGAGTTTAAGACCGATCCCGCGCCAGAAGGGCGCGCGCGGCCATCCGAGCGTCCGGGGAGTTTCTCTGGCGGTGGTGCCAGGGAACGCGGAGCGCAGGGATCACGCCCGCCCGGTGGTCCTAGCAGTGGCAGTGGCAGCGGGTCTGGGGGTTCAAACAGGCCAAGCGGTCCTGGCGGCGGCTTCGGCGGGCAGCGTTCGTCGGGCGGAGCACCAGGCGGCGGCGCCAGAAGTTCCAGTGGACCAGGTGGCTTCGGCGGTCCAGGCGGAGGTGGATCTCGTCCAGGATCCCGGCCGGCCGGAACTCGCCCTGGCGGCCCTGGCGGCTCGCGTGGAGGGCCGCGCGGCCGGCGCGATGATGACGGCGGAAGCCGCGGCGTTCCTAGGGCTGGAGAGGGTTGGGTCCTCCTCAGAGAGGGAGAGAAGCCACCTCCCGACCGCGAGGAGGAGCCACTGCCGTTGTGGGAAGACGAGGAGCAGCCTCAATCCACAGTAATCCAGGCCTCGGAATCAGAAGCGCCCGCGACAATCAACGCGGGCGCAGACGATAATCCTGCTCGAGAGTAGTGGACCGCCGGGGACTCGAACCCCGTACCTCAGCAATGCGAATGCTGCGCTCTCCCAGATGAGCTAGCGGCCCGAGGCCGGCCTAGAGCGCCGAAAGTGTAGCAACTTCCGGCGCTCGCGCTCGCGATCCTAGGCGGTTGCCGCCACCCTCTGAGCCTCTGCCGGGCCGAGAATGGTCACCATTTTGCGCTCCTGCGAATAGGGCATCCACTTGACTACACCCGGAGTGAGTGCAAACAGCGTGTGGTCCCGTCCCACACCCACATGAGGTCCAGGCTTGTATCGCGTGCCACGCTGGCGGACCAGGATCTCGCCGGCGTTGACAATCTGCCCATCGTAGCGCTTGACGCCTAGGTACTTCGCATTGCTGTCGCGCCCATTGCGCGAGCTTCCGACGCCTTTTTTGTGTGCCATTTTCGTATTCCTTATCAGCCAGCGCGCCCACCTGGGACGCTCCAACTACACGCTTACGCGGTGACGATGTCTTTGATAACCAACCGGCTGTACCGCTGGCGGTGGCCGGTCTTGCGTCGGTAGCGCACCTTGTTTTTGTACTTGAAGATAATGATCTTCTTGCCCTTGACCTCGCCAAGCACGCTGGCGACCACGCGCGCCCCGGCTACGGTAGGCTGCCCCACCGTCACCGTGTCTCCGTCGCCAATCAGTAAGACCTGGCCCAGGTCAATCTGGCTGCCCGCCTCGGCGGTGAGCTTCTCTACTTCCAGGCGCTGGCCCGGCTCTACCCGGTATTGCTTGCCACCGGTGGCGATGATTGCATACACAGTCTTGGTCTCCGAACACATAAAAACGCCGCTCCGCAACCGCCGAGCGGCGTTGTGAAGGGCAGAACGCCAAAGTATACCAAGCCGCCCGGAGAAGTCCGCCCTACTTGACTCTGGGATCGAGCGCGTCGCGTAACCCGTCGGCGATCAGTACCACGCACAGAACAGTGATAAAGATCATTGCTCCCGGCGGGTAAACCAGCCACGGCGCACGGCGAAACAGGTCTTGAGAACCGCTCAGCATGTTCCCCCAGCTTGCGGTTGGCACTTGTACGCCAAAGCCCAAGAAGCTGAGGGCCGACTCGCCCAGGATGGCGCCGGCAACGTCGAATCCGGCTACGACCAGAACAATGTTGGCCACATTGGGCAGGATATGCTGCGCCATGATCCGCACATTGCTTGCGCCCAATACCTGCGCCGCCGCCACGTAGTCCAGGTTGCGCGCTGAGAGCACAACACCCCGCACCTGGCGCGCCGTCCCGCCCCAGCCTAGCACACCAAAGATGATGGAGAGCCCGATCACACCCGGACGGAACAGCACCGAAAGGATGATCAACAAGAAGAGCGACGGGACATTGAAGATCACTTGAATGATGGCATTGATCACATCATCCACTTTGCCACCAAAGTATCCCGCCGCTAGCCCCGCGGTGGTGCCAATCGACAGCGAGATCACCATCACCAGGAAACCGATGGATAGCGACACGCGGCCAGCGTGCAGCAGACGGGTGACGGCGTCCCTGCCTAGGTCATCGGTCCCCAGGAGAAAGCCCGCTCCGGGCCCCTTGAGGATGGCAAAGCGGCCATCCGGCCCGCGGACCATCGTGTTCGGCTCGGTGTGCAGCACATGCTGTGTGATCAGCGGTGCAAGCAGCGTCGCCAGGATGATGATCCCCAATACCGCGCCGGCAATGAGCGTGGTCGGGTCGCGCCGCAGCTTGAACCAGGCGCGGCCGTAGAAGCCGAGCCCCGTCACGGCGCGTCGCGTCGCGTTTCCTTCTAACACCAATGCTGGCGCCGCTGCGCCGTCCGGTTGGGCAGCGTGCTCTACGCCCCCCGGAAGGCCATCGCGCTTTCGGGCCGCCTCGGCGGCATCAGCTGTAGCGGACACGGGGATCCACAAAGCCGTAAATGATGTCCGCCAGGAGCGTCCCAATCAGCGTCGCCATGGTTGCCACAGTAATGATCGCCAGCAAGAGAGGATAGTCCCGCGTGTTCGCCGCCTCCAGGAACAGGCGGCCAGTGCCGGGCCAGTTGAAGATCCCTTCAGTGAGCGCCGCCCCACCGATCAGGAATGGCAGCAGACCGCCAAAAATCGTCACCGCGGGCGTAAGCGCGTTGCGCAATACATGCCGGTTGGTTACTACGCCCTCTGTGAGTCCCTTGGCACGCGCCGTACGGACGTGATCCTGACCCAAAATCTCCAATACCTGGCTGCGGGTAAACCTGGCAAACGCCACTACAAGTCCTAGCCCCAAGATAGAAGCCGGAATGATGATGTGCATAAACCAGGTTCCCGGGTTCCCCCGTCCCTGACCCTGCGGAAACCAGCCCGTATACGTGGACAAAAGGACAATGATCACCAGCGCCATCCACCAGTTAGGCGTGGCATCTCCAACCACTGTGAAGATGCGGATTAGAATGTCCGGCGGCCGGCCGCGGTAAGACGCCGCAAGCACGCCCAACGGGATTCCCGTCATGCCAATCAGCCACGCCATCCCCTGAAGCTGGAGTGATGGCCAAATGCGCTCGCGGATCAGGTCGAGCGGCGGACGTAGATAGTGATAGGACCGTCCAAAGTCAAGACGGATTGCATTACCCATCCATTTGACGTAGGCGAGCGGCAGCGGGTCGTTCAGTCCAAACCGCTCGCGCATACGATCGATGTCCGCCTTCTCCATGCCCTCTTGATTCAGAAACGCCGACTCGGGCCCGCCCGGCGTTACCCGGACGAGCACGAACGTCATCGTCATCACAAGCCAGAGCAATAGCGCCGACTGAATAAGCCGGCGGATCAAGAACGTGCGCATTGGCGTTGCTCTATTCCTGCTTTCATCCTTTGCTGACGCTCAGGATCACGCGAAGGATTGCTAGCCAGAAAGTGCCCAGTCCAGCACTTGCATGTTGTTCTGACGCAGGATGTCGCCACCCTTGAGGGGAACCACACCCGTCACCTTCTTGTCAAAGGCTGTGAAGCTCTTGAGCGTCAACATGGGGTAATTGGGCAGGTCATCAAGGACGATCTTCTGAATCTCGTCGTAAATCTGCTTGCGCTTCGCTTCGTCCAGCTCGGCGGCACCCTGCGCCAGCAGCTCGTCAACGCGCGTATTGCTGTAGCCGCCTGCGTTCTGGGATCCGTCAGATTTGTACTGACTGTTGATTCCATCTGGATCCAAGCCGGACTGGCTAAATCCGCCCATTACGATGTCGAAGTCTTTCTGGCGTGAGTACTTATCAACCATGGCGTTGAACTCCATGCCGTTGACCGTCGCCTCTATGCCCAATTGCTTCCACTGCTGCTGGGCGTAGGTGGCCATCTTGCCGCGCGGCTGGCTAGTAGTCGGCCATAAGATCTCGAGCTTCACCGGCTGGTTACTCGCGTCCTTTAAGACAGTCCCGTCCAGCTTGAAGCCCGCCTCAGTCAGCAGCTGCTTGGCGCGGTTGATGTTGAAGTCGTACTTCTCAACATTTGAGTTGGTGAAGCGAAACTTCGTGGGGTACAGCCCAAACTGCGGCTCGGCCAGGTCGTCCTCGAACTGCACCAAATCCTGCCGGTTAATGGCGCGCGCGAGCGCCTCGCGCACCTTCTTGTCCTTTAGCAGCGGACGCTGGACGTTGAACTGCATGATGCGGTAGCTGCCTACCGCTCCGGCCCATTCCACCACGTTGGCGTGGGGGATGGCCTTGGCTTCCTTGAACTGCGCAGGCGGAAAGCTCTGTGCCTGGTCTACCTGTTTGGTTTTCAACAGCTCAAGCACCGTCTGTGGCGAGGCGTTGACAAACACCACTTCATTTAGGCTGGATGCCTTGCCCCACCAATTGGGGTTCTTTACGAATGAATGCTGCTCCGCGCCAAGATCCTTCGGCATGTAAGGACCATTTACCACGGTCGGCTTGAGCAGCTCCGGGTTGCCCGTTGCGTCCAGCCACGGCTTGCCATCCCAAACGTGCTTAGGCACCGGCCCAATCGACCCCGCGATGCTGAGCGACAGTAGACGGGCGAGCGTTTCCTTCAATGTCACCGTGATCGTCTTGCCCTCCGCTTTGAAGGATTCAATACGCCCGATCACGCTGCCAAAGCCGACCCAGTTGTTCTCGCGCTTGCTCGCCTGATCCCAGCCGTACTGGAAGTCCTCGGCCGTGATCGGCTTGCCGTCACTCCACTTGAGATTGTCCCGCAACGTAAAGGTGAAGGTGCGATTGTTGTTGGAAATCACAGGCATCGCGGTAGCCATATGGCGCCGTGGATCCGCCACGTAGTCCAACTTGTCCCAGTCAATTCCAATCAGCCCGCTGCCCATTAGCGTCCAGGCATCCGAGTGTGGTGTGGTGTTGTGCTGGGACTCCGGGTACGGGTGAAAGACTTTGGTAAGTCCTCCTAGCGTGGAGATGCGGAGCGTGCCTCCCGGACGGCCCTGTGCGGGCTGGGTGGTCGCCTGACTTGAGGGCGTCTGTCCTCCCGGCAGGGGCGTGGCACTGCTCGCTGGGGCAGACTGTTCCGGACCGCACGCGGCAGCAATGGCGCCAAAGACGCCTACTCCGACGCCGAGCACGGCGCGACGCTGCACGTTCTTCATCCCGGTAATCCTCATGTTCTGTGGGCTTTCTGACGGCATCGGTTCGTTCACAGTCACTGTGAAACCTTTCTTCCTCTCTGCTGTGCGACGGGCGAAATCGCGCTCGTGGGGAGCGCCGTGAATCGACAAGCCCTACACCTACAATATCGGAAGGTGTGGCGCGCGGTCAACGGGACTACTTAGCCGCGGAAATTGGCGCGCCAAGGAACCACAGCAGGGTACCCGTGTCTACACCATATGTGAAGTGGTACGAAGAGGAGGTAGATGGCCCTCACGGTGGCCAGCGAGTACACGCCGCGTGGCTAGTGCGGGACCTCCAGATCCAAGCCGGCGAGTCGGACTCCGGCGGCCAACCAGGCAGCGTGCGTCAGCAGATGCTCGCCTACCTTGGGCAGCACCCTGCCGTAACGCCAGTGCTCCGTGAAGAACTCGAGGCGTTGTACCCTGAGATCCAGTTCGACTGGGACGGGTTGGTAAAGGCTATCGCCGGCCGCCCTGGCGTCACGAATATCGCGGCGCTCACAGACGATGAGCTTGCTCTTAGCCTCACGGCGCTGGCACAAGAACGCGGCCTAGCGCCTATGGACCTGTCGCTGAGACTTGGGTATCGGGAGCGCCAGATACTGCCAGAGCTCCTTACGCTGTTGCGAGACCCGAGCGTCGTGGCTCGCCTGGAGCGCACATCGGGCAGCGTGATTGATTACCTAGTGCAGAAGCACCCCGAATACGCGTTCCTCATTTACAAAGCACGTCTGTACTTTGAAGGCGACGAGCGAACGCTGGACACCACGGTCGAGGCCGAGCCACAAGGCTTCAGCGGCGAAGCATGGCAGGCGCGGCGCCTCTTCTGGCAAAGCCAGCTTGAGGCATACCGCGCACGCCGATCAGCACCTGACTTCTCAGACTAAGAAGGCGTCGAGCCGCTCGACTTGCTTGCCGGGCTCGATCCACTCGAAGACTTGCTTGCGCCGCCACCGCTCGCTCCTCCGCCGGATGTTGAGCC
>Ga0136611_10000489_pt1 | contig 26061 bp, 26 predicted proteins | sample AntDrymUQ2232306_2_FD_106645 | JGI IMG/M metagenome (GOLD analysis project Ga0136611, IMG submission 106645) | Polar desert sand microbial communities from Dry Valleys, Antarctica - metaG UQ223 (23.06) | ecosystem: Environmental > Terrestrial > Soil > Desert | place: Antarctica: Dry Valley...
CGCCGCGGTGTCGAGCGGGGACAACTCCAACATCATCGCCGCGCGGGTCGCGCGCGAGACGTTCGGCATCCAGCAGGTCGTGGCCCGCATCTACGACCCGGGCCGCGCCGAGGTCTACCAGCGGCTCGGCATCACGACGGTGGCGACGGTCAAGTGGACCGCCGACCAGGTGCTGCGCCGGATCCTGCCGGCCGGCGCCGAGCCGGACTTCCGCGACCCGTCGGGCACCATCCGGGTCGACCACGTGCCGGTCCCCGAGTCCTGGATCGGTCACCGCACCATCCACTTCCAGGACCAGTCGAGGTCCCGGATCGCCTGGATCGACCGGCTCGGCGAGGGCATGCTGCCCAACCGGGAGACGGTGCTGCAGGAGGGCGACCTCCTGCACCTGGTGATCCGCGAGGAGAACGCCGCCGGCGCCTACTCCGTGCTCGAACGCGGACCCGAGGACTAGGGGCTAACCATGCGCGTCGCCATCGCCGGAGCCGGAGCCGTGGGCCGCTCCATCGCCCGGGAGCTCATCGGGAACGGCCACGCCGTGCTGCTCATCGACAAGGAGCCGCGGGCGATCCAGCAGGACCGGGTGCCCGACGCCGAGTGGCTGCTCGCCGACTCGTGCGAGCTCTCCTCCCTCGAGGAGGCCCGGCTCGACCGCTGCGACGTCGTCATCGCCGCAACCGGCGACGACAAGGCCAACCTGGTCACCTCGCTGCTCGCCAAGACCGAGTTCGGCGTGCCGCGCACGGTCGGCCGGGTCAACCACCCCAACAACGAGTGGCTCTTCACCGAGGCCTGGGGCGTCGACGTCAACGTCTCGACCCCGCGCATCATGTCGGCGCTGGTCGAGGAGGCGGTCACGGTCGGTGACCTGGTCCGGCTCTTCACCTTCCGGCAGGGCAACGCCAACCTGGTGGAGATGACGCTGCCGGACGACTCGCCGTACGTCGGGAAGCCGGCGGGCCTGATCCCCTTCCCGGAGAACTGCGCGCTGGTGACCATCCTGCGCGACGGCCAGGTCTACGTGCCCACCGCGGAGCAGCCGATCGAGTCCGGTGACGAGCTGCTGTTCGTGACGCCGTCCGAGGTCGAGGAGGAGCTCGAGCGGCTCCTCGCCCCGGGGGCGCACGGCGGCTGATCGGCGAGACCTCAGCTCGCGGGCGTGGGATCCGAGATAGGCGTGTGGTTGCGGCCGAGCACCCAGACCATCCCGGTCAGGGCGGCGATCTGGAGCGGCCAGCCCAGGGCGATCTTGAGGATGCCGAGGGCTGCCACCGCGGTGTCGGGATCGATCGTGCCGGCACTGCCGGCCAGCCACAGCGGTCCCTGGACGCCGGCTCGGAGCACACAGGGCAGCACCAGGATCCAGGTCAGCGTGGTGCTCAGCCGGACGATCTGGCGGTCCCGGTGCCAGGCGGTCGGGTCGCCGGTCACGGAGCCGACCATGAACCCGACCAGGGGCCAGCCGATCAGGCAGGTGAAGGCCATCACCACGGAGTAGCCGAGGTTGTAGAGGATGCCGGGCAGGAAGTAGGCCAGCGCCTGGTCCTCGATGCTGCCGCCGGAGCGCGCGGACATGCTGACGAAGAAGTAGCCGATCCCGATCCCGACCAGCGCATTGACCACGAACTGCACCGTCGACCGCTGCACGAGCCGGACCACGAGCAGCGCGACGGCGGCGACGACAGAGACGACCAGGGCGACCTGGAGCTCCTTGGTGGTCAGCCACAGCACGGTGAACATGATCGTCGGCACCGCGGCCTCGACCATCCCGCGGCGTCCGCCCAGCGCCTGCGCCAACTGTCGGCGGACGACGGCCTCGACCGTCTCCACCGAGGGCGACGGCTCGACGTCTCGGTCCTCGTGCTGGTCCTCGTGCTGGTCCTCGTGGCGGGGTGCGGTCACGGCAGCAGCTCGTAGCGCGGGTTGAACATCACCCGGGTGCGGTCCTGGACGCCGATCCGGCCGCTCACCCGGATCGACCGGCCCGGGCCGATACCGGTGATCCGGCGCCGGCCGAGCCAGACGATCATGAGGGCGCCGGAGCCGTCGTACAGCTCGGCCTCGAGGGCGGGTACGCCGCCTCGCGGTCGCAGCGTGACCGTGCGCAGGGTGCCCTTGAGCGAGACCAGGTCACGGTTCGGTGCCTCGGCGATGGTGGCGCCGCCGCCCTCGCCGTGCTGCAGCCGCAGGTCACGGTCGTGCTGGTCGGAGCTGTTGGCCCACTTGCTGATGCTGCGACGCAACCTGCTCTTCTCTGGCATGGGCCGAGCCTAGTCAGCGGGCGGTGGGGAAGGGGTGACGCGGCGAGCCTCACCGGGCAGGGTGATCGGCAGCGCGTCGGCGACCGCCATCGCGTGCTCGCCGCGGCGGACCACGACCTGGCTCAGCATGTCCTCCCAGGAGACGGCGACCTCGCCCGAGCGGGCGGGCCCGCCGAGGAAGGTCCCCCGGAGGAACCAGCGGGAGCCGTTGATGCCGACGACCCGGGTCTGCTGGACCACGGAACCCCCCTCGGGCATCTCGACGGGGCGCTCGCAGGCGAGCTCGGGGCCGAACCGACCCTCCTGCTCGGTCGCGGTGCCGCCGCGGCGCTCCATGTCGGCGGCGATCTGGGGACGGACGTCGCCCCACAGGTCGCCGTTGCGGGGCGCGGCGAAGGCACGGAGCTCCAGGGCGCCGTCGGGCCCGGCGATCATCACCGACTGGACGGCCTGGGTGGCCTCGTCGACCTGGACGCGGACCTCCCGGCCGTGGCTCGGGGCGATCAGGAGCGACCCGAGGTCGACCCGCGCGACCGAGTCCTCGAGGTCGACGTCGGCGATGTCGAACGGGCCGGTCGCCGTGGACGCCGCGCCCGGGGCGTCGTCGCCGACGGCCCCCGCGGGAGTCTCCTCGGAGGGGTCGCCGGTCGTCGCGTCCGCCTCCGTGGGCGCTGACTTGCGCCGGAACTTCACGTGCTTCTCCTTCGTGGCCGGTCAGGGGGGACCGAAGCCGCCGGTAGAACCGTAACCCCCGGCCCCGCGGACCGAGTCGGGCAGTTCCTCGACCTCCACGAAACGGGCTCGCTCGAACCGCTGGACCACCAGCTGGGCGACCCGGTCCCCCCGGCGGAGGGTGACGGCGTGGTGCGGGTCGTGGTTGATCAGGAGCACCTTGATCTCGCCGCGGTAGCCCGCGTCGACGGTGCCGGGCGTGTTGACGATGGAGAGGCCGTGGCGGGCGGCCAGGCCGGAGCGCGGGTGGACCAGGGCCACGAAGCCGGGGGGCAGCGCGATCGCGACCCCGGTCGGGACCAGGGCCCGCTCCCCCGGTGCCAGGGTGACGTCGACGGTGGTGAGCAGGTCGGCCCCGGCGTCGCCCGGGTGCGCGTAGGCCGGAGGCGGCAGGTCCGGGTCCAGCCGCACCAGCTGGACGTCGAGGTCGGCGGCGGGGTCGGTCACGGGCGGTGACCCTACCGACTCCTACGATGGGACGCGTGAGGTACGACGAGCGCCTGTCGGTGCCGCTGCGCTGGTGGGTGCAGGGCACCATGCTAGTGGCGAGCCTGTGGCTCGCCGTCGTCGTCGCCCTGCCGCCGTCCGCGGCCTGGGCCGTGACCGGCGTCGCCGGGCTCGCGCTCGGCGTCGGCCTCTGGAGCTTCGGCGCCGCCCGGGTCCGGGTCACCGACGGGATCTTCCGTGCCGGGCCGGCCCACATCGAGGCCCGCTTCCTCGGCACGGTCACCCCGCTCGACGCCGAGCAGGCACGCCGGGTCGCGGGCCGCGACGCCGATGCCCGGGCGTTCCTGCTGCTCCGCCCCTACCTCAAGCAGGCGGTGCGGGTGGAGGTCGTCGACCCGGCCGACCCCACGCCGTACTGGCTCGTCGCGACCCGCCACCCCGACCGTCTCGCCGGCGTGTTGACCGCGCTGCGCACGGAGCCGAGCGCTCCGACCACCTGACCCCCGCATGGCGGCGTCTCGTCCTGGGTAGGGTGAGCACATGGCATCGGGATCGAAAACCTGGACCGTCTTCTCGCTCGTGTCGGCGATCGGCGCTGCCGCGGTGGCGAAGAAGGCACTCAACACCACCTGGCGGGCGACGACGGGCAAGAACCCGCCCGCCAACCCCGCCGATCCCGACGTCGACGTGTGGGAGGCCGTGGCCTGGGCCGCTCTCTCGGGCACCCTGATCGCCATCGCCCGGATGCTAGCCACCCGCAAGGCGGCGGACTACTACGCCAGGTCCACCGGCCACCTGCCGCCCGACCTGGTCAAGGACGACCAGCACGCCGACAACGCGTCGGCACCCACGACCTGACCGGGTCAGGCACAGTCGAAGCAGATCATCTTCTTCTCGTTCGCCAGCTGGCTGCGGTGGTGCACCAGGAAGCAGTTCATGCAGGTGAACTCGTCCTCCTGCTTGGGCTTGACCTCGACGGCCAGCTCCTCGTGTGACAGGTCTGCTCCGGGCAGCTCGAAGGACTCTGCGGCCTCCGCCTCGTCCTCGTCGACCTTGCCGGAGTTCTTGTCGTGACGACGCGCCTTGAGCTCTTCGATGCTCTCTTCGCTCTGGTCCTCTTCGGTCTTGCGCGGTGCGTCGTAGTCAGTCGCCATCTTCTTCTTCCACTCCTACCATGTTGCTCGATCCTCGAGCCCTGACGCCCTCGTCTCGGCGGGGCAGATTGTGCACCATCACGCCCTGGGTCTGCACGGGGGCCTCAGGTCCTGTCACCCGAACGTCTCCACACTCGCTCCTATTCCGCCGTCCCGGGCGGCGGTGAGGCCATGAAGCCCGCCTCGGTGACCGCCGCCAGGAACCCGTCGAACCCGGGCTCGGGGGCCGCCACCAGCAGCTCTCGTCCACCGACCCCCGTCACCAGCAGGGTCCGGGCACCGGCCTCGCGCGCGACCAGGCCGGCGGCGGCGTGGTCCCACAGGTTGACGCCCTCCTCCAGGTAGGCGTCGGCCGACCCCTCGGCCAGGTGGCACAGGTCAAGCGCGCACGAGCCCAACCGCCGGATGTCGCGGACCAGCGGCAGCAGCCGGGTCACGGCTGCCGCCTGCAGGCCGCGTAGCGCGGCGTCGTAGGAGAAGCCGGTGATGACGAGCGTCTCCGCCAGCGGTGGGGTCGGGCGGACCGTGAGAGGCCGCCCGTCGCGGGTCGATCCCCCGCCCAGGACACCGGCGTACTCCGCGCCCGTCGCGGCGTTGATGACGACTCCCGCGACGACGGTGCCGTCCTGCTCGGCGGCGATCGAGACGGCGTACTGCGGCAGTCCGTAGAGGAAGTTGACCGTCCCGTCGATCGGGTCGACCACCCAGCGGACGCCTGTGGTGCCCTCGGCGGTGCCGCCCTCCTCGCCGAGGAAGGCGTCGTCGGGACGAGCCGCGGTCAGCAGGCGGTGGATCAGCTCCTCGCTGGCGCGGTCGGCCTCGGTGACCACGTCGACCGAGCTGGACTTGGTGTCCGCGACCTCCACGGGCTGCTCGCGGCGCCGGCGGACCAGGGCGGCGGCCTGCCGGCCGACGTCCAGGGCTAGGTCGCGCAACTCTGCGGCGGGGGCGCTCACGAAGCGGCCCCGCCCAGGGCCGGCACCGGGCCGCGCGGGTTGGCGCAGCACCCGACCGGGCAGCGGTCGGCGGTCGCCGCCAGGCTGCCGACCGTACGCCGGACCGGTTGCCCGCCGCGCTCGGCGGCGGCGCGCTCGAGAAGCGTGTCGCGGACCACGGCCACGAACCGAGGGTCGATCCCGGGCGTCGCGGCGCGGGTGGCCGGCAGCCCGAGGCGCTCGGCGGTGCCGAGGGCCTCGGTGTCGAGGTCCCAGATCACCTCCATGTGGTCGGAGACGAACCCGACCGGCACGATCACCACGCCCGGGACGCCCGCCTTCGCGAGGGATTCGAGATGGTCGTTGACGTCGGGCTCCAGCCACGACACCTCCGGTGACCCGGAGCGCGAGCAGTAGACGAGATGGTGGGGGTGGCGGCGTCCCGTCTCCTGCCGGACGCGGTCGGTGATCTCGGCGACCACGCTGCGGTGCTGCCCGACGTACGCCGAGCCGCCGGGTCCGCTGCGGTCGTTCATCGCCTCGGGCACCGAATGGGTGACGAAGACCAGGTTGGCGTCCTCGCGGGCCTCGTCGGGAAGGTCGGCCAGCGCGGCAAGGGTGGAGTCGACGTAGGACTCCACGAACCCGGGGTGGTTGAAGTAGTGGCGCAGCCGGTCGAACTGCGGGGCGCCCTCGATCCCCGCGGCGGCCTCGGCGAGGTTCTCGCGGTACTGCCGACAGCCCGAGTAGGACGAGTAGGCCGAGGTGAGGAAGCAGGCAGCGCGGGTGACGCCGTCGTCGCGCATCTGCGTGATCGCGTCGGTCAGGTAGGGGGCCCAGTTGCGGTTGCCCCAGTAGACCGGCAGGTCGATCCCGGCGCCGCTCAGGTCCTCACGCAGGGCGGCCAGGAAGGCCCGGTTCTGGTCGTTGATCGGCGACCGCCCGCCGAACCGGAAGTAGTGCTCGCCGACCTGCTCGAGCCGGTCCCGGGGGATGCCCCGGCCGCGGGTGACGTTCTCCAGGAACGGCACCACGTCCTCTGGGGCCTCGGGCCCGCCGAACGAGACCAGCAGGACCGCGTCGTACGGCGCGGGGTCGGGCCGGGTGGCGGAGGCGTCCATGCGGTCATCGTAGGGAGGGACCCACAACGTCGGTGATTCGGTGCCTGCCGCCGCCCGGCCCTACCGTGAGGAAACGATGCTCACGACGTACCGACGGGTGCTGGCGCACCCCGGAGCCCTGCTCTTCAGCGCGACCGGACTGGTCGCCAGGCTGCCAATCTCGATGATCAGCCTGGGGATCGTGCTGCTCGTCTCCGAGGCGACCGGCTCCTACGGGATCGCGGGCTCGGTGAGTGCGGCGTTCCTGCTCGCCAACGGCCTGGTCGCGATCGTGGTCGGCCGGCTCGTGGACTCCCTCGGCCAGGGCCGGGTGCTGCCGGGCGCGATCCTGACCTGCACCGCGGCGCTGGTCACCCTGATGGCCGCCGTGCAGGCCGACTGGCCGCTAGTCGCGGCCTACGCGGCGGCCGTGGTCGCGGGTGCCTCGATGCCGCCGATCGGGGCCTGCATCCGGGCCCGTTGGTCCCACGTGCTCGACCAGCCGTCGCAGGTGCAGACCGCCTACGCCCTCGAGGGCGTCGTCGACGAGGCCGTCTTCATCCTGGGCCCGATCCTGGTCACCGTGCTGGCCACGTCGTGGCACCCGCTGGCCGGGCTCGGCACGGCGGTCGTGACCGGCCTGGTCGGCACCCTCGCCCTGTCGGCGCAGACCGCCACGGCCCCGCCGCCGCACCCCCGGCACACCGACTCCGCCCCGCGGCCGGCGATGCCGTGGCGCACGATCGCGCCGCTCACGGTCGTCTGCCTGATGCTCGGCGCCTTCTTCGGCTCCGCCGAGGTGGCCACGGTCGCCTTCGCCGAGGAGCTCGGGATCAAGCGCTACGCGGGCGTGCTGCTGGGCCTGTGGGCCTTCGGGTCCCTCGCGGCCGGCCTGGTGAGCGGTGCGTTGACCTGGCGGGTCGGCGCGGACACCCGGGTGCGTCGCGGCAGCATCGCGCTGACCCTGGTGATGTCGCCGATGGCGTTCATCGGCTCGGCACCGCTGATGGGCCTGGCGCTCTTCCTGGCCGGCTTCGCGGTCGCGCCGACGCTGATCGCCACCCTCACCCTGACCGAGCAGACCGTCCCCTCGCCGCGTCTCACCGAGGGGATGGCGGTCATCCACACCGGCATCGTCGCCGGCGTCGCGCCCGGGGCGACCCTCGCCGGGATCGTCATCGACCGGGCCGGGGCCTCCCCGGCCTACCTGGTCGCGGTTGGCGCCGGCTTCCTGGCGGCCGTCGTCGCCCAGACGCTGCCGCGCAGCACCCCCTCCGGAGGCGGTCGGGACGCCCTGCCGCGCGCGGAGGCCACCCCGCTGTTCGGCGGCTGACCGAGGTCGCCGTCACCCGGGCGTGGCGCGCCGTCGTGCCGCGCCTGCGCGCAGGCGCGGCTGGCGTAGGCTCCCCCCACGAAGACGACCCGGACCAGGCAGGAGCAGGCAGATCCCATGGTGCACCTCACGCTCGTCGGGCTGAGCGAGGACCGCACCAGGCTGCTCCTGGTGGACGACTCCGGCACCGAGTTCACCCTCGGCGTCGACCCCTTGCTCCGCGCCGCGGTGCGCGGTGAGCACGCACGCCTCGGCCAGTTGGAGATAGAGATGGACAGCGTCCTGCGCCCCCGCGACATCCAGGCTCGCATCCGTGCGGGTGAGAGCCCGGACGCCGTCGCGGCCGCTGCCAAGACCACGGTCGACAAGATCATGCCGTACGCCGCCCCGGTGCTCGCCGAGCGCGAGCACGTCGCCGACCGCGCCCAGCGCTCCTCGGTGCGCCGCAAGGCCGGCGAGGCGGCGGACGGTGCCCACACCCGCTCGCGCACCCTGGGCGACGCGGTCGCGGCCCACCTGCGCTCGATCAACGTCCCGCCGACCGCGGTCACGTGGGACGCCTACCGGCGCGAGGACGGCCGCTGGGCGCTCACCGGGGACTTCGCGACCGACAAGCGCAAGGGATCGGCGCTCTACGCCTACGACGGGCCCGGCAACTTCGTGGTGTCGGAGAACGACGACGCGCGCTGGCTGATCGGCGAGCTCACCGCGGGGTCCGCGACCGAGCGTCCCACCACCCCCCGGCGCGCGGCCGGCAAGGAGCGCCGCCTCTCCTCGGTCCCCTCCGACGAGCTGCCGCTGGGCGACGACGCGATCGAGATGGTCAGCGACGACGACGAGCCGACACCGACGAGCGACCTCACCGACACCGCCGCCAAGGTCCGTGCGCTCGAGCCGCCGACGAAGCGCCCGGTGGCCGAGGAGCCGTCGTCCTTCGACACGGTGCTCGTCGAGGAGGAGCCGACGGCCCGGGAGCCCGCCGAGGCTGCGGAGTCGGAGGCCTCTCCGGCCGAGGACGAGCCCACCGCCAAACGCCCGGCCCGCAAGAAGGGCGCCCGCGCTTCGGTGCCGAGCTGGGACGAGATCATGTTCGGCGGCGGCAAGCAGGACTAGCCGGTCTCCACGGGCCGCAGCGGGTCGGCGACCCACCCCGACCAGCTGCCCGCGTAGAGCGCCGCGTCGACCCCGGCCCGCTCCAGCGCGAGCAGGTCGTGGGTGGCTGTGACTCCGGAGCCGCAGTACGCCGCCACGTCGGCGCCCGGCACCGCGCCGACCCTCGCATAGACCTCCGCGAGCTCGCCGGCGGAGCGGAACCGGCCGTCCGGACCGAGGTTGTGGTCGGTCGGCACGTTGACCGCCCCCGGGATGTGACCGGCGACCGGGTCGATCGGCTCGACCTCGCCCCGGTACCTCTCCGCCGCCCGGGCATCCACCAGCACCCCGACGGCCAGGACCGCGTCGGCCCCGACCACCCGGGCGCGCGGTGCCCCCGTGACGAAGTCGCCCGGCTCGGCGGCGACGCGGCCGGTCTCGATCGCTCCCCCGTCGGCGAGCCAAGCCGACCAGCCGCCGTCCAGCACGCGCACGTCCCCGTGCCCGTGGAAGCGCAGCAGCCACCAGGCCCGGGCGGCCGCGCGGCCGGCCCAGTCGTCGTACACCACGACCGGACGGTCGCACCGCACCCCGGCCCGCCTCATCGCAGCGACGAAGGTGCCGGCATCCGGCAGCGGGTGCCGCCCGCCGGACCCGGGGGGCCCAGCGAGATCAGCGTCGAGGTCGACGTACGCCGCCCCGGGCACGTGGCCCGCGACGTGCTCCGCCGTCCCCGGTGCTCCACCCTGCCGGTAGCGCACGTCGAGCACGGTCACCTCACCGAGCCGGCCGGCCAGCTCGGTGGTGGAGATCAGCGGGTCCATGCCCCCCATCCTGCCGCGTCGGCGATTGACCGATCAGCAGGCCGGGGTCGGCGAGCTGGTCCGCGTCACCCACAGGGGCGGGACGGTCGGCGCGGCGGTGTGGGACTACGCGGGCGAGATGACGCTGCTGCGCACGTTCTGGGACGCCGCCGCCGCGGTCGACCCGGCCGCGGGCGAGCTCGACGAGGCACGACAGATGCAGCCGTCCGACGCCGCGGCCCTGGGCCGGCTCTGGTCGGACGCGGGGCTGGCCGACGTGCGGACGAGCGCGGCCGTCGTGTCGGCGGCGTACGCCGACTTCGACGACCTCTGGCAGCCGCTGGAGACCGGAGTCGGACCGGCCGGCGCCCACGTGGCGGGCCTCGACCCCGACCGGCGCGACGCGCTGCGCACCGAGCTCCGGCGGCGCCTCGGCGTCGGCGGCTCCCCCCCTTCCGGCTCACCGCGCGCGCCTGGCTCGCGGTCGGAACCGTGGCAGGCTGACGGGCGCCGGACCGGGCGGGCGGATGTGCGAGGATCACGCCCGATGGCTGAACTCCACTTCTTCACCGGCACCATGGACTCGGGCAAGAGCACGCTCGCCCTGCAGACCAACCACAACCACGCGCAGCGCGGCCGCGTCGGGCGCATCTTCACCGCCCACGACCGGGCCGGCGAGGCCACCCTCTCGAGCCGCCTCGGGCTCACTCACGAGGCCATCGAGGTCGACGACGCATTCGAGTTCTGGCGCTACGTCGTCACCAGCCTCACCCAGGGTGGTCGGATCGACTACCTGATCTGCGACGAGGCCCAGTTCTACACCCCCGACCAGATCGACCAGCTGGCCAAGATCGTCGACGAGCTCCAGCTCGACGTCTTCGCCTTCGGGATCCTCACCGACTTCCGTAGCGTCCTCTTCCCGGGCAGCGCGCGGCTCGTCGAGCTCGCCGACCGGGTCAACGTGCTCCAGGTCGAGGCGCTCTGCTGGTGCGGCAAGCGGGCCACCCACAACGCCCGCACGGAGTACGGCGTGATGGTGGTCGAGGGCGAGGTGATCGTGGTCGGCGACGTCGACAACGAGGCCCCCGCCGAGCCCGAGCACGTGGCCTACGAGGTGCTCTGCCGCCAGCACCACCGGCGCCGGCTCACGGCCGCGCGCGCGAAGGCGGTCTCGCTGGCCCCAGAACCTCTCCCCTTCGGCTGAGGCTCAGCAGACCAGGCTCAGCAGACCAGGCTCAGCAGACCAGGACGGGGATGAGCATCTCGGCCGGGGTCAGCGACCCGTGCAGGCCGACCAGCGTGGTCTCGTAGGAGAAGTCGACCGACGAGAAGACCGCGTGGTCGCCCCGCGATGCCACCACCACGTCGCCGATGCGCGGCAGCATCCCTGGCTGGGCAGCCCCGAACCAGCCCTTGGCCAGGGCCTCGTCACGACTGAGCACCTCGGCCCGGTCGCCGAGGAACCCCCGCCACGTGGCCAGCACGTCGGGCACCCCGCCGCCGCGGCAGTAGAGGTGGCGGAAGCGTGCCTCGCCGCCCAGCAACGCCACCCCGTCCCGGAGCTCGAGGTGCTCGTCGACGTCGGTGCGCGACGACGCCGGGCTGTCGACCATGCCGTGGTCGGCCACCACGACCAGGCGGGTCCCGGCGGGCAGCGACTCGGCGAGCTGCTCGGCCTCCGCGTCGACCATGGCGAGCTGCTGGAGCCAGTGGCTGGAGGCGACGCCGTAGCGGTGGCCGGTCCAGTCGAGGTCGCCGTCATAGACGTAGGTCAGCGAGGGTCGGGCCCTGGCCGCCGCCACGACGGCGGCGATGCGCTCCCCGACGCGGTCGGCCCCGACGAACGCCGCCCCCCGGTGGGCCGCCGCGGTCAGTCCGCTGCCCTGGAACTCCCGCTTGTTGACCGCGGTGACACTGACGCCGAGCGCGGCGAGCTGCGCGAACGCGGTCGGGTGCGGCTGCCACTCCAGGGGGTCGACGCGCTTGTCCCAGAACAGCGCGTTGAGCAGCCGGTCGGTGCCGGGCACCCGGGAGGTGAAGCCGACCAACCCGTGCGTGCCCGGGGTCAGCGCGGTGCCGAGCGAGGTCAGGCTGGTGGCGGTCGTCGACGGGACGCCGGCAGTCCCGGCCGCTTGGCCCTCGGCCAGCGCCGATAGGAAGGGCGCGGCGTGGGCGTAGCGGTCCAACAGCAGGGCGCCGAGGCCGTCGACCAGGAAGACGACGTACGCCGGGGCATCGGGCAGCGCCAGCTCGGCCGTCCGGTCCTGCCACAGGTCGGGGGCCACACCGAGAGCGCTCGCGACCGCGGGCACCACGTCCCCCAGGGAGCGGCGACCGTAGGCGGGCTGGACGAAGCCGTCGGCCCCCACCTCGCCGGGGGGAGCGGGCACCGGCTCCGTCACGCGCCGCGGGTGCGCGAGGAGAGCGACTCCGCGAACGCGAGCAGGCCCGCCACGGCGTCCGCGCCCTCAGCGGCGGCGGAGACCCGCAGGGAGAAGTCGTCGCCGGCCAGCACGCCGGTGTAGCCGTGGTCGGCGTCGCACTCGGGGTCGCTGCAGCCGGCCGGCTCAAGGTCGAGGCGGGACACGCCGCCCCAGCCGATGGTCAGCACGGCCTCGGCGGGTGAGGACGGGCCGGACGTCGGGTTCGCCACCATCCGGGTCACCACGACCGAGCGCACCGACGAGAGGGTGATCGCCTCGGTGGAGGTGGACGTGTAGGGCTCGGGCAGCAGGTCGTCACCGGCGTGCTCGTCGGTATGGGCGAGGATCAGCCGGCTCGGGGTGAGGACGACGACGGTGAGATGACGCCGGACCTCGTCCTGCTCGAACGTCGGCTCGTGGTGGACGTAGAACGACACCACCTCCTCGCGCGCGATCGCGGCGTCCACGCCGTCGGCGACCACCTCCGGGTAGTAGCCGGTGCGGTGGATCGCGTCCCGGAGGTCCAGGGCCCGGTCGTGGTCCCCCGCCGTGCTGGTCGAGCGCATGCGCGCAGTCTGTCACGCGCCCCCCGGTCAGCTGGGCAGCGTGTCGCCCGGCGGGGTCATCAGCCGGCGCACGAACCAGTCCGATCGAGGGTCCACCACCGGCTCGACGCGCACCGAGGCACTGAGCACCGCCGCCCCGTCGGCACCGACCTGGACCAGCGAGAGCTTGAGCGAACGCACCTGCGGCAGGTCGTGCTGGAGCCGGGACACCCGGAGGATCAGCCGCTCGACCTCCTCGACGTCGACGACCTCGCTGCCGCGGTAGCCGAACAGCAGCGGCGACGACTTGATCTCGCGCACCATGTCGGCGGCGTCCTGCAGCGACAGCGGCGGGATCCGGTAGGAGCGGTCGGCCAGCATCTCGGTCAGCGGTCCGGAGATGCTGAACGACACCACCGGCCCGAAGAGCGGGTCCTCCAGCGACGAGATCGCCACGGGCACCCCGGGCGGGGCGTTGCGCTGCACCACGAAGCCGGCCGACTCGGGGTCGGTGATGACGTGGGACAGGTTGCGCCAAGCGGTGGACATCTCCGCGCGGCTCTCGATGTTGCGCCACACGTGGGCCAGGTCGGGGCGGTTGCGCAGCCGCTCGTGGGTGGCCTTGAGGACCACGTCCCAGCCGAGCTCGGCGCCGGCTGCCTGCGCCTGCTCGAGGTCGGCGACCGACCGGGTGTCCCAGAGCGCGATGCCGTACGTCGCCAGCAGTGCGGCGCTCTGGGACGGGTCGAGGTCGAGGCCGTCGGGGTGGTGCATCAGCAGCTCGTTGACCTGACGCCGGGCGGCCGCGGAGTCGACCTCCTCCTCGACCGCCTCGTCGCCGGTCTCGGCCGGGAAGCGCCGCCACACGGCGTACTCCACGACCCGCGCGAGCGCGCGCACGGCGGCCTCAACCGCCGGGTAGGACGGCACCGATCCACGCCCGGCGGTGTGGCCGGCGACGTCGGGCACGCGTAGCAGCTCGGGCACGCCCTCGGCGCCGAGGAACGTGGTCACCAGCGGCTTCTCCGACTGCTCCCCAACCGCGGCGAACACGTTGGCGACCTCGACGCCCGACACGTTGAGGGGCGGGATGTAGACCGCGACGACCGAGTCGACGTCGGGGTCGTCGATCGCGGCGTCGAGGGCATCCTCGAAGTCCTCGGCGCCCGCGTCCGGGCCGAGCGACACGGAGCGGTTGACGACCAGCCCGACCGCGGCCGCGGCGTCGGTGGCCAGCAGCGCGAGGGCGTCGGAGTTGCCCACGACGGCGATCCGGCGCCCGTGCGGCAGCGGCTGGTGGGCCACCAGCTGCGCGACGTCGAACATCTCGTCGAGGGTGTCGACCTGGATCACCCCGGCCTGGCGGAACATCGCGTCGACGGCCTCCGGCGGGGCGCCGATCTTGCGGACCTTGTGGCCCATCGGCACACCCTGGGTGGTCCGGCCCGAGCGCACCGCGATCACCGGCTTGCGCCGCGAGACCCGGCGGGCGATGCGGGAGAACTTCCGCGGGTTGCCGATCGACTCGAGGTAGAGCAGGACGACCTCGGTCGACTCGTCCTCCTCCCAGTACTGGAGGAGGTCGTTGCCGGAGAGGTCGGCCCGGTTGCCGGCGCTGACGAAGGTGGACAGGCCCAGGCCCCGGTTGTAGACCTTCTTGAGGATCGCCGACCCCAGGGCACCCGACTGGCAGAAGAAGCCGGCCCGGCCGCGTGGCGGCATCAGCTGCGACAGCGACGCGTTGAGCTGGACGGTCGGGTCGGTGTTGATCAGGCCCAGGCAGTTGGGGCCGATCAGCCGCAGCCCGTAGGAGCGGGCCAGACCGAGCAGGCGGCGCTGGCGGAGCCGGCCCTCCTCGCCGGTCTCGGCGAAGCCGGAGGAGATCACGATCAGCCCGTGCACGCCCTTGGCGGCGCAGTCGAGGACGACGTCCTGGACGGAGTCGGCCGGCACGGCGACCACGGCGACGTCCACGTCGCCCGGGATCTCGCCCACCGTGGCGTACGCCGGCAGCCCGGACACCGGGGTGGCCGTCGGGTTGACCACGTAGACCTTGCCGGTGAAGTCGCCGAGCACCAGGTTGCGCACCAGAGCCTGGCCGATGCTGTCCGGCCGTCGGCTGGCGCCGATGACCGCGACGGACCTGGCGTTGACGAACCGCTCGATCGACCGGGCCGCGGCCCGGTGCTCGCGGTGCTCCATCACCCCGATCGCGGTGTCGGTGGGGTCGATGGAGAACTCCAGGGTCATCACGCCCTGGTCGTAGTCGCTCGCCACCCGGTAGCCCGCCTCCCGGAAGGTGCGGATCATCGCCTGGTTGTCAGGGAGCACGTCGGCGACGAAGCGCTCGAGGCCCCGTTCGCGGCCGGCCTGGGCCAGGTGCTCCAGCAGCAGCTGGCCGATCCCGCGGCCCTGGTGCTCGTCCTCGACCAGGAAGGCCACCTCGGCCTCCCCCGGCTTGGTCACCTCGAACCGACCCACGGCGATCATCCGGCCGCCCAGCAGCATCACCAGGGCGACCCGCTCCACGTGGTCGACGTGGGTGAACCGGTGCAGGTCCTTCTCGGACAGCTGCGGCATCGGCGCGAAGAAGCGGTTGTACTTCGACTGGTCGGAGACCCGCGCGTAGAACTCCACCATCAGCTGCTCGTCCTCGTCGCGGATGGGACGGACATGAGCCGTCCGGCCGTCGCGCAGGAGCACGTCGGCCTCCCAGTGGCGAGGCGGGCTCGTCGGCAGCGGCTCCGGGGCGGCGGGCTGCTCCGCGGTGGTCATGGTCGCGAATCTATCGTCCCGGCCGGGTCCGGCGTGCCCACCGGCCAACCGTCGGCGCCGGCAGGGAGAATGCCCCCATGGCCAGGCGTTCGACTCCACCACCGGTTCCCGATGACTTCGAGGAGCACATCCTCGACATCGACGTGGGCGACGAGATGCGCGGCTCCTTCCTGGAGTACGCCTACTCCGTCATCTACTCCCGCGCGCTCCCCGATGCCCGCGACGGGCTCAAGCCCGTGCAGCGCCGGATCCTCTACACGATGAACGAGATGGGCCTGCGGCCCGATCGCGGCCACGTCAAGAGCGCGCGGGTGGTGGGCGAGGTCATGGGTCGGCTGCACCCCCACGGTGACGGCGCCATCTACGACGCGCTCGTCCGACTGGCCCAGCCCTGGTCCATGCGGCTGCCCACGATCGACGGCCACGGCAACTTCGGCTCTCCCGACGACTCCCCCGCGGCGATGCGCTACACCGAGTGCCGGATGGCCGCGCCCGCGGTGGCGATGACGGCCTCGATCGACGAGGACACCGTCGACTTCAAGCCCAACTACGACAGCCGCGAGACCGAGCCGACCGTGCTGCCGGCGGCGATCCCACACCTGATCGTCAACGGCTCGACCGGCATCGCGGTGGGCATGGCCACCAACATCGCCCCGCACAACCTCGTCGAGGTCGTGCAGGCGCTGAGGCACCTGATCAAGCACCCGTCGATGACCGTCGACGACCTGATGCGCTTCATCCCCGGCCCCGACCTGCCCACCGGCGGCAAGATCGTGGGCCTCGAGGGCGTCCGCGACGCCTACGAGACCGGCCGCGGCACGTTCCGGATGCGCGCCACCGCCCGGATCGAGACGATCGGCCGCCGCAAGGGCATCGTGGTCACCGAGTTGCCCTACGGCGTCGGCACCGAGAAGGTCGTCGAGCGCATCAAGACCCTGGTGCAGAGCAAGAAGCTCCAGGGGATCAGCGACATGAAGGACCTCACCGACCGGGCCAAGGGCCTGCACCTGGTGATCGAGGTCAAGAACGGGTTCCACCCCGAGGCGCTGCTCGAGCAGCTCTACCGGCAGACACCGATGGAGGACACCTTCGGCATCAACACGGTGGCCCTGGTCGACGGCCAACCCCGCACGCTGGGGCTCAAGGAGCTGCTCGAGGTGTTCCTCGCGCACCGCTTCGACGTCGTACGCCGCCGCTCGGTCCACCGCCGCGGCAAGGCCGCCGACCGGCTCCACCTCGTCGACGGGCTGCTGGTCGCGATCCTCGACATCGACGAGGTCATCCAGGTGATCCGGTCCTCCGACAACGCCGCGGCCGCGAAGGAACGCCTGATCGACATCTTCGAGCTGAGCGAGCCCCAGGCCGACTACATCCTCGACATGCCGCTGCGACGGCTCACCAGGTTCAGCCGGATCGAGCTGGAGAAGGAGCAGGAGGAGCTGCGCCGCACCATCGAGGCGCTCGACGCGATCCTCGGCGACGAGGCGCTGCTCCGCTCGGTGGTCTCCGAGGAGCTGGCCGAGGTCGCGAAGACGTTCGGCACACCGCGGCGCACGGTGCTCCTGGAGTCCGCCGGCACCGCGGTCACCGCCGCGACCGTGCCGCTGGAGGTCGCCGACGACCCCTGCTTCGTCTACCTCTCCTCCAGCGGCCTGCTGGCGCGCACCACCAACGACGAGCCCCCCGGCAGCGGTGGCGGCCGGTCGAAGCACGACGTGATCGTCTCCGCCGTGCGGGCTACCGCACGGGGGGAGGTCGGCCTGCTGACCAGCGCCGGGCGCGTCGTCCGGCTGGGTGTGCTCGAGCTGCCCGCCCTGCCGCCGTCGGCCAACGAGCCCCACCTGTCCGGCTCCAACCCGGTCTCGGAGTTCGTGTCGCTGGCCCCCGGCGAGCGGGTGCTCGCCCTCAGCGAGCTCCGCGCCGACGGCCCCGGGATCGCGCTCGGCACCAGGCAGGGCGTCGTCAAGCGGGTCAACCCCGAGGTGCTCAGCAACAAGGACGACTGGGACGTCATCGGCCTCAAGGACGGCGACGAGGTGGTCGGCGCCGTCCAGCTCGTCACGGGCGACGAGACGCTCTGCTTCATCACCACCGACGCCCAGCTGCTCCACTTCGGTGCGGACGGCGTCCGGCCGCAGGGGCGCTCCGGCGGTGGCATGGCCGGGGTCCGACTCACTGCGGGTGAGTCGGTCGCCTGGTTCGGCGCCTTCGACCCGGCCGGCGCCGTCGTGGTCAGCTCGTCCGGCTCCTCCACGGCGTTGCCCGGCACCGAGCCCGGTTCGCTCAAGGTCACGCCCTTCACGGAGTACCCCCCCAAGGGCCGGGCCACCGGGGGGGTGCGGTGCCACCGCTTCCTCAAGGGCGAGGACGCCCTGGTCTTCGCGTGGGCCGGCACCGGTCCGGCCCGCGCGGCCGCGGCCAGCGGGGCACCTGTCGACCTGCCCGAGGCCGTCGGCCGGCGCGACGGCTCCGGCCTCCCGGGCACGCAGCCGATCGTGGCCTGCGCGGGCCCGGTGTCGCAGCGTCTGGGCGGGTCCGGGTCCACCAGTGGTGTGGGAGGCTGACGCCATGTTCCGGCCCCTGTCCCGACGGCTCGCCGTCGGTCCCGCCGCCCTGCTGCTCACCCTCGCCCTGGCCGGCTGCGGGGGCGGCGACGACGGGTCCGCCGAGGACGCCCTGACCCCCGAGGAGGTGCTGGCCCTGGCCAAGACCACCCTCGACGAGACCAGCGGGCTGTCCATCGCCCTGACCACCCCGGGGCTGCCCGACGGGGTCCAGGGCATCGCCAGCGCCACCGGCGTGATAACCGATGCCCCGGCGTTCGACGGCGACCTCGAGGTGGTCTTGTCCGGCACCACCTTCTCGGTGCCCGTGATCGCGGTGAACGACATCGTCTATGCCCAGCTGCCGCTGACCACCGGCTGGCAGGACATCGACCCCGAGGACTACAACGCCCCCGACCCGGCCGGCCTGGTCACCGGGGAGACCGGCTTCTCCGGCCTCCTGCCGGCCACCACCGAGGTGGCCGAGGGCGAGAGCGTCCGCGGCGGCGACAAGAACGAGGAGATCCTCACCACCTACACCGGGGCCGTGCCGGGGACGGCGATGAAGAAGGTCATCCCCTCGACCGCCGGCGACACCTTCGCCGCGACGTACGAGATCACCGAGGACGGCGAGCTCCGCGAGGCGACCTTCGTGGGCGTCTTCTACCCCGCCTCCGAGGAGATGACCTACACCGTCACCTTCGAGAACTACGGCACGCAGAAGGAGATCACCGCCCCGTGAGCGCCGGCCGGCAGGCCCGCGTCCTGCTCGCCCTCGCGTCGGTCGCGGTGGCCTTCGCGGCTGCTGACACCTACGTCGTGGTGCTGGCGCTGCCGGACATGATGACGAGCATCGGCATCCCGGTCGTGCAGCTCCAGCGGGCTGCGCCGATCATCTCGGGCTTCCTGCTCGGGTACGTCGCGATGCTCCCGCTGATCGGCCGGATCGCCGACCTGCGCGGGCGGGTGCCGGTCCTGGTGATGGCCCTGGTCGTCTTCGCGCTCGGCTCGCTGGTCACGGCTCTCGCCTACGACATGCCCACGATCGTGGTGGGCCGCTTCCTCCAGGGCGTCGGTGGTGGTGGGCTGGTGCCGGCCACGCTGGCCCTGGTCGCCGACCTCTACCCGCGCGAGCGCCGCGGGGTCCCGCTGGGCATCGTGTCCGCAGTCCAGGAGATCGGCAGCGTGGTCGGTCCGCTCTTCGGCGCCGTGGTGCTCTCGGTCGGTGACTGGCGGGCGATCTTCCTGATCAACCTCGCGGTGGGCCTGGTCCTCGCCGCGGCCCTGCGCACCCTCGCCGAGCAGGCGCCAGATTCCGCGGGACCGCGGGGATCCGGCGCCCGCTCGGCGTGGCCGGACGTGGTCGGCGGACTGCTGCTGGTCCTCACGCTCGTCGCGGGCGGCCTGGTCTTCGTCCGCCCGTCCCAGCTCATGCAGGACCTGACCTGGGGCCAGGTCTTCATCCCGTTCACGGGCGACGGGCGATGGCTGACGCCGCTCGGCGTGGTGGCGATGGCCACCGCGGTGCTCTTCGTCATCCGGTGCGTCACCGCCCGGCGCCCGCTGGTGGACCTGCGCGGCTGGGTGCGCAGCATGGTCGAGGCAGACCTGCCCGGCGCGCTGCTGCTGGCGGTCGCCCTGAGCGGGGTGATCCTGGCCTTCGCGACCGCCGACCCCAAGATCCAGGTCTTCTCCGACCAGGGCCTCTGGTATCTCGCCGGCTCCGCGGTGGCGACCGTCCTCTTCCTACGCCACCAGCGCCGCAGTGCCGCGCCGCTCGTGCCACGCGGCGCGATCCGGCGTACGCCGGCCTGGGGCTCGCTGCTGGTCAGCTTCTTCGTCGGCGCCGCCCTGATCGCCGCGCTCATCGACATCCCCTTGTTCGCCCGGACGACCGTCTACCCCGACTCCCAGTTCCAGGCGGCGCTGGTCCTGGTCCGCTTCCTGGTCGCCCTGCCGGTCGGGGCCGTCGTGGGTGGCTACCTGACCCGGCGCGTCCCGGCCGGCGTCGTGACCGCGGTCGGCATGGTGCTCGCGGCGATCGGCTTCGTGCTGATGAGCCGTTGGGGGCTCACCACGCTGGAGGAGGCGTCGGCCAGCATCTCGCTGGTCATGGGCGGTTTCGGCTTCGGGCTCGCCCTGGCACCGGTCAACGCCGCTGTCCTCGCCAGCACCGACGACGACGTCCACGGCCTGGCCACCGCGCTGGTGGTCGTTTCGCGGATGGTCGGCATGCTGGTCGGCATCTCGGCACTCACCACGATCGGCCTGCGGCGCTACTACACCGAGCAGGTCGACATCCCGCCGGCCCGCGAGGTGTGCGGCGGCAAGACCCGGTGCCAAGAGTTCACGCTCCTGCTCAAGGAGGCCGGCATCGCCCAGGAGCAGACGGTCTTCCTGGGGGCCGCGCTGTGCGCCCTGGTGGCCGCCGCGCTCGCCCTGGTGCTGTTCCGCACCGCCGCCACCCGCGACCTCGCGGCGAGCGACGTGCTCAGGCTTCGCTAGCCTCATGCCCGTGGCGGACTTCGACGACCTGATCGCGGCCAACCGAAGCTACGCCGCCGACTTCCGCGGCGGCGACTTCGACGGCGTCGCCCACGCGGGTGTCGCGATCGTGACCTGCATGGACTCGCGCATCGACCCGTTGCGGATGCTCGGCCTGGTCCACGGCGACGCCAAGATCTTCCGCAACCCCGGTGGACGGGTCACCCCCGCGGCCCTGGAGGCGCTGGTCCTGGGCGTGCACCTGCTCGGCGTCGAGCGGGTGCTGGTCATCCCGCACACCCGCTGCGCGATGGCCAAGCACACCGAGCGAGAGCTGCAGGCCGCCGTGGCGAAGTCGGCGGGCCAGGACGTGTCCTGGCATCCCTTCCACGTGATCGAGGACCAGATGGCCGCCCTCGAGGAGGACGTGCAGAGGGTGCGTTCGCACCCGCTGATCCCGGGCACCACCCGGGTCGGCGGGTTCCTCTACGACGTCGACACCGGGCTCGTCGACCGCAAGTTCTGACCGGTCGGGTCGCCAGCGCGTCAGCTCAGGCGTCGAGCGACTCGACGTCGACCTCGTAGGCACCCTGGACGATGAACTCCTTGCGCGGAGCGACGTCGGAGCCCATCAACAGCTCGAAGACCTTCGCGGCGGCGTCGGCGTCGTCGACGGTGATCCGCCGCAGCGTGCGGTGGCGCGGGTCCATCGTCGTCTCGGCCAGCTGGGCGGCGTCCATCTCGCCGAGGCCCTTGTAGCGCTGGACGGGGTCCTTCCAGGCGACGTTCTTCTTCTTCAGCTCGGCGAGCTTCCGCTGGAGCTCGTCGTCGGAGTAGGTGTAGACGTAGCGGTCCATCCCCTTCTTCGGCTTCGAGATCTCGATCCGGTGGAGAGGCGGGACCGCGGAGTAGATGCGTCCCTCGCTGATCAGCTCGGGCATGTAGCGGAAGAAGAGCGTCGCCAGCAGGCAGCGGATGTGGGCGCCGTCGGAGTCTGCGTCGGCCATGAAGATGATCCGCCCGTAGCGGCGGGCCTCGAGGTCGAACGTGCGACCCGAACCGGCACCGACCACCTGGATGATCGAGGCGCACTCGGTGTTCTTGAGCATGTCGCCGACCGAGGCCTTCTGGACGTTGAGGATCTTGCCGCGGATCGGCAGCAGCGCCTGGAACTCCGAGTCGCGGGCGAGCTTGGCAGTGCCGAGCGCGCTGTCGCCCTCGACGATGAAGAGCTCGGAGCGCTCCATGTCGTTGGTGCGGCAGTCGGCGAGCTTGGCCGGCAGCGCCGAGGACTCTAGGGCGTTCTTGCGGCGCTGCGTCTCCTTGTGCTGTCGGGCGGCGATGCGGGTCTTGCAGGCGCCGACGACCTTCTCCATCACCAGCTTGGCCTGCGCCTTCTCGGCACGCTTGGTGCTGGTGAGGAACTTCTTCAGCTCCGCCGAGACCACCTTGCGGACCACCGCCCGGGCGGCGGGAGTGCCGAGGATCTCCTTGGTCTGGCCCTCGAACTGCGGCTCGGCGAGCCGGACGGTGACGACCGCGGTCATCCCCTCCAGCACGTCGTCCTTGGTCACGTTGTCGTCGTTGACCTTGAGCACCTTCGCCGAGCGCATCACCTCGTTGAACGTCGCGGTGACGGCGGACTCGAAGCCGCTGACGTGGGTGCCGCCCTTGGGGGTGGCGATCACGTTGACGTAGGAGCGCAGCTCGGTGTCGTAGCCGGCGCCCCAGCGCAGGGCCACGTCCACGCCGAGCTCTCGCTCGACCTCCTGCGGCGTCATGTGCCCTGCCGCGTCGAGCATCGGGACGGTCTCGGTGAACGTGTCGGAGCCCTGGAGACGCAGCACCTCGGTGACCGGCTCGTCGCGCGCCAGGAACTCCGCGAACTCGCCGATGCCGCCGTCGTGGCGGAACTTCTCCTCGACCGGGTGGTCCCCCCGCAGGTCGCGGATGACCAGCTCGAGGCCGGGCACGATGAACGAGGTCTGCCGGGCGCGACCGAGCAGCCCCTCGAGCTCGAAGGTCGCGTCACGGGTGAAGATCTGCCGGTCGGGCCAGAAGCGGATCCGGGTGCCGGAGCGGGTCTTGGCGACCCGGGCGCCCTTGCGGCTCAGACCGCTCCTCTTGTCGAACGCCGCCGTGGGTCCCTCGTCAGCGAAGACGCCGGGCACACCTCGGTTGAAGCTCATCCCCTGGGTCGCCGGGGACCGCTCGACGTCGATGTCCATCCGCGAGGAGAGCGCGTTGACCACGGACAGGCCCACACCGTGCAGGCCTCCGGTGGCGACGTAGGACCCCCCGCCGAACTTGCCGCCGGCGTGGAGCTTGGTGGCCACCACCTCGACGCCGGGGAGACCGGTCCTGGGCTCCTTGTCGATCGGGATCCCGCGACCGTCGTCGTGGACCTCGGCCGAGCCGTCCCGGTGCAGTGAGATCTCCACCCGGTGGGCGGCGCCCGCCAGGGCCTCGTCGACGCCGTTGTCGATGATCTCCCACAGACAGTGCATCAGGCCGCGCGTGTCGGTGGACCCGATGTACATCCCGGGTCGTTTGCGGACCGCCTCCAGGCCCTCGAGGACGAGGAGGTGGGCTGCGTTGTAGGTGTTGTCGACGATGGTGGTGCTCCTGCGTGCGGGGGTCTGGAGGGTGCGTCCCGAATCTACTCGGAACCGCCCCCCGTGAGCGGCAGGCGCCTGCGCGGGTCGAGAGCCGGACGACGTACGCCGCGGGCGGCGCGCCGCCACCGGTGACCCTGGCCACCACGCCTATCGTGGACTCCAGGATCAAATCCGGATCACGGTCCGGGAACGAACCACTCCCAGATAGGCGAAACGCAGATGTGGAGACAGTCCACCGGGGTACAACTGAGTGTGATGGGATGGACATCTCGGCGCACGGTGCCCCTGGGAATGTTTGCACCGGCGGCTAGGTTGGAGTAGGTACCGATGAACACGAACACCAAGACCACAACCCATGGGAAGAGGCCGATGTGACCACTGCAGTTGCCTCCAGCGCCGCCGCGTTGACCGCGAGCGACCGCTGCGACCGTTGCGGAGCCCAGGCCTACCTGCGCGTCGAGCTCGGCGAGGGTGCTGAGCTGCTCTTCTGCGCTCACCACGCCCGCGCGCACGGCGAGAAGCTCCGCGCCATCGCCATCAACGTCCACGACGAGACCCACAAGCTCGGCGACGGCCCGGCTCCCGCTCCCACTCCTGAGAGCGGTCGCTGACCGCCTGACGCCGCACTGACACACGACCCCGGACCTCCACGGTCCGGGGTCGCAGTGCATTTGACGGACCCGCACCCCGGCTGTGGGAAGGTGTGCGCCATGTCCCTCGTCGAAGTCGTCGTCGGTCTGGCGATCCTGGTGGGACTCGTGGGCATCGTGGTGCCCGTGCTGCCCGGCACGATCGTGATCCTGGTCGCGATCCTGGTGTGGGCGACTGAGACCGGCGGCACCACCGCCTGGGTGGTCCTGGCGGTCTCGACAGTCCTGCTCGCCACCGGCTCGATGGTCAAGTTCCTGGTCCCCGGCCGCCAGCTGAAGGCCGCCGTGCCCAACTCCACGCTGCTGGCGGGCGCCGTGGGCGCGATCGTGGGCTTCTTCGTGATCCCGGTCGTCGGCGTGCTCGTGGGCTTCCCCGTGGGCGTCTACCTGGCCGAGCGCCAGCGAGTGGGCGCCGCGGCCGCCTGGCCCTCGACGAGGGCCGCGCTCAGGGCCATGGGTGTGAGCATCCTGATCGAGCTCCTCGTCGGGGTGCTCGCCGCGGCCGCCTGGGTCGCTGGCGTGGCCCTCACCTAGCCGACCGTGGCCGTCGTCCTGCTGGCGCTCGGCGCCGCCGTCGCCTACGGACTCGCCGACTTCATCGGCGGGGCCGCGTCCAAGCGCACCAGCCCCTGGGCGGTGGCGTTCGTCTCCCAGATGGCCGGCGCGTCGGCCGTGGTGCTGCTGAGCCTCGCCGTCGGCGGCGCCCCGACGTCGGCCGACTGGGCCTGGGCGGCCGCCGCGGGCCTGTTCAACGGGATCGGTACGGCGTTCCTCTACCGCGGCCTGTCCGGCGGGCGGATGGGCGTGGTGGCCCCGGTCTCCGGCGTGGGCGCGACCGCCCTGCCCGTGGTCGTCGGCGTGCTGACCGGCGAGCGCCCGTCCACCGTGGTCTGGGTGGGGATCGTCGCCGCCCTGCCGGGCATCTGGCTGGTCTCGCGGGAGCCGGCCGCATCCGGTTCGGCGTCCTGGCGGGAGTCGGGCCTGCTCGACGGGGCGTTGGCCGGACTCGGCTTCGGTGGGCTGTTCGCCTGTCTCGCCCAGATCCCTGAGGAGGCGGGCTACCTCCCGCTGGCTCTCAACCAGGTCGTCGCCGGCGGTGCGATCATCATCGTCGCCCTGCTCCTCGGGGGCGCCTGGGTGCCGCGCGACCCCGTCGTGCTGGTCGGGGCCGCCAGCGGGGTGCTGGCGGCGCTGGCCACGGGCGCGTTCCTCCTGGCGACCCAGACCGGCAACCTCGCCGTCGCGGCCGTGCTGACGTCGCTCTACCCGGCGGTCACGGTGGTGCTGGCAGCCACCGTGCTGCGTGAACGCGTGCACCGCGGGCAGGCCTGGGGGCTCGTCCTCTGCCTGGTCGCCGTGGCCCTGGTGGCCGCCGGATGAGACGCCTCAGCCGCGCTCGACCCAGGGCGAGAACGTCTTGATCTCGCGCAGCCAGTCGCTGGTGATCACGTCGCCGTCGTACTCGCTCGCCTCGACCGCGACCCGCACCCGGGAGTAGTCGCCGAAGCACGCGGGCTCGAGGACGTACGTCGCGGTGTCCGCGGCCCAGTCGAGCTCGGCGTCGTAGACGCAGCTGACGCGGCTGGCGCTCTGAGCCCAGTTGCGCATCCGGACGAGCTGGTAGTCCGTGCCGTAGTTGAGTCCGCTGCCGAGCCCGATCTCGGGACCCGGGCGCGAACCGTCGGTGTCGAAGTAGATCCCCACGCTCTGGCCCGCCTTGTCGGAGCGGCGCACCAGGTCGTCGAAGCGAAGCCGGACCAGCAGCCGGTCGTCGGCGTTGCGGAGCTTGACCCGCAGCAGGTCGACCCGCGCTCGGGAGTCGGGGCCGTCGACGACCACGCGGGTGGCGGCCTGCGCAGGGGCTGCCACCGCCACCGGGGTCAGCAGGGCGAGCAGTGCCAGGGTGGAACGACCGATCGTGACCATGCGGACTTGACTCCCCTCGTGCGATGCGCCAAGCACCGGTCAGGCTACGCGAGCCAGGCCAGGACGATGCGGCCGGTGCGGGCGAGCTGGTCGGGCTGGATCACGTCGGGGGTGTCCGAGGGGCTGTGGTAGCCGGCGTACGGCGTGCTCCCCAGCCGTACGCCGGGCAGCCCGGCCTGCACGAACTGCCAGTGGTCGCTGGACCGGTTGTCGTCGGGCAGCACCCGCGCGCCGGCGCGC